>MPMF02027333.1_pt1 | contig 12981 bp, 14 predicted proteins | sample 1617271 | NCBI WGS metagenome assembly MPMF02 (sample SAMN05944812, study PRJNA350692) | marine metagenome | biome: marine; feature: ODZ; material: water; isolation source: 120 m water sample prefiltered with 30 um filter, filtered on to 0.2 um... | place: Pacific Ocean | collected 2012-04-09... | reverse complement strand
CGGGAAGGGAGGCGCCGGTCAAGAGCTCCGTCGCGATGGAGCTGGTGGCGATGGAGGCCGGGCACCCATTGGTCTGAAAGCGCGCCTCCCGCACGCGCCCCTCGTCGATCCGCAGCATGAGCTTGATCGACATCGCGGGATTGCTGGCTTGGCCAACGGCGTTGGCGTTGGCGAGCGCGCCCGCATTGCGCGGTGAACGGAAGTGGTCGATCACCGTCTCGTTGTAGCCCAGGTCGGCGTCAGCCATGTGTCTAGTCTAAGCCGGAACCCAGCCAGCAAGGAGTCCCCGCAACGGCTCTGTTCCCGCGGTTTCCCTAGATGGCGCCGGCCAAGTCGAGGACGACACGCAGCAACACCGCCAGCGACTTCTCGCGACCGGCGGGCGCGAAGTATTCCCCCACGCTGTGCTGATTGTCCGAGTGCCCGCCCCAGCTCAAGCAGATGGACGGGATCCCCGCCGCCATTCCGGCGTTGGCGTCGGTGGACGACGTTGTGAGACGAGGCGTCAGCCCCTCGGCTTGGAGCGCGCGTTGCGCCGTCTGCACCAGGACGGAATTTGAATCCGTGAGCCCGGCCGGACGATCGCCGATCGATGTGATCGCCACACGCGCGCCGTCCGCCTTGCCACGCCCACGTTCCGTTTGATGGCCCGCCGCGATTGCGTCCCGTAGCAGCGTCTCGAGGCGGTCCAGCTGAGCGGCATCTTCGCTCCGCAGATCGATTTCCATGCGCGCGGACTCTGGAATGGCATTAACCGCGCGCCCGGCGCTGACGACGCCCACGTTGTAGGTGGCGCGGGGGCCGCTGAGGGCGCCGATCGCGCCAATCCTCGCGACAGCATCTCCGAGGGCGACCGCGGGGTTGTAGCGCCCGAAATGTCCCCACGCGTGCCCGCCAGGCCCCGTGAATTCCACGGCATAGCGGCGGCTGCCGACGCCGCGATGCACGATCACCGAGGGGTCCGGGTGGTCAATGGTGATGAAGGCGGCAAGTGATTCGCGATCTTGCGAGGCGAAGAAGTGGCGTGCCCCCCGGAGGTCGCCCAAGCCCTCCTCCGCGACCGTGGCCACAAAGAGCACGTCGTGCTCCGTCTGCACGGCACTGACGGCCATTGCCTGCGCGACGGCGATGAGCCCCGCCAACCCCGCAGCGTCATCGGCGATTCCCGGGCCGTGGAATTCGCCCTTGGGCACGATCAGTCCGGGGCGATAGGGGCTCTCTTCGCCGGGGCGGGCGACTCGCACTGTCTGATCCGCTGGAAAGACTGTGTCCAGATGCGCCGCGAGAGCGATGGCCGGTCCCGGCTCTGTCCCACGTCGTCGGGCGATGACGTTGCCGACCTCATCCGTGGAGACGGTGCAGCCGGTCGATTGTAGCCAATGGGCGACGGCGGTAGCGCGCTCCCCCTCGCTTCCCGTGGGTGCCGGGATGTCACTCAGTTCGATTTGAAGTTCGGTGACGGCGTCGGCCGTGCGCGCGAGATGTACGAAGGCGGCGGCGACTGTGGGATGGATTGCCGGACTCTGTTCCTTGCTCATGCGCGGTAGCTCATCCCAAATCCATCCCCAGGGCGGCGAACACTGCCTGATACTGCTGACCGTTGGCGGGGTTGTAATACGGAAGCGCTGCAACGATGACGCCGTTGGCGTCGCTGACAAAGATAGCGCGGATGCTGCGCTTCCCCGTCTCATCGACGACGCCGAAGGCCCGGGCCGCGTCCAGCCTTGGGTCCGCCAGCAGCGGGAACGGGTACTGCTGCGCTTGAGCAAAACCGGCATGAGACGCCGCGTCGTCGGCGCTGATGGCCACCATGGTCGCGCCCAGCTCCCGGATGACCTCGAAGTCGTCACGGAACGTGTTCAGCTCCGCCGAGCAGAGAGGCGTGGAGTCCTCCGTGTAGAAAGCGATAATCAAGGGCTTCCCCTCGCGGCGAGCCGCGAGTGAGGCTGTGCCGTCGGTGCCTTCCAGGACGATGTCCGGCAGCGGACGACCGGCCGCGATCACGCTACTCATCCTTGCCGCGCGTCTGCGCTCCACGTGCCATGCCCGGAGGCGTAGCGTGCTCAAGCGGATCCATCCCCCGCCAGAACGCCATCACCTGGATCCGGCCCAGGCCCGCGGGATCCGACAACGTCTCTATCGCCCGCCGTCGCGCCAGGTAGCCTTCCAGCTCCGCGCCTCGCCCGCCCGACGCCACCGGAGGGGGCGTCATCGAGCTAGCGTTCATTAGCCACTCGGCCTGGCTCAGGATCGGGCCCGATTGGAGCCCGGCATCAATCGCGGCGTCACGCGCCGTATCCAGGTCGACATGGCAGGTCAGGTCCTGCTCGCCGATGCGTGCGTACGGCTCTTCGCCCGGGGTGTGTCGATAGAAGGTCATCAGCGTGCCGGTACGGCGCCAAGAGGCGTACAGACGCTCGCGCGGGTAGCCGTAGTCGAACAGCAGGAGGAGACCCTTCTCCAGCGGGCGAGCCAATGCGGCAATGAGCTCCGTGACGCCGGCGCAGACTTCGACTACCTGTCCATCGTTCGGCCTGGTCTGTGCGAGGGGATCTCGGATCGAATCGTCGCTGACTGGGCCAGGGACGTCGATGATCGCGCCGGTCGGATCCAGCCCCACGTACAATTCCTCCCAGTCCCGCCCCGCCTCGCTCCAGCGCAGTCGATGTACGGGCTGCGCGTCGAGCAGCTCGTTGGCGACGATCATCCCAGACAGCAGCGGGCAGTCCTCGATGGTTGGGATCCATGCCACTCGATCATTGAGATGCGTGAGGCGGCGCTGCTGTCGCTCGGTCGCCGGCTGCGACTGCTCGACCAAGATGGCGCGCAGTGCCCGCCCGAAGTCTGGGCGCTCGGCTTCGGCCCAGGCGATCGCATCCCCCACGAGCACGCCCGTGCCGGGACCGACATCGACGATGGCGAACTCCGACGGTTCCCCCAGCGCCTCCCAGACATCGCAGGCCGTCGCGGCCACCGCCGCGCCGAAGAGGGGATGAATCTCCGGGCTCGTGAGAAAGTCGCCATCGCGGCCCACCGTGGTGCGTCCGCTGCGGTAGTAGCCCAAGTTCTCGTCGTAGAGTGCACGCGACATGAAGTCGGCGAAGGTCAAAGGGCCGTGGTCCGCGATCTCCCGCGCGATCATGCCCGCCAGCGGCGTGGACGTGGTCGAGGCGGAGACCAGGTCGCTTTTGGCTGTGGGCGTGGCGTCAGGCGAGGATCCCATGCGGTGAGTATACGAAGCTGGTGCGCCGGGAGCTGTCGCCCGGCAGGCGTCTTGGCCCGGTACGATGGAGCTGGAACGGGTAGCGGAGCGACGCACTATGCAGCCCAGGATGAAGATCTGGCTCGAACGCGAAGACAAACTGGCCCTCAGCGACTATCGGCTGCGCCTGTTGCGAGCCGTCGCGGCCACGGGATCGCTGGCCTCGGCGGCCGAAGAACTGGGCCTGTCGTACCGTCGCGCCTGGGGCAAGGTGCGGGAGATCGAGAAGAATCTGGGCTACAAGCTGATTGAGAGTTCCGCGGGCGGTGTGGGCGGAGGTGGCTCTCAACTGACGCCAGACGGGGAAGCGCTCCTGGACCGCTACGACAGGTTCGCACGCGAATCACGTGCCGTCGTGGCACATCTCTACGACGAGATCTTTAGCTCTGAGACTCCAACCAAGCCCGCCAGCGTGCGATCAGATCGAGGCGGTCCGAGGTGAGGCCCCCCGCCCCCCGGTTCATCAGCGCGACCCCTTGGTCGAAGTCATTCACCGTGTAGCAGATCGCCCGGAGCCCCCAGTCCTGGAGTTCCGCGAGCCGCTCGTCCGTGGCCGTCTCGTGCTGGATGGAGACCCCCTGTCCGCCTCGGGAGTCCCGCATCCGCGCCCCGTACTCTTCCCAGGCGGCTTGTCCGCGCGCCCCGCGGCCGATCGAATAGAATCGCCCGATGCCGGGTGCACGACTCCCCAGGAGGTCCAGGTGTTCCCAGATCGGCGTCGAGGCGCTGGCTCCATCCAGCGATCCAGTCGCCTGAAGCGCGGCGATCACCGCATCGATCGATTCCCTCCGCGGGTCTTTGAGGTCGAGAAAGACGCGGCCTGGCGCTTTGAACGTGTCGAGCCAGAGGCGCCGCAGCCGTGGCCGGGGCCATCCGTGCCAGCGGGTGAGGAGCCCCCAGGAGGATCGGAACAGCGGATCGTGCCGACAGACGGCGCGTTCGCCCTCCATCCAGACATCCATTTCGAGGCGATCCGCCGTCGACGCGAGACCACGTTTGAATCGGCTACGACTGCCCGTGGCCCGATGCAGAATCAGCCATGGATCGGAACCGCCCACGCGTCGTCTCTCGATCGTCTTTGCCCCTGAACCGCTTAATGCAGAAAGGCCGCCAGCGGCGGCCCTTCGTACGCGTTGGACGGAGGGGTCTACATCCCCACGATTGAAACGGTCACGCGCCGGTCGCGTGAGTCGTCCAGTTCGATCAGGAAGATACTCTGGAACGAACCCAACTGGAGATTGCCGGAGATCAGCGGAATCGTCTCGCTGGTGCCCAGCATCATGTGCTGGCAGTGACTGTGCCCGTTCTTCGGTTCGTTCGGATGCATGTTGACCGTACGAATGTCGAAGTCATTGTGCCGGTAGTATTCCTCACGCGGCGCCAGGGACTTCAATAGGTCCTTGAGGTCCTCCACCAGAAGCGGCTCGTTCTCTTGCAGACGAATCGAGGCCGTGGTGTGGTTTGAATAGACCGACACTTGTCCGTATTGCAGTCCGGACTCGACGACCACCTGGCGGATATCATCCGTGATATCGAGAAGCCAAGGGCCATCCCCAGTCCGGTACTCCAGGTCCTGATGCACAAAGCCGAACGCACCGCCTAGCGGCGCTTGTTGGACGGTCGGAAGTTCCGACACGCCCGGTGCTCGAATTGCAGCCATCGCTCCCTCTGCTAACTATCCGATCCAATAAACGAATAACGCCTCTTCCGGGCCGAAAATAATGTCCCGGAAATTGCGGTGACCATATCACAGCGCGAATCAGCCTGGCCACGCCTCCACGCACCGTAAGTTGCTGGGCGGGGTGGACCTAGCGGCGTGGAGCGGTGTCTTCCGGCGGATCGCCCTCCGGCTGACTCGCGATCTGTCCCTCGATTTGTTGGATTAGGCGCTCGACGCGGTGAAGATCCCCGGGGTCGTCGGCGTGATCGCGATACTGCACGAGTGATTGTAATGACTCGTCATAATGTTGAAGCGCGTAGAGCAGGAAGCCGCGATCGCGGATCTCATCGAGAGCCCAGGGCGTCATCGCGAGCGTGTAGTTCACGGCCCCGAGCGCGCCGGTGAGGTCTTGACGACGGGCACAGCAGCCTTTGAGGTTCGTCAGGACCCGCGAGAGAATTTGCCGCTGGGTGACGCCTTGCAGCAGTGCCTCCGCGGACATGGCGCTCCCGGCCAGTTTCTCTTCTATCCGCTCTCGGAGGGGATCGACCGGTACCTCGGCGCCGGCACCGAACGGATCGAGGAAACGGTCCCTCCCGTTGTCTTCGTACTTCACGAAGAAGTGACCCGGAGCGCCGACGCCACGCACCACCAGGCCCGCCCGGTCCGCGATTTCGATGAAGAGAATGGCCAGCAGGATCGGCACGCCCTGACGCCGCTCCAGGACGGCATGCAGATGGCCGTTGAGTGGGTTGTAGTACTCCTCTCGATCGCCATGAAAGCCCTCAGTGATGAACAGGACCTGTCGAATCTGCGCGGCGATCGTTTCGGCGGCGGCGGTCCCCCCGGAGGTTGCGCCTGCGACCGCTTCTGTCACGCGCGTTGCGAGCGAATCGATGGTCTGCAGATAGGGCGTCGGATCGAGGTCAGGTTGCTCGATGCGACCGAGCGCGAGTACAGCGCTCGCGAGGTCGATCTGGTCATCTGGGCCGCGCACCAAGGTGGCAAACGCTTGCGCGCCGTCGTCGCGAGACCCCGGGCCTGCTTCTGTCTCATGCATCGTCGTGAGGGGCTGGTCTGCGGTGTAACCTGACGCTCGAATGTCGTGGAAGACTGCGCGGTTAATCCAATCGTACTCTCAAAGTAGGACGCGCGGTCGATGATCAAGACGGCATTCCACCCTACGGTGACAGTACGCTTCAAGGGGGAAGTCGGGAGGAGGCACCATGGCTGCCCGTGAGCCTAAGACACCTCAGCCACTCCGCCAGCCGGCGCCTCTGCACGCCGTCAAGGCGCGTGTGCCCGAGGCCTTCCCCGTGGATCGCAAAGCACGGCTGCGCATTCCCCCTCACCACGTCACGAAACAGCCCCCGTTTGAGCGCGTCCACAACTGGGACGAGGTCTATCACGGCTATACGCCGGAGCCGGCCATGTTTGAGGCGCAGCGCTGCATTCAGTGCCCTGCGGCGCCGTGCAGCAAAGCCTGTCCCATCCACAACAACATCCCCGGCGCCTTCGCGCTTCTGGAGATCGGGAAGCTCCAAGAAGCCGCCGCCGTGTTCCGCCAGACCAGCGAGCTGCCTGAGCTCTGCGGGCGGCTGTGCCCCCAGGAGAACCTCTGCGAAGGCTCATGCGTGGTGGGCAAGAAGAACAAGCCGGTCGCCATTGGCAAGCTGGAGGCGTTTCTCGCGGATTGGGATCGCAAGCAGCGCGGCGGCTTCCCCGTACCCGTGCCGGAGGGTGAGACCGGCGTGACTGTCGCCGTGATCGGCAGCGGCCCGGCCGGTCTGGCCGTGGCGCAGCACCTGTGCGAGGCGGGACACAGCATCACCGTGTTCGACGCCTGGCCCAATGCTGGCGGCGTACTGCGATATGGAATCCCCAACTTCAAGACGGCCAAGCACATCGTCGACGAAAAGGTCGAGGCGCTCACGCATGCGGGGGTGGAGTTTCGCTTCAACACCCGGCTGGGCGTCGACATCTCCTGGGACGACCTCGACGCCTACGACGCCATCTTCCTGGGACACGGCGCTGGGTTGGGCAAGGCCCTGTGCCTCGACGGCGAGAATCTCGATCACGTCTTCACCGCCACCGACTATCTTGTCCGCGCCAATCTCGAGGACGCGGATCTGCCGACTCAGCTTCAGGGCGAGCCCTACATCGGCGACAAGGTGGTTGTCGTGGGGGGGGGAGACACATCGATGGACTGTGTTCGCTCCGCGATCCGCCTTGGTGCCGAACATGTCACCTTGCTCTATCGCCGCACCGAGAACGAGATGGTCGGCCGCGAAGAGGAGCGACGGCATGCCCGCGAAGAGGGTGTGCATTTTGAGTATCTGACAACGCCGGTTCGGCTCCTGGGCACGAACGGCATCGTCACGGGTGTTGAGTGCGTTCGCATGGAACTCGGAGAGCCCGACGATTACGGCCGTCGACGTCCCTCGGCGATTGAAGGCTCAGAATTCATCCTCGACGCGGACGCCGTGGTCGTGGCGGTTGGGTACGACGTGGGGCACGAGTTCCTGACCGATATCAGTGGCATCAAAGTCAACGACTGGGGCGGGATCGTGATCGACGAGGCCGGCCGCACGACGCGACCCCGCGTCTACGCGGGTGGCGACAACGCCAACGGCGCCGACCTCGTCGTCACCGCCCTCGCCAGCGCCCACACGGCGACCGAGACAATGTTGGTCGACCTTGGCGAGGTCGCGGCTACGCGTCAGGCCGGCGAACCCGCGACCGGGGCGGCCGGATAGCCACCTCCGCGGCTACGACTCCAGATCCAGCTCCGGCAGGTCCTTCACCAATTCCTCCGACGCGTCACGGCAGAGGACGACTTCAGCGTCCGCGCTATCGCTCGGGTTGATGATCTGGTGGATGGCATTCTGAGGGATGTGCAGGAAGTCGCCGGTCACCGCCTCGTGGGCGTGCTCCAGCTTGTCGCCGTGTTTCATGATCACGGGCCCCTGCGAGATGTACATCGCCGTCTCGCAGTTCACGTGGTAGTGCGGGATGCTCTTCATGGACGGTGGGATCTTCTGCCGCGTCATGAAGACGTTTTCCGAGCCGGTTAACTCCCCCGACACGCCAAACTGAATCAACATTCCGCTGCGATGATCCGACCACGGCGCGGTCTTCCCTTGCGTCATCTGAATCTTTGGCCGGTCGCTCTTCGCGTCTGCCATGTTGGATCCTCTCCCGCGATTGAGACTCATGCATTCACGCGCTCCAAGGTCGCGCGCGATGCGGTCTCCGGCAACCCCTGATGGGCGAAGGCGTCGACCTGGTGCGTTCGATGTCGCGTGTTACGCTCGCCCGCGGTCGCGCCGGATGGTGTGGACTCATGTCAGGCACGGGGGCCGTTCCATGGCAGACAATCGACTCGCAGCAGACGGTGACTCCGTCAAGGTCCACTACACCGGCACGCTCGACAACGGCGAAGTCTTCGACTCCTCCCGTGAGCGTGAGCCGCTGCCGTTCACCGTGGGTTCAGGGCAAGTGATCAGCGGGTTCGACGAGGCCGTACGCGGCTTGGCCGTCGGCTCGTCGCGCACGGTCCGAATGGAGCCCGCGCAAGCGTACGGCGAGCACGACGAAGACCTCCTCGTCACGATCCCTTTGACCGAGGCGCCGGATGGGATCAAGGACGGCGATCAGGTGCGCCTCGGCGACCGCCCCGCCCTTGTCACCGCCGTCGGCGACGAGACGGTGACGGTCGACGCCAATCATCCCCTCGCGGTGCCCCACGCTGTATGCCCCGAGGCCAGCGAGGTCGGGGAACTCGCAACACGCCATCGCCGCATGGATGGCGCTGGTCTCCGGCTGCAATGTGACGTGTTGGATGCCAAAGCGACTCTGGAGTCGCTCCGTGGCGCGCATCAGGACCGCCTCAGCCACGGTTGAGTCTTCGATCTCCACGTGGCAGGCCAGGGCCGGGAAGCCGGAGGAGACGGTCCAGAGGTGCAGGTCGTGGAGACCGAGCACGCCCGGAACCTCGCAGAGTTCCCGCGCGACCTCTTCCACGGCGAGACCGGACGGTGCCGCCTCCAGCAAGACGTTGGTTGCTTCCCGGAGCAGTCGGACCGCGTTCACCGCGATCAAGGCCGCGATCACAAAGCTGGCCAGCGCGTCGATCGTCGTCCAGCCGCTTGCCAGGATGACGATCCCCGAGATCAGCGCGCCGACCGAGCCAAGCGCGTCGCCCAGGACGTGGTAGTACGCGCCGCGGACGTTCAGATTCGTATGTTGGCCTCCGCGCAACGCGGCGGCGGCCAGCAGATTCGCCACCAGTCCCACCAGGGCGAATCCCAGCAGTTCCGCCCCCGCGATGTCGGGATCCCCGCCCAATCGCTCGATCGCCTGCCAGGTGATGAGCCCGGCGATGAAGAGCAGCGCGCCGCCATTGAGCATTGCGGCCATGATTTCGGCGCGCGCCCAGCCGAAGGTCCGCTGTTCGCTGCCGGGGCGCTCCGCGAGCCACATAGCCGAGAGGGCGAGGAGCACGGCGCCCGCGTCGCCGGCGACATGCCCGGCGTCCGCCAGCAGGGCGAGGCTGTTGGAGATCAGCCCACCGGCGATCTCCGCGCCCAAGACACTGAGGGCCAAGGCCAGGGCGTAGTTCAGGCGCCGACGCTGGGTCGCGCGGTCCATGCTGCGAGCGTCAGCGACTTCGCTCATGGTGACATCTAGCCTTCGCGTGGGGCGAGGACCCCGCTAGGCGGAATCATCGGGCACTTCGAAGACCCGCTCCCAGAAGTCCACGGACCAACGCCCGCCCGTGTTGATCATGTCGAATCGCATCGAACCGGCATCCGCGACAGGGATCGTCACGCGCCCGCGATCATCTTCCAGCGACGACGTCGGAGTGCCTGGCTCCCCGAGCACTACGGTCTCGGCCAGCTTGGCGAGATCGCGCGTCACGTCCTCGTCCGACTCCCAGCCGCGGAAGACGATCGCCTCGGGACCGGCCAGCGCGAAGAGGCTCAGCGAATCGCCCGCCTGCAGCGCGGCGAGATAGGACAGTGCGGTGTTCTCCATGTCTTGCAGCACGGCGGGGTCTGGCTCCGCTGTTTCCTCTCCGATGGTCTTCACGGAGAACTCGTATGGACCAATCTTATTCCCCACCGCGAACACGTCGACTCGGTAGCTGCCATCGGTGGCCAGCACCAAGAGCAGCTCCGGGTCCAAGCCATGTCCAGAGTCATCCGACGCTTGGATGACGGCGGCATCAGGGCCGAAGATCTGGGCCCGGAGATCGACGCCGACCGCGCCGTCGACGTAGACGCGAACGGGTTGGCCCGCGGTGCCCGCGAACTCGAACGTGTCCACATCGCCCGGCTCCCAGATCGATCCGGTGACGGTGCTGCCGATGGAGAGAACCTCGGAGTCGGTGTCCTCACTGAAGGGGAGCAACTCAATGCTGATCTCGAAGTTGCCGATGTCGGTGCCGAACGCCTCCACGCGGACGACCTGGAGGCCGCTGGAGACGAGGGAGGCGATCAGCAAGGAGTCGCGGTTCGCGCCGAGACTCTCGTCGTCGTTGGATGTGACCTCCGTGCGGTTTGGCTCCAGCAACGTGACGATCGGGTCCATCCCGTCCTTACCGTCGACGCGGATGCGAACAAGGTCGAATTCCTCGCCTTCGAAGCGGAACTGACGTACGCCGTCCACCTCGGTGATAGCGGCCGCGAAGGTCTCCCCATAGGTCAAGAGTTCGCGATCGAGGTCCGATTCTGGCTCCGGCTCGGCTTGATCGGGCGCCTCGGCATCCTCCTCCGGAAGGGCGACATCCTCTGGCTCGTCCGCCTCCGCTTCAACCTCGTCCGGATTGGCGTCCCCGGGAGCGGGCTCATCGGGAGCCGCGTCCGCTTCGGAATCATCCGCTTGGTCGGTGACTAAGGCGTCCTCGGGAGGATCGGCGTCGTTTCCTCCACAAGCGGCGGCGGCAAGCGCCCCCACCAGCAGGAGACCAACGACAAGGTGCAGTCGTTTCCGCATTGTTTTGCCTGCGTCACCCACGCCGCCCGCGACCGGTACCACCGGTCGGTACTACCGGAGACACTATGATCGTAACATCCCACGCTACTTGGCGGCGTTTGCGACGGGTTTAGACGGCGTGCCTGAAGCGCGCCGGAAGCTCCGCCGCGACAGACTCAGAAGGGGCGGCTCCGAAGCTGGAACCGCCCCTTAGCGCGTATTTCGTGAGCCAGCTCAGGCTTTCGCGGCCTCCTGAACGGCGGCTAGGACATCAGCGGGCTCCATCCGTCGGGTGTAATCCGCGTTGACGTACTGCGCGACGATCTTGGAGTCCTGCCCCACAACCAAGGTGGCCGGAATCGGCAGCATCCACCCCGTGCCCGGGCTGGACTTGGGCAGGTCCAGTCCGCCCTGCTGGTAGGCACCCTGGAAGAACTCTGGCAGTTCGAACGCCAGCTTGTAGGCGTTGATCACGGAGCCTTCGGCGTCGTACAGGTTGGGGATCGTTGCCTTGGTCTTCTCCATGAGTTGCATGGCGACCTCATCGGTCTCGGGACCGATCAGAAAGATCTCGCCGCCTTGCGCTTTGACGTCGTCGTAGATGCTTTGCAGACCTTGAACCTCAAGGTTGCAGTACGGTCACCACTGCCCTCGGTAGAACGACAGCACGACGGGGCCGTTCGCCAGCGCAGCCGACAGCGAGCGCTCTGTTCCGTCGTCCGCCTGTTTCAGCGTGAAGTCCGGCGCCGTGTCGCCGACCTTGAGACTGTCTGCGACGACAGTCCTCTCGAGGTTGTCAAACATCGCTTGCTGGGCCTCCAGCATGGGCGCTGGGAACCGCTCAGCAGCCTGCGCCCGCATAGCGGCAGCCTGCTCTTCGAAATTCTGTATCTCAGCCAATGGTTTCCCCTCCTCATCCGGGACCCTCATCCGTAGGCCCTCGCTATCACGTTCGGGTACCGTAGCGTTTTCCTGGCGCAAGCCCCAACAGCGCGCTTTCCAAGTCAGGAGCAGGTCGCCTGAGGGTGAACCGGGCCAGATACGTTGCTCGGGATTCCTGACGACGGATATACTGACCTTTGATCCGCTGAAACCACCGCCTTCGCATCCGTTGCCAGGGGGCCTCGTGACATACGAAATCGTTGAATGGTGCATCGGCTGCACCGCTTGCACCAATCGCTGTCCCACGAACGCGATTTACGGCCAGCGCAACGACATTCACTACATCGATCCGGCCCTCTGCATCGAATGCGGGGCCTGTGGCGCTGTCTGCCCGGTGGAGTCCATCCTCGACGAAGAGGCGGAGATCTGCCGGAAGTTTGCCAAGAAGGATGCACCGGTCTCGCACGTCGACCCGGAACGCTGCATCGGCGGCGGCTGCGAACTCTGCATCAACGTCTGCCCCTTTGATGCGTTGGTCCTGGAGTTCACAGACGAGGCAGATGACTTCTTCGGCCAAGCCCTGACCATTGAGAAGAACTGCACGGGTTGCCGTCTCTGCGAGAATTCCTGTGGTTGGGGAGCGATTAAGATTCTCCCCGAGCGCGAGATGCTGAAGAAGAAGTACTACCCGGACGACAAGCCCACGCCGGGACAGAAGAAGTTCAAGAAGGTCGCGGCTAAGGCGTAGCCGCGGTCCACGGCGCTCGCGGGCCTGCGAGGGCTCCGTAGCTCATTTGCCAGCGCTGCAAAGCTGCCCAGTCGACCGCGCTAACCCTCGATGAGTGCGCCGTCGTCGTAGAGCGTCTCGATGATCGACGTGTCGATGGCGTCTCGGACTTCAATTCCCTCTTCGATTCCACCGAACTCCAGGAGTACGTCGTGTAGGGCTTGGAATTGATCCAACGTGAAGGTGCCCAGCCCGGTGGCATCGGTCTCGTCGGAAACAGCGTTGCCCAACTCGGTGTCCAGGATGAACCGCTCATGCACCAGGTCCGCCTCGTCTGAGATGAAGGCCTGTGTGGCCTCGATCGCAGCGGCGGGATTGTCGAGCGCGAACTGGAATCCCCGCAGGGTCGCCAGGAGGAATCGACGCAACCTTTCTCGGGTCACCTCGTCGCTCAGGAAGTCGCCCGTCCCCGCG
>MPMF02060091.1_pt1 | contig 12995 bp, 11 predicted proteins | sample 1617271 | NCBI WGS metagenome assembly MPMF02 (sample SAMN05944812, study PRJNA350692) | marine metagenome | biome: marine; feature: ODZ; material: water; isolation source: 120 m water sample prefiltered with 30 um filter, filtered on to 0.2 um... | place: Pacific Ocean | collected 2012-04-09... | reverse complement strand
GATACACTGTCCACCAGGAGTTGCCCGAGTCCTGGATAGACAAACACCACCTCTACCACGACCACACCAACGACCAGGTAGGCAAGATTCAGCGCGATGACATTCACCACCGGTCCCCAGGCATTGGGTAATGCATGGTGCAGAATCACACGAACCGGTCGTACCCCTTTCAACTGGGCCATTTCAATATAGGGACTGGAAAGCAGGTTAATAATTGCCGCGCGGGTCATGCGCATCATATGCGCGACCACCACCAAGGTGAGGGTCACAGCTGGCAAAAGGCTGCGAAAGAGGCGATCGCCCAGCGGCAGGTCCTTGCTGATATTGGAGATGCCGGGAAACCAGCCTGCCTTGACGGAAAAGAACAAAATCAGGATATAAGCTACAAAAAATTCGGGAAACGAAATCGAAGTCAGTGTGAATGAATTGACGCCACGGTCAAACAGGCTGTTTCGGTACAGTGCCGCCAACACACCCAGAATCAGCGACAGTGGTACGGCAATAGCGGCAGCAAAGCCGCCCAGGAAAAGTGTGTTCGATAGGCGACGCCCTACAAGCTCAGAAATCTCGCGTTTGTTGGCCAGGGACTTACCCATATCACCAGTCAACATGCCCTTCAGCCACTCAAAGTAGCGTTCGGGCGCCGGGCGATCTATTCCAAGCTCTGCCCTGAACGCAGCCACTGTTTCAGGCGTCGCGGATTGGCCAAGAATTGCCTGGGTAATGTCACCCGGCAACAACTCGACCACAAATGCAATAAAAATAGAGACGATAAATAAGGTCAAGAGGCCCAGCGCTATGCGCTGGGCCACTACCTTTAACAGACTAAACAACGCTTAGAATTCCACTCTATCCACCAAGCGATCAGGCGAACCACCATTTTTCCATGAACTTGTTGCCATCCATTGTCCAGTTCTGCGCCATTGAACCATGTGCAATCTTGTCTGATGCCGCCCAGACATTGTTCGCAAACATGGGTACGACCACGCCACCCTCGTCTCTGACAATCTGTTGCATTTCAAAATACATCGCTCGACGTTTCTCAGAGTCAGTTTCCGCACGGGCCGTAATCAGGAGTTCGTCAAAACGCGTATGAGCCCAGAAGGTGTCATTCCATGAACCGCCTCCTTTGTAGGCCGTCGTAAACATCCAATCCTGGGTCGGACGACCGCCCCAGTAACACGCACCCCAAGGCTTCTTCATCCAGACATTGGACCAGTAACCATCATTGGGTTCGCGAACGACTTCAATCTCAATACCAGCAGCAGCGGCATGCTCTTTGTAGAGCGTAGCCGCATCTACGGCACCAGCAAAAGCGGCATCTGCAGCGGAGAGTTTGACACTGATACCACCTGCTTTCTTCGCATAAAACTTAGCCTTGTCAGGATCATACTGCCGCTGCTCGAGATCGGCTGCGTGATACGCCACAGAGGGCGCAATAGGATGATCGTTGCCCACCGTCCCATGGCCATACAGAATTTTTGCAACAATTTCCTCACGATTGACCGCATGCTTGAGTGCCATGCGTACGTTATTGTCATCAAATGGCGCTGTATCTGTCCGCATAGGAAACGTGTAATGCAGATAGCCCGTTGTTTCTTCGATGACTATTCCAGGTTTCTCGCCCAAGCGAGAAGCTGTCTTAAGATCTGGTCGATCCATGACATCGACTTCCCCCGTCGTTAGCGCATTTGTTCTCGCAGTGGGGTCGATGATCGACAACATTTCCAGTTCATCGAAGTGTCCTCGACCCTCTTTCCAGTAATTCGGATTATTCTTGAAGAATGCCCGAACACCTGGGTCGAAATCTTCGAGCACAAAAGCGCCGGTACCGATTCCATCTGCAGCATCGATCTTCCCGTCTTTTGATGGCTTGATAGCGATGTGGTAATCGGCCGCAATATATGAAAAGTCAGCATTACCACCTGATAGTTCAAATATCACCTGGTGAGGGCCGTCCTTGCGCATCGACTCAACTTGCGCCAGCAACGCCTTGGCCGGAGACTTTGTCTCTCCCATGTGGTGCTGAAACGAAGCCACAACATCGTCAGCATCCATAGTCTTACCGTTACTGAACTCGACTCCTTTTCTTAAATCAAAAATCCACGTCTTAGCCCCATTGGTCGCCTCCCAACTTTCCGCTAACTCAGGAGCGATAATTCCAGCATCATCGACTTCACCCATGTGATTGTGAATTGCATAATTCACATCAGCGGTGAAGCCATTTTCATAGGTTGCGGGATCAAGACCATCGGTCGTAGAACCATGACCTAATCCAACTCTTAAACGGCCGCCCTTCTTCGGCCCGGCAAGCGCGTCGCTGCTGTACATTGCTGGCAGAACAGCAGTTGCGCCGATAGCTGACATTCGCGACAGGAACTCACGTCGAGTAATTTGGCCACGATCTAGCTTTTTCTTCATTCGTTCAATTTCAGACATGCAATTCTCCTTATTCCAGTATACAAATCAATTGACTGATCAAGACAACCCAGTCTTGTTTAAGACAACTGGGCCTCTACCTGATTATAGACGCAACAAAATTCTCTATAACAATATCCTGATTAGTTTAGACAAAATCGTCACACCGGCCATGGTAAAGCTTGTATTCCAGGCCAAAAGATCTGCAAATTGCGAGGCGCAGTTGCTTGTCGCCATATTTCACTCAAGCCAATGCTCGGTGACTTGTATAGGCAGGCCGGGCCGATTGGTTTCAGTCTTCGGTTTGGCCTATCTCGTATATCACCTTAACGCCGCGGTGATCCGAGGGAAACGGGGAAACAACAATATCCGCGTGGTCGTGGTGTTCACCGATGACAACGGTCTCAATCGGGACTAGACCCGCTCCAGACCCGTAAACAAAGTCGATACGGTCATGCACTTCATGCTCCGCAGTGTCGCTACCTCCGGCACCCTTTCCGGGAACAGGGGTCCAGGTATGACCGGGGTGGCTGTGGGGATCCGGGAACAACTTTCTGTAGGCATCTTGCATACCGATGCTAGCGACTTCGCAGGAACACGGCCAGGCCATCTCCAGACCAAAGTGCAGGTCCGCGCAAGCGCGAGTCCAATCCAGATGGGACGGTTCGTTGAAGTCACCGCAGAGAATCACCTTCTCACCACCCTTAATCAAGGGATGAATTTCCGCCAGCACGCCAAGCAATTCTCGCTCTCGAGTTTGCCGTGCTTCGATCAGTAGTTCCTCTTTCCGTTCATAACATCCATCCCGCACACGGTAAGGCTGGTATGGCGACGAGGTCAGGTGCACACCAAAGACACAGAGTGATTGTCCACCACCGAGATTCAACCTGGCACCGTTAGCAAACGACTCCACAACCGGATAGCGACTGAGCAGCGCCACACTCTGCCAGTAAGGCGGAGCAGCGACCACGTGACAGGTCAAGCCTAGAACATCCGCCAGGCCTTGAGCATTTCCGCACTGTTCGCAGATCACCACAATGTCTACCTGCGCCGAACGAATGGCAGCAGCGGTCTGTTCAAGAGGCAGGCCCAGATAGGTGCCGCCATAAAGAATATTGAAGGTCAGCACACTGACCTGACTGAGTTCGGAATCTGGCATGCCGATACCTCTATTGAGCCCAACCCTCCGGATGAATCTTGGGGGCTGCAACAACCACCATCATAGTGCGAGGCGACTTATTTGACATCCTTGTACGAACATCAGGCACTGATTTGGAGCAAGTAGGGCACTAAAATGATCCTACAATACTCCTCGTATACATGGATCCGAGTCTGTTTTGACATTTTCTTTAAGTAACTACATATTCCCCTCTTTACGGGGTCCTGTACACGGCTGACCAACTCCCTACCAGGCCCAGACCAGGTCGATACCCTGGAGGTTAAAACAATGTCCCCGGACGACGTCCTTCAAAGAACCCCGCAGACACTATCCCGGATACAGCAGGAGTTCTATTTCGAGAATGGTTACCTGCTGATCGAAAATGCGATCGATCAACAGACTCTCAAGCGCCTCCGAGAGGCGACCGCCCACGCTGTGGAAGCAAGCTGTGAGATTACGGTTTCCGATGCGCTCTGGGATCTGGAACCCGGGCACAGTGCTGAGGATCCTCGACTGCGCCGGTTGACCAGCCCCAACGACTATGACGACGCCTATTGGGCCTACGCGTCGTCGAACACGGTGACTGACATTCTCTCAGACCTGATCGGTCCCAACATCAAGTTTCACCACTCCAAACTCAATTTTAAGTGGGCCGGAGGCGGCGAAGAGGTCAAGTGGCATCAGGACATTAGTTTCTGGCCACACACCAACTACACGCCCTGCACTGTCGGGTTGTATCTGGAGGACTGTGATGACGAACAGGGACCGCTGGGTGTGATCGGAGGCAGCCACAAGGGCAGGCTTTTTGACCAGTACGATGCACAAGGTCAGTGGGTCGGCTGTTTGTCTGATGAAGATGTCGCCATGTTAGACATGTCCCAGGCGGCTTATCTGCCTGGACTGGCAGGTTCCATCACCATTCATAACTGCAGGACTGTCCACGGTTCTAAGGTGAATCACAGTGCCCGGCCTCGCCCCTTGCTTCTCAATGCCTATGCCGCCGCAGATGCGATGACCTACACTTTCAATCCGGCTGTGTCCCGCTATGACCAGAATATCGTTCGAGGCAAAGCGGCGCGTTGGGCTCGCCATGACCCGGGCCCTTGCCTTCTCCCTCCGGACTGGTCCGGCGGCTACACTTCGATCTTTGCCCTTCAACAGGGTTCGGACACGGTCGCCGCACCCAAATAGACCTATTTAGCAGGGCATGCTTACGCGTGGAGACTCTTCACAAATCTTCGAAGATCAGTCAGATCCGGGGTAACGGAGCAACTGAATTCGACTGAAAGGCCCGTTACAAAGAGCGAGTTAGCGTTCTTCCCATTTTGAAACAAATCAAAGGAGCAGAGCTGTCATGAGCAAAGAAAGTCTCGGCCAATTTCTGGAGGAGGTAGAGAGAAGTGAAGAATTAAGAGCAAAGATAAGCAACCACATCAATAGTGATACCCTGATTACCCTCGGGGCGGAACACGGATTTGAGTTCAATGCCGAAGATATCGAACAGGCCCTATCCAAGCTTGGCAGCCAACGGACAATTGATTTGTTCAGATGAGGACAAAGAAACAGCACCTAACAGATATTCGATGCGTTGGAAGTTCACGCTCCGGAGACATATTGAAACAGCAGGCAACAAGCGTACCTCTAGGCCTCTCCAGCCTATCGCCCCAGAAACACCGGGGCCTTCTTTTCCACGAAAGACCTGGCGGCCCCTTTGTGATCTGACGTATCAAAGGTGCGGATCATATGTATCGCCTCACTGTCTAGCACATCCGCCAACGAACCCCGTAGAGCTGTATTCAGGTTCTTCTTCATGTATCCCACGGCAATCGTCGGCAAGGCACCGAGTTCCCTGGCATATGCCGCCCCCTCTTCAGGTAAAGCTTCGGGGGAAGCTACCCGATTCACCATACCCAACTCGTGAGCCTCTGAGCCGGTCACTACCCTGCCGGTGAAATAGAGTTCCCGAGCCATCGCAGCACCCACCAGGTAGGTCAGAAAATAACTGCCACCAAAATCTCCGGAAAGCCCCACCCGAGAGAATGCTGTGGTGAGCTTGGCATCTTGCGAGGCGATCCGCAGATCACAGGCAAGCGCCAGTGACAGACCTGCACCCGCCGCAGGGCCGGGGATAACCGCAAGAGTCGGCTTTGGCATCTCGTGCAGCACCCGACTGATGTCCATTCGGATACGAAGGTCGTGCACCTTGTGCTCGAAACTGTTCTCCCCGGCATCACTGGATGCCCGATCTGCAAAGCCTTTGACGTCACCTCCTGAGCAAAACGCCCTCCCTGCGCCGGTCAATACGACGACCCGCACCGTGGGGTCTGCCGCCAGTCTTGGGAGCGCTTCACACAGACCCATCATCATCTGTGGCGTCAGCGCATTGCGTGCTGCAGGGCGGTTCATAGTTAGCGTTGCAATCCCGTTCCCTACCGACTCCATCAGATCCGTGGTCATCTTCTTCTCCAGGTAAAAAGCCTCTAAGAGGCACCAGTATGATATGTGAGGGTCCGTTTGGAGATAGGATAGCATTCAACAGCCCCAAATTCTCCCGAAGAGAGCTCAAGTCTTGGCTCCGGTCCCTGCATGGTAGAGAACTCTCTGAGTCGCTATCGGCCAGTGAGATTAGTCACCCTTTTCCCAAGAAACAGCTTCAACTGGTCGACCCATGGCATACTAGTGCGCGACCGGACAAACCTTGTAGCTGCTCTTATGCAGCGATTCCACATCGGGCTTGCCGCCACGGAGCCTGAGTCGTCAATCGTCATCTTTGGGTGATATGCCATTTCGGCGCCTGACCTGGTTTTAGAGAGTAACGCACCGTGATTCAAGATCAAGAGACACTCGATCAGCTTCTCCAAACGATTCGCAGATTCGTAAACCAAGAACTAATCCCAAACGAAGCTAGGGTTGCCCGGGAAAACAAGGTACCCGACGAACTGGTCGGGCAAATGGGTGAACTCGGCCTGTTTGGGATCTCGATTCCAGCTTCTTACGGAGGACTGGGACTGACGATGGAGGAGGAGTGCCGCATCGCCCTCGAACTCGGCAGAGCATCACCCGCGTTCAGAACGATTGTCGGGACCAATGTAGGGATCGGAAGTCAGGGCCTGGTAATGGATGGGCGCCAGGATCAAAAAGACTACTGGCTGCCAAAACTCGCAAGTGGTGAAGTGGTGGCGAGTTTCGCCTTAACCGAACCTGAAGCGGGTTCCGATGCAGCCTCAGTGCGCACCACCGCCGTGAGAAGCGATGACTGTTACATTCTAAACGGCACCAAACGTTACATCACCAATGCCGATCGTGCGGGGCTGTTCACTCTGATGGCCCGGACTGACGCGGACTCGACCGGGGCCCATGGCATATCGGCCTTCCTTGTACCGGCCGACACGCCCGGTCTTAAGGTCGGCCAACCCGAACAGAAAATGGGCCAACACGGTGCCCAGGTCTGTGATGTGGTGTTGGACAACGCCCGTATACCGGCATCCTGCCTGCTGGGTAACGAAGAGGGTAAAGGCTTCATCACAGCGATGAAAGTGCTCGAACGGGGCCGTCTGCACATCTCGGCGGTATGCGTCGGGATCGCCGACCGTCTAATAGAGGAATCCGTACGTTATGCGGCGCAGAGGCACCAGTTCGGGCAACCGATCGGTCAGTTCCAGCTGATCCAGGGCATGCTCGCAGACATGAAGACTGAATGGTATGCTGGACGATCGATGGTCATCGACGCTGCGGTGCGCAAAGATGAGGGGCAGGAAATTCAAACAGCAAGCTCCTGTTGCAAGTACTTTTGCACAGAGATGGTAGGTCGCGTTGCAGACCGGGCCGTTCAGATATTCGGCGGAGCGGGTTACATCGCGGACTATGGTATCGAGCGTTTTTACCGGGACGTACGCATCTTCCGGCTCTACGAAGGCACCAGCCAGATTCAGCAACTGATTATCGCGCGTAATATGTTGCGAGAGTTAGAGGACTGATCTCTACCTCGAAGCCATCTTAATCCCCAATCTAGGGGATAACCCGCCTTAAATAGCCAGTTCCGCTACTACAGCCTCCGCAAGTCGCGTGTAGTCGGCCAGGCTGTTATAGAGTTGGGCCGAGATCCTCAGGAACCGCCCCGGTGGCGAGAGCCAGGGGGACAGCGACACCTCGATCCGGTGCCGAGCGCGAATCAGGGACTTCAGCGGGTCAACTTTGTCCACATCGATCCGTAGAATTCCATCCGACCCGGGCAACCTCAAGGCCGCCATTGACCCCAGCATCTGTACCGGGGCCGGTGCCTCTATCTTCAGCGCCTGACAAATTATCTGGCGCCCTTCGATTGCAAGGGCTTTGTTGCGCTCCATGACCTTCGCCCAGCCCCCTTTGGACAGACCTCCCAGTTGCTCGATTACAGTCGGAATCGCAATCAGTCCGGATGGGTCCCAGGTTCCGGTCCAGTCAAACTCCAGGCGAAATCGGCTGGTGTCGACAAGCGGTCTGTTCATCCCATGGCTGATTACCAGGGGGTGGATTGATCCCTGATGTTCGGGTTGCACGTAAAGGAATCCGGTCCCCTTCGGGCAGCACATCCATTTGTGACAGTTTCCGGTGTAATAATCCGCGCCGAGGCTCTCGAGGCCCAGCGGCAGCATCCCGGGTGCATGGGCACCATCGACCAGCACTTCTATACCCCGTTTTTGTACCAACGGGACCAGTCTATCCAGCGGCAGGACGAGCCCGGTCAGGCTCGTCACATGATCGATAAGTAACAATCGGGTTCGATCATCGCAGGCCCCTAGGATCTTTTGGACGATTTCTTCAGGGTCGGTAATCGGAAAAGGCAGATCCACCGTCTCCACCACAGCCCCTGCTCGTCCAGCGTAAAAGCGGGCAGCATTTGTGCAGGCGTTATAGCCGTGGTTGGTAACCAGCAGCACGTCCCCAGGGGATAGTTGCAAAGATGCAAGCACCGTATTGACCCCGGTCGTTGCGTTGGTGACGAAAACCAGGTTATCTGCCTCTGCGCCTACAAACCCGGCCAGGGAGTGTCGGCTGCTCATCAGTAGATCGGGCAGGTCGCCTTCGAAGAAGCGCAGCGTGTTGGCCTCCATTTGCCGACGGATATCCGACTGCCTGTCAAGCCCGATTCGGGTACAGGCTCCGAAGGAACCATGATTGAGGTGGATGACCGCAGGGTCCAGTACCCACAATTCAGGCAGGTGCAGAAAATCATCAGAAGACATCACTTGTAGCCCTCGTTGTTGACGGACGTTTTAGATCTGGCACACACTGTAACGGTGGACCAACTGCGTGACGACACCGCGTTAGCAGGTACGTTCACAACTTGGTGTTCTGCACTGTGCCGGGCGACGTCCGTGAGCCACGACCGCCATCCGAACACATTATCACGGGTTAGACGCACAGCCGCCAGTGAAGTGACTCCAATGCATGGCACGAACCCAGCTTCTCTTGCTTCGGCCACAGCGGCCAAACCTGCAGTCGGCAAGGCTCCGACGCTTGCGCTCCAGGTTGGACTGCGGTAGCGTCTGCCGGGTATTGGCCCCAGTGTGACGACGAGCTTTCACATGACCCAGCAAATCATTCGGATCGAAGAATCTGATCCCCGCGAGCCGGAGATTCAGGCTCTGATCACGGCACTGGACAGCTATATGCTGAACCTTTATCCCGCCGAAAGCACCCACCGTATTGATCTTGAAGTTCTAGCCTCAAGAAAAGCACGATTCTATTCAGCTACCTTGAATACCGAGTTGTGCGGCTGTGGCGCCATTGTTCTTGACGATTCCGACTATGCGGAAGTTAAACGCCTTTACGTCTCTCCCAGGTGCCGGGGCCAAGGCATAGCCCAGGCGATCCTTCAGCGCCTGGAACAGAGTGCGTTGTCGCTGGGTATAGACACTCTACGATTGGAAACCGGAATTCATCAACCCGAAGCGCTGGCACTTTTTACGGCATTTGGGTTCAACAGAAGTGAGCGATTCGGAAACTACCCTGCAGATGACCCCAACAGTGTATTTATGGAGAAGTGTATCCTCGCCTGACCAGGCACTTGCCCCTATCTCCGCAGGCTGGGCTCGTAACAGGCGAGACCAAGCTGACCACCAGATTTAATGTAGGATCTGGGACAGAAACAGTTTCGTCCGGTCACTCTTTGGATTATTAAAGAATTCTTGTGGCACGTTCTGTTCAACGATCTGTCCTTCATCCATAAATATAATTCGGTCCGCTACCCGATCTGCAAATCCCATTTCGTGTGTAACTACCAGCATCGTCATACCTGACTCTGCCAGCTCGATCATTGTATCCAACACTTCTTTGATCATCTCCGGATCAAGTGCCGACGTCGGCTCGTCAAATAGCATAACCTTAGGCTTCATCGCCAAGGCGCGAGCGATAGCAACTCGTTGTTGCTGACCACCTGAAAGTTGGCCCGGATATTTATCGGCCTGTTCTGGAATATGTACTCGATTAAGATATTCCATCGCCAACTCTTCCGCTTCCGACTTGCCCATCTTGCGCACCCAAATGGGAGACAATGCACAGTTCTGGAGCACTGTCAGATGCGGAAACAAATTGAAGGACTGAAATACCATACCCACTTCTGAGCGCACCTGGTCGACGTTCTTGAGATTTTCATCTAGCTTTACACCCGTAACCTCTATGTCACCTTCTTGATGTTCTTCGAGTCGATTAATACATCGGATCAGTGTTGACTTTCCCGATCCAGAAGGTCCGCAAATAACGATACGCTCACCGGTGTGCACATCCAGATCAACGCCTTTGAGTGCTTGAAAATCACCAAAAAACTTGTTTACATTCCTGAGAGATATAATGACTTCGGAAGATACCGCCGAGGCAACGTGTCCTTCCTCTCCATTTCCTTTCGTTTCACTTTCCATGATCCACTCCTTGTTGCTCTCAGAACTGCGCTATTTGTTCTCGCCACTCAATTTACGCTCTAAACGCTGACTGTACTGTGACATCGCATAGCAGCATATAAAAAAGATGGCCGCCGTCAGCAGGAACGGTTCGTGAAATTCACCACGCCACGGCACATCGTTACTCATAGCTCGAGTCATGGCGAGAACATCGAACATACCCACGATGTAAACAAGCGTTGTGTCTTTAAATATTCCAATAAAGCTACTGACGATATTCGGAATCATAAATTTAAGGGCCTGGGGCATGACTACCAGACCCATCGATTGCCAATACCCTAGACCGATTGAACTCGCAGCTTCAAACTGCCCTTTTGGAATTGCCTGTAAGCCACTACGAACGATCTCCGCCAGATAACAAGAAGTAAATAGACAAACCGCTGCAATCACCTGAACCAGTTTATTGAGCTCGAATCCTTCAGGCATAAATAGAGGAAACATAGCCGTTGCCATAAACAATATGGTAATCAGTGGTACCGAGCGAAACACTTCGATAAAAGTAACAGAGAACGCTTTAATAATCGGTAATCGTGAGCGCCGGCCAAGCGCCAGAATTATTCCAGAAGGAAGTCCAACGACCATTGCAAATCCAGAGATAACCAAGGTGAGATGGAATCCACCCAATCGTACCCAATTTACATCAACCAGTATCCAGTCTTGAATCAGGAACGCTAAAATTACAGCCACAGTTGCAAAGAAACTCATCAGCGCATAAGTGTGCTGTTTTTCTGCAAAGATTCGATTGACTATCTTCCATCGCAATGAGTCCGCTAGGGACACTCGAAAAGCCTTGGCGCCTACCCAATCTACTGTGTTATAGCAAAAAACGATTATCGCCAACGCCACCATAAAACTCAGGAACCAAGAGCGTTCACCCCCGAGAAAAAGGTAGCCCCCCAGGAAGGGATAGAGACCGATTGCGCCAAACCCGATAAGAACTTTCCGCTTAAGATCAGGAATCCATAGAGGAGCCAACCATACAATTAAGATCAAGATTCCCAGATTCACTCGCCACTGTTCAGCTTTAACGTAGCGACCATAGATTATGTTGTTAAACCATTCACGCACGCCCGCCCAACAGGCGCCATGTATAGGATTTCCAGCCTCATCCTTACCCAATATTGCAAAACATTCTCGTCGGTCCTTAGCCTCCCAGATGCCATTCAATATTGCCCAGGAAAAAATACCCCACACCACGTTATAAATAATAACGATGCAAATGATCGATAAAATGGTGTTGACCCAGGAGTTGAAGAGGTTCTCCCGAGCCCAATTCCACCAACGAGCGGTAATATTATTGGAGACCGTTTGATCCACTCTATCGTTCTACCAGTTGCACACGCTTGTTATACATGTTCAGGACTGCCGAAATCGTCAAACTCACCGAACCATAGAACAACATGGTTAACGCGACAATTTCAATGGCGTATCCCGACTGATTCAATGAGGTCTGCATGAACAGCGCGGTAATCTCTGAATAGCCAATCGCGACAGCCAGAGACGAGTTTTTCACTACATTCATCCAGTGACTGATCATGGTTGGCACAATCGCACGCATAGCTTGCGGAATGATTACCAGACGCAGCGCGAGTCCTCGATTCAGGCCAATTGATAATGCAGCTTCTGTCTGTCCTTTGGTGACAGACAAGATCCCGGCACGCACGGACTCCGCCATATACGAACTGTGATAGACCGCGAGTGCGACCAGCAAAGTAATAAACGCCGGCGGCACCCTCCACCCACCTTTTAGGTTGAATCCTTTAAGAATCGGTACTTCCCACCCAACAGGCTGACCAGAGATAAAATACGCTACAACCGGAACGATCACAATAATTGCCAGCCCCCAGGAATATTTGGGTATGATCCGGCCGGTTGAGTCTTGCAACTTACGCGCGTGTCGGAACAGTACCACTACAGCAACAATTGCGATGAAAATACCTGCAAAAAATAACGTAGCCCCTGATTCAAAAAATGGCGTAGGCCCATAAAACCCGCGATTATTTAGAAAAAATATGTCGAGGTAGAGAAAATCAAAACTTTGCTTGGGGCGAGGCAGAAAGGCAAGAAGCAGTAGATACCAGTAGATAATTTGGAGCAACAAGGGTGTGTTTCTCAAGATCTCGACATAAGCTGCGGCGACCTTTGAGACCAACCAATTAGAGGACAAACGCAGGACACCTACGAAGAAGCCAATCACTGTCGTACCAACAATTGCCAACGCAGCAACCAACAACGAATTCAGAATGGCTACTAGATAAACCCGACCGTAAGTGTCACCCGCTTCATAGTCGATCAGATGAAAGTCAGTATCGAACCCCGCAGTGATCCATAAGAAATCGAATCCGGTTTTCATGTCCCGGGCAGTCATGTTTTCGTTGGTATTCGTGAACAGGTAGTAAATACCCACGGCAACCAGCGAAAACGTCACGGCCTGAAAAAATACAGCCCTGAACTTTTCGTTATAGATAAAATTAAACATG
>MPMF02166841.1_pt1 | contig 13024 bp, 18 predicted proteins | sample 1617271 | NCBI WGS metagenome assembly MPMF02 (sample SAMN05944812, study PRJNA350692) | marine metagenome | biome: marine; feature: ODZ; material: water; isolation source: 120 m water sample prefiltered with 30 um filter, filtered on to 0.2 um... | place: Pacific Ocean | collected 2012-04-09... | reverse complement strand
TTGCACATAGTAGCCAACGTTGTCAGAAACGTTGTCTTGATATCCAAGATGAAGGTCGGTAGTAGCACCGATGTAGTCGTCACCAGCCCAGCCAGCATTGGTTTCGACCGATACATATGGTCCAGCAAGAGCTGAAGCAGCCATAAAGGGAGTAGCAGCAACAGCTGCAAAGATTGATTTGATCATTTTGTTTTACCTATGTGTCTCGTAGAGTTTAACCCACGGATGATAAGAGGATCGACTATCCTCTGTAAAGTTTCGTGTCCTATATTGGTCACGAATACTTATTTATAATATCAGGTCTTTGGGGATTTGTCAACCCCCTTCTTTGGTGGGTTGTGACGGTTCGCTGATACGCCCAAGGTATGGGTCATAGTTCATATACTCTTTAATATTAATCTGTGCTCCCATCTGACTCCAATAATCCCACAATGCTCTGTGATTATTTTTATGAAAAACTTCTATATGTTCTGGATGAATAGAAGAACCCAACTCAATCTTATACATCAATAAAGGAATAGAGAATGTATTACCAGAATTATAAACCAAATCATCTGCTACTGGTCTTGGTTTAACGCCTTGATCAATCTTATACCTATCCCCTCTACAATGAAATCTAACAAGTTTTTCTGCATGACCTCTATTAATCACATAACATGCTGTTGAGAAGTCATTTACGAACCTCTTATGAAGCCTTACATGCATATCTCCTGTACAAATAATCGCCAGTTGAACTACATCCCAATCATATGGAAACTCTGCGAACAAATCTACCCAACTAAAATTCCAGAACCTTACAATGTCAAGGTCACAATCATCCTCCATGATGATAGCATATTTTGAATCAGATGTTTCTAACCAATGTTTAAGTGCTTTAAGATGTGATGTAGTACAACCAATCTCACCTGAAGTCATATCATCAGGATATCTTCCCTTAATAATGTCACTTAAATCATCATCCCTTCCATCATGAGCAGAAATCCTATGGTAGTTTGTCAGTTCCCAATACTTAAACTGATTCTCCATAAACTCCCATCTCTCAGGTTGTCCATCAAGATTGATACAATATACAGGACCAAAGTTCCTTAGTTTATGTGCCGATTTATTCCTGTCCATTCTCTCTACTAAATCCAAAAGTTTCCCGTTCTATATCATTATGATTAAACTCTGCCCAGTAAAGCTCAAATGCTAAACCATCCTCCAATGCTTCAAACTGATGATAGTATCCTGGTTCTACAGCATTAAAATCACCAGCTCCTAAAATAGTTTCATCAACCAATCCCTGGTTATGTCTCCAGTTTCTAATTAACAATTTACCACTAACAACATAGAATCCATTCCATTTAAATTTATGCAGGTGTTTTGAGCAAACACCTCCCTTTTTAAAATCAATCCTATGAAATTCTAAAGCATGATTGGCACATACCAATTCAGTTTTACCCCACACCTTTCCCTGTTTCATGACATTAAAATATTATAAATTTTATCTGTTGCATTTATACCTTCCAAAGAAGATTCCGTAAGAACATCAACATTCCCATTATAATCCACAAAGAGGTTATAGTCAAGTCCATTTAGAACACAGTCAATAAAACAGCTAGATGGATAAGTAATATGATATTCATAACCAAGTGAATATAGTTGAGACCTATTAAGGTTATTACTTTCTAACCAGCTATTATCCACCAAATGAGTATTAGGTTTATTAAGTATCCTTTGTAAAGTAGGGTGCAATTCTCCACCATTACAGGTTGGATGTCTTACAAAATAACATTCCCCATCTACAGATTCCTCAATCTTATTCCAAGTATCATTCTTCCATTCTTGGGTATATATTCCTCCCCACTCTGACCTGGAAATACTAAGTTTCAAATCTGCAATATCAGGTTCATCAAATCCTTTAGTGAAGAAAAATACTTTACTATTATCTACTCTATCAGTCTTCTCATAATAATGATTTGGAACACCAACAGGAATAAATTTTTCTCTTGGAGTAGCAACATCATCCAAGATATATTTCCCCCTTACCCAAGTGAAAACATAATCTGCACTAAAACTATAATGAGGAAGCCTAGTTATTCCCTCCTGAGAAATACCATGTTGAATAGCATATGATTTGCAAAATACTTCATTGCACAAATTATAATCCAAATGATGCCACTTATTACTAGTGCCAGATGTTACTAATAGAGCTTCTGCATCCTTAGAGATTTCAATAACTTTAAGTTTATCACTCAAATTCATTATTATAAATGTCTTATAAGTGTGGAGTAACTCAATTATCTTTGAAAATAAAGAATCATTTGACACTTCATCATAATTACAGTATAATATTACAAATGATTTAGTACATAATTTTTCTATTAAAGGAATCAAAATTCTTAAATGATTCCTTGTAGTACTACAAAGGATAAAAGTTTTCATATGATTAAAATATTCATCGGATACGACGAAAGAGAAGACATAGCTCTCAATCTGCTAATAGATTCTTTAAATAAATTTTCCACCAAACCCCTTTCTATCACACTTATCAAAAGAAGTCAACTGGAAGGAATATTAACAAGACCTAGAGGTCCATTGGACTCTACTGACTTTTCAATATCAAGATTCCTAACACCCTATCTATCAGAGTATAAGGGGTGGTCATTATTTATGGATTGTGATATGTTATTTCAAGATGATGTATCTAAACTATGGGACTTGAGAGATGATTCTTGTGATGTAATGGTTGCAAAACATAGATATATACCAAAGTCTGAAAAGAAGTTTGATAGTGAAACTCAGACACCATATAAGATGAAAAACTGGTCATCAGTTATGCTTTTTAATAATGAAAAATGCGAAAACCTATCAGCATATTATGTAAATCATGCTCCTGGATTACATTTACATCAGTTTAAATGGGCAGCAAAGGTAGGAGAGTTTCCTAAAAGATGGAACTACCTTGCTGATGAATATGAATATAGTGAAGATGTATCAAACATACACTTTACTCTAGGTGGTCCATGGTTCCATGATGGAATAGGATCAAACATCAAATCAGATTACGAAGAAACTTGGTTAGATTATTATGAAGAATGCTATAATTATTCCAGTAAGGCTTGATAGTAAAAGACTCCCTAACAAGGCCTTAAAAGACATAGATGGTACATCTCTTATTCAAAGAGTAGTAGACCAATGTATAAAAACAGAACTCACCACTTATGTTATTACAGATAGTGAAGATATTGCTGACCATATTAAAGGAGATAGAGCATACGTAATATACGATAATAAAAAAGCACAATCTGGAACAGAAAGAATTGCTAACATGATTCGTTCAGTACCAGAAGATAATATTATTAATGTTCAGGGAGACCAACCTTTCATTTCACCTGGTGCCATTCTAGAAATGGTGAACTATATGAAAGAACATCCACAATATGATATTGTAACTCCTATAAAACTACATGAAGAGGATAAGTATGATGACCCCTCAAAATGTAAGGTTGTAGTTAGTCAAAGTGGTAGAGCCATATATTTTAGTAGAAGTCCTATACCTTTCAATGGAACAGAGTATTGGGGACATTTAGGAATGTATGGATATAAAAGAAGTTTTCTAGAAGACTATCACAAACTAAAAGTTTCTCCATTGGAAACAACAGAGAAACTTGAACAGTTAAGATTTATTGATAACGATATTAGGATTCAGACTTATAAAACAGGGCACTCAATCTTTTCCGTTGACACTGAGATAGACTTGGTGAATGCGATTAAACATACTAGGAAAGTCCTCTAATGGTATCTGACATTCTTTATCCGACAATGCTTCAGTTGGGTTAGAATGAACTTCCATAAAGAGAGCATCAGCACCCCATATCATAGCAGACTTTGCTAATGGTTCCACATACTGTCTCTCACCACCAGTGGTCTCTCCGCACCCACCAGGCAGTTGTGTTGAATGAGTAGCATCAAAACATACTTTACCATACTTCTTCATGATAGGGATACCACGGAAGTCCACAACCAAGTTGTTGTATCCAAAAGATGTTCCTCTTTCACATAGATAAAAATCTTTACAACCAAAATCTTTTAGTTTCTGGGCAATATTTTTTGTGTCATTAGGGGCAAGAAACTGCCCTTTCTTAACGTTTACAATAAGTCCAGTCTCTGCTGCTGCTTGTAAAAGTGGAGTCTGTCTACACAAGAATGCTGGTATCTGTAATGCATCCACGTAAGGAGCAATCTTTTCTACTTGCCATGTCTCATGAACATCAGTAATAATTTTATATCCATCCTTTCTTAAGATAGCAAAAACTTCTTGAGCATAATCTATCCCATGTCCCATAAAACTATTGGAACTAGAACGATTCTCTTTAGCAAAAGAAGTCTTAAAAAAATAATCAACTCCAGAAGGAAGTGAATCTCTAACAGTTTCAGCAACTTTAAAACAAGTATCTGCGGATTCTAAAGAACAGGGGCCTGCAAATAATTTCATTTTTACTCCAACAATCTCTCATGTGGGTATCCAGAATCCAATTCATCCGCAGTCCATTGACAATAAGCACAATCATATAACCATTGATCTCTTTCAAAATCACATTTAATTTCATTCTCTTTTAAAATATCAAGAGAATGATAACTAACTGGCCAAGAAAAAGAAGATGTGTCTAATGATATTGTAGGAATACCTTCACAAACTGATTCTTGCAATCCATTACTAGAAAATGATACTACTGCTCTTGCATTCTTAAGTGTATCTTCAAAATCTTTACCACCATGTGAAATATTACTATTAGATTTTGTTCCACTTATAATAATCTTATTGGGAACATCAATGCTCTGATAAAAAGGAATATTAAACTTATGTACAAAGTTTGGATGGAGTCTAATAACTATATCTTCACTGGTATGTGATGATATTTCTTTAACTGTATTTACAATCCAATGATCATAAGGAATGGGCAGATTATACAAACTAGTGTCATGGGGATTTTGTAATAACAAAAGAATATAATCACCTGTACTCTTCCATGGTTTAATTTCTATACCACATTTCTCCTGCAACACCTTCCATCTATCTGGGGGTGAGTTTTCATTCTTAAAAATACCATCATCATAAGTATAACTATTCAACCCCAATCTAAAATAATAATTCCTAGTGTCACTCATATCCATATTCTTTCTGAATATTGATTGCTCCATACACAACACAGGTTTTCTTTTAACCCATTGATAAAGTGGATTTAATTCCAAACATTTGAATCTACCAGCAATATTAGACTGGATAAAAGCATCTGCATCAATATTATCATCAACTTCATTCCAGATTTTCATAGAAAAATCTGGATGTTTGGGCAAGTAAAATCCAAACTGTGTTTTAAATATTTCTCTTATAGCAACAATATTCATTATGCATTCCATTCAGGACTATTAGTCATACTCTTTCTACCACCCTTACGATGATCCAAATAAGGACTTAGCATGGGACAAACAGCCATTACATGTCCATGAGTAGAATAATCTTGACCCCATCCCTTCTCTTTATACTCTGAGAAAAACTTATACTTCCTTCTCATAGTATCAATTGCAGTACAATCAAGTTGTCCTGATTTTATTTTGTAGATATCATCAGTTTTAAATAGATTTACATACTCCTCAAAAAATCTCTGAGAGATATCTAATACATTATTAAATCCAAGGAATCCTGTCTCAGTATAATAAGACTCCCTAGTATAACCAGCAAGAAATACATCATCAGGAAGAAATTCGTCCATCCATTCTTCTGAAAACTGCTTATAGAATATACAATCAGCATCAATATAAAAAGTTTTTCTTCTTTCAAGACTCATATCATACTGACCGAATACTTTATAATTCCACATCAAAGCATTCTCAGTATATATTTTTACAGGTCTATCTGTATTCCTATCTACAAACTTCTGACAATCTGGTTGGCATGTTAGAACATTCTTATATGAAATATTCTCATGCTGTGGATAAATCTCTTCAGTATTATCTTCTTCAATATAACATGTTAAATGTGGTAGTTGATTGGTATCAAGATAAGAAGAAATAAATTCATGAGCATACTCATCATATAGTCTCTTATTAAATGTAGTAATAAAATTATACTTCACTGTAATCTACTCCATTTTTTTCAAAACAATAATCAATCTCATTTTTCATGTCTCTAAAATATGAAGGGTCTGAAGTAATCTTATGTGATACCTGTCCTTCATGAACTCTATTAGATACCAACACATCATGAAGATATACAGGTTGTCCATGTGATTTCTCCATCCTATAATAGAACTCACAGTCCATCATCATCTTAACATTAGTATCAAATCTTTCTTTAACCAAACTATTCTTAAGAGCAACAACAGAAGGACTACTAATTGTATTCACTCCATTGATAATTTGATCGCTCCACTTTGGATACAAATCCCAATAAAAACTATTACCATCATCTCTAGTATGATTAGATCCACATACCAACCAAGTATTTTCAGAATTGGATAGTGAATCATAAATCTTCCCCAATGCCTCATCATCATAAAAGAAGTCATCTTGGAACATGATCTTTACAATCTCACCATCACACAAATCTAATGCCTTATTGCTGTTTGCTGGACCATTTCCACGATCCTCAGTATTCCTCATATGATTAACATTAATCTTATCATGATAGGCAATACACAAGTTCTTTACTTCATTATCTTTACTATGATCTGATACCCAGACATTATAATCAGTAAACTGTTGAATCTCAATAGTCCTAAAAAGATCATGTAAAAATTCTGTGCCCCTTCCTTCACATTCCCAAGTAGGAATTGCAATAGAAATTTTAGTCATTTCATTATCGAATAGATTTTATTATATCAATTATAAACCCAACCTGCTCATTTGTCAAATCAGGCCAGCTAGGAATATTTACAGCCCTACTGGAAATATCCATTGCTACAGGAAAATCAAATAATCCATCAGGGAATTCGCTTCCAGATGTTATTACATCATCAGATTTCATATACATTGGCATTGTATGAATGGGATAAAAGGCAGGTCTAAAATCTATATTAGATTCAACAAATACCTTTTCAAGTTTATTTCTAGTCTCTACATCAGGCAATAGAAGACTACACATCCAAAAACTATTTGTAGTTCCAGGACCTTCACCCAAAATAGTAAAAGGAGTTCCTTTCAACCCATCAATATAAAGATTAGCAATCTCTCTCTTTCTCTTCAAATACTTATCACATTCTTCAAGTTGAGCAAGTCCAATTGCTGCTTGAATATTAGTCATCCTATAGTTATATCCAAGTTCACTGTGCCAATAATTTTTATTCTTATCTACAGCATGTGCCTTTAAACTATCAACCCTTTCATGCAAATCAATATCATCCGTACAAACCATTCCACCCTCACCAGTGGTTATAGTTTTATTCCCAAAGAAACTATATGTAGAAATGTCTCCATAAGTTCCAACATAACGATCTCCAATCTTTGTTCCTATTGCTTCTGCACAATCTTCAATAACATAAAGATCATGTTCTTTAGCAATCTTACATATAGTTTCCATATCACATGCTTGACCATACAAATGAACAACCAGGATTGCCTTAGTCTTAGGAGTTATTTTCTTTACTATATCAATAGGGTCAATTTGCCAATCAGTATAATTAGAATCGCAAAAAACAGGTTTTGCCCTTGCATACTCAACAGCATTTACTGTAGCAATGTAAGTAAATGTTGGTACAATTACTTCATCACCTTCACCAATACCCAATGCTTCTAATGCTACATGAATAGCTACAGTCCCATTACTGACAACACTGGCATATTTTGACCCAGTAAACTCACAAAACTTATCCTGAAACATATTAACATACTTTCCCCTGAAAGTAATCCAATTAGTATCAATACAATCAAGAACATACTTACGTTGGTTCTTTGCTATAGAAGGTTGATATACTGGTATCATTTTTTAGTTACCTCAAAGATAAGATCATCATAACGATTTTTATTTCCCCTCAAATCAATTTTCTTTGTTTCATAATCACCATCCAGTTCATTCACCACATTCTCAAGTACCTCAAAATGTTCAAACTCCTGAACATCTTCAATAAAAATCTTACCCCCAACCTTTAGTTGATCAGAATAATATTTCAAAGTATCAACTTGACTTTCTAATGTGTGTGGACCATCTTCAAAGATTATATCAAAACCATCTGGTCTAAGTTTAGATACTTGTTCAGCACTAGACTTATCATATGCATCACAATTAGCATAAACAAATCTATCCTTGTCCATAATATCCCAACACTTGGGATTTATTGTCTCTGCAATATCCAACAAAACAAGATTTGATTTTGGTAGATGCTCATACCATAGAATAGCAGAACATCCATAGTTAGTTCCCAGTTCAAGAACTTCAACATCCTTATCAATAAAAGGTTCTAGAACCTCCTCATAGTAATCACAATAAGAATGTTCTGCATCTTTATCAGTTCCCCATCCACCAAGATGTCTTCCTTGAATGTCATAGTTTCCTTTGAATCCATTCATATTGTACTTATCAATAATCTCAGTTAGTTTCATTAATAACAATCTCCAATCCAGTTTCAAGATTTATTTTAGGATTATATCCTAATGATTTAATTTTAGAGATGTCGGGACACCTCTTATTAGTCTCACCTTTAGGTCCCTCAGAATATTTAACATCCCTATTATAAGACATTTTATCCAATAGAATCATACAAAGATTCTCAATAGTAACCTCTTCATCATTACCAACATGATATATCTCTCCATCAATACCATGAGATAATAATACTTTTATACCATCACAGAAATCATTTACATGACAGAATGCTCTAGTCTGTTTACCATCACCCAATAAAGTAATTTCCTTTTCAGAATTTTTTATCTTATTAATCAACTCTGGAATAACATGGTCACTACCCATATCAGAACCATAAACATTGTGTGGTCTAAAAGTAACAACTCTATCAAATTCATCACGTCTATAATGTTGTCCTATCAATTCATATAATATCTTTGTTCCCCCATAAGAATAACGAGGATTTGTCACATCAGGTATAACCAATGGAACATCTTCTGGTGTAGGGACAAAAGGTGGATTTTGATATGTCTCACCACTGGAAGCAATGAATAGTTCTTTGATTCCATAGTATTGGGCAGCATCATATACATTCAACAAACCTCTTATACCAATATCAATGATTTTACCTGGCATTGAATAGAAATTCTTTGTCCCATTAATAAAAGCCAAATGAATAATAGCATCAACTCCCCTACCTGCGGATTCAAAAACATCATTACGATTTCTAATATCACCAGAATAATAATCAATATCATCCTTTACATCCTGAAGCCTACCAATATTACCCCTTTCAAGATTATCAATGACAGATATCTCATATCCATCCCTCAATAAAGATTTTACAAGATAATGTCCAATAAATCCACACCCACCTGTTACTAATATCTTTTTCACAATCTCATTCCTTTAGGTACAGTTTTATTATACTTAGAGTTTTCTGTGAGAATATTATCAAAGAAAGATACATCATTATTTAATTTCTTACATAGCATATCCATTGCTCTAGTATCTTTGGGAAGACATACTCCACCAAATCCCCTAAAGTTTTTATTACATTCTAGATACTCAAAATTAATATTACTTCTATTCTTTAAAGAATTTTTTACATTATTGTAACTAACTCCCATCTTAGAACATACTTCATAGAAACTATTTGCAAATATAATCTGAGCAGCATTGTAAACATTATGAAAATACTTTGCAAACTCAGCTTCAGTAGGAGTACACTTTACAAACTCTGATGGATAATCACCATGAGTTTTCTTTACAACTTCAAATATCTCATCACTATCAGTTCCTACTATACAAACTTCATGGTTCTGCATGAAATCTGAAATAGCACATCTTTCTCTAAGAAATTCTGGAACAAAAGCAAGTTTACTATACTTAGTTTTCAGTTTCTCAGTAGTTCCAGGAATGATAGTAGATTTAATACAGACAATACCATCATAACCATTCTCCAATAATTCACCAATAACCTTTTCTACAATAGTTATATTGCATCCACCACTATCATCAGAATCAGTAGGCACACATATGTAACATATATCAGCACCTAGTACATCATCTATTGAAGTTTCCCATTTTGTATCATGAACATATACATCATGACCCAATCTTTCAAATCCAAACCTAATTGCACTCCCTACAATACCAACTCCCACAATACCAATTTTCATAATAGAATCCACCCATCACAGTACAAATCTTTAAGGTTATTGTCTTTTAAATTTTCACCAAACCATTTCTTAGGTGCAATAACCTTTCCCCTATTACCCAACCATGCACCCCACCAAGAGAATGTTGAGTTAGCAATAATAAAATCATCACACATACTCATCAAACACATATCATAAAACTGATCACCACATTCTGATATTGCAAATCTTTCATCTTCAAACAACTCTTGCTCTTTACACCAATCAGTATCATCAGAAAATATAATAACCTGCCTATCAGGTTCAAATAATTTTAATGCTTCCTCATAATAATCCATCTCTAATGGAAGATGATTATTGGAATTAATAAGAAAATCTCCCCTTCTAATATGAAGAGCAAGACGATTGCCAAATCCTTCCATGAAAGATTTACATTCAGTTTCAATCCTATCAACAAATCTAAAATCTTCCCTTACCCCATCTTCAACATGTTTAAAGTATTTTTCTGATTGAAAAAATCCCCATAGAGAACAATCCTCTTTCTTATCAAGAGAAAAGAATTTTTCATCAAAGTGAAAGAAACTTTCTTGAAGATAATTCTCAGTATCAAATGTCCCACGATTAGGCAGGCTTGTAAGATTGAAGGCATCAAATAAAAGAATAGGATACCTATTACCAATACCATCATCAAATATTTCTTCATGATTTGGTATTATAAAATCAACTCCCAACTTGGAAGATATACCCTTGGCTGCAGCATACTGAAACATCTGGTTTCCCAGTTGTCCCAATTTACCCAGATGATTAAACGCTATTACCATTTTCTATCTGCTCCTCAATCCACTTATAAGTTTTAGAAATTCCCTCCTCAAGAGTCTGAGAGTAATCCCAATCAAGTTTCTCTCTTACAAGATCATTGTTAGAATTACGTCCACGAACACCAAGAGGACCATCAATATGATTTTTCTCTACCTTCTTACCAGCAACCTTTGCAGTAACATCAACCAGTTGATTAATAGTAACCATTTCTTCTGAACCAATATTAACTGGCTCATAGAAATCAGAATCCATTAACCTCCTAGTTGCTTCGATGCATTCATCAACATACAGGAAGGAGCGAGTTTGTAATCCATCTCCCCACACATCGATAGTTCCCCCTTCCCGTGGGAGTTGAGCAACTTTGCGGCAGATTGCAGCTGGTGCTTTCTCTCTTCCACCGTCCCAGGTTCCTTCGGGACCAAATATGTTATGGTAGCGAGCAACACGAATAGGAATGTCATAGTTCCTACGGTAAGCATCGAAGAGGCGTTCCGAGAATAACTTCTCCCATCCGTATTCTGAGTCTGGTGCTGCTGGGTATGCGGATTCTTCACGGCAATCTGGGTTATCTGGGTCTAATTGATTGTACTCTGGATACATACATGCTGAACCAGAATAAAAGATTTTAGTTTTATTATCTTGACACTTCACATTCATCCTATGTTGAAGGTCTAAAACATAAAGATTTATTTGAACTGAGTTGTTCATAATGTCTGCATCATTCTCGCCAGTGAATACAAAACCTGCTCCACCCATATCAGCAGCAAACTGATAAATCTCATCAAAGGTTTCAATGTATCTATCAGGAACAGAGTTGAAAAAGTTACCCCTCTCCCCCTTATATTGTAGAACTCGACGAAAGAAATCACGGTCTCTAAGGTCTCCTAACACAAATTCATTTGCACCAGTAGAAGAGAACTCTGGATATTTAATATCCACACCACGAACCCAATAACCATCCTCACGAAGTCTTGTTACCATATGACTTCCGATAAATCCACCAGCACCAAGGACAAGTGCAGTCTTTACATATCCAACTGTTCTTTCAATCATCATTTTATAAAATAAAGTTTATATTAAATCAACCACCAAATTTTTCAGACATCTTATCAAAATTATTCTGAGGATTTGCTCTCAACACTTCTTCAATAATCTGAATACGTTTGGCAAGTCCTTCATCAGAACCACCACTATTAGATTTATGTGCATGAGCACCTTCTTCTAATACTTTAAGTCTCTTTTCTACTTCTTGATCATACTGAGACATGGAAGCACCACTCTCAGATTTAACACTTCTTCTTACAGGCATAATTTTTTCGAATCTGATTTATTTAGTAGTTAATTCGATTGAATAATCATCCATTTCCCACTCTTCTTTCACATAAAATCCATTTTCATCTATAATAGAATGGACTGCTTCTCTTGCATCTTCCTGAGAAACACTGGACCTAAAAAGAACCTTTCCATTCTCATCCTGAACTACACCATCTGGTCTAATAATAAACTTCATACAACCTCAGCTTCCAAATCTGTAAGGATATAATCCATCAACATATCATAATCATCAAGGGGATCCCCTGAAAATACTACACCTTCCTTTTCATAATATCTACGAACTTTCTTGAAAAGTTTTGGATTCTTTACATCAAGAAAGATTTCGCCAGTTGCAGCGGATCTAAGAGTCCTAAGATCTTTCTTAAACTTTGATGTGATTGCCATTGTCTAAATTAAATACCTCTCTATTATAGGGGACAGACCAGAATCTGTCAATGCTCGTTGTGAGGATCGAACTCACCTTAGCCAAATTATGAGTTTGGTGCATTCACCAGATTGCTAAACGAGCTCAAAGTTATGAACCTTCGTTATGAGTTTTATACATCTCATAAAGTTCATCATCTGTGGGAACCATTACAACTGTGTTCTTCCCATTAGTTATTCCAAT
>MPMF02294959.1_pt1 | contig 13029 bp, 14 predicted proteins | sample 1617271 | NCBI WGS metagenome assembly MPMF02 (sample SAMN05944812, study PRJNA350692) | marine metagenome | biome: marine; feature: ODZ; material: water; isolation source: 120 m water sample prefiltered with 30 um filter, filtered on to 0.2 um... | place: Pacific Ocean | collected 2012-04-09... | reverse complement strand
CAGAGGGAGTGGAGACCCACCGGAATCCGTCGTCCTCATATGCTGCTGTTCGCATCGCAAGTTCCGCTCGGCGGGTCCTACGGCTAAAGAGTCTCAATCGGGCTTGGTAGGTCGCCCGCCTGTCTGGAGCCGGATGGCGAACCCTGCCGCTTCGACACGACGCCCGAGGCCGAGTTTGGCGAGGAGGTCGCTAACGTGGTGCTTCACAGTCTTCTCGGAGAGGAACAGACGCTGGCCGATTTCTCGATTTGTGAGGCCTTCCGAGATCAGGTCGAGGGTTTCCAACTCGCGCTCGGTCAGTTGTCCGACGAGTCGCTCCTCCTCCGTTATGATATTTCCTTTATGAATCTGCTCGACAATCGCTTCGGCGCTCGAGGAATCAAGTGTCGAACCGCCTCGGCCGACGGTGCGGATCGCGTCGACGAGATCCGCTGTGCGGACGTCTTTGAGGAGGAAGCCGCTTGCGCCAGCAACAAGTGCGGAGAGAACGGCACGTTCATCGCTGTAGGACGTCAGCATCAAGACGTTGGTTTCAGGAACTTGAGAGCGAACCTCGCGGCAGGCTTCGATCCCGTCCATAACCGGCATCCGTACATCCATCACAACTAGATCGGGCTTCATGCGCTCGGCAAGAGCGACGGCTTCCGAGCCGTCTCTGGCCTCGCCGACCACGCGGAGGTCCTTCTCGTCGGCAAGCGTGGTTCTTATTCCAGCCCTGACAAGGTCGTGGTCGTCGCAGACAAGAATCTCAATCGGTGTCGGCATCATCAAACCTGGGCATCGCGATTCTTACCATTGTCCCCATTCCCGGAATACTCAACACAGTGAGCGTTGCTCCGAGGCGGGTGGCCCTCGTTCTCATGCTGATCATTCCCAGTCCGACGCGGGCCGAAGACTGTTCAAATCCTGCCCCATTGTCTTGGATCGTCAACGCGATTTCCTTGCCACTCGCCCGCATGTCAACCGCTATTCGGAACGGTTCAGCGTGGCGTACTGCATTGCTGATGGCCTCTCGCGCGATGTAGAGAAGATCCTCCGCGGTGCGACTATCAATTGATTGAAGGGCTGTGGGAGAGAGGCTTAGCACAGTGTCGGTTCCAGTGGGCACGAGCTGGCGAAGGGCAAATGGCAGGTCCCTGGCCAGATCTGGGATCTGAGATGCCGTGTGTGCCTCGAGGGCTCCGATATATTGTCGAATGTCGGCGATCAGCTCGTTGATCCTCTCAACACTCCGCTCCAGAAGCTGCTTCGTTTCCGACTCTGTCTCCGGCTGTCTCAAATGGGCGTCGAGCTCGAGGCCGAGTGCGTACAAGGACTGGATGGTGCCGTCATGTAGGTCGTGGGCAATGCTCGCTCTTTCCTCGAGAAGAGCTATTCGGTGGCCTTTCTCCCGTTCCAGCGTCAGCGAAATGGCGGTGGCCGCTTGGAGAGAGAGCACAACCGCCGCTTTCTCGTGAGGGATGGTGAACTCTGTCCGTCCTCTACCGCGTGCTACATAGATGGAACCGATGGTCTGACCTTCGACGCGGATCGGAACACCCAGGAAGGGTCCGACTTCGAAGTGTCCTTCAGGAAACCCCGAGTGATCCGGGTGTACGGCGACATCGGCGGTTCGGATGGGGCTGTCGCAGCGGGCTAGCGTTCCAAGAAGGCCCCGGCCGTTGGGAGGGTCTCCGATGGCTCGGGCGTCTACGTCGCCGATGCCCGTGTATACGAAACGATCGAGCTTCCCGTCGGCGGTAAAGGTCGTGATCGCGCCGTAGTCGGCTTCCGTTATCGACTTTGCTCGGTCGGCTAGGGTTTGTAGGGCCTGCTGGATCCCTTCGCTGCCCGCCAGAGCATCGATCGTGGCCGACATCTGTTCTAGCTCGGAGTCCACCGCAAGATTGTTCCACAGTTGCTACGGGGGAACCATCGCCGGAAATAAGTTCGGAAATCGAGCGGTGCTCGACATTCGGCCGTTCGACCATTAGCTGCTGTTGCCGCGACCGATCCGGAGACCGGGGATGCCCATTGGGTTGCGAGCCCGGCGAATTCATCAACCCGGAATCTTTCACCTGGACTGAAGTGGTCGGGAGCAGGCCAATTTGTTCAGACCGTGAAGCGCCCAACGCAGCCATCTCAGCGAGCCCTGCGGCTGAGGCATCCAATCTCCACTGGTTTACGAGTGTAGTCGGGCCTGTGTCAGCCGACTCCGCTTCCGATGGCGCTATGCGGCGTACGCCTTGGGCGAGATTGGCACAGAGTCGAGCAAGAACGAGGGGATGTTTCGCACCAGCGCGGATCATTTCCGTCCTGACTTGTTGACTCGTCGTCCTCGTTGAGGGTGACCGCCGTCGCTCCATCGGAGGTGAAGTCCTGGACCATAACTCGTGCTCTGGGGGCAGGAGTATGGTTAAGGCACAGTTGAAGTTCACTATTGAACCGAGGGGACGGACCATGAAGGCCCTCGCCTTAATCGTAATCGTGGTTCTTTTGACTTCGGCCTGCGGTGGCAGTTTGGACACGGCGACAACAGCTACTACGGCTGTTGAGCCAGCCACAGGAGCCGTCCTTGACCTCGAACAACTTTGGTCTTACGGCCTGATCAGCAGGAGAACTGGAGAACCACTTGTTCGGGAGGGTGCCGAACACAATCTGGATGAGAACTTAGTATTCTATGGCTACAACGTCATCATTGACGAGACAGGTAATCAAATCACTCCAACTGGGCGCCCTCTTCACGGTGGTGAGCAACTCATCCTTACATCCATGTACCAGGAAGATTATAACACACGGGAATTTGCATTTATTTATGTAATTATGGCACCAATTAGAGATACTTTACTGTATCATTTCGAAGAAACTTCTAAGGAAGATTGGTTGGTATTAACGCAAGTACTGACTATCAATGATATCAAAACAACTGTGGCACCTGAAATCAATGCATATAGCAATCTATCTACTGAGCAGGTCTATGATTATATTGCGAGTGGGCAGGCCGAAGGTAGTGCTGTCATGCGCTACCTCGAAGAAGTTGGTCTGGAGTTGAAATGTTTGGCTTTTCAAGACTTCAACTTTACTAATCCCGAGGGTGCCAATCATTGTGAAGACCGTCACCTCGACCTTGGTTCTGGCATTAAAATGCCATGATTATCGAGTAACTTGCTCTGCAATCTGACCGGCTCTGTCCTTGTAAGACGTCGCGCAGGATCAGGGCGGCTCGGCATCCGGTCGTTTCCGTGCGACTCACAGATCTTCTCATTGCTGGTCCTGTTGGCGGCGAGAACTACGACACATGGGGGAGCGAGAGGCTGCGTCCCCGGGGGGCTTTAGCGTGCAGCATTGCTTCCGAGCACGCCCCGTTACAGCACAGCGCGAGCAGACTTCGGGAAGTTCATGAGTGGCTCAGACGGTTGGGCCAGACGAGTTCAGATCGCCCTAAACACCGGGATCGGATAGTCACCGGTCTCCTGGTCTTCAAATTCAACCCGCACCCGTTGGCCGATCGCAATGTCTGTGGTCGGGTCTTCGGCCCCAACGATGTTGGTTAGCATCCGGAAGCCCTCGTCGAGGTCAACATAAGCCACGGCGTATGCACCTAGTTCGACGAAGCCGGGTATGCGGTTCTGACGGACAACCGAAAAGGTGTAGATCGTTCCTTCGCCCTGCGAAGTTCTCCAGACCAGGTTGGCTTTGCCGCACTGACGACAGTGCGCCGAGGGGTAGAAGTTCACCATAGAACAAACCTCGCAGTACTGATACCGGAGCTCATGGTTTTTGACTCCATCCCAATAGTGCTGCGTATCCGGCTCGGGAAAGCGTGGTTGGGGACGACTCGGCATCTGGTTCCTCCCTCTGTTCTAGTCAGCGGCAAGGACGACAGTGCCGCCCGTGTGGCTGCTGCCCAGGAGGCCACCATTGCCATGTGCTACGGCAAGCTTCGCGCCCTCCACCTGTGAATTTGATTCGCCTCGGAGCTGCCTCACTGACTCGAGCAGCAGGAAGAGGCCCCTCATGCCGGGGTGATTCGAAGAAAGTCCTCCCCCGTCCGTGTTGAGGGCCAAGCCTGGCTGATCAAAAGCGAGATGGCCGTCTTCAATGAATGAGCCGACTTCTCCTTTCCCGCAGAAACCGAGGTCTTCGAGACATACGCCCACGGTGATTGAAAACGAATCGTAGATCATTGCAATGTCGATCTCGTCGGGTGAAACACCGGCCTGGCCCAGTGCGGCGGGAGCGCTCTGGGCGCCGGCGCTGGTCGTGATGTCGCCATCATTCTCTCTGAACTTGGTTGCCTCTCCGGAACCTATGATCCAGACGGGTTTCTTCTTGATGTTACGCGCGACGTCGGCATTGACGAAGACCGCTGCGCCACCACCGTCTGACACCATGCAGCATTCGAGGAGGTGGAGCGGATCGGCAACTATTCGAGACTCTAGGACGTCGTCGACGTCGATCTCATCTACTTTGACGAACTGAAGGTCGGTCATCGCCTTCACGGCCTCCGGGTTTCGCATCGCATGCTTCCTGGTGGCCACGGAAATGTGCGCCAATTGCGTAGATGTCGTTCCGTATTCGTGCATGTGACGCTGAGCGACCATCGCGTAATTGCTGATGAGCGTTTGGCCGTACGGAAGCTCCATATTCGTCTGCCATGTCCCGCCGGCTGGTCCGCGTCCCCCACCGGTTCCGATTGGTACTCTGTTGGAGGCCGATGTCGACCCGTACGTGGTTATGGCAACATTCACGCGGCCGGCCGCCATGTCCCTCAGCACGTGGGAGGCATGAAACTCGTACGATGAGCCGCCGACTTGGGTTGTGTCGATGACCCTCGGCCTGAGCCCGAGATAGGCAGAGAGCCCGAGCCCACCACCACCTTCGCCGTCGCCTGCGTCGTAGAGGCCGTCAACGTCCTTCCAGTCGAGGCCGGCGTCCTCGAGCGCCTCGGTGAGCGAAGCGGCCTTTATCTGCATGGCCGAAACCCCGGGGGCCACTCGCAATGGATACTCATGGATTCCCGCGATTGCGGCTTGGCGCTGCTGATTCATCGACTGTTCCTGCCTTGAGATGTTCGCGGACGGTAGCATATCCGCCGGGAGTGCGCAGTCCCCCTCCCGGAGGCCAGAAGCCTTGCTGGTGAGGGCGAGCTGCTCGAAGCTGGATCTATGCGCATCGGACTCATCAGCGACACTCACCTACCGTCACTGGTTCACAGCCTCGACGAGCTCGGGCCGAGCGCTGGAGAGGCTCTTCGCGACGTTGACCTCATTCTCCACGGGGGCGATGTGATCGCCCCCGCGGTACTCGACTGGTGCGAGCAGTTTGCGGATGTCCTTGTCGCGAAGGGTAACAACGACATCTTCACCGACCCCCGGTTGGCTTCCACACAATTCGTTGATTCCGATGGATTCCGCATCGGTATGGCTCACGAGCTGCGACCCGAGTCCCGACCAATGGACGATATTGTGACCGCTTCGCTGGGGGGGGAAAGTGTCGATGTAGTGGTTGGAGGCGATACGCACGTGGAGCGCCTGGAGTTCCGAGAAGGCATTCTCCTTGTTAACTCGGGAAGCCCGATCCTCCCTCATCACTTGTCGACACGGCTAGGGTCTCTGGCGATGCTCGAAACTGAACCAGGGCAAGTCCGCGCGGAGATTGTGGATTTGGGGTCTACTCGGGGGCTCCGAAATCCGGTGAGGTCGCAACATGTGGTGATCAAGCGGGGAGATGTGATCGAAGCCTCGCTCGGGGGCAGGGCTCTTAGCGCTGAAGAGTTCTCTCTCGTTCCGAATGAGCGATTGCGCCTCGTTCCACCTAACATCAGCGGCTAAAATTCCTTAGTAGGCAGCTTCGAGCAGAGGAGATGAAGAGGTCACGTGGACGACTCGAGACTTGTCTATTCGAGCGATCGGGGCGACCTTCGGAAGCCCGTTCGGCACCGGTCGTCCAAACAAAAGAACAGGCTCGGCGGATCAGCGAGGTTTCCTGCTGACGGAGTGGTCAGAGTGACACGCGAGCGAAGTGGGCGCGGTGGCAAGGAAGTCACGGTTATTCATGGGTTGCCGGGAAATCCTGATGAGATTCGGAAATTGGCAACCACGCTAAAACAGCGGTGCGGTGTCGGCGGCACAGTCAGGGAGCGGACCGTCGAACTCCAGGGCGATCAAAGTACTCGCGTGGTTGCTTGGCTCGAGAAGCAGGGTCACAGAGTTAAACTGGCCGGTGGTTGAAGATCCACCTCGATAGCTCCAACTTTCCTTCGAACTGACTGCAACAGAACCAGTGATATTCTCTTATCTCATGATGCGTCGCCACGAGCGGATGCGGGCACTTTCACATTTGGTCATTGTTTCCCTCGTATTCGGTGCCGTTGCCATCTTCTCGGTGGTGGCCTCGCCACGTGTGGTGATGCGTTCAGCTAATGCTGATGAGAATGAGTCTTCCGATGGAGCGATCCCCGCCTCGACAAGGCTCTGCGATGAGGGTGAGCCGGTGCCCTTGGAGGGCGAAGCGAAGTGCCTCGTGCAGTGGAGAATCATGGATGTGGCACGCGACGGCGAGCCACCGCCTCCACTGACACCAGTGCTCCCTGAGAGTCCTGCTGGCCTTCAAGTCTGGTCTGACGGCGACTCACTCTCTTATTTCATGACCACAAATCTCTTCGAGATGTTCCGTGACCAGGGGGGGATTCCGGTGCGCAGCGCCGACTACAAGATTTCCGCTCGTCTTCGAGGACAGTCGGGCCGTTCCGAGATACTTGGAGTGCCGTTTAACGATTGGTTCAGCTATATGCCGGCCGAGATGGCTCGGTATGCCCCCGACGTCGTAGTCTTGATGGTCGGGGCCAATGATGCTGGGTACATAGCGCCAGAACTCTACGGTCAGGACGTCGGCGCCATGATGGACCTTGTGAAGGCGCCGGGCCGAATCGTGGCGTGGGTTGGTCTCCCGGGGCTTCTCCGGGAGGACCTGGCCAGGAACAGTCCGCCTCTCAATGTTGCCGCCAAAGCGGAGGCGGATCTCCGGGACTGGGTGGTCTTTGTGGATACCTCACGAATCTCACCCGATGCGTCCGATGGAGTCCATTTTGGGCCCTCCCGCGCTCGTCTGCTGGCCCAGACCGTTATGGAAGCCCTTTTCCCTGCCGCTGATTGAAGGGAATGCTGACTGCCGAGTCGTTCAGCCGTTCGGCGACTATGGACCACTGCGAGCGATCGGCGCACCCTTGGAAACGCACGGGGAGGGCTCAGTTGAATCTTTCCGATGGCTTCGATGGTTGCTCGCCTGAAGCTGCGGCTTCGTGGACCAATCACTCGTTCGGGCAAATTATGTGAGCGCCGGTAGCACATCACAAGAATCGCAGAAGACCCACCGACCGAAGGGCTCGCCCAGCCGCTATCTCCCTGGGCTCGATGGGATGAGGGCGCTTGCCGTCATTGTGGTGGTCCTCTTCCACAGTTCTCTCGATATCGCACCAGCGGGCTTCCTGGGCGTCGAAATCTTCTTTGTGATCAGTGGATTCATCATTACCCACGGCCTGCTCTCCGAGAAGGAAAGTAGGAGCGGGATTAGTCTGCCCAAATTTTGGGCCCGAAGAGCCAAGCGCCTCCTGCCGGCGCTATTTCTGCTTCTCATCGCCGCCATGGCCTACGCGGAGGTCTTTGAGCCGCGTGAGGTCGCCGGGATGCGAGGCGACGTTATTGCCGCACTCACGTACGTCACAAACTGGTATCTGACGTTCAATGGCCAATCTTACTTCGAGAGTTTTGCCCGTCCGCAGATTCTGCAGCACCTGTGGTCGCTCGCGATCGAAGAGCAGTTCTACCTGATCTGGCCCTTGGTCATCAGCGGCGGCCTAGCGCTGATGCGTCCGCGATTGCTTGCGCCCTTGGTTATCGCTGGGGCAGTCGCCTCGGCCACCGCGATGGTACTGATGTACGACCCGGCGAAGGATGTCTCTCGCATCTACTACGGAACTGACACCAGGGCGTCCGGTCTTTTGGCCGGCGCGGCCCTGGCCTTCTTCCTTCGCCGTCCTGGTCTTTCGGAATCACGCGGGCGTATCGGCCCGCTGTCCCTAGATTTGGTGGGAATCGCTTCACTGGCCATTCTCACCTGGGCAGTGCTCTCGCTCAGCGAAACCGACCGGCTCCTGTTCCGAGGCGGCTTCGCGCTCGTAGGCGTTGCCTCCGTTGCGTTGATCGTGGCTTCGGTTCATCCTCGGACACTGACCGGCAAGGTCCTGGGATGTGCTCCAATGCGTTGGATCGGGCTGAGGTCATACGGAATCTATCTCTGGCACTGGCCGATATTCGCCTTCGTTCGCCCGGGCATCGAAGTACCCTGGGAGGGCCCTGTGGTTGTTGCCGCTCAAGTGGCCGTCGCGGTGTTTATCGCGGGTCTTTCCTATCGATTCTTGGAGCAGCCAGTCCGCAAGGGTGCGCTCGGCCGGACCATGGCCAGGGTCAGAGGGTGGCGCATTTCTTCGGCGAGGGAAAAGGGCCTCGCGACTGTCTCCGCGGCTCTTGCCGTCGTGTGCATCGTGGGCGTCACGTACGGAGCCGTCGCCGCCGAGTCTCCGAAGGCCCCGGATTACTTCGCACTCGACAGCGTTCGCATTGTGAGCACCTCGAACGGGAACGGGGTCAGGCTGTCCGTCCGCGACGCAAATATCAACAAGGCGTTTGCGGCTGGTCCTAGGGTGTTCGTGGCCAAGCTCGGCCGGGATGGACTTGTCCCTGCAGAGGAGATTCTCGAGGTGGTTTGGCCGGAGGCCGCAAACACGGCCCTCGATGAATCGGAGACCGTTGATGGTCCGGCCGTCGTTCGAATCACTGCTGTGGGGGACTCCGTAATGCTCGGGGCCGCTCGCACTTTGGCGAACCATTTCGAGGGTATCGATGTGGACGCGGCTGTTAGCAGGGCAATGATTAACGCTATCTCTATTCTTCGAGAGCGGGAGCGGACTGGTGAACTCGGCGAAGTGCTTCTAATTCATATTGGGAACAACGGACCGATCAAAGCGGAGCATGTGGACGAGGTGGTTTCGATTGCCGGCGCCGATCGAAAGATCCTGTTCGTCAACTTGAAGGTCCCCCGCTGGTGGGAAGATCCTAACAACGAAGTGATCGAGGACGGCGTGGAACGTCATCCCAATGCGATCCTCGTCGACTGGCACGCAGAAGCCCAGGCATTCCCGGATATCTTCTGGGATGACGGCATCCACCTTCGGCCAGACGGTGCGCTCTTCTACGTTGATCTCATCGAGGCCGGCCTCCGGACGCGCTAGCCGTGGCTCAGATGCTGGGCAGAAGCTGGATTGGTCGCCTCTGGTTGCTGCTCGTGGCCGTCGCGGCCCTCGTAGCTGGCATCGAGCTTGCAGCCCTAAGCCAGGGCGATTTGCGTGGTCCGGCCACACGATTCTTCTTCGGACCGTCGGGGGAGTGGGTTCAGCCATCTGGCGTTACCCCGACAATAGAGCCGCTGGTCGACGGGACCACGGTCACCGCAATCGGCGATTCAGTGCTCCTTGCGGCGGTGGACGACCTTGAAGCCTTGGTGCCCGGTATAGAGATTGATGCCGAGATAGGCCGCCTTGTGTCCGAAGTGATAGACGTCTTGGAGGAGCAGTCGGAGGCCGGACGACTTCGCGATGTCGTTGTCATCCACATAGGCAACAACGGCGAGTTCAGCGATTCACAGCTTGATGAAATGGTCGCAATCGCCGGGAGCGAACGGGAGGTAGTTTTCGTTAACGTAACGGTGTCGAGGGAGTGGGAGGGCCCCAACAACCGCGTGATCGCCCGCGGGGTCCAGCACCACCCGAACGTCTTTTTGGTCGACTGGCATGCAACCACCCAACAAGTAAGCGGACTTCTTTGGGAGGACGGTGTTCATCTTCGGCCCGAGGGGGCCATCGCCTACGCCGAAATGGTAGCGGTCTTTCTTCAGCCCTAGCGGAGCTCAAGCGGGTCTCCGGCTACGTGAGCGGGGCCGTGGTGCAACGGGGGGGAGCTCAAGATTTGTCGTGTAAACTCGAGAAGCACGCATCTTTGTAGAGTCGCTGCGCCGCGGCGTGCCGCGAGCAGCGGAGGCGCATGCCCTTGACCGGATTCCTGCCCCGCCCCCTCCGGGAGTCGGCGGCCTTTCGAACCACGTTCACGTCGCTCGAGGAGAAGGAATACGCATGGTTCATCTACGGGAACCTGTGTTTCTTCATGGCGATGCAGATGCAGTTCGTCCTCAGGGCATTCTTGGCCTTCGAACTGACCGGAAAGGCATCAGCGCTGGGGCTGGTCTCGGTAGGTGCGGCCGTACCCATGCTGGTCCTGGCTCCTCTCGGCGGTGTGATCGCAGACCGGATCAACAAGCGTACTCTTCTGATCGTTACTCAGACGGCGGCCGCGGCTGTCAGTTTGGTCACGAGCATCCTGATACTGACGGACTTGATCGCCTACTGGCATCTGTTCGCACTGGCGTTCACAGCTGGTTCAGTGTTCTCGCTGAACATGCCTGCCCGGCAGGCCCTCGTACCCCTTCTTGTACCCCAGCATAAGCTGATGAACGCTATCTCCTTGCAGATGGGTGGGATGAATGTCACGCGCATCATCGCTCCGGCTGCCGCCGGGCTGCTCATAGCCCCGGTGGGAGTCGGTTGGGTCTACCTATTTACATTCCTACTTTTCTGCGTGGCGGTAGCTTCTGAATTTCGCCTCCCCAGCCATGGACTGAAGACTGATGTGGAGCCGGAAGGATTCGTACAGGAGTTGCTGGGCGGCTTCCGTTACATATCGCACACACCCGTCATTGCGATGCTTCTTTTCTCTGGACTGCTGCTCCCCTTCTTCGCTTTCCCTGTTCAGATCATGCTCCCTGTGTTCGCAGCAGATGTGTTCGGCCATGGAGATGGCACAGGACTGGGGCTGTTGATGGCGGCGGGAGGTGTGGGAGGCCTCGTTGGTGCCGCGGTCACCGCCAACCTGGATCAGTACCAGCACAAGGGCCGCCTGATGTTCTTCGGCGCGGTTCTAATGGGCTCGTTCCTTGTCGCCTTCACTTCGACACGCCTGTTTCCACTCGCTCTCGTGTTCATTGCCGCGTCCAACATCGGGCAGATGGTCTTCATGTCATCGAACAACACGGTTGTGCAGGCGATAACACCGCCTGAGTTCCGTGGCCGTGTGATGTCCGTGAACCTGATGTCGTTTGGGGTCATGCCGTTGGGCGTTCTGCCGATTACGGCTGCTGCGGACGAGTTCGGCCCGGCGTGGGCGATCGGCGTGTCCTCAGCCGTGCTGGTGATCCTGGCTATCACAGCGTTTCTCACTGTGCCGGTGTTCCGCCGACTCCGTCTCGAGCCCTTGAGCGGCGCGGAATTGTCACCTGTGCAGGCCGCAACACTTGTTGCTGAAGGCAAGATCAGCCAGCAGGAGGCAGACCGCCTCACGGGCAGGTTACGCTCGCCTCTGCTCGCCTCCGGTCCAGCCGAGGATGCGGGCCGCGCAGATGCCCCGGGCGAGCTCGGCGATGGCAGCAAGGGACAGCGGGGGTCACAGCTTGCTGGGACAATCGACCCGGGCTGACCAGTTTTCCTGACCACTCCACAACTCGGCACAAAGGCAGTGCGAGTTATGGGCGACGTGCTCGGCAACGTAGTCAAGCGGGCCGTGGTAAATGTCCTTGGCGTTCGCAAAGGCGCACCGGAGGCACCGCCCTCCCCGACGACGCCGGACATTACATCCAGGAGAATGCGTGGAGCTGATAAGCGACGTAATCAGGGGAAAGTTCGGCTCGAACTCCCAGTAGCATCTCCTGTACGCGGCTTTAGGTATGGGGTTACGGCCACAGAAACCAAACAAGGAGCTACGAAGTGAGCGACATCGAAGATCGGTTGAGTCGACTCGAAGAGCAGGTCAGCCGCTCGGAGGACGAACGGGGAATCTTGGCGACTCTCTACAAGTATGGCCATAGCATCGACTATGGCCTGGAGGCTGATTGGGTCGAGTGTTTTGCCGAGGACGGTGCCTTCGACATGCGCCGCCGCCCAGACTTCGCCCCGGCCGAAGGCCAGAGGCACCAGGGACGCAAGGCCCTGGCTGCGTTTGTTGCCACGCACACTCGCGCCCCGGCGCGATGGCACAAGCATATGGTGGTGGAACCTGTTGTTACCGTTGATGGCGACGGTGCTACAGTCACCAGCTATTTTCTCCGGATGGACGAGGACGAGGGCGGTTCGGATGCTTACGCCTTCGCCTTCGGCCGCTACCGGGACCGGATGGTGCGTTGTGAGGACGGGGTATGGCGGTTCCAAGAGCGCGTGGTCGAAATCGAATCTCTTCACCCGCGTTGAAGCTCCCGGTTCTTGCGGGGTTGAACTAACCTCGCCATCGCGATCCAAAATGGTGGGCCTGCGGGAGGCGTCGAGACTGGCGAGTGAGCAGGGTCTCGATGCAGCGTTGGAGGAAGAGCGTCATGACAACACCGCAAGAACCGGTCTGGGAAGACCTGCGCCCGTACCGACTCACCGGGGAAGAGGCCTAGGAAGTCATCGAGGAGGCCCCCGGCGTCACGGTCTGCTGGATCCGGTCAGACGGCCGAGCCCTTGGAGTATGAGTCAGCCACGCCGTGCTGGATGATGGGCTCTACATAACGACTACCAAGAACAGGGCCAAGGCCCGTGAAATGGAAGCGGATCCTCGTGTTTCCGTTGTCCGCGAGGCGGGTCCCAAGGGTGCCATCCCTGTCGTGGGCCGGATTGAGCTCTTCGATGATCGCGACCTTGTAGCCCGCTTTCTTGAGAAGCTGGCCGACAACAGCGGGTCGACGGGAGCAGTGAGCGAGCACTTCATAAAGAGGACGAATAGCACCAGCCGGGTGGTCGGAAAGATCACGCCACAGAGGCTGAACACGTTTGATCCCCGAAAGCTAACCTAGACAACCCCGAACAGTCGGCCTCAACCTTCATGCGATCTATGATTGCTCCGTCACCGGAGAATCAACACGAGTATGGGCTCCGGAACGACCGTCGCCCATACTCCCCAGTCCGTG
>MPMF02315799.1_pt1 | contig 13031 bp, 12 predicted proteins | sample 1617271 | NCBI WGS metagenome assembly MPMF02 (sample SAMN05944812, study PRJNA350692) | marine metagenome | biome: marine; feature: ODZ; material: water; isolation source: 120 m water sample prefiltered with 30 um filter, filtered on to 0.2 um... | place: Pacific Ocean | collected 2012-04-09... | reverse complement strand
TCCACCCCCGAGATCGCCGCCAGCATCGCCCCACGCCGCCCCAGTTGAATCGTCCCCTGGTACATCTTCGCCCAGAGGCGCTCGACCATCCGTGGGTCTTCGCCAACCAGCAGCGGCGCCAGTTGCGTCTCGATGATGGTCTTGACCGTCTGCTCCGCCCCGCCGAACGCACCCGCCTCGCCGATCCCCTCGATTCCGTCACTCGTCCGCACCCGCACCAGCACGATGATCCGCGCCCCGATATCGATCTGCGCGTCGGCCATCGGCCGCTTCAGGTCGTAGCGCAGGATCTCGGCCGTCACCGATTCGATCTTCAACGTCGGTCTCCTCGAAAGGCTGCACCGCATCGCGCCGCGCCAGCATAACCCGTCACGGCACGCCGTACCGGCCCGTCACGGTCTCTGTCACCCGGGCACCTAGCCCACCCGCGTGCGGACCTCGATCCGCGTGGCGGTCAACTCCAGCCCCGCTCCCCGCAGTCCCGCCAGCAGCCGTTCCGCCGCCATCCACACCTTCTGCGCCCAGATGCTGTCGGTCGTCTCCACGATCAGCACATCCGCGCGCAGCGCCAGCGCCCGGCAGTTCTGCGCCGCCTCCATGCCCAGCACTTCGGTCAACACCCGCGGGGCGGCATCCAACAGGTCCGCCCGCGCTAGGCCCTTCTTCACGTACGGGTCCGCCACCAGTTTCGCCACCAGGGCATCCAGGGTTCGTTCGCGGTTCGAGAAGGCGTCCGCCGCCTGCGGATCTTCGTAGGGGTCGTACTTCTTGCGCCGGCGGCGGGCCATCACCATTAACCCTCCCAGTTCGCGTGCCCGGCGCGCACCCGCAGCACCGCCGCGTCAGTCCGAAATGCTTCCGGCGCTTGGGCGTCATCGGCCGCCGTCACCAGGACCTGCGCGCCCTTCGGCATCCGCGCGATCACCGCCGCCCGGTGATCCGGATCCAGTTCCGAGAAGATGTCATCCAGGAGGAGCACCGGCGGCTCGCCGGCCGCCCGGCCCAGCCATTCCATCTCCGCCAGCCGCAGACTCAGCACTACCAGCCGTTGCTGTCCGCGGGAGGCAAACGCCGCCGCCGGCTGCCCGTCCACCAGGATTGCCACGTCGTCCCGATGCGGGCCCACCAGCGTCTGCCCGCGCTGAATTTCCCGCCCCCGCAACTCCGCCAGCGAATCCAGCGGTAGTCTGGCGTCCATCATGCTGGCCATTACGTATTCGACCCGCAGGGGCTCCGCCGGACCGGCCAGTTCGCGATAGGAGGTCGCCCCCGAATCATTCAGTCGACCCACAAATCGTTGTCGCGTCGCCACGATCCGCCCGCCCAACTCCACCAATTTGCCGTCCCAGAACTCCAGCCCGGCCCCGTCGCCGCCGCGCTCGCGGAGTTCGCGCAGCAGGGCATTGCGCTGCGACAGTACTCGGCCGTAGTCCACCAGGTCGCGCACGTAGTCGCGGTCCACCTGCGAAATAGCCACGTCCAGGAAGCGCCGCCGTTCCGCCGGAGCGCCGCCGAGCAGATCGATGTCATCCGGCGAAAAGTGCACCGCGTTCAATTGCCCCAGCAGCTCCGACGTTCGCCGCGGTTTGCCATCCACCACCACCCGGCGTGAGGCCCGCCGGCCCGTTTGGCCATCCTCGGTGGGATTCAGCCCAAACACCAGTTCCAGGCGGTTGGCCCGATCCTCCGCCACCACCTCGGTGCGGATGCGCGCGAACGGCCGCGGCCTTCCGTCAATTGTACGAATCAACTCCGCCAGCGTGCGGTGCGATCGGCCCCGTCCCGAGGCCAGCGCCAGCACCGCTTCCAGCAGATTCGACTTACCCTGGGCGTTGCGCCCCAGCACCAGCACCGGCCCGGCTGGCAGATCGAGTTCGAGGCCGGCGAAATTGCGAAAATCCACCAACTCCAGCCGCCGGCAGTGCACCGCGCGGGCCGTTCAGCGCCGTCGGCCGCGAACGACCACGTAGACCCCAAAGCCCAGGCCCAGGATCAGCGCCACCGCCCCGGCCAGCACGTACATAGCCGCCACCAGCCACGACATCACCTCCCAGAAGACGGTCGTCGCCGCGATCAGCACCACGAACAGCAGCAGCAGCCCCAGCAATGCGAGCTTCACCTTCCGAATCACCGCGTCCAACCGTCACCGCCCGTTCTTGCTAATGTCTGTGCCAGCATCCAACTTCATCAGGAGAACCCTACATGGCCGGCATCCGGATCGTCACCGACAGTACCGCGGACCTTCCCTCGGGCCTCGTCCAAGAATTCAACATCACCGTCGTGCCGCTCATCGTGCGTTTCGGCTCCGAGGTCCTGCACGAAGGGACCGAGATCACGAACGCGCAATTCTATCACCGCCTCACCGTCGATCCCGACCATCCGTCCACCTCCCAGCCTAGCCCCGGCGAGTTCATCACCGCCTATCAATCGATCTCCGAAAGTGCCGACGACATCATCTCCATCCACATCACCTCCGAGCTTTCCGGCACCTACGATTCCGCCACCAGAGCCGGCGCCAGTGATGAGGTCACGGTCCCGGTGCACGTCGTCGACAGCCGCTCCTCCAGCATCGCGCTCGGCTCGCTGGTGGTGCTGGCCGCCGAACGCGCGCGCGATGGCGTCGCGGTGCCCGAAATCCTGGCCGAATTGCACGGCTGGATCGCCCGCAGCCGCACCTGTTTCCTGCTCGACACCCTGGAATACCTGCGGCGCGGCGGGCGCATCGGCGCCGGACGGGCGTTTCTCGGATCGCTGTTGCGGGTCAAGCCGGTGTTCCACATAGTCAACGGAGTCGTCGAGCCGCTCGACCGGGCCCGTTCGCCGCGCAAGGCCGCCGACCGCATCCTGCGTTACCTGCACGAAGAGGCCGGCGACGGCCGCCTCGCCTACGTCGGCATCCTGCGCGCCACCGATCGCGAGCTCGCCGACTTACTTCAGACTCGCATCGAAGCCGAATTCGAAGTGGGCCGCTGGTTCCATACCCAGATCGGTGCCGTCCTCGGCACCCACCTCGGACCCGGCGCCGTCGGCATCGCCTTCCCCGCCCGCGAGACGTAAGCCGCTCGCTACCTACCCGTCTTCCACAAACCGCGGGTCGCTCTCCAGCGCCCGTTCAATCTGCTCCAGCGCCGTCGCAACGTCCGCCGCCGGGTGTAGATGCACCCGTTTCAGGCGCAGCAAATCGTCCGGGAAATGCAGCCGTCCGATCGCCGTCGTCACCGCAGCCCGGTAGCCCGAGTCGCGCACCAGCCGCTCCACCGCGTCGTTCACCGCTCCGTAGGGATAGGCGAAGTAATCGCGCCCGCCAAGTTCCAGCAGCGCCTCCCGTGAGTCCACCGTCTCCGCCTGTGCCGCGCCCACATCGCCGGCCAGCACCCTGGGCAGATCGGCGTGATTCAGGCTGTGCGACTGCACGCTCATCCCCGCATCCACCAGTTCCTGGAAGCCATCCCGATCCAGATGCCCCGTTTCCTTTTCGTCAAATCCCGGCATGACGAAGAACGTCGCCGGTATCCGGTAGCGCTTCAGCACCGGCAGCGCCTCTCGCACATGGTTCTCCCAGCCGTCATCAAACGTAAATATCAGCGGCTTCTGGGGCAGGTCGGCCCGGCCCTCCAGCGCCCGCACCAGTCGCGCCAGCGGAATCGGCTCGAAGCCGGCCTCCAGGAGACCGATCACCTGGCCCTCGAACCGCGCCCCATCCAGCACCTGGTGGTAATAGAGAATCGGTGCATCCAGCCCGGCGCTCGGGTCAGGATAGCCGCCAAATTCCGGCCCGTATTCCAGTTCATCGCGCCGCGCTGCGGGCAGGTCCAGATACTCGCGCCCCACATCCGCCGCCACGATCGCTGTCGTGCCATCCGCCAACACCCGGGTCTCCAGTCGCCCGCGGGCGAACCACTGCACGGACCCGCCGGCTACCGGCATCGCCTCGGCGATTGGCGCCCCAAACCGTTCCCAGCCACCGCGCCCGTGCCAGAAGGTAAAGAACTCCGGCGCCAGCGTGTGCCCGGTAGAGGCGAAGTAGGACGCGTCTTCCGGTCCCGGAAGGTAATCCAGCGGCGCGAACTCCGCCCGCCCCACCTGCCCGGTCGCCTCGGCCAGCAGCACTCCCAGTTCCGCCACCACCACCCGTCCGAACGGCGCCGCCGAGCGGCGTCCCGCCCGGTCCAGCCGTCCGCGGCTGAAGAACTGCACTAGGTCGTCGCCGATGTAGTCCGGGTTTGAGATCGCCGACCCCAGCGAGGCCTCGCCGCCGAGCCGGGCGTATTCAGCAATAAATTCAATCGCCACCGGTGGGGTGACTTCGACGGCCTCGATCGCGGCGCGCGCGGGCGGAATCGAGGTTGTAGGCAAAGCCAATCCCAGCACCATCGCCACCACTCCACAGGTACACTTCCATCCGGCCATCAACCCGCGCCCCGGCCCAAACCAGTCCCTACTGAACCACGTCCCCCTCCACCGGATCCACGTCCACCCCCTGCTCCCGCACCCAGTCGATCCCGGCGTCGATATCGTCCTGCTCGCCGTCCAGTTGCAGAACCACCCACCCGCTGTGATCGCGCACATCCGCCCGGCGAATACTGCTCACCAGATCGAACTGCTTCGACATCGTGTCGATGATCGGCTTGCCCACTTTATCGGCGGTGTATGAAAATTTGACGCGAACCCGTGCCATGGCTTCCTCCTGTCGCCCTGATTCTAGCGGATCGCAGGCCCGACCTTGGGCCAACAGGAGCAGCGCCGCGAAGACGGCCAGCAGCCCCAGACTGCGCAACGACATAGCGGTCACCGAGGCGGCGTAGAGCCCGCCGAAGAGGTGCTCGTAGGCCGGCAGCGGCAGCGAGATCAACGCCAGCGCGGTGCCCAGCAGTCCGCCGACGATCAGCAGGTAGCCGCGCCCGTCCTTGTTGCCGATTGGTTGCACCGGCCTAGCCTACCCTCCACGAGGGCTTGCTCCTGAAGCACTGCCGCGCACTCTACGAGGGCTGTCCCCGACAGCTTCTCCTAAAACGACTGCCGGGAGCGGCCTACAAAGGCCGCCCCGGATGGCTTTTTTCGCGCAGTTGGCGCAAGCTATCGGCCCGCGCCAACAAGCCAGTTCTATAGCCAGCTTCGCCAGGAGGAATCCCATGGCCGACCGACCCAACATTCTCTGGTACTGCACGGATCAGCAGCGATACGACACCATCGGCGCCCTAGGCAATTCGCACGTCCACACCAAAGCCGTCGACGCCCTGGCCGCCCGCGGCGTCGCCTTCACCCACACCTACACCCAGAACCCCATCTGCACCCCCAGCCGCGCCAGTTTCCTGACCGGTATGTACCCGTCGACGGTCCGCGCCAACGGCAATGGCATCGCCTACATGCCCGAGGACTACCCGCTGGTTACGAAGTTGCTGGCCGACGCCGGTTACGACTGCGGCCTGGTCGGCAAGTTGCATCTGGCCTCGGCCGAAGCCGGCGTCGAGCCACGCGCCGACGACGGCTACCGCTACTTCGCCTACAGCCACGCTCCGCGCGACGACTGGGACGAAGGCCACGCCTACGTCGACTGGCTCAAAGACCGCGGCCAGGACCTCAAGACCATGCTCGCCAGCGACGACAACGTACCGGCCGAGTATCACCAGACCACCTGGGCCACCGACGCCTGTATTGCATTCCTGGACCAGCCGCGCAACGGCCCCTGGTTGCTCAGCGTCAACCCGTATTACCCGCACCCGCCGTTCGATCCGCCGCAAGAGTACTTCGAGCGCTTCGATCCCGACAGCCTGCCCGGACCGCTGTTCCGCGAATCCGACCTCGAGATCCAGTGCAAGCTCGCCGACTCCGGGGTCGATTTCCAGAATTACCCCAGTACTCCGGAAAAGATGAACGCCAACGTCATACAGGCCCAGTACTACGCCATGATTGAATTAATCGACGACCAATTCCAGCGCCTGCTTGACGCCATGGATGACCGCGGCGAACTGGCGAACACGCTGGTCATCTTCACCAGCGATCACGGTGAATCGCTCGGCGACCACGGCCTGGTAGAAAAGGGCTGCCGTTTCATGGAGGGTATGGTGCGGGTGCCGCTGGTCTTCGCCCTGCCGGGCACCGTGGCGGCGGACCGCCGCAGCGACGCGCTGGTGGAACTAACCGATATCGCCCCGACCCTGCTCGAATTCGCCGGCCTAACCGTCCCCGAGTCCATGCACGGCATGTCGCTGATGCCTATCCTTACTGACGACAACCCGCCCGACCACCACCGCGATTACGTCCGGTCCGAGTACCGCGCCGCCGTCGCCGATCTCGGCGACGACACGTTCGCCAGCATGATCTGCGACGGTCACTGGAAGCTGAATGCCTATCATGGCCATGGGCTCGGCGAGCTATACGACCTGGTCAACGACCCGGACGAGTTCATCAACCTATGGGATGATCCGGCCCACCGCGACCGCAAGCTGGACCTGCTGCTGAAGGTACTCGACGATACCGTCTTCGCTACCGACTGGGGCCCCGACAGGGTCGGATGGATTTAGCGGACGGCACGGGCGATTCGATGGACGGTACGCCCGGCCACCTGCAACTTTCACCAGAGGCCATGCGCGCCCTCGGCGGCGCCGTGATCGACGAGATCGTCGCTCATTTCGCCGAGTTGCCAGGCAAGACGGTTACCAATCTCGCCGGCCGCGCCGCGCTCGACGCCCTGCTCCAGGAGCCACCGCCGGAGCACGGCGCCGACCCACTGGCAGTGCTGCAGACCGTCCGCGACGCCGTCACGGGCTACATCATGCACCCCGACCATCCGCGTTTCTTCGCCTTCGTTCCCGGGCCCTCCAACTTCGTCGGCGCCATGGGCGACGCCCTCGCCGCCGGCTACAACGTCTTCGCCGGTACCTGGTTCGAGTCCTCCGGCCCGGCATATATCGAGATGCTCACCATCGACTGGCTCCGGCAGCTATGCGGAATGCCGATCGGCAGCGGCGGACTGTTCGTCAGTGGCGGCTCGCTGGCCAATCTCACGGCGTTGGCGGTCGCCCGCGAGCGACTCTCCGAGAACGACTGGCCGCGCGCGGTGCTTTACTGCTCTGATCAGACCCATTCCTCGGTAGACCGCGCTGCTCGCACGCTGGGCATCGTCGGCGATCGCTTCCGTCGCCTTGCTTCGGATGGCGGCGGCCGACTCGACCCTTGCGAATTACACCTCGCCATCCAATCCGACCGCGCCGCCGGACTGCTGCCGCTGGCGGTCATCGCCAACGCCGGCACCACCAACACCGGCGCCGTTGATCCGTTGCCCGAAATCGCAGACCTCTGCGCCGCCGACGGCCTCTGGTTCCATGTCGACGGCGCCTACGCCGCGGCCGCAATCATCAGTCCCCGCGCTGCGCCACTGCTGTCCGGCCTGGACCGTGCCGACTCACTGGTCCTGGATCCCCACAAGTGGCTCTTCCAGCCTTACGACATCGGCTGTCTGCTGGTCCGCGACGCCTCCCAACTGGAGTCCGCGTTTGCGATCCTGCCCGAGTACTTGCGAGATATCGGCGCGACGACCGGCGAGATCAATTACTGCGATAACGGACTCGAACTCACCCGCCGTTTTCGGGCACTGAAGCTCTGGATGTCGTTCAAGGTCTTCGGTCTGGCGGCCTTCCGGGCAGCCATCGAGCGCGGCATCCAGGTGGCCGAGACCGCCGGCTATTTGTTGCGGGAGGCCGGCTGCTGGGAGATCACCAGCCCGGCGCAGCTGGCGGTGATCTCCTTCCGCCACCGCAACACCCCGGCCGACGCCGGCGCCGCCGAAGACTTCCACCGCCGGCTGCTCGATGCCCTGGTCGCCGACGGACACAGCCTGGTCACCGGCACGGCGCTCAACGGCCGCTCGGTTCTACGGCTTTGCACGGTCAACCCACGTACCACCGACGCCGATCTCCGCGAGACGCTCACCCGCCTGCGCCAACTCGCCGAATCTGTCTAGTCGGACTCTCCGTCGAGCTTCTTGCGCAGCGCGAACGCCTTCCGAATCGTCTCCCGCGCGTGGCCGAACGCCAGCTTCTCCGGAATCACGTCCTCGGCGAACCACCCCACATCGCCGGTCTCGTCGCCGGCACTCGGCTCGCCCCGCGGGTCCGCCAGGTACGAGATGGTCAGCACCGTCAGCTTCTCCTCGCCCGGGTAGTCGTCCAGAGTCATCCCGATCAGCCCGCTGATCTCCACCACCAGTTCCGCCTCCTCCCGCGCCTCGCGGCGCGCCCCGTCCTCCGGTAGTTCACCCTCTTCTAGGAAGCCGCCCGGGATATCCCAGTAGTCGTAGAACGGCTCAATCGTCCGGCGCACCAGCAATACCCCTTGCTCGCCGATGATCAGTGTCTCTGCGCAGGGCTTCGCGTTCACATAGAGATCGCGGCCGCATTCGGTACAGCGCAGATGGTTGCCGGTCGGATCGCGGGTTTCGGTCAAGCCGCCGCAGTAGCGGCAGTGACGATGTCCAAAGCGTGGTCGCCACGGCCCACCATCCTCAGCGGTCATTCAGCGCCTAGCGAACCCGCGCAGCGGGCGGATCAGGTATGGGAATGAGTATCTTTGCATGTCAGTAGATCCACCGCACTTCCACTAGAAGCTCGCCTCCTGACCGTAACTGCCAAGGAAGGACTCGCCAAGAATCGAAACGTTTTGTGATCCTTCAGACACGTGCCGCATATGACTAGTGTAGTAAGACTCGCATCTCAATTCAGGTCAGCACGCCTACATGGCCGCCCGGCGGGATATCAACCCGGCCACCGGTTAATATTCCGGGCGTGACCTCCGCCCTCCGGCGCGCTCCACCCCACCCACCAGGAGACCCATGCAGCAACTGCCGCACTTCATCCCGATGCGCCAGCAATTCGACGAAACAAGGATTGACGATCTCGAAGCCGTCATCAGTGCGGGCATCCGCGCCCGGCTTGAAAACGCCACCTTCTCCGCCGGCCAATCCGTCGCCGTCGGCGTCGGCAGCCGCGGCGTCTCGCCGATTCAGCAGGTCGTGCGCACGGTTATCGCCGATCTCAAGGCCGCCGGCCTGGAGCCGTTTATCGTCCCGGCCATGGGTTCCCACGGCGGCGGCACCGCCGAAGGCCAGCGGGACGTCCTGCTCGACTACGGCATAACCCCCGAAGGCGTCGGCGCGCAGATCCGCGCCACCATGGACACCGTGGTGCTGGGGCACACGCCCGACAACGTCGAGATCCACTGCGACGCCAACGCCCACGCCGCCGATCACATCGTGGTCGTCGGTCGGGTCAAGCCACACACCGGGTTCCGTTCCGACATCGAAAGTGGTCTCTGCAAGATCATGGCCGTGGGGCTGGGCAAGCGCACCGGCGCCGAGCGCATCCACGAGGGCGGCCTCACCCGGATTCCGGAGGCCGCCACCGTCTTCCTAGACACAGGCAAGATTCTCTTCGGCCTCGGCCTGGTCGAAAACGCCTTCGACGTGCCGGCCTTCGCCCGCGTCGCCGCGCCCGACGAGTTCCACGCCGTTGACCGCGAGATGCTGGTCGAGGCCAAACGCCTGATCCCCAGCGTCCCCACCGATCAACTCCACCTGCTGGTCATCGACGAGATGGGTAAGAACATCTCCGGCTCCGGCATGGACACCAATGTCATCGGCAAATGGCGGCGCGCCGGCGGCGAGAAGATCCCGTACTACGAGTTCATTTCCATCCTGCGGCTTACCGAAGTTTCCCACGGCAACGCCACCGGCATCGGCTCCGCCGACTTCACCACCAAGAAGCTCGCCGACAGTGTCGACTGGCACGACACCTACATCAACGCCCAGACCGCCATGGTTCCCGACGCCGTCAAGTGCCCGATGACCTTCGCCACCGACCGCGAGTGCCTGGAGATGTCCGCGCACATCGCCGGCCGGAAGGCGCGCGGCGCCGCTCCGCGTATCGTCCGCATCAAGAGCACGCTGGAAATCGAAACCTTCCTGGCCACCGAGGCGGTCGCCGCCGAGCTGGAAGCCGCCGGCCGGGCCACCCGGGCCGGCGACCCCATCGAGTTCCAGTTCGACGCGGCCGGCGAACTCGTCGACCTTGCCGGCTGATCCGCTGAACGCAATCTCCACCAACCAACCAGGGGCGGGCGCCTATCGCGGTGTCCTGTTCGCCTCAATCTGGGCCTTCACCGGGTTAGGCGCAACCTTCACCGTCACCGGGCCGCTGCTGCAACCCATCCGCGAGACCTTCGGTCGCGGCCAGTCCGAAATGGGGTTGGTCTTCCTGGTCACTGCCTTCGCCTACATCGTTAGCGTTGCCGGAACGGCCGCTTCTGACCAGTACGGCCGCCGCCCGTTCGTCCTGGCGGCACCGATGCTCATCGTACTGGGATTCCTGGTCGCCGCGGTCAGCCCCGGCTGGATCGTCTTCCTCGCCGGCGCCTACATCTTCGGCAGCGGCATGGGGCTGATCGACGGCTTGCTCAACGCGCTGGCCATCGATGTAGCCCCCCGCACCACCGCTTCCACGCTCAATTATCTGCACCTCTTTTTCGGCGTCGGGGCGGTCGTCGGCCCGCTCATCATCGGTGTCGTCCTGGAGGCCGGAGTCCACTGGCGGGTCATTACCGGGGCCACCGCGCTGCTGGCGATCACCATGTTTCTGCCCTACCTGTTCGTTCGTTTTCCGCCGCAGGTGCAGACGGTCCGCCCACCGTTCCGCACGGTCCTGGCAACCCTGCTGCGCCCCCGGCCCCTCCTAATGCTTGCCGTCATAGTCTTCTATGTTGGCATCGAAGTCACCTATAACGGCTGGCTGCCGAGCTACTTTGAAGTTGAGATCGGCGCCTCGCGCAGCATCGGCGCCTACTCGGTCGCCATCATGTGGGTCGGCATCGTCGCCGGCCGCGGCTTATCCGGGATCATTGCCCACCACGTCGACCACCATCTCTTGCTGGCCGCTTCGATGGGCGCCAGCGTACTCTCCGGCCTGGTCGTCGTCGCCACCTCCAGCATCCCGGTCGCGTTTGCCGCCCTCCTCATCTCTGGAGCCATGATTGGTGGAGCCTTTCCCACCGCTCTGGCGATCGGCGTACGCGGCCAGCGGGCCATGGTCGGCGCGCTTACCGCGTTCATCGTCGCCGGGGCCGGCATCGGGGGCGTCATCTTTCCGCCGGTCGCGGGTTTGATCGCCGACGGTGTGGGTTTCCGGGCGGCGATGCTTTTCACGGGCTTACTGGCGATCGGCGGCGCAGCGGCGGCGCTGGCCGCCTACTTTCGACGCCATCGCGATGCGTCGGCCTACCGGTCCGTAGACTAAAGTTCCCCCGGGATCCCCAAACCGAAAGCCAGACTCCGTGCCCAACGCCACCCAACCTGTCATCGCCATCGACTTCGGCGGCACTCAGATACGCGCCGCGATCGTTGATCCGGACGGGGCTATCCGTGGGTTGCAATTCGCCGAAACCGGTATCGATGGTCCGGCCGCCGTCATCGCCCGTATCGGCGACACCACCCAACTGGCCCTCGCCGACGCCGGGATTGAAACCTCCGCCTGCGCCGCTATCGGCATCGCCGCACCTGGCCCGCTTGACTACGAGCGGGGGATGATCCTGCGCGCCCCCAACATCCCCGGATTCGAGAACGTCGTCGTCGCCCCACCCCTCGGGGAGCGCTTCGACCTGCCCGCCTTTCTGGGCAACGACGCCAACTTGGCCGTCCTCGCCGAGCACACCTACGGCGCCGGTCGCGGGGTAAGTGACATGGTCTATATTACCGTCAGTACCGGCGTCGGCGCCGGCATCCTGGTCGGCGGCGAGTTGCTACTCGGCGCCACCGGCAACGCCGGCGAAGTCGGCCATATGACCATCGACTTCCACTCCACTGTCCACACCAGCGGCAACATCGGATGCGTGGAGCAGTTCGCCGCCGGACTGGGCATCGCCCGCTACGCCGAGCAACTCCTGCAAAAGGACAACCACTCCACCCTGGACGCCATCTTTGCAGACAGCGGCGAACTCACGGCCCGCGACGTCGCCGAAGCCGCGCAGTCCGGCGACCGACTCGCGAACGCCGCCTGGGACTGGGCGGTCCGCGCTCTCGGCGCGGGCTTCGTCAGCTTCATCCACGTCCTCAATCCGCGCCTGATCGTCGTCGGCGGCGGGGTCACCAACGCCGGGGACTTCCTGCTCGACCCGCTGCGCGCCTACGTACAGCGCTACGCCATGCCCGGTTTCAAGGAAGATCTACAGATTGTGCCCTGGACCTTGGGAGAAAGAATCGGCCTGCTCGGCGCCGCCGCCTGGGCCCGCCGGTCCCTTAGAGACGTCTGAGCCACCGCTATCGGTCGGGCAATATGATCTCGTCCAGCACCAGATAGCCTCCCACTGCCGCCACCCGAATCCCCATCACTCCCTCACCCACCAGGAAGCCCCGCGCCCGCGTTGCCAGCGGGATGCCCGGCAGTTGCTCGTCCAGCCAGGCATCTGCGCGGGCATAGGCGGCGACCCGCGCCTCCGGGTCACGCTCACCGTTGGCCGCGGCCACCAGGTCGTCATAGGCGGCGTCCACCCAGCCCGAGCGCAAGAAATCATCGTCTGACTGCCACAGGACGTTGTGCCAGTTCTCCGGATCGCGGTACTCGGCGTTCCAGCCCGCCCGGTAGATATCGAAATCGCCCGGCTCGACCGTGAAATCCAGGAAGTCGCGCCACTCGCGCACATCGATCTCCACCCGCACTCCCAGCACTTCCGACCAGCGCGCTTGCAGGTACTCCGCCAGCCGGTCCCAGAGCGCGGTCTGGTGGTAGGTTAAGCGCACCGTCGGGAAGCCGGCACCGTTTAGGAAGCCGGCCTCCGCCAGCAGCCGCCGCGCCTCATCGATTCCGGCCTGCGGGGTGGTGGCAGCGGGTTCTGCAGCCGAGCGCGCCGGCTTCGGCAGCAGGCTCGCCGACGGTCTCTCCGCGCCTTCGAACACCAGCCCCACCAGCCTCTCCCGGTCCAGCGCCAGCGAAAACGCCTGCCGCACCCGCACGTCGTCCCAGGGCGCCCGTGTCGTGTTGAACACC
>MPMF02114870.1_pt1 | contig 13031 bp, 10 predicted proteins | sample 1617271 | NCBI WGS metagenome assembly MPMF02 (sample SAMN05944812, study PRJNA350692) | marine metagenome | biome: marine; feature: ODZ; material: water; isolation source: 120 m water sample prefiltered with 30 um filter, filtered on to 0.2 um... | place: Pacific Ocean | collected 2012-04-09... | reverse complement strand
GCCAGGTAAAGAACGCGCTCGGCCTTATCCCACAGAGCGAGTGCGAACATGCCCACCATGCGCCCCAGCGCTCTCTCAAGGCCCCAGGCGGCGATGGCCTCCACCACCACCTCGGTATCGCAACTGCCGCGAAAGGCCACGCCTTCCACCTCCAACTCAGCGCGCAGTTCGGAAAAATTATAGACCTCGCCATTATAGACAATCACATGGCGACCATCGGCCGAGGCCATGGGCTGATACCCGGTGGAGGAAAGATCGAGGATGGCGAGCCGGCGATGGCCCAGCGCCAGCCCGGCGCCGGCATCGGTCCATACACCGTCGCCGTCAGGGCCGCGATGATAGAGCCGCGCGGCCATGCCTTCGGCCCGCGCCAGCAGGATTTCCTCCGGCGTGCGCCGAGCGAGGTCAATAAAACCGGCAAAACCGCACATACGGTGTCTCCCTAAAGCGGCGGGGCCAGCGTTTTTTTGCCAGAATCAGACAGCCCGGTAATCCAGATCACCATTCCCTGATATTTCTCCCCATCATATCCTTTCTCCCGCCACGCGGCGCAGCCGCGGCCATAATGCCACCAGCGCCATGGCCTGAAGGATGATAAGCACCGGCTCAAATGGTAACCTGTATTTAGGCGCGGTGATGGGCCCGCTGATAAGTAGGAAATAAAACATGCCTGCAATCCCCAGGAACGCCACCCATCCCGACACCCGGGAAAGAAGGACAAAACCGTAAATCTGAAGCAAAGAGGTCAGAACGGCGCCAACGATGCCAATAGCGACCACAGCCAGATAGACCGGTGATGCCTCCTGCATATAAAGGGTGATTCGCGATAGGAGGTCGAGGTGAGAGGTGCCCATGAAGCTGGGATGAGGCAGGGCGCGTATACGCGGATCGGCGCCGATTGCAGGAGACATCAAATTAACCGTCATACCCGATCCCCATGAACCAAGAATGTCTTGCGGCGAGAGTTCAGACAGCCGGGCCAAGGAGAAATCCTTCATGGCCCTGTCCCTGGCGAATATATTCATACTCTTTACATCCAGCCCCCGCGATTTCATCTCGATCTGGAATTCTTCCCGCAGTTCCTTTACGGCCTGCCCCTGTTGGATTCCCTGGGCTCGGAAAAGCACCCTCGGGACAACCCAGTATAAAAGGTGCATGCCGCCCTGTGACGTGAGAGCCAGGGTATCATGTTGGGAGACATTACGATGGAGCCAGGGCGCCAAGGGCAGGGCCACGGCCACCGTGAAGGCAAGCCCGGCAGAAAGGCCCCGGCGCCAGTTACGCTCCCGCAACAGAGGAACGGCCACAACCAGAAGCACCACGGCCAGAGGCAGATACTGGGCAACCGCCCGCACTAGGACGGCGGCGCCCAGAAACAACCCGGTCCATACCGCCCAGCGTACCGAGCTGGTTTCGAGGAAACGCACAGACGCGTACAGCATGGCCGTAAAGGGAAGCATGAAGAAGCTATCCGTCAGCACCAAAGTGCTCGTGACGACCAGGTTCGGCCAGACGGAGGCCAGCAGCCCCGCCACAAGACCTATGCTCACGGAAAGTCTTGCCCCAATCATGCCCACCAGGACACAGGTAACGGAATCGAGCAGAGCCTGAACCGCCAGCACCGCAAAGAGAGACGGCCCGAACACACCCATCAACCCCGCCAGAAACAGGAAATAGCCAGGCATGCGGCCGGCGCTAGCGGTGTCTGCAAACGTCCCATACTCCAGCAGGGAACGGGCATTGGCCCAATAGAGCCATGCATCCTCGGCCAGAATAAGCTCCGGCTCTAGGGGCATAGCCGCGATATTTGCCAGCCGCACCACCGCCGCCGCCGCCCAAATGACCAGCATCATTCGCAAGGACAGGGCGCCGGGCGCGATCACGGAGTCTTTCCACATGATGAGAGAACGTATCCCTTATCCGGCCAGTGAGCGCAACCACAACTCCACGCCCACAAGCCGTTCCAGCACAAGGCCCGCGGAACGGGCGCCGGCCCGGCATGTGTCCACCAGCCTGGTCAGCTTTCCCTTCTCGGCATAGGCCGCCAACCGCGACTCAGACCCCGTCAGGTCGTCGAGATACCTTCCCGCGCCATTGGCGTCGGCGAACCATTCCTCATAGGGAAGCCACAGGCCGATCTTGCGGCGATGGATGAGTTCATGGGGCAGATGGCGTTCGGCAACACGCTTGAGCAGCGGCTTGGTGTCGCCTCCAGGCGCGCGCAGAGGGTGGGGCAGGCTGTTGACAAGACGCAGCAACGGCATGTGAACGAAAGGCACCCGCGCCTCCACCGAGGCTGCCATGCTCATCTTGTCCTGACGCACCAGAAGCGATTCTAGATAGGCAGCTTGATCCACGGCAAACAGGCGGTCGCGGAAACCGGAGAAACGACGGCTGGCAGCCTCCCGCGCCCCCGGTTTCGGCATCAGGCCGGGGAATACACCCTGGACCGCCCGGAAGTCATGATAGACGGAAGCATAAGCCGCTGCATCAAGGCCGCCGAAACGCTGAATTCCCGCCACCGGCCACAGGGACGGCAAAAAACGTGTGGGCAACAGCCGCGCCAAACGTTCTTGCCACCGGGTCTTGTTCCATACAGCGTAACGCTGATAGCCGCCGAACATTTCATCTGCACCCTCGCCAGTCAGCACCACCTTGGTGTGTTTGCGGATGCGTTCACACAATAACATCAGGGCGACGCAGCCGCCGTGGGGAAGTGGGCCTTCCATGTGGCGCACCGCGCGCGGCAGCGCCTGAGCGTAATCTGCAGCGGAAACGGCGACCTCACAATGATCGAGGCCATAGTGCCGCACCACCATGTCCCGGTAGCACCCCTCATCATAGGGATGATCGCCAAGGGAGACCGAAAAAGAAGCAAGTTTACCGGAAGTCTCACCTTGGGCCAGCGCCGCCACCAGGCCCGAATCCACACCGCCGGAAAGCTGCACGGCATAGCCCACATCGCTAGCTAGATGCGCCTTCACCGACTCACCAAGCGCCTCATGCACCCGTGCCTCGGCATCAGCCAGATCCAGTTCGGAGCCGAAATCGGGATCGGGGAGCAGGGTCTCCAAAGGATCACAGTAGCACCGCTCCGCTGGGACGCCCCCGGCTAGCGGCACCGTCACCAGCGCACCCCCGGGAAGACGTTCAATCCCCCGGCAATTGCTCAGTCGCCCCGCGGCCCAGCCGAAGGTGATGAGTTCTGCCAGCGCTTCTTCATCCACCTGTGGCGGGTGCAGGCGAAACAGTGGCCGCATCTCGCTGGCAAAGGCCGTTGTGGTTCCGGCATGCACCATGTAAAGCGGTTTGATACCCTGAGGGTCGCGGGCCGCTAGCGCAACGCCACGTTCCCGGTCCACAAGGCAGAAGGCGAACATACCTTCCAGACGGCTCAGGACGTCTTCGCCCCAGCGCAGATAGCCTTCGAGCACCATCTCGGTATCGCCGCTGGTGCGCAGGCGCACGCCTTCCTGTTCCAAGGCCAGGCGCAAAGCACGGTAGTTGTAAATCTCGCCGTTAAAGACCAGGGTACATCGCCCTGAGGCGTCACTCATGGGCTGGTCGGCCTGTGACCCCGGATCGAGAATGGCCAGCCGACGGAATACCAGCGCCAAACCAGGCTCGGACACAGTGCCACCTGAATCGGGTCCCCGATGGAACAGATCGTCTTCCATCCCAGCCAAAAGGGCCGTGTCAAAACGGCGGCCTGGATCGAACAGGGCGGCGAGTCCGCACATGGGCGCTAGGAACGTTCCCCGGCTTGGTTCTTTCCAGCAACGCTCTCAATAAAGTCGGCATAACGTTTGGCGATTACCGGCAGTGAAAACCGCTCCGCCGTCTTGCGCCCGGCCTCGGCCAGACGCCCGCACAGCCCCTTATCGATGAGAAGCCGATCGATAGCCGCACCAAGCGCCTCGGCATTCCCCGTGGGCACCATCAGACCTGTCTCACCGTCATTTAGAATATCGGCGGGCCCGTGGGGCGCCCATGCAGAAACCACCGGAACCCCCGCGGCCAGTGCCTCCACCAGCACATGGCCAAACCCTTCCCAGCGCGACGGCAGGACGAAGAGGGTGGCTTGGGCGAGCCATTTTTCAGGATGGCTCTCGAAGCCCGGCATCAACACCCGGTCGGCCACGCCCCGAGACCGGGCAAGGGCTTCCAGCGCCTCACGCTCCGGCCCCTCGCCGAGAATCACAAGCCGCGCTCTGGCATCATCGAGATCGGCAACGGCCTCGATCAGAAGATCGAAGCCCTTCTGCCGGTGCAGCCGCCCACATCCCACAATCAGAAGGCCACTGGAGGGGACTTCCTGGATCCCGTCCTTTACCGCCTGAGTCGCCGCGGCGATGCCCGCCACGTCCACGGGGTTATGGATGGTGACCGTGCGTTCGGGATCGAGGGCGCAGTCCTCCACCAGTTCTTCGCGCACACCCTCCGACAGAGCGACCACCGCATCGGCCCGGCCATAAGCCCATCCGATCAGCTTGCGCCGCAGCCAACCGAGATCGCCGCGCTGGCGGTGTGAATTGGTCTCGCGCAGGATAAGTCCGGGACGCGACCGCAAACCCGCCACCGCAAGAGAAGCCGCCACATTGGCGTCTGGCATGGAGGAAAACAGAATATGGGGGCGCTCACGCTTCACACGCCCACGCAGGGGCGCCAGCGTCCAGCGCAGGCGTGGCGCATTCAGGTCCACCAGCGGCACATGACCGGCAACCCAGTCCCGCGCCGGACCGTCACTGCGCCCCACCGCCAGGGTGGCGGTAAAACGGTCGCGCGGAAGGGCGCCGGCCAGATTGACCAGGGTGCGCTGTGACCCCCCGCCATCGAGATCAGGCAGGAAGAAAAGGATACGGCAGGGAGACGTCATTAAGGTTTTCTGAAAAGCCACCAGTTGATGTCATCGAGACCGGTAGTTCGCCTCCAGAAGAAGCCATTGGCCACGGGCTTGAGAGCGGGGAAAAGATCAAGCCACATGCCGCCGAAATCGCGCTTGAACAACAGGCCCTCATGGCCGCGATAGGGGATTTCAACCGGTGTGGGAGAAAAATATTCGATGCACAGGATATAGCGCGCCGCCACCCGGTGGATCTCGCCATAGGCCGCCTCAAGGTCGGCGGGTGGAACGTGGATCAGCACGCCCGATGTAAAGGCAAGGTCCACGGCCCCGTCGTCGAGGGGAAGCTTGGTGGCCATGGCGTCGAACAGATGATCAGGCGGCAGCACCTTATCGGCCACCAACTGTTCGCGGGCGCTGGCATTGGGCTCCACAGCGAAGAGCTCGGCATCGCTGAGGCCCGAGAGCGCCCGCAGATTGATACCGATATTGGCGCCCACTTCGAGAATGGAGGCCGGCGGGCTATCCTCCACATGGGAAAGAATCTCGCTAAAGGCGCGCGCCGCGTTGCCCACGGTTTCCTCGGTGGCGCGGTTGCGCGCCGCATAGTCGTCACCGAAGTCACCTTTCCAGGCGTCAATGGGGGCGTTGCCGTCAGTCATGGTTTTTTACTTTCCTTTTCCTTGCTCGTTACCGTGGCGTGGTTTGTCGCCCCACCCCATATAAGGACGGGATGACGAATGGACAAAGCCATGGAAGCCCACGGAGGAAATGAAGTTACTCCCTAGGCGGCTGCGTTGGTATGATCGCCGGAAATTTACAGACCGTCCGGGAAATATGGGCTAAGAGTTTGCGGAATTCCTCACAGGCGGCCTTATAGAATTTATCGGAACGAAAACGAAGAGTATTTCATGCGCATCTACTTTGCCGATTTAAGCCACGACACCGTTGGTCTGGCCACGGAGGTTTTTCCTCTCAATGTGGCCTTTGTGGCGGCATATGCGAAACAGGAATTCGGCGACGACATTCAGGTCTCTCTGTTCAAATACCTTACAGAACTTGAGAGCGCCATCGAGCGCGACCCGCCGGATATTCTCGCCATGAGCAACTACCCCTGGTGCCATAATGTGGATCTGGCCGCCTTCCGGATGCTCGACCGTATTCGCCCCGATGCACTGCGGATTATGGGTGGGCCCAATTTTCCCCACGCCCCGGAGGAACAACGGGAATTCCTGGCCCAGCGGCCTCTCATCAACGCCTATACCTATCTTGAGGGTGAAATTCCCTTTGCCAATCTTCTCCGTTTCGTCCGCGACAACGGCAGCCTCGGCGAAGCGCGGCGCCAACTCAAAGCCATACCCGTGGAAGGATGCGCACAGCTGGGAGAAGACGGAACCCTGGTCGCCGTGCCCACCCCCATCCGCATACGGGAGTTGGACAGCATTCCCTCGCCCTATCTTATGGGTCTGATGGACCCTTTTTTCGACGGCCGCCTCAGCCCCATGATCCAGACCAATCGCGGGTGTCCGTTCAAATGCACCTTTTGCGCCGACGGCTCAGATTTCGCCAACAAAGTCAATCACTTCGGCATCGAAAGAATAAAGGACGAGCTGAACTATATTGCCCACCGCGCACCCGAAACCATCAAGGCGCTGCATATCGCGGACCTTAATTTCGGCATGTACAAACACGATGCCGACATATGCGACATCATAGGCGACATCAAACGGGAATTTGATTACCCGCTCTACGTAAACACTGCTACCGGAAAAAATTCAAAAAAGCGCATAATCAGCGCGTTGGAAAAACTCGAGGGCGTTCTTTACATGGACCTGGCAGTGCAGTCCATGACGCCGGACGTTCTCAAAAACATCAAACGGGACAACATCAGGCTGGACGATTTCCTCGGCCTCAAACACGCCATCAAGACCGCAAAAATTCCCACCCTGTCCGAGATTATCCTCGGGCTTCCCGGTGAAACAAAGAAAACCCATTTCGACACCATCAACCAACTGATGATGTCGGAGATCGAGAATGTCATTCCCTATACGCTGATGCTGCTGAACGGATCGGAAATGGCCACGCCGGCACAGCGGGAAATGTGGGGGTTTGAGACCAAATTCCGCGTTCTGCCCAGGGATTTCAGCCGTATGAAGAACGGAGAGAATGTGATCGAGATCGAGGAAGTAGTGGTCGCCACCAACACCCTGCCCTACGAAGATTATGTGCAATGCCGGAAAATGGCGTTGCTGATTTCGATCTTTAACACCATCGGATTCAGGGCCATTCAGAAGCTGTTCCTGCAAAACCACATCCCCCCCATGGCTCTGTTCACGTCCCTGCTTGAAAGCGCCAAGAGCCTTCCCGAAGCAGACGATTCACAGAAGGGGCCGCGCCTGATTCAGGAATTCGAAAAGGCCACCCGTAGCGAACTCTGGGACTCGGCAGAAGAACTCACGGCCTTTTTCGACGACGACGACAATTTCCAGGGTCTGGTTGAAGGCCGGCACGGCATCAATTTGATCCAGACCTTCAAGGCCCAGGCGCTGGCCCGCTGTTACGAAGACCTCGCGGAGTTGTTCTTCCGCCAGGCCGACGCCCTTTTGCTTGAACATGGCGCGGACAAGAACCTGTTGGAGGAAATGCGTCAGGCACAGTCCTATTGCCGGGGGCTGATGTGGAACATGTTCGGGGAAGACCGCCTGGACGTAGTGCCCATGGCGGAGCTCGATTACGATTTCGAAAGCTGGATTACCGACCCCGAACAGAGGCCGCTCCGTGAATTTTCCTGGAACACCCGCCGCCGGGTGGAATTCGTCCTGTCAAAAAAGCAATACCGTCTGGTGGAAGAAAGCCTCGACAGATTCGGGCGGCATGATCTGGGTATAGGCAAGGCTTTGCTGCGGCTCAATCATAACGTTCTGTGGCGCAACCCGGTTGCGGAGGAGAGCACCCCGCAAGAGGCGCCGCCCGAGAGAGCCTTTCACCCTGTTTAGGGCCCCCGTTTAGCTCCTGAAGACCAGCCCGGCGCACCTTCGCTACGCAGCATCAACACCTGCCAGCAACCGGCGCAGTTCGGCGGGGTCGGCCACGGGACACCCCCCGCCCACCGCATCGGCCAGTTGTTCACGGTTGAATCGCGGCAGGTTGCGTTCATCATAGGTCGCATGGATTACCCGACAGCGTCTTTCGATCAGGGGCCATGCCTCGACGGTGAGACGCCCCACATCCATATGGAGATAGACCACCGGCACGTCACTGCACAGACATTGCCAGAAGGTAGTGGTTACGGAACAGTCGATGACCAGAATATCGGCCGCGGCAATGACCTCTTCGAAGCTGCCGCCGGCCATCGGCGCAATATCCGCCAGAGGATGATGCTCACCGGGATGCAGCCCCTCGGGGTGAACCCGGCAGGCGAGGTCCACGGGCATTTCCGACAGCGCCTCGGCCACCCGCATCTGCCAGTCCAGTGACACCACGTCGGGAAAAGCCGGCGGATGAAGCTGGCGGAATCCCACCAGCGCAGTGGGCACGTAAACCACCCTGGGCCGCGCGCCTGTCGCCTGCCGCCGGCCACTTCCGGAGCCCCGGAAAATGGGATCGCCAGGTCCGCCGGAAACCGTTACCGGGTGCAGGGAGTCGATCAGTTCCACCGCCCCCACCCGTGAAAACATCTGCGCTATGTCGGGCGTGGTGAGGACAAATTCGGAGGCCACCATCAATTCCGACACGGTCATGCCCTCGAAATCCTCAATAAACCCATTGGGGCCGCCATGGTCGAAATGCACCACCTTGCCACCGCGCCGTAGCACCTCCAGGCTCAAGGCCCGCACCGTGTAACTTCCCCCTGTCCCCGCCCATAATTCATCGGGCAGGTGAGCATAACCACGTAACGCCGCAAGGTCCCGGTCCGCCGCAGCAAAGGCCTGGCGCGCGTGATGCGCGATCAGAATTTTCAGCCGCCCGCGCCAGGGTTCATCCAGCCCCTTCACTGCCGCAAGGGCCTCGGCCAGCGAGTCGGCCAACTCGTCCAGTCCGGGTCTGGGAGGTGTTTCCCCCGCCGCCGCGCGGGCCGCTTCCAGCCAGGCGTCAGCATGGCGGAACCCCGTGGTTTTGGGTGAAACGGCGGCGGCGGCGCGAAGCAGGGAATTGTGACTTGCCGCCATCGCCGAAGGGAAAAGACAGGCCCCGGGAAGCCGCCACCACGGGGTCCAGCTGGCGACCCGGGCAATGCGCCGCGCCCAGCGTGGACCCGCCCCCACCAGGGGATGATTCCAGGATTGGGCGCTTTGTTCCGGGGTGGTCACGTCGCCCCGGAGAAAGGCCAGTTCCGGCCTCTCGCCACTGAAGTGCAGGCCCTGCCGATCCGCGTAATTCAAGGTCAGGGCGGTGTCTGCAAGAACCTTGGCGTTATGGGTCAAAACCTGGGCAGCCAGCGCAAGGATGTCCCGCGCATCTTCCGGAGCGGCGCAGATGAATCCGATCAGGGCCCGCATCTGGGCCTTGAGGACCTCACAGCGTTCCCCATGGGCAAGCGGCCAGGCCAGATTCCGCCGCCAGTCAGGCGCAGCCTCAATGGTCGCCACGTCAAAGAGAACGGGAGGCCGAACTTGCGGCGCGGTCAAAGGTCGATGATCTCCCGCACCACGGTGAAGGCTTCCGCGGCTTGCACCCCGGCGCTGACCCCGCGCCACCGCGCCAGCGCCTCCAAACCTTCCACAGAGCGAGCATGGGGGAAGGGATGCATCTCGCTGGCGTAGCATTCTAGCGCCTTGCGCTTACGTTCCAGTGTTTTGGAAATATCCACGAAACGCACCGGATGAAAGACGCCGCCCATATTCTCCGACGCCCATTCCGTACTCGACGCCGTCTCGTAGCCGTAGATGGCGCGAACGCTCGCCCCTGGTGCGGGACGACAGGCCGTCACCACCGCCTGATGGACGATGCGGTGATCCACGTTGAGATCACCCCCATGCTGGGTATAGACCACCTGGGGTTTGAGTTCGTTGATCAGAGCCTCGATGGGCTTGATTACATCAAGCAGTTCCATCCCGTCGAGGCGGTTGTCGGGCAGGCCCAGGAAGTGAGGCTTGCGCGCACCGAGAACCTGCGCCGCATCACAGGCCGATTGTTGCAGGGCACTGAGCGCCTCCGCCTGCGCGCCGGTATCGCGCTTGGCACCGCGGGAGGTGGCGCCTTCCACCACGATCACCACATCCACCACATCGCCGGTATCGGCATGGCGCGCCATGGCGCCGCCACAGCCCAGAACTTCATCGTCGGGGTGAGACGCAACAATAAAAATATTCATCGCTCTATCGCCCTTGCAGTTAACCTGTAACGGGAAGTGTTTCCTGTCCGTCCATCAGGATGTCACGGCTTTCGGTGCCGTGATTGAGCAGCAGGTCGAGAATCCCCATAAAGGAAATCATCTCGCCCGGCTGGCATTGTCTATAAACCGGATGCCGGTAGTCATGATAGACTACCTTGATGCCGGCTTCGTTGAACATGTCTTCGTCGAGATAGTCTTTCCCCAAAGCCCCGGAAAGATAGGTGGTGGCCTTCATCTCCCGGCACAGATCAAGAACCATCTGGCTCTTGTTGCTGTCAACGGGGAGGGTGGAACTCTCCACCAGCGGGGTCTCTATCTTCAGCGCCTCAAGGAAGAACCCGGTCATATGGCGGCACAGATCCGCCAGATGATCCCATTCCCGCGAAAAAACCTCCTCCAGAAAACCGCTGTATTCCGCCATGTGCGGCGCCCGCGCATAGGCCTGTGTCAGGGTCGCCAGATGCTTGCTCCGCCAGTTCCGCTGGTTGTCGATCTCCAGCTTCTCTATGGATAAGTCGCCGAAATGTCCCTTGGTCTTTACCGGCACGCTCAGCCATGTCCAACCCTCGGCGGTGCACATCTTGTTGCGGTTAACGAAGCTGTTCTTCTCGAACTGCACATGATCGAGAACCACATGCAGATCACTCTCCGCGATGCGGTGGAAATAGCCCAACCAGGGAAGATAGGCGGGCTGGTTGATGGAAACGATCATAGGCGAACCGTCACGGGCGGCGGTTCTTATAGAGGTAACAGGTAAAATCCCGCCCGTGGTAATCGTGGCGCATCACCACCCACGGAGTCAGGGTGCGGCAGAAGGCCGTCACCTCAAGGGGGTCGGCGTAAAATTCCCCCGCCTCCGGATCCACGGCCCAGGCGCTGAGCGAATTGAAGGCCACGGCCTCGCCCGCCACCTCGAACATGGTGGAAATCAACCGTCGCATCAGGTCCGGCGCCTCATCGCCCAACAGATAGAATATGCCGTTGGCGGTGACCACGTCGTACTGCCCCGGCGCTTCCTCAAGAATATTAAGGTGGCGGATATCACGTTGGGGATGGCGTTTCCCGGCCCGCGCCACCATGGCCTCGGAGATATCCACACCGGCATAGGTCACGCCCGTAACATGCCGGTCCAGATAATCGGCAAAATCGGCAAACCCGCACCCCACGTCGAGGAGGCTCTTGCCGGCTAGCGGCATGACCTCGGAAATGACCCGGAACTTGGCGGCCTGGGATTCGGAACGGCCATAGTCACAGGCACGTGGATCATGGCCGAATTCATCCACCAGCCGGTCGTAATAGGTTCCGATTTCCGTGAAACGGTCCGACACCCTAGGCCATCGCCCCTGCAATGGCGCCAACAGCGACGCAGACCTGTTTCTGTTCTTGCCGGCTCAGTGACGGATAGAGCGGCAGGGAAAGCAATGATTGGTGGGCGGCGTCTGCCGCCGGACAGGGGCCAAGCCGTGCTGGGCCGCCTTCCTCGCGCCAGTCCCAGACGGGCCTGTCGGCGATCACCCCTTTTCTGTCCAGCTTCGTAATCCATTCTCCCACGTCTTCGACTCCGATACAGAAGCGGTACCAGACACGGCCGGGAATGTCCTGCGGCAACGTGAAAACCCCCTTTTCTGACAGGGCGGAAAAACTGTTCAGATAGGCCCGTGCCATTTCGGCGCGGCGTTCGATCATCTCCGGCAGGCGGGCCAGTTGAATCCGCGCCAGGGCGGCACACAAATCCGTGATCTTGTCGTTCTGACGCAGCGCACTGGCATGTTGATCGCCGTAGTCGCGGGCCGCCCTCACCGCAGCGGCGATGGCCGGATCATCGGCCAGAACCGCGCCGCCCTCCCCCGCCGCCACAAGCTTGGTGGTGTAAAAAGAGGTGATGGTCACATCCCCCTGCCCGCCCATATTGCTCTCCATGAGGCCGTGAGCACAGTCCTCGATCAGCGGCGGGCCGATCTTACTCAGGGCCGCCATGTCCGCCGCAATTCCGAAACTGTGCACGGCGATGACAGCTTTGGTGCGGGGTGTCAGCGCTTTTTCCGCCGCCGCCGGGTCGAGACACCATGACTCCGGTGTCACGTCGGCGGTCACGGGAACCGCACCCAGAGCCAGCACCGCATTGGCCAAGGCGACGCAGCAATAGGCGGGGATCACCACCTCGTCTCCGTCGCCCACCCCTAATGCCATTAACGCCAGACGCAGCGCGCCGAATCCCGACCCCACGGCCACCGCTTCCCTGCGGCCGGTGAGGCGGGCCAGATCGGCTTCGAGCGCCGCCGTTTCCGCCCCCGCCGCCCAATGGCCGCTTTCCACCACGGCGCGAATGGCTTCCGTTTCTTCGCGGCCATGAGTCAGGCGGTTGTGGGGAACGGTCATATCTTTTCCGCCACCAGCCGCCATTCGGCCACGCCGGTCTCCGCCTCTCCCATGACAGACTCCACCTCCATATGGCTCAGCGCCAGCACCCGCCACTGGCTATCTGGAAACTGTCCGAGAAGAGTTTCACGGTCGTAGAAACATATCTGCCCCGCCTCCACCAGGGACCCGGCGGAGATATCCACCGTTAACCCGTCGGCGCCTGGGCTGCCGCTCGCAAGGCTGGGATGACGCTGGCTGTAAGGATTGCAGAAAAATATACCGCCCGTCCGCAACACTCGATGGACCTCGGCGATGGCATGGCGCGCCGATTCCAGGCCACAGGTGGACAACGCGGCGCGGTCGATGGCGAGGTGGAATTCCTCATCGGCAAAGGGCAGCGACGTGAAATCCCCCACCCGAAGGTCGCCAGAAAGGCCCTCTTGCCCGAACCTTTCCTGCGCCCGGGCAATGGCGGTCTTGCTACCGTCGAGG
>MPMF02130464.1_pt1 | contig 13043 bp, 9 predicted proteins | sample 1617271 | NCBI WGS metagenome assembly MPMF02 (sample SAMN05944812, study PRJNA350692) | marine metagenome | biome: marine; feature: ODZ; material: water; isolation source: 120 m water sample prefiltered with 30 um filter, filtered on to 0.2 um... | place: Pacific Ocean | collected 2012-04-09... | reverse complement strand
CAAGCGCTTCTCAGTCGGAGGGTGACGCCTTAAGGAGCCTGATGTGCTGACCGATGTGGAGGAGATCGCGGGCGCCGCGGGCGCGCAACTGACCTCCGGGATCAATGTCTACACGCGTGACGACCTCCACACCCATATCAACGGCGCGGCGGCGCGCTACCTTGGTTATAGCTTCGAGCGGGCCGCTGTCACTACCGGCGAGCCGTATGGCATCGAGATCTACGCGTTCACTCGCGACGCCGATGCCTACGGGATCTGGTCGACCGACGCATCGGGCGAGAACCTCGGCGTGGGGCAGGGGTCATCGTATGGCTCGGGCCTGCTCCAGTTCTGGCACGGGCGCTACTACGCCCGCATATCCCACAGCGACCACGCCGATACCGCCCGCGAGGCACTCCTCGATATAGGCAGAGCAGTGGTCGCCGAGATGGGGGAGGAGGGCCAGCCGCCGGACCTACTCGCTGAATTGCCGGGCGAAGGCCTCAGCGGCGTCCCCGTCTTCTTCCACGAGCAGGCGATGCTGAACCACCTCTACTACGTCAGCGACGAAAACCTCCTGCAACTTGGTCCGAAGGTTGACGTGGTGTTCGCGGAGCACGTCCACGGGAAGCTGCTGACCGCGCGCTATGCAGACGCCCAGACCGCAGGCAAGGCGTTCCGAGCGTTCGGAGCGGAGTATCTGGAAGGCGGCGTCGATGCGTCGGCGGGGGGTATTGTGAAGCGGCTGGAGAACGGACGTTACAGCGGGATAACTCGCGCGCATGACGCCAACATCTGTCGCCTGGTCTTCGATGCGCCGGACGCTGATGCGGCCGGGGAGCTGATCTGCACCTAGATCCATCGATGGGACTAGGCTGTTGGATCCTCCTCGTGCCCCTCGGCTGCGGCAGCAACCAGGGACGGACAGTGGTTCGGGTCCCGTCGCTGCTCTCAGGGGGCCGGCGGTCCATCCGGCTCAAGCCCCTCGGGGCAGACGGTGAGGCGCCGGATTTCCGCCTCCCAGAGCCACGCGGTCGTGTTGCCATCGAGGATGTCGTTGAGCATCATCAACGCAATGTGGTTCGGTAGCCGACCGCGCCCTTCTCCCCCAATGTAGGCCCGGGTGAAGACCCGTTCGCCATCGATCTCCAGGTTGGCCCGACTGTCCCACACCTGCACGACGATGGTGCTGGTCGGCTCCACGGCCAGGCCGCGCTCGGTCGCCTGCGATAGTCGGGCCGTGCCTTTGCCCGTCACGCTGGCGTAGGCCGAGCGCGGCGGGCGCCCCGGGCTGAGGTTCAGGCCCAGGCCGAAGGCCGTCGTCCCCAGCGCGCCGTATTCCACGTCCAGTCGGGCCTCGTACCGCTGCCCTACATCGGCGTGGCTCGTGAGGCTGCGCCAGCCCGTGGACGGCTCGACACCGAGCGTGCCGTTCTCTACCACCCAAGGCGGCCCCTTCCGTTCGGCCATCGCCAAGAGCGAGTCCGGCGTGAGGCTGACCCAGCCGCCCTCGGCCAGTCCAACCTCGACGCTGCAGGCTGTGAGGCGGTGGAGGACATGAGTGGTGGTGTGCTCGTCCGCGGCACCAAGGGGTATTCCCTCCAGCACCGTCAGGGCGCCCTGGACGTCGCCGGCACGGTAGAGCGCCTTCGCCGCGCGCACGGTCGCCCCGTGCTCGCCGGTCGCGGCGTAGATTTCTGCCTCAGCGCGCGGGAAGATGCAACTGAATTCGCGGTGGAAGGTCGGCGTAACGGCGTCTTCGCCCAGCTCCTCCAGGTGGCGGCGCGCCACGTCGTAGTGTCCCGTGCGCCAGGCCGCTGCGGCGTAGATGGTCTTCAGGCTGGCCTCCTCCCAGGCGTGGGCGGGATCGGCCAGCATCCCCTCACACATCCGCACCAGGCTATCCCACGTGCCCGGCTCGTCCCATACCTCCACCGCCCCTTCACCAAAGGCGCACTCAAGAACGGCCTCCAAGCACATCCTCGGGACATTGGTGTCGAAGCGCCCGGAATCAAGGCACTCCACGCCAAAGGCGAGCATCTCATCAATGCTGCCGCCCCAGCGCGGCCAGAGGACCCGAAGGTATCTTGTGTATGCATCCCCGTGGTCGAACTGGGCGGCAGTCGCGCGATCGAACCAGTAGCGGGGGCTCTTGCCGGCCATGCGCGGATCCGCCATCTCAATGGTGATCATGCAAGCTGCTGCTTCGGGGAATTCTGGGTGGAGCTGGTCAGCCTCCTCCAGGTAGTCCCGCGCCTGCGAGAGGTGTTCGCCGAAGGCCTCCCACCCCTCTTCCGTCACCGCGTAGGCGAAGTCCCCGCCTCGAGCCTTCCAACCGACTCGGGTGTGGGCGCAGCCGCCCGCCATCGCGACGAGCCACGGGTCCGTGCCTTCTTGGTTGGCAAGCGCTTCGTGGAGGTCAAGTTCGCGCCCCGCGAAGCCCCGCCACAGCGCGCTCACCATTCCGGGCCAGTAGACGCGCTGGCCTCCCGCCGTCACGATCTCCTCGGCCGCGCCCTCCGCGCACCACTGGATCGCCAGGTCTTGCATCTCCTTGCGCTTCCGCTCGTCCTCCGGCGACGGGTCGGCCACTCGCCGGAGGACTTCGACCGCCCGGTCTGCGGCGATCCAGGCCCTAGAGCGTGGGTATTCCGGCCGTTCGCGGAAGCCCTCGATGGCCCGGTCCAGGTACTTGAGTTCATCGGGCTCGCCGGCCTTGGCCAGGGAGACGGTGGCGGAGATGGCGTAGCAGAGAATGGGGTCGCGCTGCACGAAGCCATCGGTGTCCCTCAGTGGCAGCGCAGCTTGGGTTAGCTCCTCGGCGCTCGCCCCGGGGAGTTTGGCAGAAAAGTGCTGGGCAAGCAGCTCGAGAAGCGTCAGCGCCGCTTCATGGCGTTCAGGGTCACGCTCCCCATGGGTACTGTACGCTCCGGCAAGGGTCGCCCGATTCCACTCGAGCGCCAGTCGATTCAGGTCTCGCAACAAGAAGCCTTCATCGCCGGGGAGTCTGGCGCCTGGGTTCTCTGCAAAGAGGCGGGCGGGGTCGCCGGCCGTCGTGCCGTCCGCGCCTGGATCTGCACTCAGACCTACGACCACGACTGACGCAATCAGAACAGCCACCATTCGGCGCAGCATCCCGATCATCAACTCACCTCACCCTTTGCCCACTACCACCCACTGCAGACTCGCCACCGTTGCCAGGAGGTGGGCTGCCATCCGCTCAAAGTCCAAGTTCGGCATCCGAGCGGCGGGAACCTGCGTGTCTGGTTCTTGCACCATGGACCGCGAGGTGTCGCATGCCTACCGGACGGGCTCAAGCTCAATCAGGCTGACGCTGAAGTCCGGAAGCACCATCTCGACCGCGACGCTTCCGTCGGCCTCGACGTCGATCTCGCGCTCCTCCATCAGCTCGAGTTCGGCCGTCTCGACATTGTACGAACCATCCTCTGATGTCTCTCCCTGCTCAACGTACGTATGGTAGGCATTCGTGTGCGTGTCGTCGATGATGTAGTGGCGCAGGTGGACGCTCTTGGTGTCTGGCAAGAGCCCCGGAACATCGGCGAACCGCAGCTCGACCGTCCGCTCGCCCGAGCCCATCAAGTCGAACGTCCACACCATCGCGTGGACCCCATCCGCGTCGCCCGTCGCCATCACACCCGCGGCATCGGTGTCGTCGACGCCCCACTCGCCGATGCCTGATGTGGGGAGTTCGTTGCCCACCAGTTTGCTCTGGGCCAGGAACACGAAATACGGCGCGGTGACGACGTTCCCCTTGATGAGTGGCAGCCCGGTGGACTGCGCTATGGCATCGTCGGAGTAGACGAACTTGGTCGGCGACTGGTGGATGCCCGTCTCGGCCGAGTCGATCAGTTCGATGAAGTCGAAAGCGATCGTCCCGTCGGCCGTGATGATACGCGGTTCTGCCCAAGACGCCCAGTCGGCCGCCGTGGTCGCTGTCGGCTCGCGCCCGCGATCCGTTCGCAATTCGATGTTGATGGAGTCGCCTGCATAGTCCGCCAGCGTCACCTCGTGCTCGACCCACGCGCCCGTCCGCTGGTAGTGGTCGAAGACCAGCTCGCCATCGATCGTGACATTGAAGCCAACGCCGTCCATGCCCTGGTACCGCGCTGTGATCCCCGTGCCAAACACGAGACGAGGCGCGTCGGTCGGCACGTCGATGGCGTAGCGCCCGAAGGTGTAGGACCCTCTCTGCGGCGCGTGGGAGACGATGGCTCGGCGTTTGACGTCATCCGACGTCAGTTCGCCGGCGAGGAACCGGCCCGTCTCAGTATCGGTCTTTGGGAACGGGCCTTGGTGGACGACCAGATCGCGGTCTTCGTCGCTGAACTCCATATTGTCGTTGAAGCTCACGATGCTGGCCTTGGTCAGACCCGCCCTGCGGAAGTACTGAAGCGACGCGGCGATGTAGGCCGCGCCGTACGCGTCGTCGGCATGTCGGTCGCGGCCCCACTGGCTCCATTCGTCGAGGAAGTACTCCGGATCGATGTCGGGATTGGCCTCCGCCACGATCTCACGGATAGCCTCGATGTGCGTTCCGAACTCGCGCGGATGAGCAACGTGGTAGCGATGGAAACAGATGAAGTCGAGCGGGAGATCGCGCTCGGCACAGAACGCCACGAACCGCCTCAGAGCCTCGCCGCCCGTGCCGTCAAGCGGCTTGCAGACTGCCGGTCCGCCGACCTTGATCGTCGGATCGACCTCCAGCCCCGCTTGCACGCTCGCTTCGTAAAGCTTGCAGATCGTGTCCCAGTCAGCGCCATGCTTGTCGACCGCGATGTCAGCCTCGTTGACCGACATCACCCAGTACTTCACGCCGAGTTTGCGCTCGACGTTGCAGTGATGCACGACGGCGCGGACGTAGTCGCGGTACTCGTCCCAATCACGCGGGCCCGAGTACGCCCAGTTCGGCGAGTCCGGCTCGGCTGACAGCTCGCGCGGCATGTGGTAGGCGATGCGGATGTACGCGTCCAGCCCCGCCGACCCGACAAGGTCGAGTAGGTTGTCGAAATCGGTGAAGTCGTACTCGATCTGCCCCGCGGCATTTCGCGACAGGTCGACGCCCCAGAGCCACGTCTCCGAGGACGCGACAAGGCGGGCGAGCTTGAAGCCCGCCTCGCGGAGGCGGCGGTGCTTGGGACTGCCGATGGTGAAGGGGAGCGGGTTGGATTTGCGATTCCAGATCGTCACGCAGTCATGGACCGGCGGAAGGGGAGCTGTGCCGCTCGCGCAGTCGATGTTGACGCTGAGCTTGGGCTTGGGGCCTGCCGCGTACGGCGGCGTGATGAGGAGGTCGCCGGTGATGGTGACGTCAGCCAGTAGCGCTCCCGAGAACTGCTGGGCGGGGCCACGGCGCCCCACGTACAGCATCTCCGGCACCTCGGCCAGAGGCGCTCCGCCCATGACCCAGCGTGGCTCGCCGTCATCGAGTTTCAGGCCGAGGGCCATCTGCCCGCGGAAAGCCATCCACGCGACGGTGATGTCGTGCCACTCGCCGGGTTGCCAGTGCGCAATCGGCAGGTCGGCGGCAAGGAAGAGATCGGGGCTGGACTTGTAGACGAAGCGTAGCGTGGGGCTCTCCGTCTTGAAGATGGTGACATGCGAGCGCGCGTCGTTCTCGCCGACGTGGAAGAACGTTTGGCGCGTCTTCGCGTCACCAGGCCACGCGGGACGCACCGACAGGGAGACTGAGCCTTGAGTCGGATCGAAGTGCTCCGAGGTCGGGAGCGTCGCGTAACCGTTCGTGCGGAGGTCAATGGCCTTGCGCCCCGCGCCCGTCGCGTCGGTAACTGGGCCATGCAGCGTGGCGCCCGTCGCTCGGAGGCTGTCTGTGTCTGTGAAAGTCGCGGCGTCGGCGTGTCCGGATGCCAGCATGGCGCAGATCAGGCGCGCGGCGAGCATTGAGATCCCTCCGGTGAGGGGCGGAATGCGACGGCAATCAGGAGTCGGATTCCGTCTCGTCGGGGACGGTTGGCGTGGCCGGTGGCTCGGGAGTAGGTTCTGGTGCGGGCGTTGGCTCCGGGGTCGGCTCAGGCGTGGGCTCGGGCACTGCCGGCGCCAGCGGTTGAGTCGTCGGGACCGTCGGAGTCGCCTCCGGCGCAACTTCTGCTTTCTTGCTTCCAACGCGGTACGTATCCGCGCCCGACATATAGGAGCTGCGGCGCGACCAAGTGACTTCCCAATCGTCGCCGACCTTGGTCCTGCGCTCGCCCGTTCCCCAGCCGCCGGACCAGCCTCTCTTCTCCAGGACGCGCTTGCCCTCGGGGAGATTGGGGTCGGGCACGTCTTTCGTGCCGCGGCCGGAGCGTCCGCCGTTGCTCGTGACCTTGACCTCGGTCTTGTCGCCCTCGCTGCCGATGATCTTGTATGTCAGCGTGTTCTTATTGTACTTGGCGAGAAACAGAGCCGGGTGTTGCTGCGAGTTCCGCCAACGCATGTCCTTGCTGCCCCACAGCACTGCGGCGTCGCGGCCGAGGGGAACGTAGTCGACGGCTCGTACGTGCGGCTTGGCCTCGACGATCTGCATGTTGGCCAGTAGGGCGACGTTGAAAGTCGTCGACGCGACCTGGCAGAGACCGCCGCCAACCGAGTCGCGCAACTCGCCTCCGGTCCAGAATATCGGGGCGGGCCGGAAGCCACGGGCAGAAGTGCGCTCGCCCACGATATCGTTGATGGAGAAGACCTCTCCCGGCATGACGACGGTCTCGTTGATGATGCCTGTTGCGATCTCGAGGTTCTTGCTGCGGGAAACCGAACCGGGATTGAACTTGGTCGTGTAGGTCGCGAGGACTGTCTCGAGGTGGCCGAGATCCTCTGACGTGATGTCGGGGATCTGCTCATCAACGACCAACTGAACCGCCGCCGCGCCGGGCTGCTTCAGGGCGGCGAGCAGCGCTGCCTTTGATTCGTCTAGCTTCGTGACCAGTCCGTTGACGTGGTCCTTGATGTTGACCTTGTCATCGTCGGTAACCTCGACCTCGGCGTCCATCGGTTGCTTGTTGACACGACCGGCGGCATCTGCGAGCGCAGCATCAAGGGCCTGCTCGTCGACGAGACAGGCTACCTCAATCTCGACAGGCTTGCTGCGCGCGCTAAGTAGCGTGCCGATGCGATCGAGGAGTCCGCCCTCGCGGCCGACATGGTGCGCCTCTATCACCGAGGTTTCGATCTGCAGCTTCACGCCCAGTTTCCGGCGGGGAACGTCGAGTTGGCCGCCGGGGTACTGGAGCGCGATCTCATCGGGAAGGGTGGGTTCCCAGTCTGCTTGGAGCTTTGCGAGCGTCTCTGCCTGGGTGAGCCCGGCCACCGGGACGCCCTGGATAGACACGTTGCGGGCCATGATATCGCTACTGGCGAAGTTGTTCGCCACGATTGCGATGGCGCCGCCGGCGCATATTGCCAGCACGACTATGACGGCGGCGACGATGGCTGCGATGCGTTGCCAGCGGGGGCGGGGCCGCGTGAGTTTACCGGTCTCGTTGGGGTCTGAATTGGGCTGTTGCGTAGTATCCATTGCTGTAGCTCTGACTCCGAGTACGGGGGAAAGGTCCATCGTGTTCAATACGAACTCTTACTATAACACATTGGAGGTCGAATCAGCACGGACGGGAGTGGGAGATTTGGGGGTATTTTCGGATGATCAGGAGGGGCAGACGCAGGGCGTGCTCCCGCATTTCGGGCAGCCCACGGCGTATTTCTGGGCCGCGACCTCCTGGAGGTCCACGCCCGCGATGCTGGCGATCGTGCAGAGCCACGCGAGGACGTCCGCGAACTCGCCCTCGGCCTCCTCTTTGCTGCCTTTGCGTAGGGACTGGGCGAGTTCACCCAGCTCCTCCACGAGCCAGGCAATGTTGGCCGGGATGCCACGCTCGCGGTCCTTCTCGAAGTACACGCCCTCGATGAGAGTCTGGAACTCGCGGATCGTCACGCATGGTCTCCTTGCTGCAGGGATTCGCCCAGCCGGGGCGAAGAGTTGGGTTCCGCACTGAACTGTCCGGCGGGGCAATATCCCCCTCGCCGAAAGGACGTGTGACGATGCGTTCTTCGCCCATTCTCGCCGCCATCCTGCTTCTGTCGGCCTCCGGGTGGGCCATTGGTGAATCGCGAACGTACATCGAATGCGATCGCCCCGTGACTTGCGCGGTGTCGTACTCGCCGGATCTCGTGGCTCTTGAGCTTCACGCGAGCGAAGCCTGCGAGGTGCGTCTGTGGACGGGTTTTGAGCCCGACTGGGCCACGCTCAATGGGGAGCGCCTGGGTAGCGGCTGGGAAGCCGCGGATGGCGGGCTCGTACTGGTGAGCGTGGCCGCGGGCAGCGCGTTGTTTGAGTTTGGTCGCGGCAGATTGCCACTCCGAGGCGTCGGACGGGCCGTGCCGGTCAAAGTCGATGGCAAACGAAAGGCCTCGATGTACGCGAACTTCTCCGCGCGACGGTTCGAGGCGCGTGGCAGCGTGAAAGCCCCGATGGGCATGTATGAGGTGACGGTCGTGCTGTCGACGCGCGTGGCGAAGATGCATGGAGCGCCGAAGTTGCGCGTCGGCACTGCGACCATCACAGACTGGGATGACGTGATCGCAAAGGGCGGCCGGCTGGGCCTGCGCTCGCCCGATAACCTCGTAGCGGGTGGGCAGTTGGGGATCCACCTCACTTGGCGTCACGACTTCACGCAGATGCCCATCCGCGAGATCCAGATCAACACGGTAGCCAAGGGCGAGACGCTCGAGCGCGTGGAAGAGCCGGACCTCGACGGCGCCGGCGTCGTGCTGATCGAAGCGGAAGACTTCGTGGGCGAGGGTGGGGGAGGCCCCGTGCAGGTATCCGAGGGCGAGCATATCGACCAGCACGGCGGCGCGAGTATCTACAGCTTCGGAGTCGGGCAGAGGCACTGGGTCGAGTGGACCTGCGGGATCGACGCGGCTGGCACGTACGATCTCTACGCTCGCACGGCGACGCAGGAAGAGGCCGCCTTGCGCACGTTGGACGTCGATGGCAAACCAGCGGGGTTCGTGAGCTTCCCGGGGACCGGTGGTTGGGCGCGGGAAGATCCGGAGCAGTGGGCATGGACGCGTGTGGCCGCGGACCTGGATTTGGCTGTCGGCAAGCACAGCATCCGTCTCACCACCGAGGGCGCGAAGCATCTGAACGTCGACGTGTTGGCGCTCGTGCCCGTAGACTGAGCTATAGCGCCTGGGATAGGACTTCCGCCACGCCCGGATACCCCAGGTGGCGCGCCAGCTGTGCGGGTGTGAACCCCTCGGCGTTTACGGTGTTGGTCTGGGCGCCCTGAGCGACAAGATACCGGGCCGCGTCGAACTGACCCGTGGCACCCATGTCCGCCGCAACGTGGAGCGGCGTCCACCCGCGTCCGTCCCGCGCCTCGAGTCGCGCCCCGCTATTGACCAGCAAGTCACACATCTCCACGTTGTTGCGGGCCGTGGCCTGGTGAAGCGGTGTGCCCGGCTCCAAACCGTCTCCCGCATTCACCTCCGCCCCTGACTCGATGAGGAACCTCGCGGCTGCATCGCCCTCGGATCCGACCGTGGCGTGCAGGGCTGTCCATCCGTCCGGGCGCGCTCCGTGGATGTCGGCGCCGTTGGACAGGAGCAACTCCAGCAGTTCGACGGAGCCGCTCCCCGCCGCTGCCGCAAGCGGTTGGCCAGACGCGGCGTCCATCGCATCGATGTCCGCGCCCGCATCGAGAAGCAATGTCGCCGTCACGATGTCCCCAGCGCCGCAAGCGTCATGGAGCGGCGTCCGTCCCTCATTTGTCTCCGCGTTGGGGCCAATTGCATCCAGCAGCATTGAGGTCGACTCGGGAGAGCCCGACGCTGCCGCTAGATGCAGCGCCGTGACACCCTTCTTGTCCACGCGTGCCAGGTCGGCGCCTTCGGCCACAAGCTCCCGTAGCAACGGTGTCCATCCGCGCTGGGCGGCGCCGAAGACCGGTGTCCGCTCGCGCCAGCCTGCGGCATTCACGTCCGCTCCCGCCGCCACGAGCAACCGCGTCACCGCAAGCTGCGGCGCGACGGGGATCTTCTCCCAATGCCCATACGTGAGCGTGCGGGTCGTCGCATGCAGGGGCGTGGTGCCCATGAAATCGGCCTGGTCGGGGTCGGCCCCAAGGTCGAGCAGGTAACTCACGAGCCTCACATCGCCCGCCTCCGCGGCAACGCGCAGAGGAGTCGAGCCATACTCATGGGGCGCTAGCGGGTCGGCGCCATGGTCGACGAGTAGCTTGGTGAGCGGGAGGTCGCCGTTCCCAAGGGCAGCGAAGAGCGGAGTTCCCTGGTCCTCCTGGGCGAACTCGGGGTCGGCGCCGGCCTCGAGAAGCAGTTGCGCCACCTCGGCATGACCGTGGGCGACCGCCTCGAGCAGAGCGGACGACGGTTCGCTACTCCAATGCTCCCCATTTGGCGTAGGCGGGCACTTAGACGGCGGCTTCCGCACCACGTCAGGATTGGCCCCCAGACGTAGAGACAGGCGCGCGCCATCGGCGTCGCCATCGATCGCTGCCTGGTGCAGCGCCCCGTCGAATCCCCCGCTGCCGGCGTAGACGATCCCGGCAACTGCGATCGGTACCATCAGCAACGCCGCGTAGACCAATGCCTTGCGCATTCAGCCGCCTCCAATGTGCCACCACGAGACCATCCAGCTAGGTCTCTTCAATAGCTCTTACCCGATATTCGCGGGGCAGGTGGGGAGATTCGTCTGGCGGAGACGCTCAGGACGGGTCGCCGGGGCCGCGTTTGGGGCGATCGAGAAGCGACGCGCGCTTGACGACTGCTTTTCCGAACTTGTCGCGGAGCTTGTCGACTGCCTCCTCGGCGCGTTCGGCTCGATGGGCGTCGGTATCGAACATCGACAGCTGCCGCTCAACGGTGAGGTTAGACGTGCCGACTCCGATCAGGCGGACCTTCCGGAAGCCGATTTTTTCACGGGCCAGGAGTTCCTTCGCGCGCTCGTGGAGCACCAGGCCGGCCGTAGTCGGCTCCTGGAGGGTCGTATCGCGGGTGAGAGTGGTGAAATCGCTGTAGCGCAGCTTCAGCGTCACCGTGCGGGCCATCACCTCCGCCGCGCGGACGCGCTCAGCAACCTCGTCGGCCAGCCCAAGAATCACCCGGTTCAGGAACGGGATATCGTTCGTGTCGGTCTCAAACGTAGTTTCCGCGCTGATCGACTTTGCCTCATGGTCCGGCTGGACGGGGCGCTCGTCGAGGCCCCGGGCGAGAAGTTGAAGATCCTGGCCATGGTTGCCCAGCCGCCGGTCCAACTGGCTCGCGGGACATGCTGCGAGCGCGCCGATGGTGTGCAGCCCGGCCGCGTGAAGCCTCTGCGCGGTGCTCGGGCCGACGCCCCACAGCTTCTCGATCTCAAGGTGGGCGATGAACTCAGCTTCCTGACCCTCGGGCACGATTACGAAGCCGTCGGGCTTCTCGAGGTCTGATGCCAGTTTCGCGAGGAACTTGTTCGTGGCGACGCCGACGGAGGCATTGAGTTGCGTATCATCGTGGATGCGGCCCTTCAGCCGCCGCCCGATCTGCACCGCGTCCCCAAAGAGCCTCTCGCTGCCGGTGACGTCCAGGAACGCCTCATCACACGAGATCGGCTCCACCAACGGCGTCACCTCGCGCAGGATCTCCATGATCTGCCCCGACACCCGCCCGTACTTGCCCATATCGACGCGCTGGAAGATGGCATGGGGACAGCGCCGCTTCGCCTGCGAGCATGGCATGGCCGAGCGAATGCCGTACTCGCGCGCCTCATACGACGCCGCCGAGACGACGCCGCGCCCATCGGGCGAGCCGCCGACGACCACCGGCTTGCCGCGCAACTCCGGCCGGTCGCGCTGCTCGACCGAGGCGTAGAACGCGTCCATGTCGAGATGGATGATGCGTCGGGTCATGTGGCAAGGGGTTCGACGTGTTGTGGTGTCGTACCCTCCCCGCGCAGACACGCCTCAGAGAGGATCCCCGCTTCTCCGGGCGAATACCATCACAGACCGCGATTCTCGCCCTGAGAGAGCATTGGCCTGTGAGCACCGAGCCTGTTGAGCAGCGGAGTGGACTGAGCGCCAAGGTGCTGATCATCGGCGTTCTGCTGCTGGCCGGCTCGTTCTACTGGATGCGCCACGTGGGGATGATCTCTCACGGCTCGCAGCTCGGCGAGAGCGTGCCTGTCATCCCCGCGATCGCCGCGCTCATCCTGTTGACGCTCATTGCGCCCCTCACGCAGAAACTGCCCGAGATGCTCCGACTCTCCCGGGCGGATGTGCTGGCGCTGTACGTGTTCGTGGCGATCGGGGCGTCAATGGCGTCCGTTGGGGTCGTAGGCTTCTCTTCCCGAACCTCACCGCGCTCTACTACTTCGCCGAGCCCGAGAACGAGTTCGAGAGCTACCAGCAGTACGTCCCGGATTGGTTCGCCGTCAAGGACACGGAGGTCATCCGCGCCATGTACGAGCACGCGGATGACGAGAAGGTCCCGTGGCGGCCATGGATCGTGCCGCTGAGCATGTGGTCGCTGTTCATGCTGGCATGGTTCGCGGCGATGTTCTGCATCATGGTCATGTTCCGCAAGCAGTGGGCGGAGCGAGAACGCCTCACATTCCCGATCGTGCACATGGTCATGGATCTCTCTGACCAGGGATCCGGCCGACTCGTTGGCGGGTTCTTTCGGAATCCGCTCATGTGGACGGGTTTCCTGATCGCGGCGCTCTACAATGTCGCCAATATCCTGAAAGCTTGGAATCCCGGCATTCCCGCGCTCGGACGGGTCTACGACATTGGCGCGCTCTTCACCGAGCGACCGTTCTCAGCCATTCGCCCGCTCTCGATCGCCTGGCGCCCCGAGAACATCGGTCTGGGATTTCTCGTATCGACGGAGATCACGCTAACCGTCTGGGTCTCATACCTCGCCCTGCGCCTCTCCAACGTGGTCGCGACAGCCATTGGCTACGAGCTGGCTGGATTTCCGTTCCACGAGGAGCAGTCGGCCGGCGCTTACTTCGCCCTGGGAGCGTTCCTCATCTGGGTCGGGCGCTTCCAGCT
>MPMF02093131.1_pt1 | contig 13065 bp, 13 predicted proteins | sample 1617271 | NCBI WGS metagenome assembly MPMF02 (sample SAMN05944812, study PRJNA350692) | marine metagenome | biome: marine; feature: ODZ; material: water; isolation source: 120 m water sample prefiltered with 30 um filter, filtered on to 0.2 um... | place: Pacific Ocean | collected 2012-04-09... | reverse complement strand
CGTCTTCTTCCCCTACCAGAGCATGATCCCGGTGATCGGCAAGGACATCCTCGGCGCCAATCCGCTGCGGGTTGGGTTGTTGAGTTCCATCGAGGGGTTTGGTGCGCTGATCGGCGCGTTGTGGATCGCCAATCGCGCCCGGCCCTCCATGTACCCGCGCCTCTATTACTTCGGCACGGCGGCGTTCTTCACCTGCGCCCTCGCCTTCTCTCGCTCCGAGGTCTACGCGCTCTCCGCGGCCCTGATGTTCATCGCGGGCTTTGGATTCTCCGCTTTCGCCACGATGCAGACGACTATCCTCGTGCGCTCCACCAGCGTCGCCATGCGCGGCCGAGTCTTGGGCGTGCTCTCACTCTCGATCGGTGCGGGCCCGGTGGGTGCATTGCAAGTCGCCCCGCTCACGTCGGCGGTAGGGAACCAGACGACGCTGACGATCCTTGTCGTTGAAGGAATGGTGCTCCTCGCCGTGGTTGGGCTCATGCTTCCCGTCTTGCGTCGTTCCTGGTTGACGACCACGGAGACCGAGCCGGTCGACATCGACGAACCCGGCGCCGAGCCGGTGGTTGAGACTTCCTGAGTCGCCGGCGTGCTCGCTTCGGTGCCCCTCCGAGCGACGCACCCTTCTAGCGGCGCCGCACGACGCCCTCGTACACACCCGGCTCGAAGGACCCATCATCGTGGCGCGAGAGATCGATCAGGGGCCCCGCCAACCCGCGTGCCTGGGTCAGGAGCGTCTCCATGTCCTCGAATGAGCCCGGGCCGTGGGGCGCGGTGAGTCCGGGCCGGTACACCACAACATCGGTCTGATGCCCGAAGTACTCCAACTGACAGTCCGTGCGTCGCTGTCCCATGATCTCCAGCGACCGTGTCAGGACATCGACGATGCCGTGGGGCTCGCGGTAGGCCATCCCGCTACTCAGGTCCACGGTCAGCACGGTTCTTGCGCCGCGCTCCACCGCGGACTCCACGCCCAGTCCCGCCGCCACTCCTCCATCCACGTACCAATCGCCGTCGATCTCCACCGGAGGGAAGAGTCCCGGAACCGCCGTCGATGCCAGAACCGCCTGCATGATCGAGCCTTCGGAGAAGACGGCCCGCTCGCCTTTGGTGATATTCGTCGCGGTAATCAGCAGAGGGATCCGCGTTGAGGAGAAGTCATCCTCGCGGAGATAGCTCTCCAACAGGTCGGTGACGAAGCCGTGGCGATAGAGACTTTTGCGATTGCGGAACAGGTTGCGACCAATCTTGAAGGGATTGCGATGGAACAAACGCTGCCCGCGCAAACTCAGCCACGCCTCATCCAGGCTCCCCTCGGCACCGCGGTCTCCGAACGCCAGGAACGACGCATTCAGCGCCCCCACGCTCGTTCCCACGATCAGGTCCGGCGTAACCCCTCGCTCTGCCAGCGCTTCAATGAAGGCGACTTGTACCACGCCCAGATTGCCGCCGCCGCCCAGCACGAGGGCAAGTTCCGGTTCGGTCATAGCGTGCTTCCTCTCGTCGTTAGATGAGCTTCCTGGTCCTGTCCCAGCCTAGTGCGGTGCTTCGGTCCAGGCGCGCTAGGCACCGTCGGCCTCGTCGAGCCCAGCGACGGTGACCTCGGGAAACGCCGCCCGGATCGAGAACCAGAACGCCGTCCGACTGGGGATCTGCGAGAGCTGCGATCCCGCGAGCGGTCCTCCGCTCGCCAGCCCTGACAGCGTCCAGATGCTGTTGGTCTGGTCGTCGCGGTAGGCGCCTCCCTCCACCCGGAACGTCAGCCGTTCGCCATTCAGCCGCCGATCGAACGCGTTCCCCGTCAGTCCCGCCGCCGAGGAGAACAGGACGATCTCTTGGCCCGCGAACGTCGTGTTCAGGGCTGCGTCGCCCAAGGTGTTGAGGGGATACGCCACCGCCGACTCGCCGGTGTTGAGGGCCAGCACCAACTCGCCCGATGAGAGCCGCGAATCGTCCACGATCTCCTGATCGATTGGGAAGCCGAAGAACCCCTGGTCCACGAACTGCGCCGTGTCTGTGAACGAGCCTCCGTCGTAGCGGCGATCTGTGAACCCTGTGTCCGTACTCAGTACCAAGGTGTCGGGATGATCGGCCACCCAGTCGCCGAACGGCGCCAGCGTCGAAGGCAGCGGCGGTAGACGCGCCCCCGTCAGCGGCCCCACAACCGCCTCCCCGCCCACCTGGAACCAGTACGATCCCGTTTGCCGGTTGAGCATCACCAGGTCGTTCTGATAGAGCGCGCTCGTATTGCCGAACGTCAGGACCTCGCCGCCCACGACGCGGTCATAGACCACGCCGCTGGCGCAGAGAGGACAGTACGTGATCACGACCGCTCGGCCGCCCAGGGTCTCGTTGACGATCTCATGCGAGTTGAGGATGCCCAGCGAGTAGGCGTAAGCCTGCCCGTCGTCGGCGACGTAGCCCAAGACGATGTTCGCCGGCTGCAGGAACGTCGCGTTTTCGTGCCGGATGTACGCTACCTCTCCGACACGCTCCCGCACGTCCGCCGGGAGCAGTGCACGACTCGCGTCCAAAGGCGGGATCAGATCCCGCAGCGCCAAGATCACATCGACGGGCGCATCGGCCAGCGACACGGTCGAGCCATTGAACAGGTCGAAGTGGACATCGGCGAGATCGACCGATCGGAAGGACGTGTCCAGCCCGGCCACGAAACCCCGCCCCTCGCCCGGCCCGCTGTCCGGTTCCTGCGGCATCGCTTCTAAGGGGCCGAGTTCGATGGCCGTCGATGTTTCGTCGGCGTCCCCATCTGCCCGAGTGGGCGGGTTCGCGTCCTGGGGTGTCGGAGGGGCTTCTGCCTCCCCGCGCTCGCCATCCTCCGTGGCGGGTAGGGACGTCGTCGCGGGCGTTGAATCGCGGTCTGCTCGCTCCGGGGACCCGCCGTCCGAACCCGTGCAGGCGACCAGAATCAGGAGGCTCGCGGTCGCCGCGATCGCCAGTGAGAGAGCCCGAGTGTGCACGCCGTAGCCTCCGCGTCTCCCACAACCGTTCGCGGCCCACAACGGACCCCACAGGAATACGTGTACGGCGGACTCGGGGGATTGGTGTCCTCGCCGCTGCCGGGAGCTACTCGCCCGACGAGCCTAGGTCCGCGACATGTCCGCGGACATGGTCGATCGCGACGCCGCGGATGACCCCCGCCAGGGTCCCGCTCACGCCGCCGGCGGATCGCATTGGCTGGGCGAAGAGTGCGGCTGGCGCGGCCTCCACGGCCTCGATGGTCCGAGCCCGGTTGGCACGAAACTCGTCGATCAGTTCGGCGACGGGGGTACCCTGGCGCTTCTCGATCTGGCGGGCGTTGTAGCCGTCCATGTCGACCGTCCCGCCGGAGCCTTGGCCGCCTGCCGATGTGTCGTCCTCGGCTTCCGCCGCTTTGCTGGCGCGCTCGATCAGCCGGGCGTACGTCCACTCGATCGACGCGATGTGCGCCACGATCTCGCGGCCCGTCCAGCCCTGCTCGTAGGCGCCCCGCTCTAGGGCGTTCGGCTCAAGTGTGGCGAGGGCGGCGGCGATCGCTGCGGCGTCCGCGCGCAGATCAGAGACGAGCGCTCGCTGGATTTCATCCGATGTCATGGCGATCCCTTCGCTTCCCATCTCGATTGGCCTCCCGCCGCAATCCCGGCACCCTCTGGCCACAACGACCGACTGATGGCAGCGACTGGGAGGCGGTAGCTATGGCAGTAGATGGTAGCTGGACTCTGACGATTCAGACGCCGATGGGCCCACGAGACGTTCAGCTCGACCTCAAAGCTGAAGGCGGCACGCTCTCCGGCACTCAGGGTGGCCCCTCCGGCGACAAGGCAATCTTCGAAGCCACGGTGGACGGCGATGCGGTCGCCTGGAAGGTCGATTTTGCCGGCGCCGCCGGTGAGATGGTGCTCGACTTCAAAGGGCAAGTGGACGGCGATGCCATCTCTGGGGAAGTTGCGTTCGGTGCGATGGGCAGCGGCACCTTCAGTGCGGTTCGAGCATAGCTGTGGTTCTGGGACTCTCCGGCCGCACGGCGGCCGTCGCCAGCGCTTCCGCCGGCCTCGGCTTCGCGACGGCGCTTGCGCTCAGCGCTGAAGGGGTCAAGGTCGCCATTCGTGGCCGCGATCCGGCCCGCATCGAAAGGGCGGCCCAACAGATCGGCAAGAACGCGATGCCACTCGTCGCTGATGTCGGCGACGCGAAGGGCGGCGTGGTCGTCGTTCAACAAGCGAGTGACGAAGCACAAGGGGAGCCACGTGTAGGGCGAGTCTCCACCACGGCACCCGCTGGATCCATTCCCGTCGCGTTGAGCTCGGACTCCCTCTGGGCACTGGCCGCGATCACGTGGCACCCTGCGCGCCGAGGGCGGGGGGCGCGTCCAACGAGGTGAGGTGCTGGATGGCGTCCAAGAGACCAGCGGCGGTCTTTAGGGCGCAAGCGGGGTGATAGTGGCGGATGGCGAGGGGGAGGATCAAGGCTCAGCGGGGTTGTCCGGTGGCAGGGTGATTTGCTGGTGAACGGCCTTGCCGCCGATGGGGCGGCCGCAGGCGTCGCAGGGGGCGTCGGTGGGTTTGATGGGACGCCTCCGGGGGGCGACGCAAGACGAACAGATGATCTGATCGTCAAGGGCTGACGTGAGGGGCGCCGCCGCCCGGATGCGCGGGTGCGGGCTAGAATGGGGAACGGGCTGTCCGCCGGGTTGCGCGCAGGAGCGTGCAGTATGGAGCGGTTTCGTGGCAGTGTTCGCTGCCGACGCATCTGGGTTCCGCTGTCCGTCTGGATCATCATTGGCGCTGCCCTCCTGGCCGTGGGCGAAGCAGAGGGGCGCGTCGGTCTGACACACCTCGCCGAAGGCCCCTGGGCAGAAGAGGCATACGGGAACCGCGGCACGTTCCCCCACAACATTCAGGTCCGGTGGGTGCCCCTGCAAGAGGGATGGAACGCGCTCGTATATACCGGACTGCCGCGATCGATGGACGAGGTCCTGGAACAGGTGCCGGCGCTCAATTCGCTGCTGCGCTGGGATGGGCCGGCTCAGCGTTTCGTATCGTTCCATCGCGAACTCCCTCCGGCCCTCAACACACTGGAGCGCCTGGAGCGGGGAGACGTTGTGTGGATCGAGATGGCTGAAGGCGCTGTCTGGACGATGGACGGGGTCGGAGATCCACCGCCGGTCGAAGTGACTGCGGGCTGGAATTTCGTCAGCGGGCCGGATGTTTCCGAGTTTGAAGGGGACGAGTTGGGCCGTTGAGCGAGCGCGTCGTCGTCGCGCATCCCGTCCAGAGGTTCATACCGGACTTTCGATCCCTCCCGCGCTCGCTCGAGTCGTTCCATCGTCAGCCGCGAACCCCCCTGTGGATCTTGGTGAGCACAGGTCCGCCCGTGACCTGGCCGGGTAGTCTGAAGCACGCCGTCATCATCACCTGTCTCCCTCCGAGCCCGATCGCCGGAGAGGCGTTCACGTGTCACGGGGCGTGGTCGCGGCCTGCCGTTCTAGTCTGGAGGGCGTTCGGGGGCACGCCCTATTCGGGGATGGGCCCGGACTTCGTGACGTCGTTCCCTGAAGAGGGCAAGTGGCTTATCACGGCGACGGGGTGTCGCTTAGGAGAGTGTGAGCGTGGGACGGTGTCTATCGACGTGCGGTCCGTCTCTGGAGCGGAGAGCGGAGAGAACGGGCCGGCGCAATGAGACCGAGGCGGCGTCTGGTTGATGGGACGGCGAGACTTGGCCGCATGGGACCTCCCCGCAAACCGGCACACAGCAGCGTAGCTGATGATGTTCGCTTCTCGGAGGGGGCGATCTCTAGCGGAGCCCGTCCCGGAGTTGCGCGAATCGTGTCCCGTGCTCCGCGACATCCGACTCCACGACGTCGAGGCGCTCGCGTTTGGTGGTGACTTGTGCGGTGAGGCGGGCGATGCGCTGGCCGATGTCTGCGCCGAGGGCGGCACGACCCAAGTCCTGTTCACCGGCCTCTCCGTCGACGCCCTGCGCCTCTTTGCTCGCGAAGTGATGCCGGCCTTCGCGGATTAGTGGACGGCTCCGGGATGGATGAGTGGCTCCTCTAACCCCAGCTTTTTCCCTCCGGCGTCACCAGTGCCTCGGCGGGGATGATCTCCCGCATCGCCGTCGCCACGATTGTGCGCTGCTCTCCGGCGCGCTTCTCCGCGACTCCGTTCACCTCCAAGAACATCGCTGTGCGCACCAGGATCGCCTGTTCCTCGTCCATCTCCTTGCTGACCATGACGTTGACCATGCCGAACTCATCTTCCAAGAGGAGAAAGACCACGCCCCGGGCCGTCAGGGGGCGCTGACGGCAGACCACCAGCCCCGCCACCGTGACCCGGCTGTGGCCCGGCAACGATTGCAAGTGCCGCGACGACTGCACCCCTTCCCCCAGCGCTGGACGCAAGAACGTCATGGGGTGGGAATCCGGCGAGAGGCCGAGCAACTCGTAGTCGGCGGCCATGCGTTGGTAGGCCGTGAAGTTGGCTAACGGCACGGCGTCTTGCTGCGTCGACAAGGCCAGTTGCAGTTGGCGCTGTTTGGGGATGCGCAGATTGGAGCGCACCAACCCATCGCCGAAGAGTCCGAGCTGCCAGATCAGCTCGCGCCGGTTCATCCCGAACGTGTCGAACGCGCCAATCCGGATCAAGCTCTCCGTCGCCCGACGCGCCAGCCCCGTCCGCTGCACGAAGTCGAACAGCGATTGATACTCACCGCCCCGCTCCCGCTCCGACTCGATTACCGCCGCGCCCGCCTCCCCCACGTGCCGCACGTAGCCCAGCCCCACGCGGACTCCGCCGCGCTCCAGTTGTTCGTGGGCGTCCTGCTCCACGCTGCACGCGACCCGGCTGATGTTGATGTCCGGCCGCACCACGCTGATGCCGTGGCGTTTGGCGTCGTTGGTCAGGACATGGGGCGGGTAGAAGCCCATGGGTTGGTTGTTGAACAGCCCGCAGAAAAACTCCACCGGGTAGTACCGCTTCATCCACGCCGTTTGATAGGCCAGGAGGGCGAAGGAGACGGAGTGGCTCTTGGGGAAGCCGAACTCGGCGAAGCCTTTGAGATTCTCGAAGACCCGCGTCGCGACCGCCTCACTCACCCCATTCGCCCGCGATCCCGCCAGAAACTTCATCCGGTACGATTCCATAATCTCCGTGGAGCGTTTGCGGCTCATCGCCCGACGGAACGCCTCCGCTTCCCCGGCCCCGAAGTTGCCCATGATCTCGGCGACCTGCAACACCTGTTCCTGAAAGATCACGACGCCCAGCGTTTCGCCCAGGACATCGCGCAGATCGGGGTGTGGCATCTCCACGACGTAGCTTGGGTTCTCGCGTAGCTTCACCCGACGTTTGACGTACGGATTCACCGCCCCGCCCACGATTGGTCCCGGCCGCACAATCGCGACTTGCACGGCGAGGTCGTCGATGTTGCGCGGCTGCGACCGTGGCAACATGGCGATCTGGGCCCGGGATTCGATCTGAAAGATGCCCACCGTGTCGCCGTTGCAGATGTCGTCGTAGACATCGGCGTCCGCGAAGTCGATGCGGGAGAGATCCAGCGTGCGCCCCTGCTCTTCGGCGATCAGCTCGATCGACTCCTCCACCGCCGAGAGCATGCCCAGGGCCAGGAAGTCGATCTTGACCATGCGGGCATCGTCGATGCTGCCCTTGTCCCACTGGCAGACGTAGCGCCCCTCCCAGGCAGCAGGCTGGCAGGGCACGCAGTCGATCAGCGGCTCCGAGGCGATCACCATTCCGCCCACGTGCTCCGAGGCATGGCGCGGCATGCGGCTCAACTGCGGCACCAACTCCAGCAGATCGCGCCAGCCCGGCGCATCCACGCGATCGGCGAATTCCGGGTAGCGCTCGAACTCCGTGCGCATGTCGGCGGCGGTGTGATGCTGGGTACCCAGCCGAGAGAAGCGGCTGAGCTCCGTCAGTGGCAGCCCCAAGGCCTTGCCGACATCGCGCACGGCGCTGCGCAGCCGGTAGGTGGGGAAGGCCGCGACCAGCGCCGCGTGATCCTTGCCCCAGCGCTCATAGACCCGTTCGATCAATCGTTCTCGGATGTCGCGCGGGAAGTCCAAGTCGATGTCGGGCAGGGAGTACTGCTCCTCGTTCAGAAAGCGCCCTAGGAAGAGATCGCTCTGCAACGGGTCGATGTGTGATAGCCCAATTAAGTAACACGCGATCGACGAGACCGATGACCCCCGCCCCCGGCCCACCGGCAAATTCGCTTTCCCCCGCGCCGATTCCTTACCCCGTACCTCGATCGCCACCTCTTCGGCCAGCTCAAAGACCTCGTGGTAGATCAGGAAGAAACCGGAGAGCCCGTGCTTGCTGATCAGCCGCAGTTCTTCGTTGAGGCGCGCTGTCGCCCGAGGCTGCTCGATGGCGGTGTACTTCTGACGCAGCGCCACCTCGCAGACCTCGCGCAGTCGTTCGTCCGGGGTTTGCCCCGTCGACATCTCGGGCGAGGGCAGGGTGTAGCCCAAGTCCTCCGTCAGGTCGAATTGGCAGCGCTGGGCGATGCGTACGCTGTTGCGCGCCGCCTCCGGGTGATAGGCGGCGAAGCGCTCGGCCTGTTCCGCCGGAGGGCGCAGGAAGAACTCGTCGTTGGGGCGGCGCTCCCGGTGCGACTCCTCCAACGTCTTGCGATGCCGCGTCGCGGTCATCACGTCCTGTAAGCGATGTCGCTCACGCACGTGGTAGTGCACGTTGCCCGTTCCCACCATGCCGACCCCCACCCGCTCTGCGAGCTGCACCAAAGCACGGTTGCGAGAGGTGTCGCCGTAGACCAGGTTGTCCTGCAACTCCACGAACACCTGCTCCCGCCCAAACCATTGCACCAATTCCTCCAGCGCCGCGCAGGCCTCCGGCAGTCGCTCCTCCGTCACCAGCGCCGGAATCCGACCTTGGCGGCAGCCCGTGAGGACGATGAGCCCCTCGTGATGCTCGCGCAGCGCCGCAGCGTGAATCCACGGCTCTTTGCGCCGCGCATCCTTGGCGGCGGGGTCATCCAAGAGCAGGCCGTGGGCGAAGCTGATCAAGCGGCAGAGATTGCGATAGCCGACCCGCGTCTCCGCCAGCAAGGTGAGATGCGCCCGCGGCGACTCCGGATCGTCCGCCTCCGCCACGCTGAGCTCCAATCCCGTGATCGACTGAATGCCGCGCGTCTTCAGCTCCTGTGCGAACTCCATCGCCCCGTACAGCCCGTTGCTGTCGGTCAGCGCCACGGCGCGATAGCCCAGCAATTGGGCCGTCTCCGCCAACTCCTCGATATGGGAGGCGCCGCTGAGCATGGAGAAACAGGAGTGCAGATGCAGCTCTACATATGGCGTGTCTAGATCCGTCCCTCCAAAACCAAACGGCACGTGTGCCCTGAGCTGTGTTTCGCGATCGGGCCAGACCATGACGACCTCCGTACTCGAGTTGTGACGGCTAGTAACGCTGCAAAAACCAGCCGTCGACGATCTCGTCGTGGAAGAGCGTGACCAGCCGGTCGTCGTCTAAGCTGACGCGGTAGTAGGTCCGCGCGACCGGCGTCGTCCGCCACCATTCATCGACGACCCGCCAGACCTCGTCGATCCGCTCAACCGTGTGTGGCTGCCCCATGCGCTGCTGGCCCTTTGATTGCTGGCCAAGCCGCTGTCGACCCCCAGGCCGTCGGTCTTTCGCCCTACTGAACACAGGAGCCGGATCGATCGGAAACGCCACGCGATGCGGCCGTGCCCGATCGTCGGCCTCCACCTGGATCGGGCGGGGCTGATTCACGGGCTTTAAACCATCAGGGGGTCGTGATCTCTCTACGGGTCGTAATCCATTAGCGCGTGCCGACGTTCGGGAATGCGACTCCATGGCTCTACCTCCACGACGCGCTTCATGGGCGGGGCGCCGTAGCGCGTCTTCAATTGCCGGACCATTTCGTCCAGCCGTTCACGATGTCTAATCCGGCCTGGGAACAAGACCGATTGCTTGCCGCTCTCCAGTGACAGCTCCAGCAACTCGATCGAAAGCCCGGTCACGGGAGCGGGGTACGGCGTACGGTTCAAGATCGTGCGGATCACCAGCCAGAGCCGGTCGACGTCGCTGCTGGGTTCCTTCAGTGTCTGCTCGTGCGTCCAGACGCGGTCGTTCTCGGCGGTGATTTGCAGCCGCAGCGAGCGCACGAAACGCCCCGACACCGCGCGGTGGCGCAGAATCCGGCCCAGCAACTGCCGCATGCTGTACGACACCGCCTCCTGGCTGACCAAGGGTGGCTCCGCCTGCGTCGACTCCATGATCCGCTCCGTATGCGGACGCGGCATCACCGTCGACGTGTCTTGCCCACGCGCCATCGCCCAGGCTCGGCCGCCGCTCCCCCCGAACTGCGCCTCCACCGCCGCGCGAGGCAATTCCGCCAAGGCCCCTAGCGTCGTCAGGCCCAACAACTGCATCCGGGCGACTGTCTCGTGATCAAGCCCGTGATCGCGCAGCAACTGGATCGACCGCGAGGCCAGGAACGACGCGGCATCGGCCCCACCCACGGTCTGCGTGCCGTTGGGATGCGTCGCCTGCGCCGCCACGAAGGCCGTGAACTTCTGCTCGGCGATGCCCAGGCGCGGCCGCAACGCCACCGGCGCGCGCTGACGGATCGCCTGTTCTAAGGCGTGGATGCTGGGGTAGAGGCGGTCCAGGCCGCGCAGGTCGGCGTAGACCAGCCCCGGCGCCGCCTCCTCTACCAGGGGACTAATGCTGCCCATCGCCTCCAGGCAGGCCGTCGCCGCGCGGTCGTGCCGGGCCGGCCGCGACTCCAGGATGGTCAGCGTCGCGCAGAAGCTGATCGCCTCCCGCAACGACATCCCGGCCTGCACTCCGCGTCGTGCCGCGCTGGGCGTAATTGCCACCGCGCGCAGCCCGGCCTCGTCGGCCAGTGCCACCGGCTCACTGGCCAAATCAGGCTGATCGGCCAGCTCACAGGCCAGCGCGAAACCGGGTACCGCCAAACAGGCAATCTTCATGTCCGACCCTCATCAGGACGGACAGTCTAATAGAACAAGTGTTCGGATCTCAAGTAGAACAGGAGCAAGCTGGTTCCCGTCATGGTGTGAACTGAGTCGTGCGCTTGACGGATCCCCCTCTACCCCCCAAACCGACTCCGGATCGACTCCACGATCTGGTCCGGCGCATCCTCCTGGATGTAGTGCCCCGCCTTTGCCATCTTCACCACCTCGACATCCGAGAACGTCGATTTCCAACGCTTCAAGAACGGACCCCGACCAAAGGCCGGGTCTTTCATTCCCCAGGTCAGCAGTACCTTCTTGTCGGCCAGGTTGGCCTCCACGCGCGGCGCGACCTCTTCCAGCCACGGCTTCGCCGCCCGGATCTTGCGGGGGAAGACCGCGATCCCCTCCCGCGAGTCCGGTGTCGGTACGACATCGCGATAGTGATCAAACTCCGCGTCGCTCAGCTTCGCTTGCAGCGACCGCTTCATCAGTGGGCTGACGAAGAAGTTGCGACGCTTGATCAGCTGTTGAATCGGGAACGACGACATGACAATGCTGAAGGCTGAGGTCATGAAGCCGCCCTCAGGCCAGAACCAGGTGTTTCCCATCACCAGGCCATGAATGCGGTCGGCGCGCTCGGAGGCCACGCCCATCCCGATCGGTCCGCCCCAATCCTGGCCCATGACGATGAAATCCTGCAGGTCTAGATGGTCGACCAGTTCCCCCACGATCCCCGCGTGCTCCTTCGCGGTGTAGCGGTAGCCCTTGGGATGCACGGAGAGCCCAAAGCCTGGATAGTCCACCGCCACACAGCGAAACTCGCCTTTCAAGGCACTGACCAGCTTGCGATAGAGGAACGACCAGTCCGGGTTCCCATGCAGGAACAGAATCGGCCGGCCCTCCCCTTCGTCGATGTAGTGCAGGGAGCCCACGGAACTCTCGAACCAGCGGGATTCAAAGGGGAAGTACTCGGGGGAAGGGGTGAAGTCCACCACGTCATTCGGTCGATCCATCGTGGCCTCCGCATCGTCATACCGTTAGTCTCTGACCGGTCCTGGTCGGCTCCGGTCCGGCCCGACAGATTGTAGGGCAGCAGGGGATTGGACGAGGCCGATGCAGCAATGGACCATGCGCACGCCCTCGCCCGTCCGGTTATCGGTCCTTCTGCTGGCCGGCGCGATTATTGTGCTTGCCGCCGTTGCGGCAGCATCGTTTGATCCCGCCCACGCCCACGCCCAGGCCACGGCCCCGGACTTCGCGAAGCCCGGTTCGATTGCTCTCGTGCCCAACGGCCCCGACGTCACCGGAGAGCTCAATTGGCCCAACTGCGCCGCGCACGCCTCCGAATTCTCGAACCAGTTCATCGAGAGCGTCTTCTACGACTTCGGCGGGGAGTTCCAGCGCGCTGGCTTCGAAAGCGCGGTTTGCTTTAGCGAAACTTTCGAATCAGGGCTCGACTTCTACTCCCTCACCTTGGCGCCCAAGGGCGAATATCAGGTGACGATTGAGAGCATCGATATCCCCGCCGTCGAGATCGATGGGCTCAACCGCGAGTACAATCCCGCCATCGACACTCCCTGGGGCGAGCTTGGCTTCAACGCCTTTGAGGGCCCTTGGTCTGCGAACGTTGATCGCGCGCTGAACATCACGCAGTCCTCATTCCCGATTGAAAACCTCCGCAGTGAGGCGATCCGCATCGACTTCATGGTTTGGATCCCGCTGACTCAGACGGAGAATGTGCAGCCCGAAGACGCCGGGCGGGAATACCGCCTCCGAGTCGCGTGGCTGAATCCGCCCCCGTCGTCGTCACGGACCGCTTCGACTATCCCGACAGCGCGGAGCAGGGCGCCACGCTCTTCCGAGAGTTCAACCTCTTCGACGGCACGGACGGAACGCTGGCCAGCGGTACCACGGCCACCCTGATCCCCGCCGGCTCCTGCGAGGCGCCGGAGGCAGGGACCCTGTCCTGTTCTATTCCCACCGCCGCCCTCCCCTTGGCCACGCACGACTTCCAGTTCGAGTCCGCGATCCACGAGGGCGAGGACGTCTTGATCGATAGCTGGCCGGTCTTCAGCGTCGATCTCGTCGAGCGG
>MPMF02054479.1_pt1 | contig 13105 bp, 6 predicted proteins | sample 1617271 | NCBI WGS metagenome assembly MPMF02 (sample SAMN05944812, study PRJNA350692) | marine metagenome | biome: marine; feature: ODZ; material: water; isolation source: 120 m water sample prefiltered with 30 um filter, filtered on to 0.2 um... | place: Pacific Ocean | collected 2012-04-09... | reverse complement strand
CACCGACGCCGAGGTCGGGGTCGTCTGCAACCCAGATGCGGAAGGCCGTGCCCTCGGGGATGCGTTCGCTGCTCACGTTGGCGCTGAAGACGAGGTCGTAGACCCCGCCGTCCGCCGCGCCCGTGGTCCAGCTCAGCGTGCCGTCGTAGTCGGCCTCGTCAGGTGCCGCGACGAGCTCGATGGCGGCTGTGGTCTCGCTGCAGATGGGCGTCAACGAAACAGTGTCGCCCTCCAGCAGGTTCGCCTCGTACTCCGCCTCGAGCCAACACTCACCGCTGACCCCTGTCGGCTCGGGGAGATCGACCTCGGGGTTCGGCTCTCCAGGGGTCGCCTCCGTCGAGAGGTACCAGCCTGCTGCTGACCGCACCGCCGCGACGTCGGTCACCTGGCGAGGCCACTCCAGCTCTTCGACGAGGCTCCCGTCGGGGTTGATCAGAGCAAGCGAGCCGCCCTCGACCGCCAGCTCCAGGGCGAGGTGGTCTGGTCCGAGGCTGGGGTCGCCGTCGGCCCAGAGGACCAGGTGGTCGCCGGCCGCGACGACGAGGTCTTCGAGGACGTGGAGCTCGTCGCCGCTGTGGACGGACCAGTCATCGAGGAGGACCGGGTCGTCCCCCGGGTTGTGGAGCTCCACCCAGTCGGAGGCCTTGTCTCCTGCGTGGGTCCAGCTCTCGGAGCTGGCCATGAGCTCGGTGATGACGAGGTCGCCGTAGTCACCCGAGATCTCCTCGACGCCCTCCGAGTCGGACACTGGCGTCGGGGCCGGGTCCGCGGTGCAACTGAGGGCAAGCCAGATCACGGTTGGATGATAGCGTCGCGAGGTGCTGTTCATCCTCCTGGCCTGTGACCCCGTCGCGGTCCCGGACGTGCAGCACGAGTCGGCCCTGCCGGAGAGCACCTCTCCCGACGACAGCGTGGCACCCGGACCTGTCGTCTACGTCAACGAGCTCTCCTCCGGAGACGACTGGGTCGAGCTCTACAGCGAGGAGGCGTCTGTCTCGCTGGAGGGTCTCACGCTCAGCGACGACTACCTCGAGCCGGACCGGCAGACGCTCTCGGGCACCCTGGAGGGCTACCTCGTCGTCGATCTGGTCGTGTTCAGGCTGGCCTCGGAGGGCGAGGCGGTCGGCATCTTCGACGGCTCGGAGCCCCTGGACTGGGTCGTGTTCCCGGCGCTGCAGGCGGACGAGGTCTACGCTCGGCTGCCCGACGGGGGAGAAGACTGGACGACGATGGTCCGCGGCACCCCCGGCGAGTCGAACCGATTGGTTGAGATCGAGGAGATCGCTGCGGTGCCCGCGGGGTCCGAGTGGTCCTACCTGGATGGCGGCGAGGACCCCGAGGAGGGCTGGGATCTGCCTGGTTTCGACGCAGAGAACTGGAGCTCCGGGCCGGCTCCCCTCGGCTACGGGGACTCCCAGACCACGGTCGTGAGCTATGGCGACGACGCCAACGACAAGCACCCGACCACCTGGTTCCGTCACTCCTTCGAGCACACGGGCTCGGCGATCTCGGCCCAGCTGGGGCTCGTCTGTGACGACGGCTGCCTCGTGCGGCTCAACGGTGAGGAGGTCCTTCGGTGGGGTCTCCCGGATGGCGATCTGAGCTCGGACACCTACGCCGACGTCACCGCCAGTGGGTCCGCCGAGACCGAGTGGCACACGCGAACCGTCGACCCGACCCTGTTGCTCGAGGGAGAGAACGTGCTCTCTGGAGAGGTCCACCAGGTCCAGGCGAGCAGCTCGGACATCACCTTCGACGCGTCCTTGGACCTGGTCGTGGAGCGCTGAGGGCTAGGCGGCCCGAGTGACCCAGACCTTCAGGAAGTGGCCCCACTTCAGGCTCGACTGCCCCTGGGGCTCGAGCTCCAGCAGCCCCTCCTGGTCTCGAAGGGTGAGGCGGTTTTCCATCTCGACGCTGACGGCCCTGAGCTCCGAGAGCTGGTGCCGCCACACGACCTCACCCTCGACCCGGATCCGCAGCTCTGCGGCGTCGAGCTCGACCTCGCCCGCGTGGAGCCGCTCGGAGCCCCCGCCCCGCGCGAGGCGGTGCAGCGCGCCGGGCCCGCGGAGCACGATCTTGTCCTCTTCGTGACGCGCCGGGTCCATGATCGGTGGGCTTCCGACGTGCTCGATGATGCGGTCGTGGGCCTCGTGGACCCGCAACGGGTGCTCGCCGTGCATGCGGTTTTCGATGTCGAGGCGCCAATGAGCGCCGCAGGCGGCGCAGCGCACGCAGTCCCGGTCCTCTGAGGTGACCGCGAGGCCCTCTGGCTCGAAGCACTGCGGGCAGGCCCAAAGGTAGTCGGGCAGGCCCTCGGCGAGGCGAAAGCCCCAGCAGAAGCCATCGGTCTTCGCGTCGTCGAGGTCGATGCGGATCGCCTCCGAGATCTCCCGGTTGATGTCCTCGACCGTCGCGTCCTCGCCCCAGGTGCGGGGCTCGTCGTAGCTGACCCTGATGGGAATCCAGCGTGGATAGCGTGCCCAGCGCGGCTGGTAGAGGTGGCCGTTGCCGACACGGGCGCAGACCACGCGGGCGTCGAGCCTCTTGACGAGGCGGCCCAGGCCGGGGAGCACCGGCTGGGTGCGACCGTCGAAGGTCCGGGTGCCCTCTGGGAAGAGGACGATGACGTCGCCGGCCGCGTAGCGCTCCGCGAGGGTGCTCATCGAGGCGCGGTCGCTCACGAACTTGGCCTTCGGGAAGCAGCCGCACAGTGGCAGGAGCGAGCCGAGCACGGGGACGCGGAAGAGCGCCACGCTCGCCATGAAGCTGGCGCGGCGACGGATCCAGAAGGCGATCCAGAGCGGATCCGCGGCGGAGGTGTGGTTCGACACGAGCAGCGTCGGGCCGTCCCGCGGGACCCTCCGCGCGTCTCCGCGTCGCCAGCGGAACATCAGGGTCCACGGGGTGGCCATCAGGGCCCACGCGAACCAGTAGAAGACCTGCTGGAAGGGAGAGCCGAGCGGAAACGGCGGGTTGTAGGGGTCTCGGGCCACTGCTTCCTAGGGCTGTGCCAGGTGCTCTCGGACGGCCTCGCCGATCGCTTTCGTGACCAGGACCCGGCCCTGGCTGTTGAGGTGCACGTCGTCCTCGAAGTGGCCGGCGGACAGACCATCGACGGCGCCGACGTTCAGGTAGATGGCGCCTGTCTCGTCGAAGAGGGCGCGCATCTCCTTGCTCTCTGGTGGCGAGCCCTTGCCGACATGGGAGCGCTCCGGCAGCGGCGTGAGCACGACCGGGATCCCGCGGTCTCGGGCCAGCTCCAGGAAGGCCGCGAGGTAGCGCAGATCCGTGTCCGAGTCCCCAGCCTGGCGGCCGCCTGCGCCTCCGCCGGTCTGGTTGGGAGGGGGCTCCTTGCCGACCCCCTCGGGCATCACGGCCCCCGGGGAGAGCACGTAGCCGGGGATCGGGGGCTTGCTGCCGATGCCCTGCCAGAACCGGTTCGCGAGGTAGCCCCGGTAGCGGTAGGCCCTCGAGCTCTTGCGCGCCCACATCTCGGTCTCGCACTCGGGGTCCTTGCATGCCCAGTCGATGAGCTGGGGGATGTCGTCCCAGGCGGCGATCTCCATCACCTGCGACTCGTAGGGTGCCATCAGCTTCGTCAGGTCCCGCTTGCCGTAGGGCACGACGATGGCCTGGACGTTGCTGTCCTCGGGGATGTGGTTCTTGAGCACCAGGTACATCAGCCGCGAGGTCCCCGCGGGGGTCGCCAGGTTGTAGGAGGTCATGCCCAGCTCCTGCTCGAGCAGGTATAGCTGGAGGATCTGCTCCGGCAAGCAGGTGCCGAAGATGACCACCTCGGGCTCGGTGTGGGGGAGGCTGTTGTACTCGATGCTCTTGTCGAGCATCGGCGTCGGCGCCTCGTAGAGCTGGCTGACGCCGAGTTCGAGCGCGACCCCGGTGGCGAGCACCAGGCCCAAGGTGACGAGGACGGGCAGGGGTTTGCTCACGGGGAGATGGTACCGGGTGATGCCCGCCTCGCGTGCTGCGGAGGAGCAAGACGGGAACGAGAATCGACCATCGACCATCGACCATCGACCATCGATCCCCGACTTCCTTGATGTTCCAAAGTCGGCACTTCCTTGTCGATCGTCACAAAGTGTGGCGGATGGGACGGACAAGACAGGCTTCTCGGGCCGAAACGCCACGGTTCGTGGCGCTTCCCGTTCAGAAGGCTCAGCGGGAGAGGCCGGGATCAACGTGCACCAGGCTCCTAGTAGTTCCACTCCTGGTCTTCATCGACCAGGAACAACACGACCTCGTCATCGGCGGTGGAGCTCAGCTCCAAGCGTCGACCGTCCGTTGCCCTTGTGGGTCGGCTCAGAACTGGAAGTAGATGAACTGCTGGCCGTAGGTCGAGCCCAGCACCACGATGGCCGTGAACAGGGCGATGGCGAGCACGGCTTGGACCGGCCTCGGGAGCTTCCACAGGAGCTCGAGGTCGTCGCCGCGGAGGTACATCACGATCTGGGCGACCAGCGGGACGGCGATGAGCACCGCGAGCTGGATGAAGGCATAGCGGTCGTCCTCGGAGACGTGGAAGTCGGTGACCAGGGCGCGGGCCAGCCCGGCGAACTGCCCCATCGACTGGGCACGGAAGATGGCGAAGCCGAGCACCGTGAAGTGGAAGGTGGCGACGATGGCGAAGAAGCTGGCGACAGGCCCGAGCTCGCGCCTCTTGAACTGGCGCTGGATGGCGAGCGCCAGGCCGTGGTAGGCGCCCCAGACGATGAAGACCCAGTTGGCGCCGTGCCAGAGACCACCCAGGAGCATCGTCATGGCGAGGTTGAACTGCGTGCGGAGCTTGCCGCCTCTGGAGCCTCCGAGCGAGATGTAGAGATAGTCTCGCAGCCACTGGGACAGCGAGATGTGCCAGCGTCTCCAGATCTCCCGAGGGCTCTTGGCGAAGAACGGCAGGTTGAAGTTGATCGTCAGCTCGATGCCCAGCAGCTTCGCGACCCCACGCGCGATGTCGGTGTAGCCGGAGAAGTCGCAGTAGATCTGCCAGGTGAAGGCGTAGAAGGCGATGAGCACCATCGCCCCGCTGGGCTCGGCGCCGTCGGCGTAGACCTCGTTCACGAGGATCGCCAGGTTGTCCGCGACGAAGAGCTTCTTGAAGTAGCCCCAAAGGATGAGCCAGCCGCCCTCGGCCGTCTGGGCGGTGGTGACGGTGCGTGGCTTCTCGAGCTGCGGCATCAGCTTCGAGAAGCGCTCGATGGGCCCCGCGACCAGCTGTGGGAAGAAGCTCACGAAGAGGGCGAAGTCGAGGAAGCTCCTCGTCGGCTTGGCGTGGCCTCGATGGACGTCGATGGTGTAGGCCATCGACTGGAAGGTGTAGAAGGACAGGCCCACCGGCAACAGGATGTCCAGCACGGGCCGGGACTCGGTGAAGCCCCAGTAGATGAGGAACAGCGCGGTCTCGTCGACCAGCCAGCCCAGGTACTTGAAGACCCCCAGGATCAAGAGGTTCGTAGCCACGGAGACCGCCACGAACTTGCGTCCGCCCCCGGCCGCCAGTCGGTGGGCGCAGAAGTAGTCCACTACGGTGGACAGCAGGATCAGCCCGCAGAAGCGCCAGTCCCACCAGGCATAGAAGAAGTAGCTCGCCGCGAGCAGCAGCACGTTCTGCGCCCGGTGCGGGACCAGGCGGTAGACCAGGTAGACGACCGCGAAGAAGAGCGGGAAGACGGGCGAGTTGAACAGCATCCGCGGCGTCTCGGAGACTACCTCAGAGACGAACAACCCCTCGGCGGGGGTGCCGAGGGGTTGTCAATGAGCCCACCAGGACTTGAACCTGGAACCGACGGATTAAGAGTCCGGCGCTCTACCAATTGAGCTATAGGCCCGTGAGGGAAGGGGTGGATGAGGGGATTTGAACCCCCGACTCCTGGAATCACAATCCAGTGCTCTAACCAACTGAGCTACACCCACCGCAATGCTAGAGATCGAGGCCCCTGGCGAGGCCGGCCCTGATCTAATCCGTTGGGAAGGCACGGCAAGTCACCTGGACGACGCCCAGGGCGGCAAGGCTCTTTCGAAGAACTGCAGCTCCGCGCGCGCCGCCAGATCCGCCGCCGTCACGCGGTTGAGGATGTCGTGTCTCGCCAGGGGGCCGGACACCGGGAGGCTGCGCTCGAGGACCAGCAGCGTGAGCGCGCTGTAGTCCCCCAGCGGGAGGGAGTTGCGGCCGGGAAACAGCGGCGGATCTGGTGTTGCAGCAGCCCGAGGGAGCCAGGGGAGGGGCGGCGGATCGTCGCCGATCTGGACCCAGCCCCCCTCGACCCCGGGATCCAGTGCGCCGAGGGCCACGAGCAGCCCCAGGGGGTCCCGCCACACGTCATCGGCGCTCCAAGGCGCCGGATCCCACCAGGGTGTGCTGGCGCCGTCCGGGGTCGGCCAGGGCGTCGCGGACCACGTCGCTTCCGGTATCGGACGACAGGCGTGGGTCCCGGAGACCGGGTCCAGCAGTCCGGAGCCGTCCACCAGCGGTCCCCCTGGCCCCAGGACCCAGGATCCGTCTGGCCCGATCGGCGTCGCGGCGTCATGCGCCGGGAAGCCGAGGGGAGACCAGTCGAGCCAGCCCTCCACGATGCTGTCGCGGATCAGCGCGCGCGGCGTGTCCCCGGAGTCGGGCACGAGCGACACGACGCGATCTCCCACCAGGACCCAGCCCGCGTCCTCGGCGTGGAGCACCTCGACTCGGCCTTCCGGTGCGTCGAGCGCCAGCGGGGCCGAGACCCCCCAGACGAGCCTGGTCTCTCCGACACGCGTCAGCCGCCCGAGCTCGTCCCACTCGAGCTCGGTCCGCTGGTCTTCCCCTGGGCCACGGAGCTCGGTCGGGCGGCCGAGGCTGTCGTAGGTGACATCGACGGCGCCGGCCTCGCCGATGACCTGCTCGATGCAGCCTGCGTCGTCGACGAGGTAGGAGAGCACGTCCTCGCTCGTGTTCCACGCCAGCGGTCCTACGGGAGGCGTGGCGTGGACCGGCTTGCCGCGCTCGTCGTAGACGACCATGCCCCCGTGCGGAGCCGAGACCTGCCCGGGGGCCCAGAGCCACGCACCATCGGCCTGTTCGCGCGCTACGAGCTCCCCCGCGGGGTCTCGGTGGAAGACGATCTCCTGCTCGCTGGGGCTGAGATCGGTGATTCGCTCGACGCGGTCGGCTTCGTCGAGCGTCAGGAGTCGGTCGAGCAGGACGGCTCCGTCGGAGCCCTCGATGCGCACCCCGCGCATGCCTGGCTCGTAGGCCCGCCGGAGCAGGGTCCCATCGGGGTAGCGCACCAGCACGACGCGGCCGAGGTTGTCTCGTCCCAGGGAGAGCGACACTCCGTCTTGCGAGCTCCAGCGTGTCGTCAGCGTCTCTGCGTCGTGGAGAGCGCGCCAGATGCGCCCGTCGCTGTGCATGCGGAAGACGAGCCCGCGGTCGTCGCGCTCCAGGATCACGCCGTCGACCTCCACGATATGCCCCCCAGCGTTTCGTCGGATCGCCAGCGAGTCGTCGCCTTCCCCGATCCGTGTGACCCGACCCGTGGTGTCCCGCCCGATGGGCCACGAGAGCTCGCCTGCAGTGACCGTGTGCACGAACCCGGCTCCCCCGCGCAGCAGGCTGAGATCGAGCGCAGGTCCCTCGACACCGATGAGCCGATCGAGCAGGTCCCAGCGCCAGGTCAACAGCCCGTCGCTGGTCGGGTTTCCCCTGGCGTCTCGCTTGATGACGAGGTCGTCCAGTCCTACGAGCCGGTCAGCGTCCGTCCACTTGATTCTCTGCTCCGTGCCGTCCGGTTGGTGGGCCACGATCGCCCGTCCAGCCGCGTCGCCCAGAACCCCCCAGGCCTGTCCCAGGGCGTCCTCGACCCGGGTGAGGAGGCCGTCGCTCCGGTAGCGCAGGCGCAGGCGCCGCTCGCCGTCGAGGTCGATGCCTACGATGTCGCCGAGTCGGTCCCTTCGCAGGGTGACAGCCGGTTCGTCTGGGACCTCTACGCGGATGGCGCGTCCCATGTGGTCGTAGGCGAGCACCCACAGAGAGCCGGCTCGCCCGAGGATCGTGCCGGGGCTGTCTCCCGCGAAGCCACCGAGCAGGGTCTCGGCCCCGGAAGGGTCGGCGATGCTCGTCACCCTGCCCCGGGTGTCGCGCGTGAGGTAGGTCGTGGCGCCTGTAGGCCCGGTGACGTCGACCACCAGGCCCTTCGCGTCGCGCGTGATGCGCCATGGGCTCGCCTCTCGTCCGACGGCCACGATCCGTCCGTGGGCGTCCCGTTCGTAGCGGATGATCCGGCCCTCGGGGTCCTCGACGGAGGTGAGTCGCCCGAGGGCGTCACGGTCGACCGCCCACACCCCGCCCGCCGGGTCCGTGAGACCCATCAGCTCGTCGCCGACCCAGCGCAGGCGCCAGCGCTCGACGGTCGTGATGTGCTCTTCGCTGTCCCGTCCGACGCGGACCTCTGTGCCGTCGGGGGCGACCCATCCCGCGAGGCGCCCTCCTTCCAGCAGCGTTCGGGCTTCGCGGCCGAGCGGATCCGTCACGGTCACCTGGTCCGCCGATCGGCGGATTCGCCAGGACGCTCCTCGCTGATCGACGACATCGAGTGTCTCTCCGTCCCAGCTCAGCTGGCGTCTCAGCGGCCCGGGGCCAGCGATGTCCACGACGCGATCCTCCGCGTAGCGGATCCGGACATGGGAGCCGTCCGGCCAGATGATCGCCGACAGATCGTCACCCTCGTGCACGAGTCGGACGCGACCCCCTTCACCGATGCTGGCGAGCAGGCGCGCTCCGTCCCACTGGTAGAAGTGCTCCTCCCCGCCTGGAGCAGCGACGGCGCTGATGTTGCCGTTGAGGTCGTGGAGGACCCGGACCGAGCGCCCGTCGTCAGCGCGGACCCGGGCGAGGCCGAGTTCGTCGTGCTCCAGGTTCATGCCGTCGCCGTCCTCGTCTTCGAGGCGGACGAGGCGCCCCTCCGTGTCGAACCGGGCCATGTGGTCGAGACCGGTGATCTCGTAGCCCCGCTCGGTGCGGATGGCGCGTCCTTCCCCGAAGAGGGTGCCGACGGGCCACATTCCGTCGTCGGCGAGGCCCTCTGGCACGGGAGGATCGACCAGGAGGAGCTCCGCTCCTTCGAGATCGTGGTGGAGGAGACCATCGACGGTGATGTCGATCCGCTCGTCCAGGCTCAGTCGCCACTGTCCCCTGGTGTGGACACGCCTGAGCTCGAGCGGCGGCCCCTGGCCCTCGACCCGAAGGTCGACGACCTCCACGAACAGGGCGCCGCTGGCGCTGTCGACGTCCACGATCCCCCTTCCGGCACGCCAACCGGTGGGGGTGTCCGGCCCGAGGGGGCCGATCCACATCGGACCACTCGGCGCGAGTACTGGGAGGGTCGCAGCTTGCGCTTCCAGCGCCAGGGCGAGGACGAGGGTCAGGGTTGACCGTGGAGGTAGTACGGACCCCACCAGGCCGGGTCGTTGCCCAGGCCCTTGAGGTTCTGCTCCTCGCGCAAGGCCTGTCTGGCCTGGAGCAGGGCCAGGGCGGGCTGGCCGTGCTGGATCAGTGACTCGTAGAAGGTGTAGATGAACTTGCTACGTGTCTCGAGCGGAGTGTTCCAGCTGGTCGTGATGATCGTCGCGCAGCCAGCGGCGCGAAGCGCTTGGACCCAGCGGGTCTGGATGAGGGGGTGTGCGTCGCCGGTGACGACGACGGTCCGCGCGTGTAGATCCATCGCCCTCAGCTCGGCGAGCCCCAGGGTCTCCTCGCCGAAGACGATGGACCCGCGCTCGGCGCTCTCGACGCCGGCGAGGTGGATGAAGCGCGCGTTCCTGGCCGACTCGGCGAAGGCGGCCACGGAGGCAGCGTCGCCCGAGTGGACCACCCGCAGCTCCTGGTCGAAGTGCCGGCCACTGTTCTCCACCTCTGTCGGGATTCGCACGCCGTCCTCGGCGATCGCATCGTCGGGCGCGGTCTTCGACAGACCCAGGTAGGTCGGCACGTAGCGCGTGGGCTGGGTGCGCTCCGTCCGCCAGGCGTCCCCGACGCTCGCGGCGTACCCCATCGTCCGGATCTCGGCGAGGTAGCGCTTGCTGGCGTGCTGCTCGGGGAGGACCGCGAAGCTCACGGACCACAGCGCGCCGTCTGGCAGCACGACGTAGCGCCCGGTGCCGGTCAACTCGTCGCGGAAGGGCTCGACGAGCAGGACGCGCAGGTTGTTGCCGTGTTCCTGCAGCGACTCCGCGCTCGGACCACCATTGGCGGCGGCGTAGCCCGCGCGCAGCGACTCGGCCGCGGTCTGGATGGCTGCGACATCGGTGATCGCTGCAGCCCGACCGCCATCGGCAGTCAAGACGACGGCGTCACCCCTGTTCTGCCCGAAGCGATAGCTCAGGATCGCCATTCCCTTGAGCTCTGCCTGGATGGCCTGGTAGTCGGGTAGGGGGGCCGGAAGGGCCCGGGCAAAACCGGCTGTTTCGAGTGCTTTGGCGTCCGCCTCTGCCAGAGCCGCCCGGGCTTCGACGGGCTCGGCGGTCAGGCCGGCCAGCCACCTGAGCGTCTGTCCGCGGAGCGCTACGTGGGCGTCGTTGTAGGCGATCCTCTCTTCCGCCGACAGGCCGACGGAGGGGTCGTCGCCGATCGCGAACGCGGTGTCGATCTGGCGCGCCGAACGCGACCAGTCCTGGGCGGTCAAGAGCGCGATGGAGGCGGGCAGGTTCTGCTCCACCAGCAGGTCGCTGTCGGTCCAGAAGTCCGAGCCTGCCCTGCCGGTCTGGATGCTCGCCGGGTACCAGGGCCCGCGGTGATGGGACGGGGTCGCGCTCCACGCGACATTGTAGGCGGCGGCAGCGTCCTCGTAGCGGGCCGCACGGGCCAGGGCGCGCGCCTGGCCGTGCATACCGGCGAGATCATCCGGAGTCGCCTCGAGTGGCGGGGCGTTGGGGTCCAGCGCCATCCGCCAGGCGTCGAGTTCGGAGGGCAGGGTCAGGCTGCCGTCCGCTTCGGCGCTCAGCTTCTGGCCATCGAAGACGCGCCGGAGGAGGACCTCGGCGGCTAGGGGGCCGCCGGCTTCGCCGAGCTGGTCGGCGACACGATCGAGCGCGTCGAGGGCGGTCGTCGACGCGCCGAAGTCACGAGCGAAGCGGTCCTGCTCCAGCAGGGCCTCGATCTGGACGGCGACGGGGACGCCATCGCCCTGGGAGAGCTCGACCGCGCGAGCTGTGAAGCTCTCCGGGTCCTGTCCCGCAGCGAGGGCGGCTCGGGCGCCGGCGAGCTGGATGCGTACACCGTCGACCCCATCGATCTCGTTGTTCTGGAGAAGGACGTAGGCTTCGTCCATGTTCCCAGTGAGCACGTGGCGCATGCCCGACAGGGCGTCCCTGTTCATCTCAGGAGCTGCTTCGATCGCGCTCTGGAGTTCTACGTCCAAGCCCAAGGCGTAGGCCGCCAGTCCGGCCTGCCAGGCGGCTTGCGAGGCGAGCCAGGCGTCGTCGTTGTCCGACAGCGTGGCCTGTGCGGTGACGGCGTGCTCCAGCGCCAGCGCGGCGTGTCCCTCTGCGAGCCCAGCCCGAGCCACCGCGATCGACGCCTGGGCAGCGCCGATGTCGTCGACAGCGTCGTAGCGGGCTTGCTGGTGCTCGAGGGCGAAGCTCTCGGCTTCGTCGCTGCGACCTTCGGCCAGCCAGGCGTCGACTGCCTCTGCGGCCAGGGCGCAAGAGCGCTCCGACAGGCCGAGCTCCTCGGCCTTCGAGGCGGCCTCCGCCAGTCGGTTGGCGGCGAGCGCGCGGTCGCCCGTGAGGCGGGCGGCGAGGTGCCCGCCGCGCACGCTTGCCTCTGGATCCTCGGCCCCGAGCACGGCGGTGAGATCGCTCAGCGCGGCGTCGGTGTTGCCGATGCGGTCGTAGATCTCCGCTCGCAGCAGCTGTGCCTGCCAGTTCACGGGAGCGGTGGTCTTCAGCAGTGTCTTGGCCCTGTTCCCCTTCTTCTCCACGGCGGCGAGTACGAGGGCGTCGTTCGGGTCCTTCCTGTCGAGCGCGCTCGTGTCGAACTCAGCTCCGGCGAGGAGGGCCCGCGCCATGAAGACCGCGCCGAGTTCGGCGTCGGCACGACCCAGTTTCTGCGCAGCGTCGAGGGCGTCGTCCGCCCGATCCGCGTCGAGCGCCAGGCTGGCGCGCAGCATCTGGTGCTGTACGTCCTGGCCGCCGAGCGCGGTGCTCGCGTCGAGCCTGTCGAGGAGCGCGTCGGACTCCCCGCTGTTGTTCGCGGCGAAGCGGAGCAGCCGCCAGATCCGGGTGTCCTCGGCGGACTCTGCGAGCATGGCCTCGAGCTCCGTCACGGCTTCGCGGTGGCGTCGCGCGGCGGTCAGGGAGCGAGCGCGATCGAAGCCGGTCAGTCCGGTGGTCGGATCACGAACGCTGTCCTCGACGACTTCGTCGATGGGGGCTTCGACGACCAGTTCGGTGTCGGCCTTTGCCTTTGCCTTTGCCTTTGCCTTCGAGGTTTTGTTGGGGTTGGAACCGGAGCCGCCATCACATGCGATGAGCGGCCACAGCAACAGAAGTGACGACAGGGCCAAGATCCGCTCCCAGCGCAGGAAGGGCGGACACTACCACGCCCGCCTCGCGTGGAAAGTGCGCCTACCTGCACTCCCGCGAGCCACCCTCGAAGCAGTCGAAGGTCTTGGGCCCGTCGAGGGTGACGAAGGCCACGACGCCGCCACCATCGGTGCGTCCCTGGACGCGGCAGGGTCCATCCTCCGCCGCCTTCACCGTGACGGGGTTGGTTCCCGCCGCGCTCCCACGATGGCACTTCACGACGAGCGCGGAGATGCTCGGATCCGCGCTTCGGAAGGTCACTTCGTAGGTGGCGCTTTGCGCCGGCTCCTCCACCGGAGCGGGGTCCGGATCCTCCGCTGGCTCCGGCTCCGGCTCGGGCGCCGTGAGCAACCCGGAGTCCCTCTCGCCTTTCGTCGGCGCCAGGCGCGGGTTCACGGGAGGTCGGGTCTCAGCTGGTTCCGTCGTTGTCTCGGCCTCTGGCTCGGCTTTGGGCTTCGCCTCTGGCTTCGCCTCTGGCTTCGCCTCTGGCTTCGCCTCTGGCTTCGCCTCTGGCTTCGCCTCTGGCTTCGCCTCT
>MPMF02026988.1_pt1 | contig 13112 bp, 14 predicted proteins | sample 1617271 | NCBI WGS metagenome assembly MPMF02 (sample SAMN05944812, study PRJNA350692) | marine metagenome | biome: marine; feature: ODZ; material: water; isolation source: 120 m water sample prefiltered with 30 um filter, filtered on to 0.2 um... | place: Pacific Ocean | collected 2012-04-09... | reverse complement strand
GGATCGCCTTGGCGGATCAGCGGATCTTCCATCCAGGTGGGCGGAAACATGGCGCCCATCGTATAGCCACAAACGTTAAGGTAACTGTCACCAAAACCCCCGGCAATAAAAGCCCGTCGATGGCTCTGAAAAACATCGCCCACGGTCCTGCCTGAACGCAACGCTTCCTTGCAGGCCTGCAATGCCTCGTGACAGACGTCGAACATGGCATGGTGTGCTTCGCTCGCTTTGCCAGTAACCAGGGCAAAGGTAAGTGCTGCGTGATAGTGCCGGTAAGCCGCGGCAAACTCGTGAAACACCTGGTCGTTCTCACCGATATGCCGCGCACCAGATTTGTAACGCACCAACAAGGCCGAGGGGCCGCTGCCCATGGGCCAGACATGCGCCGGCGTATCGCCATCGCGTGACCAGACCACCCGGTGCATGGCACTGCGGATATCACCCTCGAAAGCACCCGGCACCGAAAGCGCCACCGCCTCTTCCTGAACCGCCTGACAGATCGCACCAGAGCGGCGAAGATAATCCAGTTCCGCCGGGCTTTTTACCAGACGTTGCCGGCGCACAAGATCCGAGGCATCTACCGTTTCGCAAAAACCGTTGAGCGCCGCTTCCAGCATCTGCCCGCGCCTGGCGGAAAGCCCATAGGCATCATACTCGACACCGATGCGCTTGCCGCGCATACCCCGACTCTGAAGCATGTCGCGCACATCGTTACCCGGGTTCTCGTCTTGCGAGTCAATCCAGATGCGAACGTCATCAATTATCGAAGTGTAAGCCGCCTGGACCCGGTCGGCGGAGCGCGTCACCAGGATCAAACCACCATCAAGCCCCAGGAACAATACCTGGAACAGCACGAAACCATCGGTGTCATAACCGCTGAGGTAATACATGCTCTCCTGCTTGAACAACAGCACGCCATCCAATGCTTGCTCACTCATCCGCTGCCTTGCCACGGCGATACGCTCGGCAAATTCCGCCTGGGTAAAATGCAAATTCACGAATCTTTCTCCATACCGATCAATCGGCGAGTGCCTGCCCGGCACGCAGTACCTCGCTCATAAAGGCTTCGAGTTTAGCTGGGTCCAGCTGATCATCGGTACGCACCCCGGTACAAAGATCTACACCGTAGGGTCTGACCTGGGTAATCGCCTCGAAGACGTTGGCGCTGTTTAAGCCACCGGCGAGGTAGACGGGAATGTCGGTTTTCTCGACAAAGTGCCGGCTGATAGCCCAGTTATGGGTAGTCCCGGTACCGCCAAACTGTTGGTCTGCCCCGAAAGTCTTACCTGAATCCAGTAGAAAAGCATCTACAAACGGCTCGTAGCGCGCGAGCAGATCCAACGCGCCCTCGTCCTCAATGTGCACCACCTGGATTCGGCGCACCCGCGGTGCCGCCTCGATCAGCTCCGGATACTCCCCTGGATCAATGTGGCGCACGATCTGCACCGCGCTGGCCGGACACACGGCAAGCTCCTGAGCGATCTCCTTTGCGCGCGTTGCGCTGGTTAATAAAAAAGTGTCGGTACCACCAGGTATGTCGTTGGCGATCTGGGCTGCCGCTGCCATGCCGATGACCCCGGGGCCCGAAGGCATATGCCCCACCAGGCCTATCGCATCGGCGCCAAGACCTAGCGCAAGGCGCGCTTCGACCGCTGACGCCATGCAACAGACCTTGACCTGAATTTTTATCATCAACTCTCGCTTTGAACGATCAGCTGCGGCAGTAATAACTCAATATCGCCCATGAGCACGGCATCGCCAAGGTCATCCATCGCTGTGGGCTCCGCATTGATGATCACCACCCGCGCACCGGCCTTGCGAGCCATGGGCACCAAACCCGCGATTGGAAAAACCGACAGCGTAGAGCCCACCGCCAGCAGCAGATCGCACTCGTGGGCAGCCTGCTCGGCGCGCGCGAGATCTTTAGCCACCAGCGATTGACCAAAGGAGATCGTAGCGGATTTCAAAATCCCACCGCAATCGGGGCAATCAGGATCTTCTTCACCATCGGCCAGGCGCTTAAGCACCACCGCCATAGCGACCCGGTAACTACATTGCAGGCACGCAACCTGGCGCAGCGTGCCATGAATCTCGATCACCCGCTCCTCGGCACTGCCGGCCAACTGGTGCAGGCCATCGATATTCTGGGTCACCAGAGTGTGCAGACGACCGCTTTGCTCGAATCGCGCCAACGCATAATGGCCCTCCCCCGGGCTTGCCTGCCATACCGGCGAATCACGCCGCGCCAACCAGGCCTTGCGCCGGATTGCCGGGTCGCTGACGTAATAACGAATATCGGAGAGTTTTTCTGCGTCCGGGTCGCGCGTCCACAGTCCTTGAGGCCCACGAAAATCAGGAATGCCCGAGGCCGTGGAGATACCGGCGCCGGTCAGTACCACCACTCGTGTGGCACCTTTCAACCAAGTGCTTATCTGCTTGAACGCCGGGGATGTATCGTTAACGTGGGCCACAGTCATCGCAGATGATTCATCAAAACCCAGGATTGAATTGGCGCAAGCAACACTTTATAGAACCCTGATTATTGAACACCGGATTGACCGGTGATTTTTTGAGCCGGTAAAACCTCACACCAGACGCGGCCCCTGAGAGCAATCGCATGAACCTTTGCAACGAAAGATAGCAATTAAAGGCGCACCAATCATCAACTTTAACAGTAGAGGCAGTGGGTCTGATTAAAGGCCGGCCGGCCCGGTTTCCCATAAGCTCAAAACACTGTCTGGTGGATGATAGCGATAAAGGGAAACTGTCTGATCTTCCTTAACCCGCAAACGAGCCCGACCTTACAATAAAAAATGGATTCAGCAGCGATTCTTTGGTGTTGTACTGCAAAGGTTTTCCACTATCGGCAATAACAATCTCGCCACCCGCAGCTGTCACCACGGCATGTGCTGCTGCGGTATCCCACTCAGACGTCAAGCCCAGGCGCGGATAAATATGTGCTGTGCCTTCAGCCACCAGACACAATTTAAGGGAGCTACCCATCGACACCATTTCATGCTTACCCAGCGCCTCAAGAAACGAAACCAGTGAATCACCGGCATGTGAGCGACTGCCGACTACTTTCCAGATCTCACCAGGTTGATGCGGCTTGACTTTGATCGCAACCGCATCCTCAATGGCCGACCCTTCCAGCTTAAACGCGCCCATATCATCGCCGTAATAGGTCACATTCAGTACTGGTGCATAAACCACTCCCAGGACTGCCTGATGATTCTCTACCAAGGCAATGTTGACCGTGAATTCGCCATTGCGCTTGATAAATTCCTTAGTCCCGTCAAGTGGGTCAACCAGCCAGTAGCGTGCCCATTGGCGACGCTCCTCCCAACTGATGGCGGCCGCCTCCTCGGACAATACGGGGACCGATGAATCCAACTGGGTCAGCCCTTCAACAATTTCATGATGCGCCGCCAGATCGGCTTCTGTCAGCGGACTATCATCTGATTTAAGCCGTGTACCAAAATCATCGCGCGCATAGACCTTTAGAATCTTGGATCCGGCTGTGCGGGCCACATCAACAACTGCCTGCATATCCATGGTTCAAAATTCCTCTTTATCGTTACCCAGAAAACCTTCTCTAATCAGGTAGAGCATGATTTTCTGAGCTTGCTCCATTGGCGTACCCTGGCTGGTGTCGACTCTTAACTCCGGGTGCTCTGGCTCGTCGTAAGGATCGCTGATGCCGGTAAATTCCGGAATAATGCCCTGCCTTGCCTTGGCATACAGACCCTTTCTGTCTCTCGCCTCGCAGACCTTAAGCGGTGTAGAAACATGTATTTCGATAAACGCGCCGTGCTGATCAATCAGCTCACGCGCGCCTCGGCGCATCTGTGTATAGGGCGCAATCGGTGCGCAGATGGCAATACCGCCATTTTTTGTTATCTCATTGGCAACAAAACTGATGCGGCGGATATTCAGGTTTCGGTGTTCTTTTGAGAATCCCAATTCACTGGACAGGTTCAAACGCACCACATCGCCATCGAGCAAAGTGACCGGGCGGCCTCCTTCTTCAATCAGGCGTGAATGGATCATGCGGGCCAAGGTGGATTTACCCGACCCTGACAGGCCGGTAAAAAACAGCGTGAAGCCAATCTTCTCGCGAGATGGATAAACCGCGGCCAACTCCCGTTCAATATCCGGGTAGGTAAACCACTCAGGCAAAGACTCTCCCTTAAGCAAGCGCTGCCGCATCTGTTTGCGCGTTAAAGACAAAACCTCTTCACCCGATTGACCGATCTTTTGCTTTGGCAGGAACATTTTCCTGGAGGGCGCATACACGTATTCATCCGTGGGCATCATGGTGATCCCAAGTTTGTCCTGATAAGCAGATACCAGCTGCTGAGCCGCAAACGGCTCGTAAAATCCAGCCTCTTCAACATCTTTGGGCGATGCGTGTTGTGGCCCAACGATCAGGTGGGAGCACCCGTAGTTCTGGTTGATGATCGCGTGCCATAAAGCTTCTTTAGGTCCGGCTGAGCGCCGGGACAACGGCAGCAACGACAATACGCCCAATTGATGTGGATATTTACGCACAATCTCGCGGTAGCCCCGCACCCGGGCAAAACGGTTCATATCTCCTGGCTGGTCCTCGCCCAGTAATGGGTGGATCAGAATATTGGCCTGGAGTTCTCTGGCGACATCGAGGGTAACCTGGCGCTGTAAACGATGCATCGGCTCACTGGTGGTAAAGGCGACCACGTTGGTCCAGCCCATGCGCTGGAAATGCTCACGTAATTTCAGTGGCGTATTACGGGCAAATTCAAAATCAAAATGCGACGGTAACTCTAAGCCCCTGACCTTGCCGGACAGGCATACAGAGTGTCGGTTTTCCATAAACAGCCTGACACCTGGATGTGCGAGGGCGGTTGTGCCATAGACAGACTGGGCTTCTTGTTGAATATCAGCCTGCCAGATCTCACTGATCTCCAGCACCGCTAGCATGAGGCCCTCATGATCGCGTAAAGCAATATGGTTACCCGGTTGCAGGCTTTCAGCAAATTGTAAAGAGACATCCAGGCAAACCGGCATGGGAAACAACGTGTCGTCCGCTAAACACATGTCTGATAAGACCGAACGATAATCCGCTTCGGACATATAGCCGTCAAGCGGTGAAAAGCCACCATTTAAAATCAGCTCAAGCTCGTTAACCTGGCGCTCGGACAGTGTTAATGATGTCCACTCCAGGGCCTTGGCCTTGAGTTGCTCTGCCTCTTTTTCAGAAGCCAGTAGATGTTTTAGTTCACCGCCATGAGGCGGTATCTGACTTGAGGGCATTAGATTTTTCCCGGCTTGAAATGTTGTTCAGTTACGCAATGTTGAGTACAAAAAATGCACCCGCTGCCACGATACCACCGTGGCCGACGATGAAAAGGTGAGGGGCCGCCGGGTTATCGCCCTGTCCTGAGCGTTCCCTGTTCAAGCACAAACCACCCTAGCACGCCAGCCACAAGAATAACCACCGCGGGTCGATCTTAAAGCGCGCCCGGGCGACAGAAGACGCCACCAGGGGCATCATGCGGGTGAGAAGGTGCGCAGGATGGGATGCTGCAATGCCGGCCTGCGCCAGCATCAGCCGGAGCAGGTTAGAGCCCGAGCGTTGTTCACCAACAATAAACACGGCTTTCATACAGTTAAATATAGCAGGCCAGAACATGTGCAACACACCATCCAGTGAGCCCAGCCACTAACCCAAAAGGATATGGCGTGACGCAAATGAACTCATGTTTTGCTACAGTAAGCGCCCACACAAAAACGGAGGCAAGCTATGTATTATCGTGTAACTACTTATGGATTTGATGCTGCCCGCTTCGATGAATTCTTGGAAATGGCCGATAGTATTCGTGATGAACTCAAAGCCATTGAGGGGCTTGAAGCGGTGCACTCCTGTGTCGTTGATGAAGGTGAGGGCATGATCGTTGCGCGCTATACCAGCGAGGCCGCTGCGCAAGATGCCCAGCCGCAGATACAGAGTATCTTGGGACGGATGGCCCCATTTATGACCTCAATGCCCGAGGTCAAGGCAGGCGAAGTTGTCTTTGAGATGTAACAACACCCCTACCGTACGGCCTAACAAGTAACAGGAGGTTTGATGCGCGTCCACGGGGTGCGCGCCGCACGACAGCGCTCACACCGCGTTGATGTGGTAATGCGCATACTGGACGCTCTAGCTCTTTGCGCAACATAGATTCGAACCCCGTCATCGGCGAGGTTTTCGTTGCCCGAGCCCCGGCGCTTTGGACGCTGCTTTTAAAAAATTCCCGCGTCCAGGCCTGCTGTCATGGCCGCGCCTAACTCGCGGCACTGGCCTACAAAATCCTCGTGCCACTGGCCTTTACAGACCAGTGCTTCTTGTACCGCCCGCCAGCCCAGGCCCGAGGCTATTGATTCGACCGCGCGGCGGGTACCGGTACCGTCGAGCCCGGCACGGATACACAGCGCATAAGGCAAGCCGCCGGTGTGCTCAAGACAGGGGTTATAAGCGCGATCGAAAAAATCTTTCAGTGCGCCGCTCATATAACCCAGATTCTCAGTGGTGCAAAGTATCAGCGCCTGGGCTTTGATCACATCTTCAGCGCTGGTATCGAAAGGGCTCTTGAGTATCAGCTCAACAATGTCGGATTGAACAGACTGGGCGCCCTCTTTAATGGCCTCGCGCAGGCGCACGGTGTTGGGTGAAGGGGCGTGCGCCACCACCAGTAATCGTTTAGCACTCATGGTAGAACCATTGTGGGTGCACCTACCGGCGCAGGCAAGTAACCCGGTGCAATAACTCTGATGCTCATCAACAGGCGCATTACCCACCGATAACGCGGTGCCTTTTTAAAACGAGTACTGAAGAAAAGTCCCGGGGCTGGCCCGGGACGAATAACCGAGGAGGAAGGAGGATGTACAACTAGACTTTTATATTATCAAAAAAACCCATAAATTTCATCAAAAAATTGTGAAATTTCTCTTTGTTTTTAATATCTTCCGATCAAATCTCAGTATCTGGAAATACATCAATCACTTATAGAAAAAAGCTGGAAATGACTTAACCCAGGCGGGGCATATTCAGCCCTACGCAAGCCTAGCAAGCCGGGCGAGCCTTTCTTAATTGGGCATTAATGTGACGGTGCGCACAGACGGCGCAGCCGTGCCGAGCCAAAATGCACTCACTCCTCCTCCAATGAGTTACTTGCCCGGGTCCGCCCGGGCTTTTCTTTGGCAAGCACTTTAACAGCATGGCAACCGAGGGCACGAAATGCCAGTAGAGCTAATTTGATCCGTGGCTAAAACCACCGGGTAACTCAAGCTCAACGTCTTCGACCAAAACCATCGGGACGCCCTGGCGGGTAAGCATCACTGGTATGCCTTTTGCTGTGAGCAGTTGGGCTTGGTGATGTTGCTGTTTGCTCCCAGTAACAAACTCAAGCTCTTTTTTAGTCATTAACCGCATTAGATGTCCCACACCTGTTGCCACGCGAATCCTGTGATCGAAAGACCCAGCAATAAAAACAGGCCCAAGGGAATAACGAATCCACGCTGTTGGTTGTTAACCATTTGCATTACTCGCTGCCGTTCTACGGATACGCCAGATAAGGTCGTTAACCTTGTCGGTTGGCGCATGCCAGCTGTGTATATTGGTATCTGGGCGGGACATGAGATTGAACTCCGCTCTGGCCTGAGCCCTGGCGGTGTAATCCTGATAGCTCGGGATGGCGAGCGCTGCTGAGATACCAATGATGGCAACCACCATCACCAGCGCTAAGGGTTGGTTACACATGACGTCGGTACGATCAATCTTGTGCATGAGTTTTACCAGGCGCCACCTGCTCCTTTTTTTAATCAAGCAACTGCATGAAAAGATAGACCAGCAGCAAAAACAGTACATAAGCCCCAAACGGAAAGAAGATCAGGCCTATCGCTACCACGACGATGTAAGTCTTTTTTACCAATGAGGCGCAGCACTTGTGTAACAGGTGAGTGAGCGGGCATGATCAATCGTTGAACTGATACATGCCCAGTCACTTATGATGTTGAACCTTTGCTACTGATTCACTGTCATGACGTCGTCAATTGTTTTACACGCAACTATTGGGCAGGTATTTGTCAGGCACTGTCGATTTGGTTGCAGCTACTGGATTAGAAGCGGCGATGCAGGCCCATTTTATTGAGCCTGCCCCAGCTGTAGGCTCTAGGACAATAGTGTCCGCAGTATTCGCAGTAAATACCGAACTAGCTTTGTTGCCCATTGTGATGGTGATCACCCCAAGGTTTGCAATCGCAACCCCAGTTACATATGAGCCGTCTACAGTACCAAGAGCGGTAGTCATAGTGGTTGCCTCAGCGGCTGTTGGCAAATCACCGGTCTCATTCACAAATAAGGAAACATTCTGCTTGGCAGCGGCTGCCAAAGAGAACGCCTCACTGACCTGAGCCTTGGCGGTGTAATCCGAATATGCTGGGATAGCCACTGCTGCCAGCACACCAATGATCGCAACCACGATCATCAGTTCGATAAGGGTAAAACCCTTTTGTTTTCCCTTCTTTTTCTCCAAACGACGGAGATACGCTAGTAACGCTTTCATAATTTTGCTCCTTGTGCTTTTGCTGCCAGTACCGCTGTGCATGCTTGCGCAGTGATCGACAACATTGCAGACATTGTTGTGGCCCGGATTGCTCAGGCAGTAATCATTACCCGCCAAATCGTTATCAGAAATAATCGTGTGCCCGGTAGGTAAGGGGCAGACCTTTTTCTTCAAACTCATCGCTTGGGCAAACCAGCGCCTCGATACCCACACCCTTTAACTGCATGGCGATATGGCGCGCGGTCAGAGAATCGAGCTCGTGCGCAAAAACATGCCATTCGAAACCCTCGCCTGTTGTCAGGCGGTACAGAATTCGCGTGGTATCGGGATGGCTCACCATAGGTATCGCTTTTGTTGAAGTGCCGGGGACGATGTATGATCGGGTTGGTTGGGATATTGCGATAATCATTGCCCGCCAAAGCCTGGTCGTAACTTGAGACTGAACAAGGCGCACACAGCCATTAACATCGAAGACCACACTGTGTTGTCGAACATCGCCCTGGCGATCGCCCGGGCAGTCAGTGAGTCTGGCTATGACGGTGAGCAGGTACTCATCGACGCCGGCATTGATCCCAAATGGGCCACCCAACCGGACAGTCGTATTCCGGTGGGACATCACCAGCGGCTGTGGCATCTGGCGATTGATCGCACCCAGAACCCCTGTCTAGCGCTCAAGGTCGGCCAATCATTGCCGCCCGGAGCTATCCACGGCCTGGGCCTGGGCTGGCTGGTAAGCGACACATTGAAAAGTGCATTTCAGCGGCTGGTGCACTTTCAAAGACTGGTCTCAACCAACGCAGACATACGCTTTGCCGAAACCCCAAACAGTTATGAACTGGTAGGTCAGCCCAGAACGCTACCGCGTAATTTTGAGACCGCATCAGCCGATGCTCTGCTGGTATTAAGCATGCGCCTTTGCCGGTTGGCCTTGAGCGAATCGATCACACCAACCGAAGTACAGCTGGCCCATGACCACAGCGTGTGTCTTGAGTCCTACCGCGAGTATTTTGGCTGCAAGATTGTGTTGAATGCTCCCCAGTACGCCCTGGTCTTCGACAAGGCGCTGGTCGAGCAGGTACTGCCCGGGGCAAACCCTTTGCTGGCACGACTCAACGACCAGGCCGTTACCGACTACCTGGCGCGCTACGACCTGGCAGATTTCGCCACCCAGGTGCGGCGCCTGCTGATTGAAACCCTACCCGAGTCCGGACCTGATCAGGCTGTGATTGCACGCGAACTCAATGTCAGCAAACGCCAGCTACAACGCGAACTGCAGACCCGGGGTTACAGCTTTAAACAACTGACTGACGAAGTGCGCCGCGATCTCGCCATCAGCTACCTTGAAGAAAAACAAAAGAGCATCGGTGAGATCACCTTTATGCTGGGATACAGCGAACCTGCCAATTTCGGCAGATCGTTCAAGAAGTGGACAGGTAAAACTCCAGGGGAGTACCGCGAATCGTTGTAAGGGAAAACTGCGTTGTACCTGTGATCATCAGGCGCGCTGACCGCGCGCGCCAAAATAATCCCCCTGGTGGCCCAGGTGCTTTTGGTTACCCGCCGGGTTACCCACTGTGTTAACTGAGACATGGATAGTGCCGGCCGCTCAGCGGTCGCTGTGTGCGTTCTTTAGCTGACTATCGGTGAGCGACTCGTAGCCATCACGCTGTAGAGTGCTTTTGAGATGCGACCACACCGGCGCGCCACCTCGGCGCGCCAGTACGTAACCCCGCGCCGGCCACACGGCCAGCCTGGTACATCGTTCTGATGGGCGCGCCACGGGGCCGTGCCCATCTTGCAATTCCTCGGGTCCGGGTTCCAAGAGCGTGCTGTGCACTTGGGTTGGGATGATGGCCATTTTCTTAACTGCCTGCGCTCAGCACTGCTGCCAGGGCAACTGATCAAAGCGCCAGCCAGCAGTCGTACTGCGGTGATGACTGTCGTTAAGCGGCCCTTCAAAGCCCGCGGCCACGTTATAGACGTTATGGATTCCGGCATCAATCAGCGCCTGGCCGGCCTCGAGTGAACGCCGACCGCTGCGGCAGATCAGGATCACCAGTGGTGGGTTTTCTTCACCCTCGCCCAGCAGGCCACCAAGCATCACTTCTCGAATCTTGCGCACAAAGTGCGGATCAGGCGTGAACTCGGGCTCATCGATCCACGGCACGTGGATGGCCCCCACCGGGTGGCCCACCATCAGGTGCTCCATGGTCGAACGGACATCGATCAGGTAAGCCTGGGGGTTATCCGCCACCATCTGGTGAGCGTCCCTGGGGTCAATGGCAACCGGCGTGCCTACGCCAGCGTGCTTCTCCTTTACATCAGACATCGTCTTCTCTCCTGCCCCGTCACTGGTGTTGCGCCAGTGGGTCTAACAGGGCAGATAGACCGACCAACGCTTTAACGTACTTGTATCCCGCCCGTAAGTTGTTGCTTAAACTGGCGGTGTGCAGGCACAAAAAAACCCGCTCCTGCTTTTAGCAAAAACGGGCTGTCACCCCTTTTAGCGGTATTTATAAAGCGCCCCGAAAGCAGTCAAATCGGCGCTGACCGAATTCTAGCCAATCCTGCGAGTGTTGTCACCTGCCGGGGTGAAGACACCGCCGGTTGTTATTTTTCAGTTAAAGTGACAGATCTTTGCGGCCAGAATGGCTTGCTCCAAAACGAGACCGACACGCCAGCGTACGCCTGCCGCGCAACATGAGCCGCACATAGGGATATTGAAAAATCAGGCGCCCAATACTTTCTTCATGTTTTGGCTGCGTAGTCAATCCGCTTGGCGGTCGACGGAGCGTTACCCACAGGAAGAACGCTGTAGAAGAATGTGACACGTTCTTGCGCCTCATAAACAATCTTTGTATCGCGCGGCACCCACAGCACGTCGCCTGGATCGGCTTCAAATACTTTATCGCCAACCCGTAACGTGAAATGTCCGTCGAGTATGTAGATCACCTCGTCATAGGTAATGTGCCAGGGGATACTGCAATCCTCGAACACGCCGATCCCGGCGCCCAGTTCATCAGAAAACGACGCATTCACCAGGCCGATCGTTTTCATGCCGTTTACCGGCTCTAGATCCAGATCTTGTTTACGGAAAAGTTTCGTTTCAGACATGGCGTTTCTCCTTTTTTAAAGCAGTGTCTCACTACCTGGTGAACCTAGCACATCGCAAGACGCTTTAAGTAAGGCACTTTAGTTTCAAAGTCACCCTGGTAATGTTTTCACTGGCCTTGATCTGTCGACGCATAATCGCGGCACGCACCGCCCTTAAGATAATCGTACGACCAGTCGATATGACGTGAAGGGGTACTAAAACTCTATCAAGTACCCGAATCAGGCTCTTTCCTTGACATGGATCAACGATTTGGGAACCCCTGTAGTTCTACTATCGATTTACCCCCTGTAAAACTTGCAAGAGGGCAGAGCTTATGAGCAGGGAAAGCCTTAAACAGTTTATGAATCAGGTAGCAGATGACGACATGCTACAGGCAAGAATTGGTGGAGCGATAGAGGCCGAATCGCTGATTGCGCTAGGCGCTGAATGTGGCTGTGAATTCACCACAGAGGATCTGCAAGACTCGGCAGAATTATTAAGCGATAAGAAAGTGGATGTGGTGACAGACCCCGGTTGTGGTTGTTGGTGCAAAGATCCCACACATTGTGCGACAGATTGGATGTGGTGCAGGCAGGTGGTCGGCTGATTCGATGATGGCGAGGGCGGCAAAGGCCTACAGCCTAAAACTTGGAGCAACGCTCTGCTAGGCCGCACTGCGCCCCGCGGCACCGGCCAGCTGATGGGCCACCAGTTGGGCATAAAGACCCCCCCGGGCCAGCAGTTCTTCGTGGGTGCCCGCCTCGATCACGCGGCCCTCGTTAAGCGCCACGATCTGGTCGGCCCCGCGCACGGTCGAGAGCCGATGTGCAATCACCAGTGTGGTGCGCTCAGCCATCAGTTCCTCCAGCGCCTGGCGCACTGCCTGCTCGTTAACCGCGTCGAGGTGCGATGTGGCCTCGTCCAGAATCAGCACCGGGGCATCCTTTAAGAAGGCCCGGGCAATAGCGACACGCTGGCGCTGCCCGCCCGAAAGGCGCATGCCGCGCTCACCCACCTGGGTCTCAAGGCCATCGGGCAGTCCGGCCACAAATTCGCCCAGCGACGCCCGCTCCAGCGTAGCCGTGAGCTCGGCCTCGCTGGTCTCGGGGCGCGCGATCAGGATATTGGCGCGCAGGGTGTCGTTAAAAAGGTAGGTGTCCTGCGCCACCAATGCAATCTGACCACGCAGATCGTCCAGCGCATAGTCTCTAAGATCGTAGCCGCCAAGCGTAATGGTGCCGTGCTGTGGATCCCAAAAGCGCATCAGTAGATGGCCGATGGTGGTCTTGCCGGCACCCGAGGGGCCCACCAGGGCAATGGTCTTGCCCGCTTGCGCCTTGAACCCGGCGCCATTCAGTGCCTGTCGGTTACCCGCCTCGTACTGAAAATCCACACCTTCGATCTCAATAGGCACGCCGCCCACCGTGTTTGGC
>MPMF02345773.1_pt1 | contig 13115 bp, 9 predicted proteins | sample 1617271 | NCBI WGS metagenome assembly MPMF02 (sample SAMN05944812, study PRJNA350692) | marine metagenome | biome: marine; feature: ODZ; material: water; isolation source: 120 m water sample prefiltered with 30 um filter, filtered on to 0.2 um... | place: Pacific Ocean | collected 2012-04-09... | reverse complement strand
CGTGCTGGTCACTCACCAACACTAAGCGCGGGCTCCTTAACTCAGGCAGGCGCGGCGGAAGCCTATTCCCACACTCCGCGTGCCGTGATAGCCGAGCCGAGACGCTTGGCGCACAAGCCGGTTGAGCGAAACCCGGCCCAAGCCCCTGCCTCAGGAACCGCCGCAGGTGGTCACAGCGCGCCGCTCACGGTGCTGCCGCAACCGGCTACTGAAACTACCGCCCGGGCCCCTGGGCAATGGGCCGTGGTGCCTGCGCCGTCGTACGTGCAAGGCTGGGGCTTTCAGCCACGTCCTGTGGCAGGCGGCGGTGCTTTTGGGTGGCGCCGATCTTGGAGGCTTGGAAGCTTGATCGGGATTGGTTGGAAAGGGACCCGAATTCCCGCATATTTAGCCAAGCATCTATGCTGCTTCGACGCAGCGGAACGAATGTGGCGTTTGCGGGAGTCGAAAATCTATCGGCGCTACCCATCGGAACTCCACCTCGCAAGCGCCCTGAAATCAGTCACGGTGGTTGCCATATGGTTGCCAGAAAAAATTGGCCTAGTAGGGTATTTTTATAATCGGTTGATTATAAAAGATAAAATGGAGGGCGCACGGGGACTCGAACCCCGGACCCGCTGATTAAGAGTCAGCTGCTCTACCAACTGAGCTATGCGCCCACACGCGGGAGCGCCCCTATAGCAAATGTCCACAGGGGTGTCGATAGGGGACGGCGCCTTGGGAGTGTCAACCCTCTTCGCCGTGACGGCCGATGGCGAGATCGCGGTTAGCGTGCACGCAGAGTATGAGGCCGATGGCTACCATCACGGTCACGGTTGCGGTGCCACCAAAAGAGATCAGTGGCAAAGGAACGCCGACCACGGGCACCAATCCTGTGACCATGGCGACGTTGATGAAAACATAGAGGAACATTGTCGTTGTCATGCCGTAGGCAAGGAGGCGACCGAACTGGTTCTGCGAGCCGAGTGCGATGGCCACGCCATAGACAAAGACTATACCGTAGAGCAGCAGTAGCACGGCACCACCCACCAGGCCGGTCTCCTCGGCCAGCATGGTGAAGATGAAATCGGTGTGGCGCTCGGGCAGGAAGCTGAGATGGCTTTGCGTGCCGGCGAGATAGCCCTTGCCGAACAGCCCGCCCGAGCCGAGTGCGATCTTCGACTGCAGTATATGATAGCCGGCTCCTAGCGGATCGTTCTCAGGATCGAGAAAGATGAGCAGACGGCGGCGCTGATAGTCGTGCAGAAACTGCCAGGCGATCGGCGCAGCGGCGGCGGTGAGCGCCACTAGCGCCCCCAGCATCCACCAGTGCACCCCTGCCAATACCAACAGCGTGCCGGCGGCGAGCAGCAGCATAATCGCTGTACCGAGATCAGGCTGCTGGAGCACCAGGCCGGCCGGTAGGCCGATTAGCGCAAGCGGCATCGCGAGTACCATGGGCCGGCGCATCTCCTCCGGCCTACGGCTGTGGAAATAACGCGCCAGCGCTAGCACTAGCGCCACCTTCATCACTTCGGAGGGCTGCAGGTTGAAAAGTTCAAAATCGATCCAGCGCTGGGCACCCATGCCGGTGGTGCCTATGATCTCAACCGCCAGCAACAGCAGCAGTGCGCCACCATAGAACAGATAGGCCCAGCGCAGCCAGAAGCGCAGATCGATCAGTGCCACCACGATGGCTACGCAAAGCCCGACCGCGAAGCGCACGGCTTGGCGCCAGGCCCAGGGCTCGAAACTGCCATTTGCAGCGGAGACGAGCATGGCGAAGCCGATCGCCGCCAGCATGGTGACCAGCAGGACGAGCGCCCAGTTAAGGCCCAGCAGGCGACTTGCCAGCGAGGTCTGGGGCGTCTTCAAACCACCGCCTCCGCCGTCACCGGCCAAAGCCATTGACCCTAGGCCTTCCGGTCGTCCGCAGCGGCTACCGCCGGCGGTGTCAAGGGCTCACGTGCGGAATCACGGCGCTGCGCTTCGGCGAGGATGTCGCGCACCATAGGAGCCGCTACCGTCGAGCCACCGCCGCCATGCTCGACCACTACGGCGCAGGCATAGCGCGGAGCGTGCAGCGGCGCGAAGCCGACAAAGAGTGCGTGGTCGCGGTGCTTCCAGGGCCGGTCCTCGTTGCGCGTGATACCGGCGTCGCGCTCGGCCTTGCTGATGCGGCGAACTTGGCTGGTACCGGTCTTCCCGGCCATGGCCCAGGCCTCGTCCTCGATGCGGGCTGCATAGGCCGTGCCGCGCCTGTGGTTAACCACTGAACTCATGCCTTCGCGCACTATTGCCAGGGCTCTAGCCGGGATATCGAGTTTTGGTGGCGGCGACGGCGGTGGCGTCAGGTCATCACCATCGCTCTTGCGAACTGCCTGGGTTAACCGCGGCGCAATAGCTAGCCCACCGTTTGCAATACGGGCGCACATGACGGCGAGCTGCAACGGTGTTGTCAGCACAAAACCCTGGCCGATACCCGTATTGAGCGTTTCGCCCTGGTGCCACTTGCTGCCCCAATTTGCGAGCTTCCAGGCTGGGGTTGGGATCAGGCCGTCGGCTTCGCTCGGCAGGTCTATGCTGAGGCGGTTGCCTAACCCAAGCTTGTGCGCGGTCTCGGCGATGCGCTTGATGCCGACCTTCAGCGCGATGTCGTAGAAGTAGACGTCGCAGCTCTGGGCTAGCGCCTCGACCATACCAAGACGGCCATGGCCGCCGCGCTTCCAGCAGTGGAAACGGCGATTGCCGAGCTCCATATGACCTGGGCAATAAACGTTATACCCGGCGCCGAGAACGCCCGATTCTAGCGCCGCCACCGCCACCGCTAGCTTGAACGTGGAGCCAGGCGGATATTGCCCGCTGATGGTCTTGTTGATCAACGGTGCGCGGGGATTGTCGACTAGCTCGCGCCATTGCTGATGGGTTAGACCTTGGTTGAATAGGTTGGGGTCGAACGATGGTGTCGAGGCCAGGGTCAGCACGGCGCCGTCGGCCACGTCGAGGACCACGGCGGAGGCGCTTTCGGCGGCCAGACGGTCGGTGGCAAAGGTCTGTAAGCCTTGGTCGAGGGTGAGCTGGACGTCGGCACCGGGGTTGCCCTCGCTGCGGCTAAGCTCGCGGATAATACGGCCATGGGCATTGACCTCCACCTGTTGGCTGCCGGCGCGACCGCGCAGGCTGAGGTCGTGGAATTTCTCGACGCCGTTCTTACCAATCCGGAAGTTGGGTAATTCGAGCAGGGGATCACCAGTCAGCTCCTCGGACGCGACGGCTGCCACATAACCCAGCACATGGGCCAAAGAGGCGGCCTGAGGGTATTGCCTCAGGCGTCCCTCGTCGATCGAGATGCCCGGCAGATACGGGGCATTGACCTCGATCTCGGCCACCTCCCACCACGACAGATGCTCGCGCACGGTGATAGGAACGAAGGGCCGCCTGCGGGCAATTTCGCTCAGGATGCGTTGACGTTCGCCGGCCTTGAGGGGGATAAAATTGGTGAGCGAGTCGAGGACAGCTACGGTCTCGCGCGCCTGCTCGGGGACTATGACGAGTCGGTAGTTCTGTCTGTTCCGCGCCAACTCGATACCGAAGCGGTCGAGGATGCGCCCGCGCGGCGGCGCCAGCAGGTTCAGATTGATCCGGTTCTCGTCCGCCAGTACCCGGTACCTTGGCGCCTCGACCACTTGCAAGTAATAGAGCCTGCTGCCGAGCAGCGCCATCAGTGCCAACTTGCCGGTGCCGAGCACGGCCACGCGGCGGTTGAAACGGCGGCGACTATTGGCGTTCTGACGCTTCATCTCGGCACTACCGGCAGGGGTTGCAGCAATTCGCGTAGGATGACGCCGAAGGGGAGTGTAATCACCGGGTAAAGGGCCATGGTTAGAAGCGCCTGGAAGATTGCTGGCATCAGCGGCAGGGCTTGCAAGTGATAGAATGAGGCGATCAGCCAGCCTAAGCTCTGGACTACCGCCACGAGCGCGACGAAGCTGGCCCAGACCACGGCGATGTTCTTGTCGTGAAAGAAGCGCCGGTGTCTTGCGGCAAGGCCTTGTAGAGTGAGCAGAACGATGGCGCTGCCGCCGAGCGGGGCACCGCTCAAAGAATCATGCGCGATGCCAATGACAAAAGTCGCCACCAGCGGCATCAGGTCCCTGCGATAAACCGTCCAATAGAAGACGCAGATCATCGGCAAGGCAGGCATGATCTGGCCGAGCCCCGGCGGGCCGACAGGTAGGGTGCATACCAGCGTTAACAAAAGCGCCAGTGTCACTGGCAAGGACGCGCGCAGGCCGGATTCGATGTGGTGCCAAAGGTCGGGCGCAGTCCTCACGGCGCGCCCTCCGCCTCGTTGGTTATAGCCGGCTCGGGCAGTACCTCGAAACGCGGGCCCTCCCAGGCCACCAGGCGCACATATTCGATGCGTCCAAGATCGGCGAGCGGCTGCACGCGCACAACACCGTCGGTAATCGACGAGACCACGCCCACCGGCAGGCCAGGCATCAGCACGCCACCATGGCCTGAGGTGATGACACGAGCACCCACCGTGATCTGGGCGTCGCGTGGCAGGAAGGCGAGGTGGGCGGTGTCGGTATTGTCACCAGTGAGAATGGCGCGCTGGCGGGTCGACTCGATGACCACGGGAATGCGCGAATTGAGATCTGTCACGAGCAGGACGCGAGAGGCGCGACGACCCACTTCGACTACCCGTCCGACCATGCCTTCGCCCGTGATCGCCGCTTGGCCCTGCACGATGCCGTCGACGGCGCCGACATTGGCCAGTAAGGTGCGCACATAGGCACTGCCGGAATCGCCGATCACGCGTGCCGTGACGAAGCTAGGTTTGGATTTGACACGCAGATTGAGTAGGCCTCGCAAGGCCGCGTTCTCGGCCTCCATGCGTCGTGCGACGAGTTCCCAGCGCTTGAGGCGGTCGATGGCGAGGCGCAACTCCGCGTTCTTCTCGCGCAGTGCCAGCATGCTGTCGATCTCGGCCACGATGCGATTGCCGGATTCCACCGGGCGAGACAGGGCATCGAGGATAGGTTCTGTGGTATCGATGACACCGTTGCGCAAGTCGACTGCGGTATCCGGATCGACCCTGCTGACGATCATCAATGCCATAGCGGAAAGCAGTAGCAGGAAAAGACCAAAACGATGCGCCAGCGCCTTGACCGGCACCGCCACGCGCATGAGGCTTCCCCTTGTCCGCCTCGCCATGACCCCGCTCGACCCCTACGGTCCGCTGATGATTTCCACGCTATTTATAGATTTTTTACCCGTAGAAAGCCAAGGTTTTATGCGCTAATAGGCGTTGTGTAGTACGTGCCTAAGGGTCCCCATCTCCTCCAGCGCCCGCCCGGTACCAAGCGCCACGCAAGTGAGCGCTTCCTCGGCGATGGAGATGGGCAGGCCCGTGGCATGGCGTAGCACGTGATCGACATTGGTCAGCAGGCCGCCGCCGCCAGTTAGCATAATGCCCTTGTCGACGATGTCGGCCGCAAGCTCGGGTGGTGTATTCTCGAGCGCGATCTTGACGGTTTCTATGATCGCGCCGACTGGCTCTGCTAGGCTTTCGGCGATCTGGCGCTCGCTGATGACGATCTCCTTGGGCACGCCGTTCATCAGGTCGCGGCCCCTGATCTCCATCACTTGGCCGTTTCCGTCTTCAGGCGCCATGGCGCTGCCGATGACCATTTTGATCTCTTCCGCCGACGACTCGCCGATGAGCAGATTGTGATTGCGCCGAATGTAAGCGATGATCGCCTCGTCCATCTTGTCACCGCCGACTCTTACAGACTTGGCGTATACAATGCCGCCGAGCGAAAGCACGGCAACCTCCGTCGTGCCGCCGCCGACGTCGACCACCATCGAGCCTTTAGCCTCGGTCACCGGAAGGCCGGCGCCGATCGCTGCGGCCATCGGCTCTTCGATGAGAAATACACGCCGGGCGCCGGCGCTCTCCGCGGATTCCTGGATAGCACGCTGTTCCACCGCCGTTGAGCCGGACGGCACGCAGACAATGATCTGCGGATGCGCGAAGCTGCGCCGGTTGTGCACTTTGTTTATGAAGTGCTTGATCATCTCCTCGGCGACTTCGAAGTCGGCGATGACGCCGTCGCGCAATGGCCGGATCGCTTCGATATTGCCGGGTGTGCGCCCGAGCATCTGTTTCGCCTCCTGGCCTACGGCAAGCACCTGCTTCTTGCCCTTCTGGTCGAGGATGGCGACCACCGAGGGCTCGTTGAGGACGATGCCGCGGCCGGCGACGTAGACCAGCGTATTGGCGGTTCCCAGGTCGATTGCCATATCGTTGGACATCATGCCCATCACGCGCGACAACATGGTCCTATTTGCTCTCCGTCTCTGGGGGGATTGTCGTTGTGCGAGCGCCCGCTGCCGGGCAACGGGGCTCGACGAAAAGTTTCGCGTGACGGGTCATATTACCGGTCAAGCCTGGGCGTAAAGTGCTGCAGGCGCCGTCTTCTCGCGCTTCACCAGCAGCTTGTTTAAGGCGTTCACGTAGGCCCTGGCGCTGGCCACCATGATGTCGGTATCGGCGCCCTGTCCGTTCACGCTGCGGCCGTTTTCCTCAAGACGCACCGAGACCTCGGCCTGGGCGTCCGTGCCTTGGGTGACTGCGTTGATCTGGAATACTTGAAGGTGTGCTTCATGCGGAAAAATCTCACCGATGGCGCGGAAAACGGCATCCACTGGCCCGTCACCTTCCGCCGTTGTCGAGGCAGTCTCACCGTCAATCGACAGGCTCAACTCGGCGTTCGGGTGGGTCTCGGTGCCACAATGCACGGCCAGGGCGACCAGCTGGATACGCTCGTGCTGGTGTGTCACAGTATCATCTACCAAGGCCACTAGGTCCTCGTCGAACACGTCCTTCTTTTTGTCCGCCAAGTCCTTGAAACGGCCGAAGGCATTGTTGAGCGCGTTGTCACCGAGTTCGTAGCCTAGCTCGCGCAGCTTGGCCTTAAAGGCGTGGCGGCCGGAATGCTTGCCCATCACCAGCTTCGACTGCACGAGGCCGACCGACTCCGGCGTCATAATTTCATAGGTACCGGAATGCTTGAGCATGCCGTCCTGGTGGATGCCCGCTTCGTGGGCGAAGGCATTGGCACCGACGATGGCCTTGTTAGGCTGCACGGCGAAGCCGGTCACGGCCGAGACCAGCCGCGAGGCCTTCATGATGTTCTCAGTGCGGATGTTCGTTTCGTATGGGAAGAGATCGCTGCGTGTGCGGATGGCCATTACGATCTCTTCCATCGAGGCATTACCGGCACGCTCGCCGAGGCCGTTGATAGTGCACTCAACCTGGCGTGCGCCGGCTTGCACGGCGGCCAGTGAGTTGGCCACGGCCAAGCCGAGATCATTGTGGCAATGCACTGACAGCACCGCCTTGTCAATATTGGGCACGCGGTTGAACAGCATCTCGATCAGAGTCGTAAACTCAGCTGGCGCTGTGTAGCCGACGGTGTCCGGGATATTGATGGTGCCAGCGCCGGCCTTTATGGCGCTTTCCACGGTGCGGCAAAGGAAGTCTGGCTCTGTGCGGGTGCCGTCCTCGGGGCTCCACTCTACATCGTCGCAAAGATTGCGCGCATGGGTGACGCTGTCGATGACCGCCTGATGCACTTCCTCGGGGCTCATCTGCAGCTTGTGCTGCATGTGCAGCGGGCTGGTCGAGATAAAGGTGTGAATGCGCTTCTGTTTAGCTGGCTTGAGCGCTTCCCCGGCACGGTTGATGTCCTTACGGCCCGATCGTGCTAAGCTACACACGACCGACTCAGTGACGATTTTGGCGACCTCGCTCACAGCCTCGAAATCGCCTTTCGAGGCGATGGCAAAACCAGCCTCGATCACATCCACGCCCAGCTCTTCGAGCAGCTTGGCGATCTCCAGCTTTTCCTCAAGTGTCATAGAGGCGCCTGGCGATTGCTCGCCGTCGCGCATGGTGGTGTCGAAAATTACGACGCGCTCTCGCTTATCGTATTTTGACCCTGTCTGTGTCATCGGTTTGCTCTCCTGAAATGCAGGGTTGGATCCACGAATCGATCACCTCGGAGCGCCCGAAACGGCCGCTCAGGGGCAGGTAAGTCGCAGACCCCCGCCGTTCGGGAGCACGCGCGCGCAGGCCAGGGCCCGGCCAGCGGCTTTTGCGCTGGCTAGCCGTATGCGGGGAGCGACCCGCTGACGGTGTTGGCGACACTCGCTCATGGCTCCGGAAAGCCCTTTCCGAATCAAATCTTTGGCCCGCACGACCCGCCAACTTTGACGGATTCGCCGAGCCGCAAATCCCTTTTGCCACAGCAAATCGCAGCCAAGCAACCAGGACAAGCTCATCTTTACGCCCAATTCCGAGGCGCAAGCAACTGCAATATAGCTTAAACGGTGCGTCCGTCACAGTGAAGAGACAGTATGATAGAGATCGGCAAGCGGGCCTTGGCAGAGCTATTACCACGTTGCTAAGACAGAAATCATCGCCGAGACACCGAATTTTCAGGTTGTCGAGATCACCTTGGACGTCGGCGGGGGGTGCCCTGGCATCTGCAGCGCTACGTCGAATGCGTTAGTTGTGGAGAGGTTATCGGCGAGATGCGCCTGGCGGTAGTACCGGACAGCAACATCTGCATCGACTGTGCAATCCGTTAGGTTGTTTTAGAATTTCCGCAACCATCTACTTAGGCTGCTTACGGCATGTCCTTCCGGCACAGGATGGGGCTCTATATTGCCAAGTCCTTGAGGTAGTAGTCGCGCAGCACTCTTTCGGCGGCTGGTCCGCCGTAGCGGAACTCCTCTTCCTTGCCGGCAAACGGCCGGTAGACGAATGGTGTCTCTTGCGAATGCTCGCGGCGGCGCGCATCTATGGCGACAGTAATAACGGCGGCGCGCTCGAAAATGCGCTGTTCGTTGTAGCGCACATCCTGGTCGCCGACGCCAAGCACCGCCCTGGCGCCCAACACCGACCTGCGCCGATGGAAGCCAAAGGTGAGCGAAACGCGCAGATCGTCGGAGGTGTTGGCGAACGAGCCATGCAGCATCTGCCTGTTGACCATGGTGACGTCACCAGCTTTGCAAGTGAGCGGCACGGCGCCCGGCAGCCGTTCGTCGCCGTCGTTCTCAGCCATCCACCGCTTGATGTCAATGTGTCCCAGCTTGTGCGTACCCGGCACCACCCAGAGGCAGTTGCCCGGCGTGGTGGGGTAGAGTTGGACCTGAAAGTTGAAGCCGTGGATTCCTTCGTCCCAATCTGGCGCATCCCAGTGGGTGACGCCATCCTGGTGCCATGAGACTGAGCCACCTAAGCCCGGTTGCTTAATGAAGATGGCATCGTTGTAGGGCACAAAATCCGCGCCGTTGATGGCTTCGGCGATGGCCAGCAGGTGTGGATGGCCATAGACGCAAAGTCCCGCTGGCATGGCTTGGCACATGCCGTACATGAGGAAGACCACCTGGTCGGGCGCGTTCGACTCGGGCGCCGGCTGGGCCATCTGGCTCGGGTGGCGGCCGTTGAGGATGTCCGTGCCGCCCCACGGGTCCGAGAGCGGCTTGATGAAAATATAAGGACTGCGCGCATAGTCGAGGCCGAGCGCCGGGCGTCCCTGTGCATCGATCTCGGCCTCCGGCGTTATCGGCGCGCGCTCCAGCATGGTATTGACGTCGCGCCGCAGCGCTTCGACCTCGTCCGTCCCGACTGCGCCTTCGAAGACGTAGTACCCATGTTGCCAATAGGCAGCGACGATATCCGGGTGTAGCGCGCCGTCCGGCCCGAAGCGCACAGCCCCACGATTGCCGATGTTATCTGCCAGTCTCTGTCCCTCTGCATGATAGGCGGCCATGCCTTCAGCATGCTCTGCCCGTGTCATGGCCGTCATCGTCGTCATAGCTTTTCACCCCAAGATTCCTATGCCTCGCCGGTAAGTTCCCTCAATCCGCGCGGATGAGCAACAGCATTCACGTGGGGCCTGTTAAGCAAATCGTGAACTGATTAGGCAAAAAGGAGCTGGGTAGTTTCTCGCGCAGCTCCGGGTGTTGGTGTTGGTGCTGATGCCTGTTCAGGCTTTGGCCATGGCCTTGCGCAAGACTTCGCGCGTAATCGACATGTGCTGCGCGCGGGCGTCAACTGCGTTGAAGATCGCATTTGTTGCCGCAGGGGTGACTACGGTCGATGAGGGTTCGCCCACGCTGGTTGGATAATGCCCATGTTTGACGGTTTCGACGTCTATCTTGGGCGCTTAGCCCACGCAGTAGGCATACAATTGTCGAAGAATTACTCTTCTGGAAGGCACTGTTTCTCAGGATGAGTTACTCGTATAAGATCTGGTTTGCTCCGCTGATCGAATCCCATTGACTAGTCTATACTGATTGTTAGTACATGAGAGATCTTTGGTTTATTGGGGTAATGATTTCAGGTTTTGGTAGTCTGTACCTAAGGTCGAATACGGTTGCTTAGTGATATAATGTTTGTGCTACTGCGCGATCAGAACATACGCCTCTTTGAGAAAATAGAAGACCTCTCCGTCGAGGAGCTTTTCACGAAAGCTAATATTGAATCTCTTGATAGAGTCTTTTCCAGGGTGACTCAGGCTCAAGGTAGGCCGTTTTGACGTCGACTGCCTTTATCTATTTCCCGTCTGCCTTGGCGACGAACTCTGGGCCGTTCTTGGATCGTATGCAAGGCTGTAGGTCACGCGGGATAAAAAATTCGTTAGGACGTCGATCGAGTTGAGCTTGCCCGAACTGCCAGGCAGCCGACCAACCAGGTGACGCAATATGGTTGCCGCGAGTGCGACATCTGGCACTGATTTTTGTTATCGCGTTATTTTTTTGGCTCGTTTCGCGCGTTTTCAGCCCCGTGCCATCCTTGTGTCAAAATCTTAGGTGGGGCGGATTTCCTTGTGAGTTTAGGGAGCTGATATACCCTGTGACAGGCGAGAGACGTGTGCGGGAGGGGACGGGAGATGGCTGATAAAGAATTCGAAGGCCGGGTGGCACTGGTCACGGGTGGCTCGCGTGGCATCGGGCGGGCGATCTGTGCGCGCTTGGCTGAAGCGGGCGCCTGGGTAGCGGTCAATTACGCAGGCAATGCCGAAGCGGCAGGCGAAACGTTGAAGCAGGTGAGGGCGGCCGGGGGCGACGGCGTGGTCTACCAGGCCGATGTCGCGTCGTACGAGGCGACCGATGCCATGTTTGCAGACATCGAGAGCGAGAGGGGGCCTGTCGACCTGCTAGTCACGAATGCCGGCATCGCCTCGTTTCAGGACGATACTGAGATGCCGGTCGCGCTTTGGCGCACCATCATGTCGGTCAATCTCGATGGCCAGTTTCATTGCGTCTGGCGGGCTAAGGAGAGCATGCGGGAGGGTGGTGATGGGCGCATCGTCTGTATCGCCTCTATTAACGGTATCGCACCGAGCCGTATCCGCCCAGATCGCCTGATCGCCTATGGCACGTCGAAGTCCGCTGTGATCGGTTTCTCGCGCAATTGCGCGACAGCATTCGGACCCGCCGTTCGTGTCAACTGCGTGGCGCCGGGCCTCATAGACACTGACATGACTAAAGACATGAGCGATGACATACGCCAGCAAATCGTTGCCCGCACACCCGCTGCACGCACCGGCGTGCCAGGCGATGTTGCCGAGCTCACCTATTTCCTCTTGAGCGATGCGGCGAGCTTCATAACCGGCCAGACCTACGTCGCTTCCGGCGGGCTCGTCACGTTGCCGTGAGCCCCTTTTCAAGCGAGCTTGGCGAGAAACTCCGGTGGGATGTGCGGGATCGGGTCGGACCGCTGCCAGCAGGGCAAGGCTTCGATGCGCGCTATCCAGGCTCGGATGCTAGGGTAGTCGTCCAGTGGCAGTTTTTGCGCGGCGTGCAGGTGCATGGGTGCGGCCATGGCAATATCGGCGATCGTGGTCTGATTGTCGCAGAGCCACTCGCGTCCCGCCAGGGTATTCTCGAAGATTGTCGCCAGACCGTGAAAGGTCGGACCGTGCGCTGATAGCACGCCCTGGTCCGGCACGTCGTCGAGAATCGGCTTGACGACATTCTCGACCAGATAGACGTAGCAGGCGGCAAACCACTTGCTCGATTCCCACAGCATCCAGCGCGTCATGTCGGCGCGGATCTTGGGATCGTTGGAATAGACGTTGGTGTTGCCTAGCTTCTCGCTGGCATAGACCATGATGGCGTTGGACTCCCACAGGACCAGGTCGTCGTCGACCAGCGCCGGCAGCTCGGCATTGGGATTGATGTCCGTGTACGGCGCCTGCTTGTGGTCGCCGCCGAAATAGTTCAGCCGCTCCTCGTCATAGCTGGCTCCGATAAGGTCAAGGCCGGCAACGACCTTGCGGCAGTTTACCGTGATAGGATCATAATAGAGCTTCATGGTCTCCCCCATTCGATAGGTATTTTCACCACTTGTGCATGATCGGCGTTATTTTGTTTTTGTGCCGAGCACATCTCGCATTTCTAAGTCGAACAGTGCCGCTTTTGCTCGCCGGATGTCAACTTGGCACCCGATATTCGCCATTGCCAAACACCAAGGCCAGATGCTCATCTGCCATCGTCAGCGTTGTCAGTGCGAAGGCAGTGAGAAGCTGGTGAGGATGCAGGCGAGGCGCATCGTTATTTTCGCAGGGGCGGGCGCCGTCTATGCCATGGTGTTGCCTGCTCGTAGGCATGTGCGAGGCGTAGCAGGTCGGCTTCGCCGTACCATCGGCCTACGAGTTGCAGGCCGATGGGAAGGCCACTCGCCGTAAAGCCGCATGGCACCGAGATGGCGGGTTGGCCGGTGAACGCCGCTAGGCGCGTGAGGCGGCCGAGCGCCTTGACGGCATCGATCGCTTTGCCTGATATCTTGATTTCACAGCTCTCGATGGGCACCGCCGGGATCGGTGTGGTGGGCATAAGCAATGCGTTTGTCTCTGCCATCAGAGAGCACATGGAGGCGATCGTTTTGGCCCGTATTGTCTCCGACTCCGCCACACGTTCAGGCGTCATCTCCCCCCCGCGTAGCAGTCTTTCGCGCACGTCCGGCGACAGCGTCTCGCCGTGGTCGCGCAAGTGGGCCTTGTGCACGCGGTAGCCGTCCGTTAGCGCCAGGATGTCCCAGGCCTTGTTGGCGG
>MPMF02019074.1_pt1 | contig 13131 bp, 13 predicted proteins | sample 1617271 | NCBI WGS metagenome assembly MPMF02 (sample SAMN05944812, study PRJNA350692) | marine metagenome | biome: marine; feature: ODZ; material: water; isolation source: 120 m water sample prefiltered with 30 um filter, filtered on to 0.2 um... | place: Pacific Ocean | collected 2012-04-09... | reverse complement strand
GGCGAGGCGGCGGCGCTGTTCGCCGATGCCGGCGTGCTGGTGATCACCGCTTTCATCTCGCCCTATCGCGCTGACCGCGATCGCGCGCGGGCGGCGGCGGAACGCCTGCTCGGTGAAGATGCGTTCCAGGAAATCCACATCGAGGCCGATCTAGCGACCTGCGAGGCACGCGATCCGAAAGGCCTCTACAAACGCGCCCGCAGCGGCGAAATTCGCGACTTCACGGGGGTCTCGGCGCCCTATGAGGCGCCCGATAAACCAGACTTGGTGATCGATACCGGTGGCAATGCGGTCGACCAGTGCGTCGACGAGGTACTGGCCTACGTCGACAGCCACTATTCGGCGCGCAAATGAATACGCTCGGCCCAGCGATCAGCGAAATCGCGCGCGCCGCCGGGGCCGAGATCCTGGCGATCCGCGAGCGCGGCGCCGCAGTGCGCGAAAAAGCCGACAGCTCGCCAGTGACCGATGCCGACGAAGCGGCGAACGCGCTGATCGTGGCGCAACTCGGCCAGCTTACCCCGGAGATTCCGATCATCGCCGAGGAAAGCGTCGCGGTGGGCGAAATCCCCGAGATTGGCGCGCGATTTTGGCTCGTCGACCCGTTGGACGGGACGCGCGAATTCATCGCCGATCGCGACGAGTTCACCGTCAATATCGCCTTGATCGAGGATGGTCGGCCGACCTTGGGCGTGGTCGGCGTGCCGGCGCTGGACAAACTTTTTGTCGGCGCCACGGGAGCCGGCGCCTGGTTGGAGAAAGGCGGCGCGGCGGCGGTGCCGATCGCCGCGCGCGCGGTCCCCGACGTCGACGCGGTAGCGGTGGCGAGCCGTAGCCACGGCAACGCCGAGACCGAGGCTTGGCTCGAAGAACATCGCATTACCCGCACCGACCGCGCCGGCTCGTCGGTCAAATTCTGCCGCCTCGCCGAAGGCGCGGCCGATCTCTATCCGCGTTTCGGGCGCACCATGGAATGGGATATCGCCGCCGGGCACGCGGTGCTGGCTGCCGCCGGCGGTAGCGTGCGAACGCTCGACGGCGCAGATTTGTTGTACGGCAAGCCGGAGTTCGAAAACCCCCACTTTATCGCGCGTGGGGCTTAGAAAAACCCGCGCGAGAGGTGGTAGGCGACGAAACCGGCGCTCACCACGAAACCGACTATCGGCAGCCAAAGGGGTAGCGACCAGCCCTCGGCCGGGGCCGGACTTGTGCGAGAAGGTGAGGACCGCGGTGCCCTTGATGTCGGCGGGGCGGTCGAAAATCGAGATGCTCTTGTCGCCGGCCTCGGGGAATTCGAGTTAAGGCTGGTCCTGCTCGTCTTCTATGAGGAGGCAATCGCCGATTGCCAATTCGCGGTTGGCGATGCCATAAGCCTTGCCGAGTTGGGCCGTACCCAGGGTCAGGCGCGAGGGTCTCCGGGGGTTAGCCATTGTCCGCGTCCGGCTGCTCCGCCCGCCGCGGCAGGGAGGCCGCGAGCAGAACTATGAAGGCCGCCTCTGCCGGTGAGCGGTACTTGGCCGAAGCGATTGGTCCGTTAACCGCCAGCACAAAGCCGATCCAGGCGAGCAGCAGCATTCCGGCCAGCGCCATGTGATCGCCACTACGTAGCAAGCGCCACAGGCCCCGAGCCTGAGCGAAGCGCATGGCGAGCGTCCCGGCGGTCCCGGCGAGCAGCAGCCAACCGTAGAAGGCGTTGTCGTTGCGAAAGAGAAAATTGACGATCTTGTCGAGCTTGTCGGCCCCTTCTGTCGCGAAAAATCCGGTTCGTGGCAAGGTGCGGACTGGGCTCGCGAGAATGATTGCCGGCGAGAAAAGGTTTATCGCGGCGCCATAGACCCAAGCCTTGGCCAACGGCACCGGGCCGAGCTCGCGGAGCACCTCGAAAGCCGCCGCCGTCATGGCACGGGAGCGGGCGAACGGGTCGCTTTCCCGGGCGATGGTCTCGGCGAAACGGTTTTGCATTTGCGCCGCGCCTTGGGCATGGGGTGTACCGTCGACGGTCTCGAGCACGAGCGGCACCAGCCAGAGTAGGCTATGCGCACCGCCTTGGCCGGATAAGCCGAAGCCGCCGAACCGACTCTGGTTGTCATAGGCGATCGGCAGCACGAGGATCGCTGTCACCGCCGCACCGGCGGCCATTTGCACGATGGCGCGGCTCAACGGACGGCGCAAGATCACAAGCGCCGCCAGCAAGAGCAGCGGTAAGACCAATGCCCAGGGGACTAACATCATGCGCGTGAGGATGCCGCAGCCGAGCGCGACACCAACGACGATTGCGGGGAACCAGCGCGGGCGGCGCAGCCATGTCAGTGTCGCCCAGAGTGAGACTGTGCAAAAGAACAGGAACAGGGACTCGGTCAGCAGCAGCGAGGCCATGACGAGCTGTGTCGGATTGAGCGCGGCCATCACCCCGGCCGGCAACGCCAAGCGCGGTTTTAGCGCCGAGCCGATACCCGCGATGGCGACAGAGGTGAGGGAATCGATAACGGCTTGTCCAAGGATCGGCCATATAAGGTCAGAACCGAAAAGCGCCTCGAAGAGGCGCAGGAAGGCAATATAGGCAGGCATGACATCCGACTGTCGGATTCCGGCTGCCGCCGCCAGGCGATAGTTGCTGGAGTCCTCGATCAAGAAGGCGTCTGTACCCCATTGCCCATCCAGAAGAAGAATCAAGCCCACACGAACGGTTAGAGCAAAGGCGAATATGGCGAGAAAGACTCTTAGGTTAGGCATCTTGCAGCAATTCTTCGAAAGCCGGCCACACCGCCTCGGCATCAAAGCGATGGCCACCGGCAAGCGCCAGCGCACGTAGACGCGAGCTGTTGTCCATCGCTTCGTAGATCTGCCGGCCTTCGGCGGCCGCGCGCTCGGCCCCCTCGAAGGGAAATATGTGGTCGGTCTCGCCGGACGTGACGAGCAGCCGGCGTGGTGCGACAAGGCCGATGATATCCCCTAGCTCGCACCAAAGTAACTGGCCAGGAATGGTGTTTTGGCCGGCACTGTCGCCCCGCATTGCGATGGTGCTGCGTATGGGACCGACGCATCCCGAGGCGATGGTAGCGGAGATTCTGTCGTCGAGCGCGGCAGCATGCAGGGCGACGGTGCCGCCGGCGGAGTGGCCGAGCGCATGCGTGCGAGCGAGATCGACTGCCGGCAGATCGCCGGTTCCACTAGCGGCGAGCCAGTCGAGTACGGCGGATACGTCGGATACCCGCTCGCCGAGCAGGCAGCGTCCGAGAAGCAGCGCATGCAATGTCGCATCGATGCAAGGGTTCGCGGAGCGTGGCTGCAGCAGCCGCTCGCGTCGCTCGCCGAACGCGCGTTGCTCGAGACAGAGCGCTAGGTAGCCGCGGGAAGCCGCTTGACGCGCGAAATCGAGATCGGCGGCGATCTTGACCGAGTCGGGCGGCATACGCACCTCTCCCCAGCTCAGATGGGCGCCGGAATTGGTGCCTTGCAGGCAGATCATGAGGGGTGCTGGCTTGCTCAGACCATCTCGCCAGACCAAATCGAGCGGCATGTCGACATCGTGCCAAGCGCGCAGGTAGATGCGCTTTCGGCGCATGTCGGGTGCTGGCCGTGGCGCCGATTCTCGATACAGGACCCGCGGTGGCGAGTCGGGTCGACGGTACCCGCAAAGCACGGCGAGCTTGTCGCGGAGTTGTGCCTGCCAGGCATGGGGCTCACCATCCGAGTTTTGCCAAGAGAGCGCCAGGGGCGCCTCTTCATAGTCCGCCTTGTGCGCGGCAAAAGGGCTTAGGCAAGCACCAGGTGGGGCCGGCGGGTAGGGGTCGAACTCGCCGCGCAAGGCCAGTGCCAAGCGACGGCGAGCGGCAAGGGCATACATGGTCAAGCGCGGATTCACAGAACGTAGGCGTCTTGCCTGCGCACCTCACCGGCAGCATGGCGCGCGCGCCACCACGTGATGGTTTGTTCTATCCCGTCTGTGAGCGCCGTCGCCACGGCCCAACCCGTGGCGGCGTTGAATTCGGTAGCATCGGCAAGCAAGGCACGAACTTCGGCGTCTTGTGGGCGCAGGCGTGTGGCCTCGGTCTCGACTGGCTTGTTGGTTGCTGTCTTGGCGCGCACCAACTCGACCATCTCACCGATGCTAACGGCTGTGCCAGTACCGGCATTGTAGGCGCGGCCCGGCTCCACCGCGCCGCTCTCGCCCATGGCGAGGAAGGCCGCGGCCGTATCGTCGACAAAGACGAAATCTCGCGTTGGCGTCAAATCGCCGATACGGATCGTCTCGCATCGCGGATCGATCGCTTGGCGGATCACCGATGAGATTACCGCACGCTCACTTTGTCGGGGGCCGTATGTATTGAACGGACGCAGCACGTAGGCCGGCACGCCGAAGCTCAGCGCATAGGCATGGGCCATCATGTCGGCTGCGATCTTGCTTGCGGCGTAAGGCGATTGCGCTTGCAGCAGATGGGCCTCGTCTATGGGCGCCGCGATGGCAGTGCCGTAGACCTCGCTGGTCGAGGTCATGACGATACGTCGCGGCTTGTGCATCCGTGCCGCCTCTAGCAGGTTCACGGCACCTGTGACGTTCACGTCCACATAGGACTGGGCGGCGATGTAGGAATAGGGGATGGCGATCAGGGCGGCGAGGTGGAAGACGATCTCCTGACCCTCGCACAGCCGCATGACGAAGGCGGCATCGCGCATATCGCCACGTTCAACGCGAATGGCCTTGCGCGTCTCCCCCGCTAGGTCATCGAGCCAGCCGTTACCGTCGAACGCGTTGTATAAGGCGAGAGCCGTCACTTCGGCCCCAGCTGCAGCCAGCTGCTCGACCAAATGTGAACCGATAAAACCGTCGCCACCCGTGACCAGGACCTTGATGCCGCGGTAGCTTGTCGCAGTTTGTCTCATGGGGTCGAATCATACGAGAGAGGGCCTGGCATGGCAACGCGGACAACGGCGTGGCGGCTCTCCGTGGCGTCTCGGAAAACAGGGCTTACGTGCGGCCTATAAAGGGTGGCGGGCCTTTAGGGCGGCGCCAAGGGTGCCGTCGTCGAGATAGTTGAGTTCGCCACCGATCGGCACGCCGTGCGCCAGGCCGGTGACGCTAATATCGTAATTGGACAGGCGGTCTGAGATGTAATGGGCCGTGGTCTGGCCATCGACTGTGGCGGGGAGCGCCAAGATCACTTCGCTCACAGCAGGCTCATCCGCGCGCGCGGCAAGGCGCGCGATCGACAGGTCCTCTGGGCCGATGCCGTCAAGCGGCGAAAGCACGCCGCCGAGCACGTGGTAGCGCCCGCGATAGAGGCCCGAGCGCTCCAGTGCCCAGAGGTCGGCGACGTTCTCGACGACGCAAAGCTGACCCCCGTTGCGCCTCGTGTCGGTGCAGATCGCGCAAGGGTCGTTACTATCGAGATTGCCGCATTGGGCGCAGGCGTGCACGCTCGCGTCCGCCTCCTCCAGAGCCGCAGCTAGTGGCCGCAGCAAGGTCTCCCGTTTGGCGAGCACAGCGAGCGCTGCGCGGCGGCCCGAGCGGAGCCCCAGGCCGGGCAACCGTGCTAGAGCCTGGACTAGGCGCTCGATCTCGGCCCCGGCCACGATTCCTCTCAAAACAGCTTGAGGCCTGACGGCAGCGGCAGGCCGCCGGTCACGTCCTTCATCTCCTCCGCGGCGTGTGCCTCCGCCTTGGCGCGGGCGCCCGAGCAGGCCGCGACGAGGAGGTCCTCGAGCACGCCGATCTCGTCCGGGTCGGCGAGCGAGGGGTTGATACGGAAGCGCTTGATCTCCCCTTTCGCAGTCATGGTGACGCTCACCAGTCCGGCGCCAGCTGTGCCCTCGACTTCCATCTCGGCGAGCTTCTCCTGCATCGCTTCCATACGCGACTGCATCTCCTGCGCCTGTTTCATGAGGTTACCGAGGTTTTTCATTCGCCAATCACTCCTTGCCTCTGACACGCCGTACCGCGGCGCTTGTGGGGTCGATGGTGGCGCCGGGAAAAGTGTCTAGAACCTTTTGCACTAATGGATCGTGCGCTAATGTATTGAGGCGTTGGTTCAAGATCTCATCGTTGCGTTCGGCAAGGGTCGGTTCACCAGTCTCGTTTGACACTGCCACCACCCAGCGCTCGTCTGTCCACTCCTCTAGCTGTCTGGCGACGTTGGCGGCGAAATCGCGCGGTGCCTGGTCCGTTACCCGTAGCTCGATGCGGCCCGGCTGATAGTGCACCAGATGAGTGTCGTGCATGAGATGGGCGAACAGCACCGCCTCACGATGGACGTCGAATAGCGCAACCGCGGCGGCGAAGTCCTGTGGCATTTGTGCCGTTGAGCCGGCGCCGGGCGTGGGTGCGGCCACGGACCGGGCCGTGGCGCTGTCGCTGTCGCTTTGGCTCTGAAGCTTACGCACTAGGTCGGCCGGATTGGGCAGGTCGGCGGCATGCGCAAGGCGCACCAGCACCATCTCGACCGCAGACAGCGGTGCCGGCGCGTCCAGCGCCTCGCGCAGACCCTTAAACAGGATCTGCCAGCAACGCGCCAGGTCCGGTACGCTGAGACGCTCAGCAAGCGCCGCGCCGCGCACGCGTTCCGCCTCGGGCAGGCTGGGGTCGCTGGCGGCGTTGGACGTTACCTTGAGACGTGTTAGCCAGTGACTGAGATCGAGCATGTCGCGCACTACCACCACGGGGTCGGCTCCTGCACGATATTGCTCCCCAAGCGAATCGAGGGCGTCTGCCAGGCGTCCACCGAGCACGGCCTCGGCTAGGTCGAAGACGTGCTCGCGGTCGGCCAGTCCTAGCATGTTGCGCACGGCACCGGCTTCTACCCCCGCGCCGCCGGCATCGCTGATGGCCTGATCCAGCAGTGATAGGGCGTCGCGTACCGAGCCGTCGGCCGCGCGCGCGATCAGCGCCATTGCGTCTGCAGAGACGGTCGCCGATTCCTGCTCGGCGATCTTGCCGAGATGGCCGGCGAGTGTCTGTGCATCGACCCGGCGCAAGTCGAAGCGCTGGCAGCGTGAGAGCACCGTCACCGGAATTTTGCGTGCTTCCGTGGTGGCAAAAATAAAGGTGACGTGATCGGGTGGCTCCTCCAACGTCTTCAACAGCGCGTTGAAGGCGTTATTTGAGAGCATGTGTACTTCATCGATGATGTAGACCTTGTAGCGCCCAGAGCCAGGGGCGTACCGTACGCTCTCGATAATCTCGCGTACGTCGTCGACGCCGGTGCGGCTGGCCGCATCCATCTCTAGCACGTCGGGATGGCGGTCTATGGCGATGGCGACGCAGGTCTCGCATTCTCCGCAAGGCTCCGCCACCGGCGCTGTGACGCTGCCGTCCGCGCCGGTGCAGTTCAGCGCCCGGGCGATAATCCGTGCCGTCGTCGTCTTGCCAATGCCCCGAACACCGGTGAGCAGGAAAGCATGCGCTAGCCGCCCGCTGGAGAACGCGTTGGAGAGCGTACGCACCAACGCGTCTTGGCCGACCAACTCCTCAAGCTTGGTCGGACGGTACTTCCGTGCCAGTACGCGATAGCCGGTCTTGCCCATGGTTCTTGACCGATTGCGCTCGTGGCGCCGCCCTTATGTTGCAATCTGGGTGGGAGGCCGGCCTGCGACCCGGGCCGGGCTCGTTACGGCTGCTTCCTTCCGGACCTGACCGGGTTGGCGAGTGGCTCGTCCGCCACCGACCTCCCGCGGAGGTTATCGGCCATAGTGCCCATCTGTGCAAGCGCCGACGACGTTGCGGCTGGGAGCTTCCTATGCCAGGGTCGCCGCAATGACACGACCACACGCCTTCTGCGGTATGCCTTTGAGCCGCAACGAATCCCTGCGCCGCGATGCCGAGGCGATTGCGCGGCTGCGCGAGCACCCGGGAAGCCGTGTGCTTGTGGTTTGGCGTGACCACCACCTCATTACCGATTCGGCGGCGCCTGCGGCAACTTGGCACCAGGGCGATGAGGGCCGGGACTTGCTCGCCAACGCTGAGCATTGGGTGCTGCTCGGCGAGGGTGACGGGATCGCCCATTTTGCGGTCGACATCTCACACCTGGACGAGCCGCTTTTCGCCGACCGTGGCAAGTTTCTCGATCTGCGCACCATGACGGCACTATTGTCGACCGACGATGGTGCGGTGATGGCCTACGCCCGCGGGCTGCTCCACTGGCATCGGCGACACCGCTTTTGCGGCGCCTGCGGTAGCCTCAGCGAAAGCGCCTCGGGGGGCCACGTGCGGCGCTGCACGAGCAGCGATTGCGCCATAGACCAGTTCCCGCGCACCGATCCAGCGATCATTGTGCTGGTCAGCCATGGCGATCTCTGCCTGCTCGGCCGCCAGCGTGTCTGGCCCAAAGGCATGTACTCAACCTTGGCTGGGTTCGTCGAAACCGGCGAGAGCCTGGAAGAGGCGGTGGCGCGCGAGGTCTACGAAGAATCCGGCGTTACCATTGAGGCGCCCACGTACCATTCCTCCCAGCCATGGCCGTTCCCAGGCTCAATCATGCTCGGTTTTCACGCCAGGGCACAGGACACCACGCTTAATGTTGACACGGACGAGTTGGAGACCGCTTCCTGGTTTCGGCGCAATCAGCTTCTGGCCTCGCCTGAGAACAGCGAGTTCCGCCTACCGCGGCGTGGCTCCATCGCCCGCAGGTTGATCGAGGAGTGGCTTTCAGACGATTGGCTCAGCTATCGTTAAAATCGCGAAAGGAATCGGCTGGATAGACGCCAAGGATCTTCACGTCGCGGGAGAAGAAGCCGAGTTCTTCGAGAGCCAGACGCACGGGCTCTTCGCTCGGGTGACCCTCGATATCGCTATAGAACTGGGTCGCTGAGAAAGAGCCATCGAGCATGTAACTCTCCAGTTTGATCATGTTGACACCGTTGGTGGCGAAACCACCAAGCGCCTTGTACAGCGCGGCAGGAATGTTGCGCACCCGGAACACAAAACTCGTGAGCACACGCTCTGTCCCGGGCTCGGGCTCGTGCGGCTCGCGCGCCATGATGAGAAAACGTGTGGTGTTGTGCGCAGCGTCCTCGATATTGGTCCGCAGCACATCGAGGCCGTAGGTCTCGGCCGCCAATGATGAGGCAATGGCTGCTTGGCTGGGATCGTCGCGCCCGGCAATGGCGGATGCCGCACCGGCAGTGTCCGCCTCGACCATCGGCACCAGACCGAGCTCGTGGATCAGCTTGCGACATTGGGCTAGGGCATGCCCATGGCTGTGCACGCTGCGCAGATTCTCGATTCGCGCGCCGGGCAAACCAAGCAGCTGGTGGTGCACCCGCCGGAAGCGCTCGGCGATGATGTGCAGGCCGGAATCGGGTAGCAGATGGTGGATGTCTGCAACACGGCCAGCGACCGAGTTCTCCACCGGGATCATCGCCAACTCCGCCGTGCCATGCTCGACCGTAGCAAACGCGTCTTCGAAGGTTTCGCAGGGCAATGGCTGGTAGTCGGGAAAAGAGGCGAGACAGGCCATATGGGAATAGGCGCCGGCCTGGCCCTGAAAGGTAATGCGTGGAGTATCGCTGGTCACGGTTGTCTCTCCCCACCCAGCATGCTGCGGGCGCGTTGCAGATCGTCCTCGGTATCGACGCCGAGCGGCATGGTGTCAACCAGCGCCACATCGATACGCATGCCGGCGTCGAGGGCACGTAACTGCTCCAGCTTCTCGCGCCGCTCGAGTGGGCTCGGCGGCAGCGCGACAAACCGCTCGAGCGCTGCCCGGCGATAGGCGTAGAGGCCGATGTGATGGTAGTGGGGGCCGTCGCCCCAGGGTGCGGTGGCGCGCGTGAATGCCAGCGCGCGAGCGCGTCTGGCGCCTTCCGCGAAGCCGGCGATGATCTTGACCACATTGGGATTGTGGCGCTCGGCCTCGTTCGCGATCTCGCAGGCCACCGTGCCGATATCGACCGCCGGGTCGTCCAGTAGGGCGACCGCGGCACGAATCTGCTGTGGATCGATGGTTGGCAGGTCGCCTTGCAGGTTCACTACGGTGCCGTACGTCCCATCCGGGTCCTCGGCCCGCAGCGCTTCCTGAATGCGATCCGAGCCGGAGGCGTGGTCGGGATTAGTCAGCCGCGTGACGCCGCCGGCGCTGGCTACGGCCTCCGCCACCTCGGCCTCTGCACAGGCAACTACGACGCGGCCGACTTCAGCCTCCATAGCGCGGCGCCAAACCTGCACGATCATCGGCGCGCCCGCGATGTCCGTCAGCACTTTGCGCGGCAGGCGAGTCGAGGCCAAGCGGGCCGGAATTAAGACGATGGTAGCATTACTGTCTGTCATAGCTGCTCTAGGTGTTGCGATGCCGCGGGCGAAGCCCTACTTTCGCGCCCGCGCGCAGTTTCTTGAGAGCCGGAGTAAGCATGTCAGGCTTTGAAATCAACAAGATTGTCGGGGCCCTTCTGATGGCTATTCTCATAGTGCTCAGCCTGTCTCTTCTAGTCGAGTTGGTCACCGACGGCGAGCACGCTGAGAGCAAGCCTGTTTACGTCGTCGGTAGTGTCGAGGAAGAGGATGCGTCGGTGGAGGTTACCGACGAAGAGCCGGTCGAGGAGATGGCCGCCGACGAGAAGGCTGAGGCCGTCGAGGCCCTAGAGGATGTTGCTGAGGCAGTTGAAGCAGCGGTCGAGGGAGGTGGCGAGGAGATTGTGGAGGCGGTGTCCGATGCTGCATCATCCCTGATCGCGGCCATTCTGGCCGCCGATCTCACCGCCGGCGAAAAGGCCTTTAAGAAATGCAAAGTGTGCCATAGCCTTGATGAGGGCGGCTCGCATAAGGTTGGCCCCAATCTCTGGGGCGTCGTCGGTGCGCCGATAGGGCGCCACACTGATTTCAAGTACTCTGGCGCACTGATCGGGGTAGGTGGCACTTGGGACTATGCCTCGCTCGACGCTTTCCTGACCAAGCCGAATGATTTCATGGCCGGCACCAAGATGGTCTTTCCGGGCGTTAAGAAGGCCGAGAATCGAGCTGCCGTGATCGCCTATCTGCGTAGCAATGCGGCGGCGTCCGCACCGCTGATCCAGTGATCACGATCCTGCGTGTGACCTCTTGAACTGCTGCACTTTCCGCCCGACACTGTAAGGGAGCGGTGCATCTGTCGCGCCGTCCCAAGGGAGGCCGCATGAGCCAGCTGTTCCGTCATCTTTCCATTCCGGCCTTGGCCGGCCTCATGGTGTTTGCCGCGGCCGCGCAGGCGGAAGCACCGAGTGAAAGCTTTACCTGTGGCCTTGATGCCATCTCCGCGGGCGGGCCAGCCCGTGGCGGCCTCACCGATGCCTACGCGATATCGATGTTCGGCGACGTAAAATATGGCCCTGATTTCGGCCATTTCGATTATGTCGATCCCGATGCGCCCAAAGGTGGCACCGTGAAGCTCGCCACCATCGGCACCTTCGATACCCTCAACCCCTTCACCCTCAAGGGTGTTCCCGCCGCCGGTAGCTTCCAAATTTACGATACTCTACTTACCAGTTCCGCCGACGAGGCCTTTACCGAATATGGCCTGCTGGCGGAGAGCATCACCATGCCGGAAGATAGCTCCTGGGTTTCGTTTGCCCTGCGCGAGGGCGCCCGCTGGCATGACGGCGAGCCCATCACGGTCGCCGACGTCATCTGGAGCCTGGAGACGCTTAAAACCAAGGGCAACCCTTTTTACCGCCAATACTATGCCGATGTGGCGAGTGTCGAAGAGGTGGCGGAGCGAACCGTGCGCTTCAATTTTGATCCAGAGACGACAAACCGCGAGCTGCCGCTCATCCTCGGCCAGTTTCCTATCCTGCCCAAGCATTATTGGGAGACCCGCGATTTCGAGGCGACGACCCTCGAGCCGCCGCTCGGCAGCGGCGCCTACCGCATCGCCGAACTGGAGCCCGGCCGTTCTGTCACGCTGATCCGCGTCGACGATTATTGGGCGCGCGATCTGCCGGTAAACGTCGGCCGTTATAATATAGATACGATCCGCTACGATTATTACCGCGACGCCAAAGTGGCGATCGAGGCATTCAAGGCTGGTGAATACGATTTTCGCCTCGAAAACAACTCCAAGGAGTGGGCCACCGCCTACAACATTCCGGAGGTCGCCGACGGCATCATTGTCAAGCGGCTAATCGATCATGAGCAGCCGACGGGCATGCAGGGCTTCTGGCTCAACACGCGGCGGCTCAAGTTCGTCGATCCAGTAGTGCGCGAAGCACTCGGCTATACCTTCGATTTCGAATGGACTAACCAAAACCTATTCTATGGTCAGTATACGCGTACGGCATCTTACTTCTCGAATACTGAGCTCGCTGCTACCGGTGAACCCGAGGGGCGCGAGGCGGCGTTGCTCGAGTGCTATCGTGGGCGCGTCCCCAATAGCGTCTTCACCGCGGCGCATGCACCCCCAACCACCGAAGGCAGCTCGCTACGCCGTAATTTGCGTACGGCCAGCCGCATGCTGGAGGCGGCCGGCTGGACCGTGCAGGATGGCAAGCGCACCGATGCCGTAACCGGCGAAGCGATGATCATAGAGTTTCTGCTCGTTGCTCCCGCCTTCGAGCGGATCGTCGGCCCGGTTGTGAAAAATATGGAGAGGTTGGGCATTAAAACTTCGATCCGCATCGTCGATCCGGCACAGTACCAGAACCGTGTCGAGGACTTCGACTACGACGTGATTGTGGGCAGCCGCGGCCAGTCGCTCAGCCCGGGCAATGAGCAGCGCAATTACTGGACCACGGCCTCGGCCGATATTCGCGGAAGCGGTAATCTTGCTGGTGTGCGCGACGCGGTTGTAGACGAGCTTGTCAACCTTGTTATACAGGCGCGCGATCGCACCGGTCTCGTTGCCGCCACTCGCGCCCTCGACAGAGTCCTACTGTCGGGTTATTACGTGGTCCCCAACTGGCACATTCGCAGTTTTCGGGTACTCTATTGGAACAAGTTCGGCCATATGCCGGTGCCACCCAAATACGGGCTCGGCTTTCCGGATACCTGGTGGGTGATCAAGCAGTAGTGCTGCCAGTCATTAGTTCACCATGCTAAATTATATAATTCGGAGATTATTGCTGATCATACCAACCCTATTCGGTATTATGGTGATAAACTTCGTGGTCATTCAGGCGGCGCCGGGAGGGCCGATCGAACAGCTTATTGCGACCATGGAAGGAAGCAAG
>MPMF02295521.1_pt1 | contig 13161 bp, 10 predicted proteins | sample 1617271 | NCBI WGS metagenome assembly MPMF02 (sample SAMN05944812, study PRJNA350692) | marine metagenome | biome: marine; feature: ODZ; material: water; isolation source: 120 m water sample prefiltered with 30 um filter, filtered on to 0.2 um... | place: Pacific Ocean | collected 2012-04-09... | reverse complement strand
CGAGGTACCGGCACCGCCTGCCGCCGAGGTACCGGCACCGCCTGCCGCCGAGGTACCGGCACCGCCTGCCGCCGAGGTACCGGCACCGCCTGCCGCCGACGAGCCCCCCACGCGGCTGGCCGAGCGCCTGCGCCGGACGAGCGATGCATTCGTGGGGCGAATTGGGGCGCTGGTCGGCGAGCGAACGCTCGACGACGCGCTGCTCGGAGAGTTGGAGGCGGCCCTGATGTCCGCGGACCTGGGCGTTCGGACCGCCGACGACTTGCTCGGCCGGGTTCGCAATTCCGCTGCGGGTGCGGAGGGCGGGGCCGTCCGCGCGCTCCTGCGCGAGGCCCTGCTGGAAAAGTTGCGCCGCGTCGAGCCCGCCGCGGGCACGCACCTGGCGACCTTCGCACGCCCGCACGTGATCCTCGTCCTCGGCGTCAACGGATCGGGCAAGACCACGACGGTCGGGAAGCTCGCTGCGCGTCACGCCGCCGCCGGCCGCAAGGTGGTGCTCGGTGCGGCCGACACCTTTCGCGCCGCGGCGATCGAGCAGCTCCAGAGTTGGGGCGAGCGGGTGGGCTGTGAGGTCATCGCCGGAAAGGCTGGCGGTGACCCGTCGGCGGTGGCCTTCGATACGGTGAAGGCCGCCGGCGCTCGCGGCGCGGACGTTGCGATCATCGACACGGCGGGCCGGCTCCAGACGAAAAAGCCCCTCATGGAAGAGCTCGGCAAGCTCGCGCGCGTCATTGGCAAGTGCCAGGAGGGTGCGCCGCACGAGACGCTCCTCGTCCTCGACGCGAATACCGGTCAAAACGCGTTGTCCCAAGCGAGGCTTTTCACCGAGGTGACCGGTGTCACGGGATTGGTCCTCACGAAGCTCGACGGAACCGCGAAGGGCGGCGTCATCGTCGGGCTGGCCGACGAGTTCGGGATTCCCGTGAAGCACGTCGGGGTCGGCGAGTCCATCTCCGACCTGCGTGATTTTTTGGCAGGCGAGTTCGTGGAGGCGCTCTTTGAGTAGAGGGGTTCCATGAGCCGGTACGTCATGGCTCTCGATCAGGGGACCACCTCGTCTCGCGCGGTTGTCTTCGATGCGTCGGGCGCCGTCGTGGCCGTGGATTCACACGAGTTTCCGCAGCACTTCCCGCAGCCCGGTTGGGTCGAGCACGATCCGGAAGAGATCTGGAGCAGTCAGCTGCGCGCGGCGCGGGGGGCGCTGGCGAAGGCGGGCGCCAGCGGGGCCGACCTGGTCGCCATCGGCATCACCAACCAGCGCGAGACCGCGCTGGTCTGGGATCGCGCCAGTGGTGTGCCGATCCATCGCGCCATCGTCTGGCAGTCTCGCCAGACGGCACCGATTTGTGATGCGTTGCGCGCCCGGGGCTTGGAAGATGAGGTGCGCCGGCGCACCGGTCTGGTGATCGACTCCTATTTTTCTGGCACCAAGGTTCGCTTCATCCTCGACGCCGTGGACGGGGCCCAGGCGCGGGCCGAGCGCGGCGAGCTCGCCTTTGGAACTGTCGATTCCTGGCTGCTCCAGAAGCTGACGAAGGGCCGCGTGCACGCGACCGAGTATTCGAACGCCTCTCGGAGCCTCGTCTACAACGTGCACGAGCGGGACTGGGACGAGCTGCTGCTCGGCGAGCTGAACCTGCCGCGGGAGCTGCTGCCCGAGGTGCGCGATACGAGCGGTGTCTTCGGCAGCGCGGATCCGGAGTGGTTCGGTGCGGAGGTCCCGATTGCCGGAATCGCGGGGGACCAGCAGGCCGCCCTCTTCGGCCAGGGCTGTTTTGAGCCCGGGCGCGCCAAGAATACCTACGGCACCGGCTGCTTCCTGTTGATGAATACCGGGAGCGAGGCGCCGGTGTCCAAGACTGGACTGCTCACGACGATCGGCTGGTGTCTCGGCGGGCGGGTCGAGTACGCGCTCGAGGGCAGCATCTTCGTCGCGGGCTCGGCGGTGCAATGGCTGCGCGACGGGCTCGGGCTGATCGAGAGTGCGGGTGAGACCGGGGCGCTCGCCGCGAGCGTAGAGGACACGGCGGGGGTCTACCTGGTGCCGGCGTTCGTCGGACTCGGTGCTCCCTATTGGGACGAGCGCGCTCGGGGCGCGCTGCTCGGGATCACGCGGGGCACGAATCGGGCCCACGTGGTACGGGCGACTCTCGAGTCGATTGCCTACCAGACGCGCGATGTCGTGGAGTGCGTGCGCGAGGATTCGGGTCTCGCGCTCGAAGCGCTTCGCGTCGATGGGGGCGCATCGGCCAACGATTTCCTGATGCAGTTCCAGGCCGATGTGCTCGGTGCGCCCGTGGAGCGGCCGGCGTTTCTCGAGGTGACGGCGAAGGGCGCGGCCGCGCTCGCGGGTCTGGCCACGGGCTTCTGGCGCGATCGGAGCGAGGTGGTGGACGCAGCGGATCTCAGCGTCTTCGAGCCGCGCATGGACGCGGCCCGCCGGGACGAACTCTACAGCGGTTGGAAGCGTGCGGTCGAACGGGCCGCGGACTGGGAGCGCGATTGAAACCCCTCGTGATCGCCCACCGGGGCGCATCGGCCGAGCGTCCCGAAAACACCCTGTCCGCCTACGCCCTCGCCGTCGAGCAACGGGCCGACATGATCGAGATCGACCTGCACCGGACACGGGACGGGGGGGTCGTCATCACTCACGAAGAGGAACTCGGCGGCCTCGGAGGCGAGGGGGCGATCGAGGACGCACTGCTGGCGGACGTGCGCGCGCTCGACGCCGGAGGGGGCGAGCCCGTTCCGACCCTCGATGAGGTGCTCGACGGGTTCGGCGAGCGGATTCCTTTCAATCTCGAACTCAAGCGCGGCGTGCGCGCGCTGTACGACGGTCTCGAGGCGATGGCGCTCGACGCGGTCCGCGACCGCGGTCTGCTGGCGAAAACGCTCTTCTCGTCTTTCTTCGACCCGGTGCTCGAGCAGCTGCGGGCGCTCGAATCCGCTGCGCGGATCGCCTTTCTCTGCTCGCCCCGCGACGCTCACCACCCGCTCGAGCGCGCCCGCGCCGTCGGTGCCGAGGCCCTGAACCCCTGGCAGGGGATGGTGACCCGCGAACTCGTCGACACCGCCCACGCCGAGGGCCTGGCGGTCTATCCCTTCACGGTGGATGACCCCGAGCGGATGCGACAGCTCCTGGAGTGGGGCGTCGACGGCCTCTTCACGAACTGTCCCGGGCGGATGCGGCGTCTCGTGGGTCACCAGGCGGGCTCCTGACCCGAATCCGGGGTATTCCCCAACCGCATCTCTACAGGTAGAATGGGCCTCTTCCCTCTATCTCCTTGACAGATTACGCTTTTTTATCGTATTTGATTCGGTATTCACCCGAGGTTGCCTAATGAAACTAAGCCGTGTCCCCGAGTTCGACGCGACGGACCGGGCAATCCTCGAACTGCTCCAGGACAACTGCAAGCAGCCGATGGCAGCGATTGGCCAGAGCGTCGGGCTTTCCGCGCCCTCGGTGGTGGACCGGATCCACAAGCTCGAGGAGACGGGCGTCATCACCGGCTATGCAGCGACAGTGGACGCGAGGCGCCTCGGCAAGGACGTTACGGCCTTCATCGGCGTGGCGACCGACGCGCCCAGCGAGATTGGCGCGCTCGAGCGCAGCATCGCCGACATCGACGACGTGCTCGAGTGTCACCACGTGACCGGCACGCACACCTTCCTCTTGAAGGTGAAGTCGGAGAATACCCAGGCTCTCGAGTCGCTGATCGCACGGGTTCGCGGGCTCACGGGGGTCAAAGCCACGGAAACGCTCGTCGTGCTGTCGACGGCTGCCGAGCGGACGCGGATCTCTCTCGACTCCCGCGACGAGTTCGTAGCCCGTCCACTGCGACGCAGCGGTGGGCGCACCCGGGGAAGTCGCGGCCGGTGACCCCCATGAGTGCGATTCCCAGGCAGGGGCTCTACGACCCGGCGCACGAGCACGACAACTGCGGTGTCGCCTTCGTCGCGAATATTCGCGGCGAGCGTTCCCACGACATCGTCGCGAAGGGGATCGAGGCGCTGGTCAATCTCGAGCACCGCGGCGCCAGCGGCTGTGACCCCGAGACCGGCGACGGTGCGGGTCTGCTCGTCCAGCTGCCCGACGCCTTCCTGCGCCGCGAGTGCCGCGGCCTCGGCATCGAGTTGCCGGCGGAGGGCCGCTATGCCGTGGCGATGGTCTTCCTGGACGTCGATGCCGAGCACGCCGCGCGCCAGGTGGAGATCTTCGAGACGGCCGTGGCCGAGCAGGGCCAGACCGTGCTCGGCTGGCGCGATGTTCCCCACGACGTGGACGCCGTCGGCTGGCTTGCGCGCGAGAGCCTGCCGCGCATGCGCCAGCTCTTCGTCGGCGCGCAGGGCGCCCAGGGGGCCGACCGCGACGCCTTCGAGCGCAAGCTGTACGTGATTCGCCGGCTCACCGAGAAGCGCGTTGCCGAGGCGCTCGGCGACGCCGCCTTCTTCTACGTGCCGAGCTTCTCGTCGCGAACGATTGTCTACACGGGAATGCTGATCTCACGTCAGATCCGCGGGTTCTTCCCGGACGTGCACGACCCCGAGTTCGCGTCGGCCCTCTGCCTGGTGCACTCGCGCTACAGCACCAACACGCTCGGAGCCTGGGATCTCGCCCACCCCTTCCGCTATCTGGCCCACAACGGCGAGATCAACACCATCCAGGGCAACCAGTATTGGATGCAGGCCCGCGAGGGCACGATGGCTTCGGCACTGCTGGGGGACGACCTCCAGAAGCTCTACCCGATCATCCGCGAGGGGGCCTCCGACTCCGCGCGCTTCGACAACGCGCTGGAATTTCTGTGTCTCACCGGCCGGGAGTTGCCCGAGGCGGTGCTGATGATGATCCCGGAGGCCTGGGAGAACCGGGACGACATGGACCCGGAGCTCCGGGCCTACTACGAGTACCACTCGTTCCTGATGGAGCCGTGGGACGGGCCCGCGTCGATCGCGTTTACCGACGGTCGCAAGATCGGTGCAGTGCTCGATCGCAACGGGCTGCGCCCGTCGCGCTACGTCGTCACCAAGGACGGTCTCGTGGTGATGGCGTCCGAGGTGGGTGTACTGGAGGTGCCGCCGGAGAACGTGTTGCTGAAAGAGCGCCTGCACCCGGGCAAGATCTTCTTCATCGATCTCGAGGAGGGTCGTATCGTCGAGGACGCCGAGATCAAGCGCGACTACAAGACGCGCCGGCCCTACCGCAATTGGGTGGAGAACAATCGGGTGCTCCTCTCGAACCTCCCGGCGGTCGAAGTCCCGGCGGAGAAGTCGGATCCGGCGCGGCGCTTCCAGCTGCAGCAGGCATTCGGATACAGCACCGAGGACCTCAAGGTGCTTCTCGCCCCCATGGCCGTTCAGGGCAAATGGCCGATCGGCTCGATGGGTGAGGACGCCGCCCTGGCCTGCCTGTCGGATCGGCCGCAGAGCCTCTATCGGTATTTCAAGCAGCGCTTCGCCCAGGTCTCGAACCCGGCCATGGACTCGATCAACGAGCGGCCCGTCATGGCGCTCTATTCCACGCTGGGCACCGAGCGGAACTTGCTCGAAGAGACGGAGCAGCACGCGCGCATGCTCCGTATCGAGCACCCGGTGATCACCGACGAGGAACTCGAAAAGCTGCGGGCCGCGGAGCCGGCGGGGTTCGAAAGCCGGACGCTCTCGACCGTCTTCGAGGTCGGTGATGGGGGCGATGGCCTCCTCTCGGCTCTGGACCGGCTGTGTGCGAACGCCGAGCGGGCCGTGCGCGATGGCGTCAACATCTTGATTCTTTCCGATTGCGGGGTGACACCCGACCTGGCGCCGATTCCCATGCTGCTCGCGACGGGCGCCGTGCACCACCACCTGATCCGCGAGATGCTCCGCACGCGGTGCTCGCTGGTCTGCGAGACGGGCGAGGCGCGTGAGGTGGCGCATATGGCGCTGCTGATCGGCTACGGCGCGGCTGCCGTCAATCCCTACCTGGCCTTTCAAGCCATCGAGGACCTGCTCGAGGACGGCACCTACACACCCGAGGGGCTCGATGTCGCGACGGCGAAGAAGAACTTCGTCAAGGCAAACGACAAGGGGCTGCTCAAGACCTTCGCCAAGATGGGGATCTCGACGCTCCAGTCCTACCGCGGTGCCCAGATCTTCGAGGCGATCGGGCTGGATCGTGACCTCGTGGACCGCTGTTTTTCCGGCACCGCGTCGCGCGTCTCCGGAGTGGGCTACGACGTGCTGGCCCGCGAGGCCGCAATGAAGCACGCGCGGGCCTTCCCCGGCGATTCCTATGCCTATCCCGAACTCGATCCAGGGGGTCTCTACCAGTGGCGGGCGCGCGGTGAGCGCCACACGTTCAATCCCGACACGGTTTCGAAGCTCCAGATCGCGCTCCGGCGCGGGAGCTACGAGGACTACCGGGAATTCTCGAAGTCCGCCGACGGCAGCGCCGAGACCGCGTGCACTCTCCGGGCGCTCTTCCGCTTTCGGGAGGGCCTCAAGCCGCCGGTCCCGCTCGACGAGGTGGAGCCCGCGGTGAAGATCGTCGAGCGCTTCTGCACCGGAGCCATGAGCTACGGGTCGATCTCGCGGGAGGCGCACCAGACCCTCGCCGTCGCCATGAACCGCCTCGGCGGCAAGAGCAATACGGGCGAGGGGGGCGAGGACTACGACCGCTTCACGCCGGAACCCAACGGGGACCTGAGGCGCAGCGCCATCAAACAGGTGGCATCGGGCCGCTTCGGAGTCACGAGTTGGTACCTCGTCAATTCGGACGAGATGCAGATCAAGGTTGCGCAGGGCGCCAAACCCGGTGAGGGCGGGGAGCTGCCGGGGCACAAGGTGAGCGATGCGATTGCAAGTGTCCGTCATTCGACCCCGGGTGTGGGCCTGATTTCACCGCCGCCGCACCACGACATCTACTCGATCGAGGATTTGGCTCAGCTCATCTACGACCTGAAGAACGCAAATCGCCGCGGCAGGGTCTCCGTGAAGCTCGTCTCCGTGACCGGCGTCGGAACGATTGCGGCCGGCGTGTCCAAGGGGAAGGCGGACGGTGTGCTGATCAGCGGCACCGATGGTGGGACCGGGGCTTCCCCCCAGGCGTCGATCAAGTACGCGGGCATGCCGTGGGAGATCGGCCTGGCCGAGACGCAGCAGACGCTGGTTCTGAACGACCTGCGCAGCCGCATCCGCGTCCAGACCGACGGCGGTCTCAAGACGGGACGCGACGTGGTCGTTGCGGCGCTTCTCGGCGCCGACGAGTTTGGCTTCTCCACGGCACCCCTGGTTGCCATGGGCTGTATCCTGATGCGGGTCTGCCATCTGAACACGTGCCCGGTCGGTGTCGCGACCCAGGACCCGGTATTGCGGGAGCGTTTTGCCGGGACTCCGGAGAGCGTCGTGCAGTACCTGCTGTGGGTCGCAGAGGAGGCGCGCGAGATCATGGCGGCTCTCGGCTTTCGGAAGGTCGACGACATGATCGGCCGCGTCGACTTCCTCGACACCGGCGCTGCCGAGCGACACTGGAAGCAGAAGGGGCTCGACTTCTCGGAGGTCTTCCACCGGCCCGACGTGCCGCACGCCATCTACAACTGCGAGAGTCAGAGCCTGGCCGAGGACCTGGAGAGCGTGCTCGACCAGAAGTTGCTGCGCCAGGCGGCACCCGCCATCGAGAGGGGCGAGCGTGTCGAGATTGCGACACGGATCCGCAATACCGATCGCACCGTCGGCACGATCCTCGGTTCGGAGGTTTCTCTCGCCTACGGCCCCGACGGTCTGCCCGAGGACACCATCACGCTGCGACTCGGGGGCAGTGCGGGCCAGAGTCTGGCCGCCTTCTGCACGGCTGGTCTCACTTTCGACGTGGAAGGGGATACGAACGACTACTGCGGTAAGGGCCTATGCGGCGCCAAGCTCATCGTGCGCGTCCCGGAAGGCTCGAGCTTCGACCCCTCGGAGAATGTCATCACGGGCAACGTGGTCCTCTACGGTGCCACCGGCGGCCAGGCCTACTTCCAGGGTGTCGCGGGGGAGCGCTTCTGCGTGCGCAACAGCGGGGCGGAGACGGTAGTGGAGGGCGTGGGTGACCACGGCTGTGAGTACATGACCGGTGGCCGTGCGGTCATTCTCGGTCCCACGGGCCGGAACTTTGCCGCTGAATGAGTGGAGGTGTCGCCTACGTCCTCGATGAGGACGGGACGTTCGCCGGGTGCGTGAATCACGCGACCGTGGATCTCGACCCCATGGGTAATGACGATCTCGAGTACGTGCAGCGAATGGTGCGCCGGCACTTCCAATATACGAGGAGCAAAAAGGCCGACGAGATCCTGCGAAAGTGGGGCGACTTCGGCCAGAAGTTCGTGAAGGTGTATCCGAGGGACTACAAGCGGGCGCAAGCCGAGCGCGTCGCGGCGGAGAGCGGCAATGGGTGACGTGCGGGGGTTTCTCCGTCACCGACGCGAGGGAACGTCGTACCGGCCGTCAGACGTGCGGCTCCGGGACTGGAAGCTCGTCCAGGAGCACTTCGACTCGGACAAGACGAAGGACCAGGCGTCGCGCTGCATGGATTGCGGAATCCCGTTCTGCAACGACGGGTGTCCGCTGGGCAACGTGATCCCGGACTTCAATGACCTCGTTTATCGCGACAAGTGGGAGGACGCTCTCGTCCGGCTGCACTCGACGAACAATTTTCCTGAATTCACGGGGTTGGTCTGTCCCGCACCCTGCGAGCAGGCCTGTGTGCTCGGGATCAACCGGGATCCGGTGACGATCAAGCAGATCGAGTGGGAGATCGTCCGGCGAGGTTGGGACGAGGGTTGGGTCGTGCCAGTGTGTCCGGAGCGGCGCACGGGGCGATCCGTCGCGGTAATCGGATCGGGCCCGGCGGGGCTCTCGGCGGCGCAGCAGCTCAACCGGGCGGGCCACACCGTGACCCTCTTCGAGAAGGCGGACCGGATCGGCGGACTCCTCCGTTACGGGATTCCGGACTTCAAGCTCGAGAAGCACTTGGTCGAACGGCGCGTCGAGCAGATGCGTGAGGAGGGCGTCGTCTTCCAGACCGGGGTCCACGTGGGTCTGGAGTTCTCGGTGTCCGAGCTTCGCAGCAGCTTCGACGCAGTGTTGCTCTGCACGGGCGCCGAACAGCCCCGCGACCTCGAGGTTCCCGGGCGGGATCTCGAAGGCGTCCACTACGCCATGGAGTTCCTTCCCCAGCAGAACCGGCGGGTGGCGGGCGACGAGGTGCCGGAGGCCGAGTCGATCCTGGCCACGGGCAAGCACGTGGTGATCCTGGGCGGCGGCGATACGGGCTCCGATTGCATCGGCACCTCGCATAGGCACGGAGCCGCCAGCGTCACGTCGCTGGAGCTGTTGCCCCGGCCGCCCGAGGGCCGCCACGAGTCGGAGCCCTGGCCGCGTTCGAAGAAGTACTTCTTCAACGTTTCGAGTTCCCACGCGGAGGGCGGCGAACGCCTCTACTCGCTTCAGACCCGGGAACTCCTGGGCAGGGACGGCCGCGTAGAGAAGCTGTGCGGCGCGAAGGTCGATTTCGAGCGCGACCAGCTGAAGCGTCCGGTCATGTCCACGCTTCGCGAGGTTCCGGGCGGCAATTTCGAGATCGACGCCGACCTCGTGCTGCTCGCGATGGGCTTCACTGGACCGGTTCGGGAGGGGCTGGTCGAGGGCCTCGGTGTAGCGCTCGATCAGCGCGGCAACCTGTGTGCCAACACGAAGGACTTCGCCACCAGCGAGCCCGGTGTCTTTGCCGCGGGAGATTGTCGCCGCGGCCAGTCCCTGGTGGTGTGGGCCCAGTGGGAGGGCCGCGAGGCGGCACGTGCAGTGGACCGGTATCTCCAGGGCGACTCGTGGCTCCAGAGCCGAAACGCGTACGTCTAGTGGTGAAGGCGCTACAGCTGGCATCGAGTGAGGTGTCGGTGCCTTGACGCACTTCCCCTACCCCGGGTACGCTTCGGTTGAGGGGGGGGTCCGATTTCCGTCAAGGCGCGCGACGTCTACGACTTCGATCGGCTCGAGAGTGCCGTTTCGGCCCTCGCGGATGCACTCACCGGTGAGCGGGAAGCGGCCGCGGTGCTTCGGCGGCAGCTCAACGAGAACGCCCAACGCATCCGCAGCCTCGAGGGCCAGTTGCTCGAGGCAAACCAGAAGCGCCAGGATGTCGGGAAGCGTCTGGAGGAGTTGATCGCACAAATCGATCATCTCGAAGGCGATCTCGAGGGCGCCGAGCGTTAGGAGCCAGCCGGTGGCGAAGAGTCCGGTTACCGTCCAGATCCGCGGCAAGGAATTCCGCATCCGCAGTGGCGACGACGAGGAGTCGCTGCAGCGGGTTGCCCGCTATCTCGAGGCTGCGATTGCGCGGGTCGAGGAGCGTACGAGCACGGTGGACAGCCTGAGTGTCGCGATGCTCACGGCGCTGAACCTGGCGCGCGAGTTGGTCGAGGTGCGCGACGATGAGGTGGTCGGAGGTGTCGATTCGGGGCGGCTGCGCGGGGTGATCGAACTCGCCGAAACGGCCCTCGAAGGCGTATCCGCCGAGGCCTGAGGTCCCGCGTCGGGTGGGCGACGCACTCGCGGCAGACAAGCGCCGGTTGCGCAGGAGCCTCGCCGGGCTGTACGGGAGCGTTTCGCCCGAGGACGCGGCGGCCGCCGGCGACGCCGTGGCTGCCGTTCTGGGCGAGCGTCGCGAGGTTCGCAGCGCCGCGCGCGTTGCTCTCTACGCAGCCCTCCCCGACGAAGTCCCGACCCGTCCCAGCTTCGAGCGGCTCCGGGATGCCGGACCCGAATTGGCGCTGCCGTGTCCGTTGCCCGACGGCCGACTCGAGTTCCGGGCGGTGGCCGGCTGGGCGGAGCTCCGGCCCGGACGCTGGGGCGTGCTCGAGCCCCCGCCTGGGGCGCGGCGGTGCGCCCTCGGTCCGGGCGACGTGGTGCTGGTGCCGGGGGTCGCCTTCGACCGGGAGGGTCACCGGCTGGGCCGCGGCGCGGGTTATTACGATGCGACCTTTCCGCCGGCCGAGCCGGCGCCGCTCCTGATCGGTGTCGCGTGGTCGTTCCGGCTGGTCGGAGACCTTCCGCACGGCTCGCGCGATCGTCGTGTCGATGCCATCGTCACCGAGCGCGGGTGGGAGCCATTGGCCGGGGGAGCCGTGTGACGGACGAGGCGCTGAGTCAGGAGGTGGAGCGGCAGCTCGGTGCGATGCGTGCCGGTGCCGTCGACTTCTACGGAGAGGAGGAGCTGCGCGGAAGGCTGGCGGCGACACTGCGTGCGGGCCGGCCACTGCGCATCAAGCTCGGTATGGATCCGTCTTCACCCAACCTCCACCTCGGCCATACGGTGGTGATTCAGAAGCTGAAGACGTTCCAGGATCTCGGCCACACGCCGATTTTCCTGGTGGGCGACTTCACCGCGATGATTGGAGATCCATCTGGAAGGAACAAGACCCGGCCGGTCTTGGACCGTGAGGAAGTGCGCGCGAATGCCGCGACGTACGTCGAGCAGGTCGGGCGGATTCTCGACACTGGCCGGGCCGAGGTGCGCTTCAACAGCGAGTGGATGGATCCGATGTCGGCCGCAGACGTGGTACGGCTTTGCTCTCTGTTCACCGTCGCGCGGCTCCTGGAGCGGGACGACTTTTCCAAGCGCTTCGAGCGGGGTGCGGCGATTTCAGTGCACGAATTCCTCTACCCCTTCGTTCAGGCCTACGACTCGGTGGCACTCCGGGCGGATGTCGAACTCGGTGGTACGGACCAGACTTTCAACCTGCTGATGGCGCGGGAGATTCAGCGCGACCACGGGCAGCCTCCGCAGGCCGTTCTGACCCACCCGCTGCTCGTGGGCCTCGACGGAACGGAGAAGATGTCCAAGAGCCTGGGCAACACGATCGGGATCACCGAACCGCCGGACGAGATCTACGGCAAGACGATGCGGCTTTCCGACACGCTGATGCTCGACTACTTCGATCTGCTCGCGGGGAGAGAGTGGGGCGATCTGGAGGTGCAGCGCCGCGAGTTCGGGGAGGGTCGCGGAGATCCCTTTGCGTTCAAGCAGGAGTTGGCCGCGCGTCTGGTGACGCGCTTCTGCGGTGCGCCCGAGGCGCAGCGAGCGGCCGAGCACTTCCGGCGCGTGGTGCAGCGCAAGCAGACTCCGGAGGCCGTACCCGAGGCGTCGGCCGCCGCGGGTCCGGCGGGTGAGCGCGGGCTACTGGAGCTGCTCGTCGAAGTTGGCCTGGTGAAGTCGAATAGTGAGGGCCGCCGCCTGGTGGGTCAGGGAGCGGTTTCGATCGACGGCGAAGTGGTGAGCGCCGAGTCGTTGCGGCTCGGAACGGGTGCCTACCTGATCAGGGTGGGCAAGCGCCGTTTTGTCCAGCTTCGGATCCGCTGATCCGGAGTCGAACACGGATACCCCGTGGGGACTTCTGGGCGTGCCTCTTGACCGCTGGGCAGGTCAGACGTAGATTCCGCTTTTCCTGCGCAAGCAGTAGTCGCTTCGGCAGCGTTTGATCGTGCCGGAGTGTTCGGGATGCCCCCGGGGCTGTCCACAGGTCCGGCGGTGGGGTTTCGTTCGGTCTTTGAAAACTGAATAGCGTGCGGTCCTTCGAACTTGGGAAGGTTCGAGAGACGGTCTTGGGACATTAAGATTTTCCCATAAAGAGACGTGTGCGGTTTTCGCCGTACACGTCGATTCCGAACGTCCGGAGTCTCACACCTCGGTGTGTGACGCCGGCATTGGTTCAAACTGGAGAGTTTGATCCTGGCTCAGAACGAACGCTGGCGGCGTGCTTAAGACATGCAAGTCGTACGGAAAGGCCCCCTTCGGGGGGTACTCGAGTGGCGCACGGGTGAGTAACGCGTGGGTAACCTGCCCTTTTGTCTAGGACAACTCCGGGAAACTGGAGCTAATACTGGATAAGACCACGGGATCTCCGGATCCTGCGGAAAAAGATGGCCTCTCCTTGGAAGCTATCGCGAGAGGATGAGCCCGCGTCCCATTAGCTTGTTGGTGAGGTAACGGCTCACCAAGGCTTCGATGGGTAGCTGGTCTGAGAGGATGATCAGCCACACTGGGACTGAGACACGGCCCAGACTCCTACGGGAGGCAGCAGTGGGGAATATTGGACAATGGGGGAAACCCTGATCCAGCAATGCCGCGTGAGTGAAGAAGGCCTTAGG
>MPMF02143464.1_pt1 | contig 13166 bp, 14 predicted proteins | sample 1617271 | NCBI WGS metagenome assembly MPMF02 (sample SAMN05944812, study PRJNA350692) | marine metagenome | biome: marine; feature: ODZ; material: water; isolation source: 120 m water sample prefiltered with 30 um filter, filtered on to 0.2 um... | place: Pacific Ocean | collected 2012-04-09... | reverse complement strand
CTCTTCCAACTCTTTATTTTTAGAAGGATTTACCTCCTCCTTTCTTTTCCTTGTAATCTCCACCTTTTCAGGTTTAAATTCTTTCGGAGCTTCAGAAGGAGGATTATTTTCTCCAAAAGGTCTCCCGCTTGCGTCAAGAATTGTCCCTTTAGGGAATTCTGTTTTTTTGTCTCCATTTTCTGCACTAGGCCCTCTTTCCATTGACTTCATAGTATTTTTAAGTTAATTGACAAATTATTTAGTTGTTGTTGCTGGCTGCATTTCAATAATCTCTTTTTTGAAATTAGCTATTGTTTCAGCAACCATAATATCAAAATTTGGAATTTTATTTCTTAAAAATGCAATCATATCACCATCAGAATCAAGAATCTTATCCAGTTCCTTTTTTTGATCTTCAGACAGGATGGAAAGAACCTCTATACTAATTCTACTTTCAACGACTTCTGTCATCTTATTTATGAGCTCGTCTCTCTTTTCGCGTGGTAGAGAATCTAAACCTAACTCTTGTACTAAATTCAAATTTAATAATTCAGTAATCATATTTTTATTTTGTATTTCGAGCCTATTTTAGCTAGAAATAACTTAATTCTTAATACTAATACTAATTAATTCATTATAAATTTTTAAACAATAAACCGCAAGATGCTAAAACACAGTATTTTACTGCCGTTCGTTTTTCGGCTATCTTTAAGTTATGTCACTTTCGATTGGAATGGTCAGAACACAATAGGACATTTTAGTACTGATAAATTCATACCTTTCTTCTTTAACATCAAACTACTCCCACCTATGAAGAGGGGAGTAGATTATGGGTTTAAACCAAAGGTGTCTATTTCTTAAAAACAAAAACCCCAACAATGTGGGACGTCCGAATAGTTTTATAGTATCTACTTTGCAGTATCTCGAGGAGAGAGTTTTTCTGCTTAATCTTTCAATTAAGCTAGAAACTGCATTTCGATTTTTCTATTCAACACACCCCACATTATTGGGGTTTATATATTAAATTCTCTCTCCTCTTCTGTTTCGCTCTTTTGAGCTCATCAGCACGGACTCACATCCGTGGACAGAGGAAGGTTTTTTTAAAGAGAACCTTCCGGAAACTCTGAACCTCTCCTCTACTAACCAAGCAGAGGAAATTGGTGAGCTGAGACCGTGTCCTCAACTCGGTGAAAGAACATTACGCGACACGGCGCGCTCGAACCTATTTGCTGTTGAACTTGGCGCGGAGTGCATCCAGCGCTTGGTCCAGCGACTCGCCGGAGAGAGGCTCGGTCTCATCCGGCGACAATGTTGCCGGCTCTGGCTCGACCTCCACTTCGTGTAAGCCCCAGCCATTACCGATGTCGGGAGACACTTTCCCAGACATGCCAGTCGCACCATCCCACGACTCGAAAATCTCACGCTCAAGGCGCTCGACTGTATCGAGTTGGGCCTGGGTGCAACCATTGACCGGACGATGTCCGACCATAAACTCATGGGGCGAGGACGTGAAATCCTTTCTCCACAAGATGGCCAATTCGTCCGGCTCGACGAGACGCCACGCCACATGGCCTCCTTGAAGACCACGCGGGTGGTTATAGTCGCGGTGGTCCGGCTCACGTTCGGAGCCATCCGGACAAATGACCCAGTATTGGGCACAATTCGTCCGACCACCAGTCCTGACCCAACCACCGAAGTCAACCAATACTTCGCCGGAGTTCTGTCGCTTTTCGAGCTCCATCACTTCCGGTTCAGCCTTGGCCAACCCCGCGAGGGTCTGCTTGGCGCGATCAGACCACTGATCGAGACCCCGATACCCTACCGTGGGCATGGTATCAAAGGTCTCACCTTTTGCTACTTCCTCCACCTGCTCGCGGAGATTGCTCTCCAGCAGTCGGAAGTGGCTCCGGGCGATGATCTCGCGCGCCTGGTCGCGAAGCGTTTCAGCCTCCTTGCGGAAAGCTTGTCGCTTCGCGAGTTCCTCACCCTCGAGCTGACTGACTTTCTTGTCAGTCTCAAGTTTGAGGAAAAGAGCGGATGGAACCGTCATGTCATGACGATCCCTCCCGTCCCAACCGAGGTTGAGTACAAGTGGGCTGATCGAAATCAACTCACCAGTCTCACCCTCGTGGTGAGCTGGAATCCTGTGACCACCACTGATCGTCCTCTCACCTCGGACAATAGTGGTCACTATCCGCCCAACCCAATCGGTCGGAACACAACCCCAAGGGGCTGTACCTTTGGCTGTATAGAAGTCCGGGTCGCGCTGTGCGTCCTGAACCTTCCACTCCAGCCAATCCTCGACCCGAAGCTCATTACCCTCAACAAAGAGAGCAAAAGCAGGGCCGTCGGAACTCGGTCGAATTCGCAGGACGTCGCCGGTCCGTAGCACGATGAGTCCATCGAGCCACGAGCCAATTCGTCCCGCGTCGCCGTCTGCTCCGTTGCCATAGGTGACGACTTCTGGTTGACCTTTCCAAATCTCCCAGTAGCCATCCCCACGACGGGTGTACCCACCATTCGTGCAAACGCGCACAAGGTGAGCATTCGGCTCCGACTTCCCAGACTGAACGAGTCCGAAGATGTCGTCGCCGAGCTTCACCACCGCACTAGCTTCCACCAGTTCGGTGTCAAAGCCGATGAGAGAAACATCAACGAGCTTACGCCCGCGTCCGGTCTCGCCCATCCTCACTGCCGGTCCAGCGGTGCCTCTTTCCACCTTGATCCCAGATTTCAATTGTCCGGAAGCAAAGGTAAAGCAAGACATTGAGCCGAACACGGTCGGGAGTGCCCTGGTGGTGGCTTCAGCTTCGGCAATTACTGCCTCTGCCTTTGCTACCGCCTGCAGGTTCTCCCAATCCTGCCAGTTGGCAGTTTGTGGTTGCCCATCCGCACTGATCCAAAGTGCGAATGATCTGGTTCCGTTGATGGCCCGCGACGTGTGGACCTGAATGACGTCCCCGTGATTCATGACCACAAGCCCATCATTCCATGAGCCGACCCGTCCCGCGTCGCCAAAGGCTCCATAGCCCGAGATGAGCGACACGGGTGAACCGGCCATAACGTTCCATCCACCACACCCACCTCGGATGTAACCCCCGTTGGAGTTAATCCGAACAAGCACGGATTGGGTGGCTGTCGGCTGCTCGAGAACAAAAAAGAAGACCTTTTCAGGCTTCCCGTCCTTTACAGGCAACGTGATCTTTACGGGGTGCGCTTCAAGCACACGCCCACTGACCACCTCTGCCGGATTCCGTCGGCCAAGCGACACTTTTTCGTAGCGTCGCCCGCGGCCTGCCTCACCAAGGTAGACCACTTGACCGAACTTCTCGTCGGCCTTGAGCTCGATGCCCTTGGCCAACCTTCCTGTTATCCATGAAAAACATTTCATAATGCTCTCCTTCGCTCTTGCCAACTCACCCGAGTATTTCACGGGCATAGGCGTGAGCATGGAATCATGCTGGCATTTTCAGGTAGCCAACTCCACCTTTTCTGTTTCGCCATTTCTGGCTCATCAGTCGGAATACACATTCCGAGACAAGGGGAAGCCTGTAACCGACAGACTCCCCACAAACCGTGATCCGTATCGTGGATCAGACGCCGGAAGTTTTCCCGGTATCCGGAAACCATAGAGCAATCTCTCGCTCTGCAGCCTCCGGTGAATCCGAGGCGTGGACTAGGTTGTCCACACCAGAGGTAACGAGCTCGAGTGCCCGCCACCCCTGTTGGCCATCCGCCCACTTGGTAAAAACCAAGTGACGGAGCTGGCCTGGTGCGGCCTTCCGCGGATCAGAAGGCCCCATGGCTGCCCGGACGCGTGCCACCACATCCGGGCCTTCCACTATGACGGCCATAACAGTTTGGCCGTCATAATACTCCGGTAGCCGGTGGAAGAAAGGCTTATCGGAGTGCTCCGCGTAGTGGGCCGCGATCAAATCGCGACTCACTACCTTCAGCTCGCGGCGGGCGATGATACCCACTACGCGGAGCAACCCCATGATCTCCAAGAGAAAACTCTGAAGACCAAGGGGTTTGAGCATAACGAATGTCCTTTCGGTCATTTGTTACCTCCTCTACCCCTTGGGGTATTTAGGGGACGAATTTAACGAGCCATCCCCGTTTCTCGTCGAGAGTCAACGCGCGGTGCGTGCCGACTCTCGAACCTCGGCTAGGTTCAGTGTGGCCGACTCCGGCCACTCAAATGACCCCGAGTCCCCACGTACCGCCCAGCGGATGCGCGGGAAAACTCCAAATTGGCCAACCCACTCCGCGAGCAGGACAGCCACCGCCGGGGACATGCCCGGCAGAATGATCTCCGCGGCCGCGCCGCGGAGAAGGGCCTCGCGCTCCGGGAGCGCGAGGAGGAGCTCTCTCATTGTTGCTGAGAGCTCCTGCCCCTCGACGAGGGGCAGGTTGGCGCCAACAAGCGGCGCCAGTTCCACTCCGGCCACCGGGTGACCGGAGAAGTTGATGGAGACCATCTCTCCACTCTCCCTTCTGTCCCCGAGATGGGGACAACTGTGGTAGGTCAACCCAATGGCTATTCGTGACAGAGCAGAAAGCTCCATCAGCTGACCTAAAACCCACTTCCCCTAATATGTTGTCGGGGTTCGCTCTCCTTTCAAGAGGCAAAATGTGCTGGCGGCATAATGCCGTTAACTCCAACCGCGTTTGCAGTCAGAACCAGCATTATTTCCATCGCGCATCAGCGCGTGTTACCTCCGTTGAATCCACCACGCTCGTGATGAACTCAATCGAGGGGAGGAAGTTGCGACCAAGCAACCTCCTCCCAAAACCATAATCCGTATCGTGGATTAGACGCCCCACCTGACGGTGGGGAAACCAAATCTATCGGCACATCGTTCGTGCCGCCGTGACCCGCGGATCCGTCCGCCGGTCACGGTCCATATCCGCAGCCACCAAGTAGGTGGCGCGGTTCCAGCGCGCCGCCGTTGCGGTGCGCAGATCGTGACGTGCGAGCTGTGCCCGCGCAGCGCGAAGTGTCTTGTCCTTGGTCGCCGACCACGTGTCGGCAACCTGGATTCCCGCGCTCTCGAGCGCGGGTCTGAACACCTCGAACATCGACGCGTTCCCGAAGAAATTTCCGTTTCTCTTTCTCATCTCATCCTCCTTCCGCACCTCTGTGCGGAAAAGATTGGAATCGCACCATGCGACCCCTCGTACCGTACCAACCCAAATGAGTCGGTCCGGCAACGAGGAACAACATTGCAGTTATGGCTTACGCCAAAGTTATTCTGCGCTATCCCTAATTACCTATTTAGTTGTCAAAGATCATCCTTGCTCCACCTACTTGGAGTATCCAGCTCCTTTCGTAGCGAGGACATTTTTGCCGACGAGAGATGGTTTATTTCTCTCCTCGACAATCGATGTCCTAACTGGTTCATCGGGTGATGAGGTAAGGCCTTTGTGACATAGCTTCCCGAGTTTTATCAGATTTGTCTGCTGATAATTTCCACGAAGCCCTCATCGGACAAATAAGATATAAATAAGGTTGATTTTTATCTTCACTCTCTCCTCTGTCTACACTTGCCGGCTGTAGTCACCGTTCACCACCTAGTGAATCAGAGATGAAGAACAATCTCATGTATACCTTCTCAAAGAACATTTTTAATGAGTACTTACTCATCTATCTCCTTATTAGGAGAGTGATGGTTTTGAATTTTTCATTACCATTACTCTTCTAACAAAAAACGGTCACAAACTTACTTCTACTTAAGAAGGGAGCTTGTGACCGGTTTCTGGTCTTTCATTTATAGGTAGTCTTTCTACCTACTCATGACTCTCTCCTCAAAGAATCTTTTATTTTGTTGTAATGTGCATCAGAGTGTTCTGTATCCTACTCCTATATCATAGCATATCTATATTATTTTGTCAAGTGATTAATTTATCATCTTGACTGGATCTCTACCCAAAGCTAATCATCTATATATAGTATAGCATACTATGGTATACTTGTCAAGTACTAAAATAACTCTATGATTGGGGGCTATTATACAAGCGGTTGCAGGGGGGGGTAGTACCCTAGTCCAATATGGTGAGAAATTACTATATAACCGCTCTACACATACTTAAATTAGACTTTAAAGGTATTGAAAAGTATAAGAAATTAAAAAAGACAAGTAGGAGAAACAAACCAAAAGAAGAATGGATTAACATCCCAGTGCCGGCACTTATTGAGGAAGATTTATTTAATAGAACCAGAAATCAAATTGAGAAGAATTTTGCCATGTGCAAAAGGAATAAGAAAAATCAGTATCTTCTTGCTGGTAAAATTTGGTGTGATTGTGGCAAGAGAAGGGCTGGAGAAGGGGCAATGAAAGGGAAACATCTCTATTATCGCTGTACTGATAGGGTTTATAGTTTTCCATTGCCTCCTGTTTGTAAAGAAAAGGGAGCAAATGCAAGGGTTGCTGATGAACTAATTTGGTGTAAGCTAGTAAATCTAATGAGTTCACCGGAGCTTATGAGCAAACAAGTATCTCGTTGGATGAAAAGCAGGAAAGATAAAGCGAAAGCATCTGTTGGAGATATTGGGTCTTTGGAGAAAGAAATTACAAAACTTAAGAAAGAGGAAGATCGTTATAACAAAGCTTATGGTTCAGGACTCTTTGGAATAGAAAAGTTAAAAGAGTACACTTCTGATTTAAAGGAAAGGATTACATCTCTTGAATCTCAAATTGGGAAAAATAAACAAGAATCAAAAGAGATAGATTCTTCCTCAATACCTACTCAAAAAGAGATAGAGAAATTCTCAAGAGAATCAGTAGAGGTTTTGAAAAGTTTGAGTTTTAATTTAAAAAGAGAGATAGTTATCAATATTATTGATAGAGTAGTAGGGAATAGAGAAAGATTAAAAGTTTATGGTTATATACCCGTAACAACTAAAAATGTCGCATTCAAAACTAAGCATCGGAATAGCTTGGGCTCAACCAATCACTATTTAGATAAAGGGCAGGGGATACCATTTGAATTGAAAGTAAAATTACCGCCCAGACAGAAACTCTTCGGAAACCCGTGACTATAGCCACTCAAAAGTAAGAGGTAAATAAACCTTAAATTACACCGTCGTTACCGTCGGTATTTTTTGCATAATATTTTGGATGCTCTTTGGCACGAGTGGTCTAGCTATTGCATACAGTGTAAGGGTAAGAATGGAACCAATGCATATCTAATTACTACAAAATACTATCAAGGACCTATATTGACTACACAATGCATTCATGATAATGTAAAGCATAGAGCTGGCAGAAGATAGGCGGGCCTTCCGTCCTTCTCTCTGACCTAGAAGGAGACACAATGCTATCACTCAGCATGAGGCCCGCACTGAGACAGCGGGTTGAACAGAGGATCGAGCTGATGCTCAAGCAGGAGTTGCGGCTGGAGTTGAGGCTGCTTCTCAAGCAGATCCTCGCACTTCTCCAGACGCTCCGCCTTGAGCAGAAGATGACCCTCGAAACGGTGCAAGGAGTCGCTGAGGCAATACGAACGGTACCAGAGGCCGACCTCTACGGGTTTGCCCACGAAGTCGTTCGTAAGGGTGGTTTCAACCAGGCCGCCGAGCTCAGCTATGTACTCCAGGCCGTGGCCATTGCTGCACCTGATGAGTTCGAGCACACAGGATCTCTTGCCGAGAGGCTGGATGAGATCCTGAGAGCAGAGGCCGATCGTCGAGAACATCGTGAGCGGAAAGTCCGTGCTGCTCGTCCTGTCCTCGCTCTCCGGCTCGTGTTGCGCGCTCCTCGTTTCTTCGGTGGCCGTGGTGGAGAGCGCAAGGATCTTGCCGATCTACTCACGGCTATGCCGCAGATGTTCGGAGGGGAGGATCTGCACTGGGTGCTCGGTGGTGGTTGGGCAGTGGAATTGTTGACCGAGGTCGAACGTGATCACCACGACATCGACACCGTCCTCATGACCAAGAAGCCTCAGTTCCTCGACACCGACGTCGTCAGCCCCGAGGATTACTTCGGCGTGATCTCGTGCACAAGCCGATTCATCGGGCTCCACTGCACCACTGATCTGTCGTGCACGATCGATGGACGAGCCTTCTACGTGACGATGCTCAGGCCTGAGTTCCTCTTCTGCTCCAAGTTCCTACGACCGCCTCGCCCACAGGACTGGGCAGACGTGCAGACTCTGGTCAGGAAGTTCGGTGCCAAGTTCGATCTTCAGCTGGTTCGCAAGCTGATCAGCAGGAACAGCTGCGGCTGGACGGGTGCCGAGTCACGGAGACTCATGGCCATCCTCAGGACTCGCGACGTCGACCAGATCATCGAGAGACTCAGCACGTTCAGGGACTAGCAGTGAGTCTGTTCCGGCACGAGCCGCGACCGCCGTAGGGTGAGTCCGGCGAGCTTACCCTACGGCGTAGGATCATATGATCTTGCGCTGTTTTTGTATGTAAATACTAATGCTACTCATCACGATCTCTTAGCTTATCCTGAAGATCATCAACATCGTCCCAGGCATTAAGTGGCCAAATAAAAGAGAGTGTTTTTTATGATGATTTAGAGGATTTTTTTGGCTTAGAGTAATGGTTTGTGAATTTGAACAACACACCCAAGAGGAGTAAAGTAGAAATATGAGTAAAGCCGAGAGAAATCCTTTTGTCGCATTGTGCGATGTGGCATCAAAAAAGAATTGGTGTTGGAGTATTTTCTGTACAACTTGTGGGCATGGGTTATTTAGGGTTTCTTTTTCAAAACTAATTCACGGATTACACCCAGACACCAAATCTTTTTGGTCATATGGCCAACAAAACCATTCACCCCTAAATGAATTTGAAGTTTTTGATGATTTTCGTAGAGGGGCAACTTTGGAGAATCAGATAAAACTTGCCACTATTGTGGCTGACTCCAAGTTAAATGATATTCATGAGGTTTCTAAATTCCCAGATTGGTTGGGGTATATTGGACTCGTTATTAGACACTGTTCAAGTTATGAGTCTAAAAAGATTGTATCTGACTCTTTTCTTCCTCAATTTGTATCCATGCTAAGTGGTGACAAGAATTTATCTGGATTTTTAAAAGAAAAACAAACAATGGGAGGTCTTCTAAGTTTAGAAGATTTAAAAAAGATGGAGTTTAATAAATTATTTTTATGAAAAACCAGCTCAAAAAAATATTTCCAACATTTACCAATATGAGCCTCTGGTCAAAGTTTAAAGAAAAGCCGTTAAGAAATATCGCTGTATTTATCATTGTTCTTTTCTGTTTTACCTGGTTGGCTGATATGACTGCCTTCTGGTTCGGTTGGGGAGAATATAGTGAGGATTATGCATATGAAGAAGAATCATATTATGTCGGCTGTAATGTGGCTGGTATACCTGTTTTGGGGGATATATATACCTATTACAGCGAACAACTTATAAATGGTGATGAAATAACATCTGCAGATGATTTTATATATTACATACAAGACGCAGAAGATAGTGAAGACATAGAAGCAATTGTTATTGAAATAGATTCTTATGGCGGAGTTCCTGTTGCAGCAGAAGAAATGGTAACAGCATTGAAAGAAGACACCACTAAGCCAACTATTGCTGTAATTAGAGGTGCAGGACTTCCTGCTGCTTATTGGATTGCTTCTGCCACAGATTACATATTTGCATCAAAACTCTCAGATGTTGGCTCAATTGGTGTGACACAGTCATATGTTGATTACAGTGGATACAATCAAAAAGAAGGGTATGTCTACAACAGTTTAAGCACAGGGAAGTTTAAGGATATGTTAGACCCAGAAAAACCTCTTACCTGGGAAGAAAGAAGATTACTAGAAAGAGATTTGAAGATAATGCATGATGTTTTTGTAGAGTCTGTTGCTGAAATATAGAGGGATGGAGCTCTGGAAGGTTCAGGCTTTAGCTGATGGCTCATCAATGTTGGGTGAGATGGCTCTAGAAAAAGGTTTGATAGACCAAGTTGGTAGTTATAAAGATGTTGAGAAATATCTTGAAGACGAATTAGGTATCAAAGACCCCGCTATTTGTTGGTAAAAATTAAATAACAAGGTTCTAAATACCAAAATTTTTAGGTATTTTTACCTTGAATTTAAGCCATTTTGGGTGTATTTTGGGGATATGAAAGAAGAAAGGTCTATAAAAATGAAAATTGTATTTATAGCAGGTCCTTATACTGGCGACGGTAGCTTTGAATCAATAGAGAAAAATATTCGAGAGGCAGAAAAATACCAGATTGCATTGGCAAACGCTGAGGTTGGATTTTTTTGTGCGCATAATCATACAGAGCATTTTAGTAGCAAGAAAGGGGCAAAACCACCAGAAAAATTTTATTATGACCTAGACTTTCAATTTCTCATGAGAGTCGCTGACTCAGTGCTGGCTATACCTAATTGGGAGAAGTCATGGGGAGCAAAGAGAGAAATTGAATGGGCTAAAGAAAATGGTTTACAGATATTTTATCCAAAAAATCCTGCGGATATTAAGGATATAATTAAATGGGCAAAAGAGTGATAATAGTATGTTTGATACAAATGAATTAACAAAAAGAATAATTGCTTTTCGAGACGCCAGGGATTGGAAACAGTTTCACAATCCTAAAGATGTTGCTTTGTCATTAGCGCTTGAGGCGGCCGAGGTAATCGAACATTTTCAATGGAAAAATCAGAAAGAAATAGAGAAATATATTGAAACAAACAAGAAAGAAATTGGAGAAGAGTTGGCTGATGTTTTATATTGGGTTTTACTAATGAGTCATGATTTAGACATAGACGTTCTAAAAGCTCTTGATGAGAAAATGTCAGTAAATGAAGAAAAATATCCGGTTAATAAAGCTAAAGGAAAGCATACTAAATATACACATCTCTGATTATGATTGTTTACGAAGCAACAGCAGAAAAGTTTAGCAATGATGTAGATTCAAACCAGATTATTCCTGAGATCGAAAAAGCATTTCAAAAAAAATTAGGTAGAAGCATACCTCCGAGCGAGTTGCCAGCTTATCAAAACTCATTACCTGCCATGGAAAGGGTTGTGCGTCGCTCGGGGGTTGCGGGTGACTGTGGTATTTTAATTGAATATAAAATTCCATTAACAAATTTTAGAATAGATTTTGTTATTTCTGGGACTGATGAAAAAGGTAATAAAAATTTTATTATTGTTGAATTGAAACAGTGGAATACAGCAAATACTGCAGATGGTGACGGTTTAGTAGAATCCTTTACTGGCGGGGCTAATCGTGTGGTTACACATCCAAGCTATCAAGCTTCTCGCTATAAGGATTTTGTCAATGATTTTAATGAAGCTTTTTATAGTGGGAGTATAAAAGCGTATTCTTGTGCATATCTTCATAACTATAAAGAACAGAATCCTGAACCACTGTTAGATGATAGATATGAAAAAATATTACAGACTTCTCCTGTCTATTTTAGGGATGATCAGGCTAAGTTAGAAGAGTTTCTTAAAAAATATGTTAAGTATGGGAAAGGCTCAGATATTCTTTATGAAATTAATAGCGGAAACATTAGACCCTCGAAGAAATTAATTGATCACGTTGCAAGTATGTTTGATGGCAATCAGAACTACATACTTTTGGATGAGCAAAAAGTTGCCTTTGAAACAGCAAGGGTAATTGCAAACAAGAAAGAAAAGAGTGTTGTGATTATTAAAGGCGGTCCAGGCACAGGAAAATCTGTTATTTCGGTCAATTTAATAAGTATATTATTGAGTGATGGATTGAATTCTATTTTTGTTGCTCCAAACGCATCTTTTCGGAACTCAATAGTAAAAATGTTAACCCAAGACCACCCTACTCAGAGAATCAAAAATATATTTAAAGGTTCTGCTGGGTTCTATGACGCGCAGGAAAATGAGTTTGACGTTCTGGTGGTAGATGAAGCCCATCGTCTTAAAAACAAAAGTGCATTTAGGTACAAAGGTGCGAATCAAGTTGATGATGTAATAAAGTCAGCATTAACTTCAATCTTTTTCATTGATGATAATCAAATAGTTAGGCCTGATGATATTGGTTCTGTTTCGGAACTTAGGAAAATTTCAGAACAATATGATGCAAAGGTTTATGAATTAGAATTAAATGCACAATTTAGATGTTCTGGTGCAGAAGGGTTTATCAATTGGCTTGATGATGTGCTTCAGATCAAGGAAACGGCTAACTATGATGGTTGGGACAAAAAAAGTTTTGATTTCAGAATCTTAGATAATCCAAACAAATTACGTTCTTTAATAAAAGAAAAAAACAATAATGGAGAAAAAAGTCGAATGCTTGCCGGGTATGCCTGGGAATGGACGTCTGTAGCTAATGGTAATGCTGATGCGGATGTGGAAGATGTTATTTTGCCAGAACATGACTTTAGAATGCCGTGGAATACAAGAAATGCCAGCAATATATTTGCTATTGATGAAAGGTGTGTAGATCAGGTGGGTTGTATTCATACCACACAAGGGCTAGAGTTTGATTATGTTGGTGTAATTGTTGGAGAAGATCTTAGTATTAATCCTGCTGATAATTCATTCTTCACAGATATTAATAAATACAAAGATAAAACAGGCAAGAAGGGGATGAAGGATAAACCAAAAGAGCTGAATAAATTAGTCAGAAATATTTATAAGGTTTTGATGACACGTGGAATGAAGGGTTGCTATGTTTATTTTGTAGATAAAGAAGTTGAGAAATATTTCAAGTCCAGACTTCTTTCGACTAAATAATAGAATGTTATGGATAATAAAATCTCAATTTTAATAAAAGAATTTGCGGCTAGCTGTCTTTCTCAAAAAGAAAAACCTTTAAATCTATAATGAGTGACTAGGTAGTTTTAATTATAAAATTTTATGAAAAAAGAAGAACATAAGGAGCTTTCTGTAAAAGATAAAATCTTACTCACTCTCAAAGAAAAACCCGGACAAAAAGCGAGAGAGATTTCTAGTTCTTTAGAGGTAGAAAAAAAGGAAATAAAAGCTTTTGTTGATAGGGTAGAAAATTCAATCAAAGACTTGAGTTTTAAGTCAAGACAGGAGATAGTAAGGGTCTTGGTGGAAAAGGTTGTCGGAAACCACGGGAAATTAACAATATCTGGTTATATACCAATAACAAATATCAATGTCTTCACTATCAATAGGAATTGTAGGGCTGCCGAACGTGGGGAAATCCACTCTTTTTAATGCTTTAACCAAGCATAGTGTTCCTGCAGAGAAT
>MPMF02206736.1_pt1 | contig 13177 bp, 7 predicted proteins | sample 1617271 | NCBI WGS metagenome assembly MPMF02 (sample SAMN05944812, study PRJNA350692) | marine metagenome | biome: marine; feature: ODZ; material: water; isolation source: 120 m water sample prefiltered with 30 um filter, filtered on to 0.2 um... | place: Pacific Ocean | collected 2012-04-09... | reverse complement strand
CGCTCATCAACGGCGAGCTTACCGTCACTGATCTGCCGGAAGCCTGGCGGGAAAAATACCGGCACTACTTGGGCATCGAACCACCGACCGATGCAGACGGCGTGCTCCAGGATGTCCACTGGGGTGCCGCGCTGATCGGATACTTCCCCACCTATTCCCTGGGCAACCTGTACGCGGTGCAGTTTTTTGCGGCGGCGGACAACGAACTTGGGGGATTGGACGTCCAATTCTCCCAGGGCGAATTTCGGCCGCTCCTGGATTGGCTCGGAGATCGCATCCACAAACCGGGCCAATGCTATTCCGCGAATGAACTGGTGGAGTCCGTCACGGGAAAACCGCTGGGACACGAGGCCTTGTTGTCCCAGTTGCGGTCAAAATATACTCCGCTTTATGGCCTGGAGTGAGCTTTATGGCCTAGAGTGAACGGTTGAGACCGGGAAACCCTAGCCATCCGTGCATCAGCGTTGCTACACTAGAAAGCTGGTATCAGGTTTATCTGTACAAATGAGTCAAGTTTTCAGCGACAGGCACCGACCGCAGGTTGGTCGGGGAGCGGGTCGCCACGACCGAGCGATAGCTCGCGTCGGTCTGAGGCACAGCCTCGCCAGACGTGCGAAGTGCCATCACCTCCCCTGGAGACTCTGATGACGACGGTTAATTGTCCGAAATGCGATGAACAGGTCAGGATGCCGGCTCATGCCAGCGCTGAAGCGCGGGTGCAATGCCCGCTCTGTGTGGAGGAGTTTGAATTGGCCGAAGCGCTCGATCGCCTGGCCCCGATGCTTGTCGTATTGAACGACCCGGGGGCAGCCGATACCGCTTTCTCGCCCACGAAGAAAACGTACTCGGGAACAGACCTAGTCACCGAATCAGACTGCGAAAGCAAGACGGCCGCGCCGGAATTCTCATTCGAAGATTCTGGCGGCGGACCGGATTCCGCCCCAGCGTTTGCTCTCGAAGATGGATCGGTGACCTCGGGGTCGGCAGGTACCGTAACCACACGACGCGCCCGTTCGCAACGACCCCAAAAAAGTGCCATCAAGGAAATGGTCAAGATCGTCGGTGGCGGGGTGATCGGTCTCACGATCGGGCAGCTGATTCTGTGGTGGTTGCCAGGCGATTATAAACGCGACCCCATCGAACTGGGCCCGAAGGTTCCAAGCTTTGCCGCCTTTCTGGTTCATCCCAAGTTTCGTGGCAACGCCGTCGTCGAGAAAAATGACGAGACTGTATCACAACGAAATTCTGTCAGCCCTTCCTTGGGAAGCTTCAGCTTTGACGACGCCGGCAACCCCGAGTTGCCGACAGCTTCGTTTGATGGCATGCCCGACCCCAACAAGAAGCAGGGCGAAAAGAAGAAAAAGAAACGGAATAAGAAGAACAGCAAAGATGAAACTTCCGACACTCGCAAAGTTCCCGCCGGTAACGCGGCAGAGCCTGATGACGGTAAGGAGCAATCGAGCAGTGATAGTTCCTCGGATCCTCTCGCGCCGCTGGCGACGGAAACCGAAGATGACATTTTAGGCACCAAACCTGACATCGAAGTCCCCATGATTAATCTGAAGTCTTTTCCAACCGCAACTGACGCCACGCCCGAGGAATCGCAACCGGGCGATAGCGGCGACTCAGATCCACCGATCTCATCGCCCCCGACGACGGCGCCCCCTGCCACAACATCGACACCGCCGCCTGTGGAAACGGGCGACTTCGAAGGTGTGAGAAATGCACCCAAGATTTCCGTAGACCAATTGTCATCGCGACTCACTGGGGCCGTCAGTGCTAGTACCGCCATGGACAGCTCGTCCACCGAGCCGGGTCCTAAACAACTATCGTTGGCGAAGGAGTTTTACATGACGATGGCGGGACTTGGCGAAGCAATCACGTTTGTCGACCAGGTTTCCGCGTCCGTTGAAGTCAATGAAGTTGGCAAGTTCGCACTTGACGTCGGGAAGCAGCCAGCCAAGCTGGATCTGATCGGCAAGGTAGCTCCCAGCTGGATGAAGAACAGCCGGCCCCATAATGGTCTCGTTGTTTGTGGTACCGTTGATTCGATCGATTTCGCAGCCCCATATTACGTTACGTCGTTGGTCATGCCGAACAAGAGTGTGCTCAAAGTAGTCAGCATCAATGACCCGTCCGGCGACTATCAACGGCAAGACAAGATCTTGGTCCTGGGCAGCATTCTGGATTCACCACAACAAGACCTGAAGGATTATCAGGGCGAAGCAACCAGGGTGATTTTGGATGGCCTGCACGCCACATTGCCAAACGCTGAATAACGTTCGACCAAATGATCTGGTTTTCTGTGATAAGTCACATCCTTTCTGAGGCGTCGTAGCCGAACTCGTCACAGAATCCCGTCTAGAAGTCTGGCGGTTTTGCGACCGGTCGTTGTCCTACTGATCAAGCGTTTATGAGCCAACGTTGAACGGTTCGTCGAGGAGTTCCGCTAGTGACGGCGCAATGGTATTACGCGATTGGCGGTCGCATCAAGGGTCCCGTGACGAGCGAAGATCTGAGGCAGCGCGCCGTCCGTTGCGAAATCGCCGCCACCGATTTGGTGTGGCGAGAAGGTATGGGCGATTGGGCGACGGCCGAATCGTTGGGGCTGGCAACGCCGGTCGCCCCGCCTCCTTTACCTGGACTCCCGTTGGATGGGGATTCGGTTGCTCAGCCACCAAACACTGATACGGCAGCCGCTTCGTCCGCGGCACATCCCGTCGAGAGTCCACCTCCCATTGGACCGCCTCGCATCGAACCGACTCGATCATCCGCCGCGAAACAGGCCATCAAGCGAACGACTTCAGATCGTGAACCCAGTGAACGCCACGCAAGACAAAGCCACCGCGCGCCAGGCGCATCGCGGGTGTTTCGAGCGGTCTGGATGGCGATCGGCGTTGCGATTTTGGTGTGCGGTTTCTGGATTGGCCATGTGGTTGGCACGAAGTCGAGCCACAACGGCGAATCGCAAGTCGCCGTCGTCGCGGTTCCGAATTCGACGGCGAGCCCAAAAACCCGCGACAAACGAACCGCGACGGACTCGATCGATCCAACTAAGAGCAACCCAACTAAGAGCAATCCAGCTGAGAGCAATCCAGCTGAGAGCAACCCAGCTCCGCTGCCGGTTAGTGGAATGGCGTCCGGCTTTGGTCCCTCACCAACGAACCGCTCGGCACGTCACAGCGCGAACGCCGATTCCGATTCCGCTGGCAGTCCCACCGACATAACGCCGTCTCCTACGGTGGAAAAGCCGCCCACCGTTCCCGTCACTCCCGTTCCTTCCACGGAGCCCCTCGGACCACGCAGTGCTGCAACGGAAAGCACGACGGCATCCCCCTTGCCGCAGAGCACCGATCGGCCCAAAGACGACGGCCCGCGCGTCTTGTTCCAGACGTTGGAAATCGATCGTAGGCCGACCTTTGTGATACCCGGCATGACACTTCCGCAAGAGCTGCGATATCGTATCGTTTCACAACTTGAGATTGCGGCTCGCGCGGCTGACGGCTCTCGAAAGGTCGTGCAGATCATCGAATGCACATACTTGGATCACGCCGACGATCTGTCACGTGCCATGTTCACCAAGTCGCTGAAGCTACTGGAGCGTCAGCAATATACGTTTAAGCTGAATGAACATGACGAAGTCGTCGAATTCACCGGCCTCAAGAAGAACAGGTTCTCGCTGCCCGTCACATTACCGGGCAGCACAGGCCTGCAATTGACTTCGGTGATTGATGAAGACGGGTGGAAAGAGTTGGCACAGCTTACCTTTTTCCACCCCGACGATAGCGTCGCTCAGGGACAACCGTACGTGCGGCAAATGACGCATGACTTTACACCTTTTGGCTCGTGGTCTGGAACCACGACATTTATCGGTAATGATGTACGCGGCGATTTGCAGTCCATCAGTTTTCGACACGCGCTTGAGTTCACCCCACCGGAAGCGAAGGCCGCAGCTGGCCCCCTGGGATTTCGCGTTACCTCCGCTGATTTCACAGTCGACCAAGCCGACGGCTCGGTGGAATATGACCGCAAACACCATCGCGTCAGCAATGCACGCGAAACCTTTCACATTCATGGAACCGTCGCAGGCAAATTAGCCGGGCAACCAATGAACATCCGGATGCAAGAGCAACAGCTCATGACAATCCGTGTCACCGAGCAGCGGCCCAAGACAAACTGACGTTTCGGACGAAGCCGCGCCGCTCACCTTCCACTTTCACCGTTCACCTTTCGATGTTCATCGTTCATCGTTCGGCAGACACGTCGCGCCACGTTCCAAAATCTCTTGCGTATCACGACACACGCGTGGGTCACAGAGCGACCAAAACTCGTCACCCGATTCGATCCCGTGCAAGAAATGGCTAACCGAGTTCGCCATCTCGGGAGCGACCTCGGGGACCGGCAGTTCCACACCTTCCTGGTTGTCTTCGGTTGCCGAGAGCAGTCGCCCACCGTGACGTGGTTCTAGTAGCAGCGTGCCACGTGTCCCATAGATCAGCGTCAGATAGGCGGACATCTTGCCGATTTGCGACCAGGATCCCTCAGACATCGCCATGCCGCGGGGATACCTCATCACCAGAACCGCGTTATCCGGGACAGGGCAAGTCTCCATCTTCACCAGCTGATCGGCGGTCGCCCAGACCGATTCGGGGCGGCCGAGCAGTACTTGGGCGAGCAACGCACCGTAGCAACAATAGTCCATGTAGGCACCGCCTGGACCGTTGCGTTTTGGATCGAATAGCCAGTCGCAGAAGAAGTCCGAACAGCCCAATTCGGCCGGCCCGGCATGTGCGGCGCGATAGCGGACTTGCCAGACATCGCCAATCGCGCCACTCTTCGCGGTCGAAATCGCGTGCTGCATCTGAGGCCACCAGGCGAATGGCCAGTTGACCATCAATCGTGTCTTATTCGCGTTGGCGGCCGCCAACATGCGATCGGCACCTGCCAGCGTGGCAGCCATCGGTTTCTCCACCATCGCGTGCAGCCCGCAGGCGGCAGCCATTTCGACCAACTCTGGACCGGTCGCGTTATCGGCGTAGACCAACACAGCGTCCAAAGTCTCTGCGTCCAACATTTCACCGTAATCGCCGTACGCCGCACAACCATACTGGCTCGCCGCACGCTCGCGCAGCGCAGCATGGGGGTCAGCAACGGCAGCAATCGTTACGTCTGCCCGATCACGCGCATAAGGCAGATTGTCCCAGATGTGATCGTGTGTAAGACCTAGAACACCAAGACGACATGTCATTCGCGACGACTCCTGTGCGTCCCGCTTGCCACACGGGATCTCATTGTGCGACACAATCCTCTTCCCAGATCCCGTCTGGCAGACGGAACCTACGAATCACGATCACGAATCAAAAATCCTTCAACATCATTGATCAACCCAAATCGGGCTCAACCACGCCCATTGCCCGTTCATCTGACGCACGCGCGCCCGATACCGGTCACTGTCCCCGGGGGCGTCTTCGAATGCCGCCTTCACACGGCAGTCCTCCTCCGGGATCAGCGGCCCAATTCTCACGGCCTCGGAAAGCCAGCCTCGCAGATAGTGCGATCGACCACGCCGCAGGAGGTCACCCAACGTATATTCGATCGTCGTACCATTAACAACCAACGTCAATCGATCCGACAAGCGTCCATCAAGTTCGATGGACAAGGCCTGTGTAGTGCCGTGACGCATCGACAGATTACCCGTGGTGACTGACCTCCAGCCCAGCTGTCTCGTTTGTTGCTCCAAGACCTCGTGCGGCAGATCTTGTTCATCCGCATCGGTCTGGTGTCCACCAACGCCTTTGGGCGCTACGATGGCTTGCCCGGAGAAACATGTTTCGACCGCATTGATCGCGCCGTCGCCCAATGCCAGATCAAATGACCATGGAACGGGTTCATTCTTGCGGCCCCATCCCCAAGTGATGCGCAGACGAAATCGCTGCTGGCCGCGTCTGTCGATTTCGCCTGCATCGATAAGGCGGGGATGCAGCCGCTTCAAGACGACATCGTTCTTGAGAATTTCGACGCAGTCCACAGCATCACTACCGCGGACGTCGAGTTCGATTCGTCGGCCCGCGGTGCTCTCGATTTCCCCGCCCATCTCTGCGCCATCAACCAACATCCTAGCTTCGATTTTGTCGCCCGTGACCGCGTAAACGCGCCGAGCCAGGAAGGCTTCCCAGATCGCTTCACGTGTCAAATTGCTGGCCCACACGCCAACGCGACCATCGCCGTGGCTCCCTGGATAACCACCATGGTGATCCGTCGATGCGATCACCCCGAAACGGTGGCCGTTGGCCCAACCGGCGGACGCCGTACTTTGCCAGTCGCGTGGCCCCATATCATGCAGCATCGGATACGGCGCTTCTTCGCTCTCCGAACAGCCGTGCAACGAGTAGATTTCGACAAACGGCGACAAGCCGGCATCGAAATACTCCCAGTCGATGCCTCGGTACCCCGCGGCATATCCGATGTGGTGCGGAATCACGATGGCACTGGCGGCGCGGGCGACCTCGCGCAGCGCCGGCAAATCCGGCGCGCTGAGCAACGGCAATTCCGGTCCGGCCGCGTAGACGTTATGGTCGCCATACTTGAGTGAATGCCATTCGTAGCTCGGTAGCGCCAGAAATATGTCCGAGCGACTGCCCGCCGCTTGCTCGGCAAGCAACTGATTCCAATTCTTGGCCAACCGCGCAAAGCCTTCGTTGTGGTAGTCAATGATGTCGCCATACTGCTGGCGATCAACAGGCATGTCTGGCCAAAACGCGTGGCCGGTGATTGAACAGAAGTCGAGCTGCCGACGCGCTCGTGCGAGCGCCTGAGCGACGGTGCCTTCGCCATAGCTGATCGAACAATGACTGTGCAGATCACCCCAATATAGTTGATACGTCATTTGCCACCGGGGCCGGAAAAGTGAACCGACTTTGAATCGACCATGATACGTGATCCGCGATCCGGCGCGCAGCTGACCGAACGTTTCACCAACGGCCGTCGCGTCAACACGCCAGCCCCCCATCAGCGACACCTGCCGGCAATCCGCCTTTTCGGCAATATGCAGCCGTGCTAGGCTTTGTCTCAAGACCCAAATGCCCTATCCCTCTCCCGCAAGCGGTAGAGGGGACTAATGGTGCCGCTTCGCGGCCAGTTGTTTTGGTTTTGAGACAAAGCCTAATATCGCGCCAAGCCTCTTTACAAGTTCAACCGAATTCCCCAGTTGCTAAGCTCCTTGTCCCTTGTCGACAAGAGCCCGCAGAGAACTGGCTATGATCACGCCGGAAACATCGACTTCTGTCGCACGTCTCTATGCCGTGTCTGCCATCGTGGCCGTGCTCACTGTTCCGGCGTTGGCGTTGGACCTGCCATTGGCACGCCTGTACGCCGAAAACGGTTTGCCCGGCGACATGCGCAAAGGGCTCAACCTCATGGAAGCTTACTCCCATGGGATCGGTGTGGGGATAATCTGCCTTACCGTTTTCGTCCTGGATCGCTCGCGGCGCTGCCGTGTCTGGCGTCTGGCGGCCTGCCCGATTGTCGGCGGGCTGATGGGAACGTTTGCCAAAGGCGTGATCGCTCGCAGCCGTCCGAGTAGTTTTGATTTGAGCCAGCCAATCGCCACCTCGTTTGGCGCGTGGCTTCCCTCGTGGAACGTGCCTGACTGGGATCAGCCGCTGCAGTCATTTCCATCGGGCCATACGGCAACTGCCTGCGGTTTGACGGTCGCTTTGATTCGCATGTACCCGCAGGGCCGACATCTGTTTATCGCGTTTGCCGTATTGGCTGCGTGTCAACGAATCGGAGCCTCCGCACATTTTCTCAGCGACACGTTCGCCGGAGCCGCTGTGGGTCTGTTCTTTGCCACGTTGGTGCTTGACCCACGCTGCGGCGGGAGACTTTATGACCGCTTGGAATGCCCGCAATCGCCGGAAGCTGACAGTATTTGCAAAACTGCTTAGACGAGATCCGCTTATTCAAACCCAGCAAAATGCCTCGGGACCACGATTTTGAGTCGCCAAGGGGAGTGCCAGAATATCAGCTTGCCCGTCGTAGGATGGCCACTCTTGCCTGTCGCCAACGATCAGACGGGCAAGAAAGAGTGCCCGTCCTACAGGCAAGATTCCATCTGCCTGTCGCTTTAGGAAAAATGTGAATTGCCAGAAGCTGCCTGGCATGCAGAAGCCTCATCCCCGGCGCGGGTAGCCAGGCTGCATCCCCCCTGGGCCAAATGCCTTGGCGCAGATTCCATCGGCGGCATAGAATGGACCGCTACACATCAGGGGCAAACTGATGGGAAGGAGGCGTTCGATGCACGCCGGATATGTCCTTTTGATTTTGGCCGCCATAGGTGTTGACGAGACGTCTCAGCAAGCCAGCACATCACAGCCAGCGGAAACGCGAAAGTTTCACGAGATCAACGCCGATCTCCGTGCACTGTTTCGTCGCGAAGTCCAAGCGACATCGGACGCCGATCGAGCGACCGCCATTTTCGAGATGACCGAACTTTATCAAGAAATTCGCCGCGATCCACGCCTCGACAACAGCGACACGCTGACGACTTACAAAGCGAAACTTTGGAGCCGTCTGACGCGTATCAAGGCGGACATCAATAAGCACATTTCCCGTGCCCAACGACGACGAGGCCCCGTGAAACAGGCGTTACCCGAACTATCCGAGCGTGACCTGGCTGACGCCAGTCTGGCAGCGGCAAGTACTTCGGGACACTTGGCGATGGCCGGATCCGCCATGGGTGGACCAGCCAGCGTATTCAGTCAAGGTAGCGCGCGGGGAGGTCGAGCGATTCCTGATTACGGTCCTTCGCTGGTCGCCTTGATCGAGCGAACCATTGCTCCCGAATTCTGGGACACCAACGGCGGCCCCGGTACCATCGTTTACTATCAACCGCTGATGTGCCTTGTCGTCCGTGCAACCACGGAAGTTCACCACGCGATTGGCGGTGCCACGGGCGCTCTTCGAGCAGCTGGTCGGTAAACGGATAGGTAACTACAATCCTGCTCAGGTCAAATCGCCGAAGATCTCGTCCAAGTCCGAATGCTTCTGGCGGCCAGAAACATCGTTTGCCAGTGCGTCTAGCAGATCGTCTTCGAGGTCCGTCTCGGCGAACAGTTCGTGCCGAACTTCATTGATCTTGATCGTCGCTCGGCTACCGTTGACAACCGAGGCAAGCACTTCGTCGGCGGCTGCGTCCAGTTTTGACGAGGCCGGCGCGTCGGCTTGCTCGAATACGCTGGTGCCAACCGAGTAGTTGGGCATAGCGAAGGTTGAGAATTGCAACAGACTCGCTTCGCCTTCCCCGAGGTCGGCCAAGATAGCCGCGCGATCGATCCCGCTATTGAGTGAGATCGCCGTGAGGCCTTCGCCCTCGCCTTCACTAACCGCTTGGCTATTCAGATAATTGACGATGACCCCAACATCTCGTGAAGTCACAAATCTGTCTTCGTTGGCGTCATAGTCACGCTCGCCTGGCAGGGCACGTGCTGCCTCACGTGGACCGTCACCATTCAGCGTGTTGATGACCTGAAGCGCATCGATCGGTGAAATGCTGCCATCTTTGTTCACATCGAGCCGATGGAAGACTGGGTTCTCAGGCCCTCCGGCACCGCCCTGTCCTTCACCATCCGGACCGATGGGCGGGTCGAAGTTACCAAGAATCGGCAAGCCGTATTCATCACCAAACTGCATGTACAAATCGTCGCCGAACGGTACCGGCTCGAATGCATGCTGCAGCGTATTGACTTGGCTCGTAACGCGATTGGCTCCCGTCGGGTCTCCAGAGACCAAGAAGAACCATTCCGCACCCGCACCCGGCATCACACCAGCTCTGTCGGGCACCCACAGACCAACATCGTCGATGCCGTCCTGGTCCAGGTCCGCAGCGACCGGTCTCTCCCGTACGCTCAGGAAACCGAAGTCGATCGTCTGAATCGGTCCCACGCCGAGTCCATCGTTGGCCAGGTCGAATTGGAACTGCCCGGTATTGGAGGATTCGTTGTGCCAGGTGCCCAGGTCGTCCAGACCGTCACCATCAAAGTCACCCACGATTGGGTAACCACGGAGCTGGCTATTGATCTGGGTATCGAGGACGTAGTTGCCGGTCGTATCGAGCAACCATGTCGCGCCATTGAAGACACCAACTTCGTCGCCATCGGTTGGAGCGAAGTTACCCGCAACGGGAAGGCCGTTCAGTAACGTACCACTGAATCCACTCGCATTCTGATCCTGGACAACATTCGGCACTCCATCGTTATCGGTATCCACCAGGAATCGCCACGGCCCGTTGAGCCCAGCACCCACGTTTCCGTAAACGGCCAATTTGTCGAATCCGTCAGCAACGTTGCTGACCGTGTCACGGAAGTTACCGGCGAAGAAGTCGTCGCTGGTAAAGGCCTGGTTTGTGCCGCCATTGCCGTTGCCAAACGAGTAGACAATGTCGCGATTCGTGAAATCACGGTTGATTGGATCGAACGTCTCATTGCCGTTGATACCAACCCAGACGTTGCCCGATCCCCACACACCCACTTCTGGACGCGAATCGACGGTGAAGCGGGCAACAAAGTCGCCACCCGGTTGGCCATCGCCGCTGGGGAAGACCGGTGAATCATGCGGTTCGTTCAGTTGCGATTCGCCGTCCAGCGCATTTCCTGCCGGGTCCTTGATCTCATCGCTGATCGTCAGCGTAAAACGATCATCTGGTAGCGGTTCGAGGAATGTCAAAGTGATCGTGCCGGTCGCCGGGTTGCCGTTGGTGGCGGCAATTGGATTGTACACGACGCTCTGCAGCGGAATGACTCCTTCGGCATCGCCCTTGACTTCGTAGTGGCCGAGATTCTCTGCCGGGTTGCCGTTGGCGCCACGATCTTCGACCGCCTGATACAACCAATTGGTCACGCGATTTGGCAGATCTTGGACAGAAATCACCAACGAATTCACCAATGGCGTTGGCCTCAGTGTTCCGTCGCCTTCGTACTTGTGATCAAACAAGTTAAACGGGTTACCGGCGTTGTTGATGTCCACGTCAGTGACCTGTGGACCTTGCGTGTCAATAAAGATGTCCAGGATTTGGGCTGTGTCGCCCGCACCGGTCACTTGGTTGATGTTGCCTGCAACGTCTTCGGAAACCACCAGGATGCGACGTAGGCCATCGTAGCCAAGCGCCACGGCGGCACCATTGTTGTTACGAGCATCCGGGTCGTTCATGTCGACTGTCGAGGTCAATTCCCATTGACCGTTCGGGAAGTCGCCAGTGGCGTTGCCGAATTGGTTGTTGCCATCAAAGGGAACGGTGTTCGTCTGGCCGAGCAACACGTCCAAGCCATCGACTGTGGAATTCTGATTAACGTCCAAGTAGACCTGTACGAAGGAGTTCGCTTCGGCCAAACCGTAGAACGTCGGCGTGCGGTCATTCGTGATTCGATCGGTGAACGACACCTCCAACTGATTGTTCCCAGTGTTATTACCTTGGACACCGCTATCACTGTCCGGGTGCAAGCCGTCATCGGTCGACGACGTAATTCCGAAGAAGACCGGCGGGACGACCGTGTCGACCACGATCTCCAGAGATTCGCTTCGAGCACCGTAGCCCGTTTGCGTGGGTGTCGACGGATCGATGATTTGAACTCTGGCGTTGATGAAGTGGCTACCATCGGTCAGCGTCGTACTGGAACCATGAGCCGCAAGGCTAAAGTCAAAGACATAAACGCCGGGTTCGGCACCAGGTTGAGCATAGCCAACAGGCACCTGCGGCTCGACTGTTCCCTGCTGCGGATCCCCCTCGACAAACACCGGCACGCGGAAACCTGCAGTGGCCGGCGTGGTTGTGACGTCAGAGATAAACGGAATCGGAATATTTTCGTCGGGTGGATTATTCGGGAACGTCGTCCCGTCGTTTCCTTGGATATCCTGCAAGAGGACGGCGTCGTCCAACCGGAAGATGATTGTCGGCTGCGCGTCGCACGTGATGTTGTCGAAGTGCGAACGACCGGTATCACTATTTAGTCCAGACGGTGGGTTGGTCGTGCAGTCGTACGTATTATCGACCGGTAGATCGTCCAGTTCGATGTCGTACGGTACGGCCGGAGGTTCGTTAACCACTGTCACGTCGTAGCCGTTGATCACCACCGGCACGTCCGGCAACGTCGGCACTTCGCCAAAGACGTGCAGGTAGTAGGTCTGGCCAGAAACCGCCGGAATGCGGACACGTTCATCCTCGTCGCCAGCTCCTTCGTTGCTGCCGAAGCCCGTGAGCACGTTGCCGGCTGCATCCAGGACTTCAATATCCAAATTGCCGTCGCCTGGCACCAGAGCATTCTGATCGTGGAAGTAGACTTGGAAGTCCAACGTTCCGTTATCCAACGCCACCACACGATAGTAGTCGTGATCTTCCACAATGCCCGGATGCTCGGTAGCATTCGGGAAGATCTCGGCGTGCTGGATCTGCAGCGTCTCGCCCGAACCAACATAGGCCGCATTGGTGCGGAACTCGTTAGGTTCGTTGAAGTCCGGCCCCATCACGGTGATGTTAGGATCGCCATTGTTGCGATTATTCTGGGGCGTCGTGAGGTCGAAGTTGGTGAGCACGACTTCCGTGTTCTCATAGGACACACTGGGACGTCGAACCGTGGCATTGAACGGCAACACGTTGCCGGCATCCGCCGTGCGACTGCGATGAATGATGATGTAATCGTCTGCATCGCTGAGGAATGCGAGCGTCCCGTCGGCATTCAGATTGGTGATCAATAAGGCGTCCGACGCACGCGGATCGCCGCCCTGTACGTTGACGTAAAGGCCATTGCCAACTGCCGCAGCCGATGCCACCCAGAACGTATCGTCACCGTCATCGCCGTCGGCGGTAATCGACTCGATAATGCCTGGTGTGCCAATCGCCGTCGTGCCATCGTCAAGTGTCACATTCCGCCACAGGGTTCCGCTTCCCGCCCCGAATCCAAGCACTTCGACGCTCGCCGTTCGGTTCGGGCTATCGACGCGGATCAAGTCACGGCCACTGGTGCCACTGAGTTCGACCTTATCCGCAAAGCCGCCGGCTCCGCCCGTGATCGTAAACGAGTTGGCACCTTGCGGCACGTCGTCGAAGTTGAAGACCGTGGCGATACCATCGGCGGTAACTGTGCCCGAATCAGTGCTCGACGGCGTGTAGTGAATCACGTCGTCG
>MPMF02263133.1_pt1 | contig 13199 bp, 7 predicted proteins | sample 1617271 | NCBI WGS metagenome assembly MPMF02 (sample SAMN05944812, study PRJNA350692) | marine metagenome | biome: marine; feature: ODZ; material: water; isolation source: 120 m water sample prefiltered with 30 um filter, filtered on to 0.2 um... | place: Pacific Ocean | collected 2012-04-09... | reverse complement strand
CAGTCCCAGCAACAACGAATAGTGTTTTGCTAAATCAGACATAAAGAAACCATCATCAATACCATCGAAAATGCCAAACCAATAACATACTACCCACTAAACTGCGCGAGGAACCCCCTTTGGGAGAGTTTGGATCTTAGTAAATCAGCTAAGAAACAACACTTAAAAACTGCACGACCTCCGAAGGGAGAAGGACATGTTCAAGGCTCTCTTAAACCTCCAAAGCGAAAAAGTCTGTTTGCGGGGCAAGCCCAAGCCACGGTCTATGGCCGTGATCAATTACTCGAGCAGCGGTATGCCCGCTGCCACATCCGCTCGCCGGTCGTGGCGCACTTGTTCCGCCCTTTGTTGTGCTCCCCTGGAAGGCCACGGATCCGCTTACGTGCGGCTCGCGTCACGGAGGCGGGGGAGGTCTAAATTGGCCGGGTGGGCGAGTTGGCTCGTGGCGATGCCGCTGGCCGCGTCCGAATCGCCGCGGACCGCCAGGCGGCCCGTCATGTACCGGCCGACGGTCTGCCGACGGATGTTTGTACTGTTCCAAGACAAGCTGGTAGGTCGCAGCTTCAGGGAAGTGATCGACCAGAGCCGATTGCACTGAGACAGCGTTCGCGAAGCTCGCCTTTGCCTCGTCGAGATTCCCGGTAAGCTCTTCGAGGACACCCGCCCTGTGGTACACGAAGGCAAGCAGCGCGGCGTGCTCTGGCGCGTGGGACGGCTGGCGAACCAACTCCCTCAGCACGTCAATGGCCTTGTCGAGATTTCGTAAGCGTTGCTTCGTGTCTTCTTCACTGGTGAGGCTGTCCGCAGCCAGCCAAGGATCATGTTTCGGCGGAGGAAGGCTCCCGTCAAGAGCTTTCCGTGAAGGAATGCGTTTTGGGGGAGGGCTGGCGGGACGGAGATGCGGATTCGGTCCGGAACCTTGACGCAAAGGCATGTCGTCCAACTTGTGCGGGCCGTCCGGCATTCCGATGGTTGCTCCCCAAAGGCCTTGTCGGCCCAGTAGGAAGTAGGCCCGTGCCAGTTCATACCGGGTTTCTGGATAATACTTCTCGCCATGTGTCGACTCTAGAAGTTGCACAGCTTGTTGGTGCGACTGGATCGCTTCTTCAGGCTGTCCGATGTATGGGTACATATGGCCGATCTCGTTGTGGATTTGCGCAGTCTCCAACGCAATGGTTGGATCATCGCTTGTCTCGTCGAGTTGTTGATAGATACTGATCGCCTCGCGATACGCGGCCGCTGCTTGGTCGAACTGTTGGAGATGTTGGCGGATGTCACCTACCCGCCGCTTCGCTTGCGCTGCCTTGCGGCGGAAACGACTGTCGTTCCCATTTTGCTCTGCCAAACGATCATAAAACGCAAGCATGCTTTCCAGTAGTGCCGCCGTATCCGGCGACAGCGCCGGTCGTAACGACGGCTCGCGCTGGCCGCTGGGATCGGTGTTTTCCGCAATCAAGACGGCGAAGGGGTCGAAAGGTTCCGGCGCGAACTGTTCGTAGATGTTGTCCAGTACCTCCAAGCCCACATCCGTGGCTGACTCAGCCCTCGCACGCTCGACCCGTTCTCCGTCAAGCGCTGCCTTTGTGCGGAGGTAGCCGACCGTGGTTGCCACAGCCGCTAACACCAGCAAGCTCAAGGCCGTCACGGCTAAACCGGCCACCAGTCGGTTGCGGCGGCACCACCGCCAGACATGTTCCGCGGCGGTCGTGCGGCGAGCTAGAAGTGGCTTGTCTTCCAGGAAACGGCGCAGATCCGCTGCCAAGTCTCCGGCGGACTGATAGCGATCCGCCGGTTCACAGGCGATGGCTTTCAGAATGATCGTCTCTAGATCGCGGGGGACGGCGGGATTGAGTTTTCGGGGACGAGCGACATCGCCAGCGACAATCTTCTCCACCAGACGGCCTTGAGGCAGGTCGCCCAAAGCCAACTGGCCAGTCAATAATTCGTGGAGCGTGATACCCAGGCTGTAGATATCGCTGCGAGCGTCAATCCGGCCGCCCGTCAGAAGTTCGGGTGCCATGTATCGCAACGTACCAACGACATCCCCGCTCCGAGTCACGTTGTCTTGCTCCAAGAACTTGGCCAGCCCGAAGTCGGTGACCCAAACGGTGCCCTCGGGGTCGAGGATCAAGTTTGCCGGCTTCACGTCACGGTGAAGCACGCCATGCTTGTGGGCGAAGTCGAGTGCGGCAGCGGCCTGAATGCCTATGTCGGCGACGTGGCGGACGTCTGCGTCTCTCGCGGTGCATTTCGTAGTTAATGTATCCGGGGAAGATTGCTCGGAGTCTGAGAATGGCGGCAGACTTATCGGCTCGGGCGTTGTGTCTCCCGCACCGATCCGCGTCTCTTCATGGACTCTGGGTGGCGGCAACGGTTTGCCCCACTGATCCAAGCTGACGCCATCAATCAACTGCATTACGTAGTAGTGATACCCATCGTCGTAGGCAACGCCAAACACGGGCACAATATTTGTGTGGTGCAACCTTCCGGCAGTCTTTGCTTCTCGGCGGAACCGCAGCAGATGCTTCTCGTCCAACAGCGCTTGCTTCGGTAGGACTTTGAGAGCCACGCGGCGGCCGAGTGACTCCTGTTCGGCCTCGTAGACGATGCCCATGCCCCCACGACCGATCTCACGGATGATTCGGAAATCGCCCAGACGTTCCAACCGCACTCCACGCAGTGACACTTGCCCACCGGAAGATAGCTCCTTGCGGACTTTCAAGTTTTCGATCGCCACGGCGGCAGGAAAGAGGTCCCGTATTTCCTCGGCCAACTCCGGATAGCGCTCGGCGTACTCATCCATCGATGGATGCTCGCCACGACGATATCGCTCGGTGAACTCGTCGATTAGTGTTTCTACAGGATCGCGGCCACCCTGGGGTTTCTGGATTTCATCGTCGTTGTCGAGACGAGGGCTTCGCTTATCCAGTGGCGGTTCGGAAGGTTCAAACGTCATGATCCACCGTCGTCCAAATCACTCTTCGCACACGTCGGACAGTTTCGCGAAGATACCCTTGAGTCGTTTGAGCGCCCGCACGTATCGAATGCTCGCCGCCTTCTGCTGGATACCGAGCACTTCGGCCACTTCGGTATTGGTCAACTCTTCGAAATGTCGTAACGCGAGAACTTCCTGATCGATGGGGTCCATACTTGCTAAGGCCGCCTCCACCTGACTCGACAATTCAGCTCGTATCGCCGCCTGGCTTGGCGAAGTTAATCGACCGAGCAGTTGACCGGCGATGGATACTGAAGTCGCCTGGGGATTGAATCTGTCGTGGATTGGAATTTCTCGGACGACACTCCGCTTCCTGGCGCCAAAATGGCGACGATGGACGTCGACCAAAGTCTGTCCGACGATCATTCTCAGCCAAACAAAGACCGACGAGTCGCCGTGATCCTCGAAATGCCGCAAACGCCGAGCGGCGTCCAAATAGGCTTCCTGAAGGATATCGTTCTCGTCGACTCGTCTGGCCAAACGCTGGTCGAGGCGAAAACGCACCATTTGCCACAAGCGTTCGCGATGACGAGAAAACGCCTTCGCCAACGTCTGCTCGTCTCCTGCTTTCAGCTGACTAAGGATCTCCACGTCTTGTTCCTCGGCGCCGGGCATTACAACTCCACTAACGTAAAACGTCGTCGACTTTCTACAGGCTTCCCACAACTAAGTATATGCCGCCTGGCCCGGCAGGCGGAGTTCGTAACGAAGAGCATCGCCGAAACTCCGGATCATCGCCGTCCCGGGGCTGGCCGTTCTGTCCTCGTCTGTAGATTGCGACGCGCGTCTTTCGTTAGTGGTATCGGGCCGCCAATGAGGCAACAACGTGCGGCTCGATCATCGGTTAACAGAGAAAAGTCCACGATCCGAGGAAGGAACAGAATGATGAAGGCGAACACCCTATTCAGGCGACTTTTTTCCCGTTCGGCCAGACCTCGCACAAGAAAAAGGCGGCGTTGCGAAGGTGGCCGTCGCTTATGGGCAGAGACACTCGAGGACCGTCATCTGCTGGCAGGGATCTTGAGTGTCTTCCCGACGTCCGACGCGCCGGGGACGACGGATCTTCTGGTTAGCTACGCCATCGTCGACACGGGGCAGGTAGATTCCTATGACGACGTGGGCAATGTAATCGATCCATCGTCGAGTGAGGCATTCTACGGCCAAGACGCCCAACACGAAGGCAACCAGCCCGGCTATGCCACCGGCGTCAGCGGACTGACTGTGGATGACAACATCACGGGGCTGACTTGGACGCAGAGCCCCGACTGGGACGGCGATGGTGACATCGACACAAACGATAAGTTCAGCTGGGAGGATGCGCAGTCATACGTCGACACGCTGAACGCGCTGAGCTACGGCGGGTACAGCGATTGGCGTCTGCCGAGCATCAAGGAACTGTATTCGCTGATCGACTTCACCGGCGTCACCGGCATGACGGAAGCCACGGCCACGCCGTACATCGACACCGACTACTTCGCCTTCGGCTACGGTGACGAGGCGTCCGGCGAGCGTATCATCGACGCCCAGTACTGGTCCAGCAGCGAGTATGTCAGCACGACGATGAACGGAAGTCACACGGTCTTTGGCGTGAACTTCGCCGACGGTCGGATTAAGGGCTACGGCACGTCGAAACCCACGGGTGCCGAGGTGACGCAGTATGTGCGCTACGTGCGCGGCAACACCGAGTACGGACTCAACGACTTCGTCGACAATGGCGACTCCACCGTGACTGACAATGCAACCGGGTTAACGTGGGCGCAGGACGACAGTGGTATCGGCTTGGATTGGGAAGCCGCGCTGGCGTGGGTTCAAGAGATGAACGATGCGAACTACCTGGGTTACAACGACTGGCGTCTACCCAATGCCAAGGAGCTTCAGAGCATCGTCGACTACTCCCGCTCGCCCGACACCACCAGTTCGGCGGCGATCGATCCGGTCTTCAATGTCTCCACGATCATCGACGACGGTGGCGACACTGACTACCCATCGTTCTGGACCAGCACCACGCACCTGGATGGGCCGCCTGAACAACTTGGCAACTACGCCGTCTATGTCGCGTTCGGCGAGGCCGAAGGGTGGATGCAGTTCCCGCCCGGCAGCGACTACCAATTGATGGACGTCCACGGTGCAGGCGCGCAGCGCAGTGATCCCAAGAGCGGCGATCCGACCGACTATCCCTTCGGCCACGGCCCGCAAGGCGATGTGATTCGCATCTACAACTACCTGCGCCTGGTGCGCGACGCAGACGGCGGAGATGGTGATCCGAACGAACGGCCTACAGCAGAAGCTGGCGAACCGTTCACGGTCGAGACAGGCAATACGATCACTTTGGACGGCTCGGCGTCGACCGATACAGACGGTACGATCGTTCTGTACCAGTGGGATCTAGACAGCGACGGACAGTATGACGACGCCACCGGCGTCACTGCCAACTTCAGCGCCGTGACCGTCGGCATTTACACAGTCGGCCTGCAGATCACCGACGACGATGGCGCACAAGATACCGACACCACATCCATCACGGTAACCGCTCCGCCCAATGCCGCCCCGACGGCCGAGGCCGGTGGGCCGTACGAAGGCGTTGTGGGCAACACGATCACGCTGGACGGCTCGGCGTCAGTCGACGCAGACGGCACGATTGTTCTGTATCAATGGGACCTGGACGGCGACGGCCAGTACGACGATGCCAATGGCGTGTCAGCGGACTTCTACGCGGCGGAGGCCGGCACCTTCACCGTCGGATTGCAAGTCACCGATGACGATGGTGCACAGAACACCGACACTGCCGTGCTGGATATCACCGACGTGGATGAACCAAACCATGCTCCTCGTTTGGCCCATCCCATCCAGAACCAAACTGCTCCCGCAAATCGAAGGTTGCGACTCCAACTTCGCCCCGACACGTTCGTCGATCCCGATGCTGGCCAGAGTTTGAGCTACGCAGCCACACAGGCAGACGGATCACCGTTGCCTAGGTGGCTAAGGTTCAACAGCCAGACGATGGCTTTTTCGGGCAGACCGTTGGTCCGCGATGTCGGTCAATATGATGTTCGCGTCACAGCCACCGATTCCGGCTCGCCCGCGCTGGCTACTTCTTCGGAGTTCACGATCAGCGTAGTTGGCCATCCTTTCCGTGCCCAGAATGCGGATCTACCGCAGGACGTGGACGGCAATGAACTGGTGACGCCGCGGGACGCCTTGATCCTCATCAACTGGATTAACGCCAACGGACCGGGCCCCGCGCCGGATTCTGTGCCCGAAACGGTCGAGGGTTCATTATCCTTCGTCGACGTCAACGGCGATGACGCCATATCGCCCATGGACGTACTGATGGTCGTAAATCACCTGAATCACCCATCCCTCACATCCGTTCCGCTGGCCGAAGGCGAAGGGACCATCGCCACTACGTCGCCCCGCGCTACACCAACTCTGCACGCCCCGTTCACTGAGACCCCGTTCACGGAAACCCCGTTCACGGAAACCCCGTTCACGGAAACCCCGTTCACGGAAACCCCGTTCACGGAAACCCTGCGTCGGACAGCCACTACGGTGGATCTGGCGTTCAGCCAAAACACGGAGCTGTCATCACCGGCCGATTTGGATGAACTGCTGGGCGTTCTGGCCCACGACACAGGTCGTGGCGAGACGGAGTGTGACGACCTCGCCATGGTGGAGATTGTGTAACATACGACGTGACATCCCTGCGACCAAGAGAGGAAGATCTGATGGGATTGAGAGCAGGTTTCATTACGGGACTCGCGATCGCTGGGTTTGGTGCCGTCTGCCAGGCTCAAACCGCGCCTGTGCAACGAGCCAACGCACTGTCGTACTGTGTTGTCGACACGGGGCAATCGCACTGCTTTAGTGATCGTGGCCAGTTGCTGAAAGCACCGCAGCCGGGAGAGCCGTTCTTCGGACAGGACGCCTTCTACCAAGGGCCCAATCCCAACTACCGGGACAACGGCAATGGCACGGTCAGCGACCTGAATACGGGTCTCATGTGGCAGAAGACCTCGGAGCTGAATCGCAAACTGACGTTTCCCGAGGCGCTGGCGCGGGCCAGGCGATCGAGATCTTCCGGCTACGGCGACTGGCGGCTGCCGACGATCAAGGAGCTTTATTCGCTGATCGACTTCAATGGCAACGCCCGCGCCCGGCCTCCGGTGCCGTACATTGACACACATTTCTTCGACTTCTCTTACGGCAACGAATCGATGGGCGAGAGATTGATCGACGCGCAGTATTGGTCCAGCACTGAGTACGTCGGGTTGACGATGCGTGGCAATGCGACGGTGTTTGGAGTGAACTTTGCGGATGGCCGCATCAAGGGCTACCCGCGAGACACTGGGCAGAGAGGCGAGCGGGCCACTCATTTTGTCCGCCTGGTCCGAGGTAACCCGAGCTACGGCAATAATCGCTTCGTCGATCACGGCGACGGGACGATCTCCGATTTGGCGACCGGCCTGATGTGGTCCCAGGCCGACAGCGACAAGGTGCTGAATTGGCAGCAGGCATTGGCCTGGTGCGAGGAGCTGCCCCTGGCCGGACACGACGATTGGCGGCTCCCCAATGCCAAGGAGCTGCAGAGCATTGTGGACTACAAGCGGGCACCGGATTCCCGCGATCTTGCGCGGCGCGGTCCGGCCATCGATCCAGTGTTCAAGATGACCAGTGGCGAAGGATGGATGTGGTCGAGCACCACGCACCTGGAGGGACCGGGATCTCAAGGCGGCGCTGCGGTCTATCTAGCTTTCGGCCGAGCCACGGGGTTCATGCCGACGCGTCGTGGACGGAGGCACGCCATGAACGTGCACGGTGCGGGCGCTCAGCGCAGTGATCCCAAGAGTGGCAACCCGAACGATCGAAGGTGGGCAAGCGGGTTGGGGCCTCAAGGCGATGAAATCCGGATTTACAACTACGCACGGGCCGTTCGGAACATCGATCAGGAATCTGTGCAACGTGTCCAGCCCAATCTTGTGCCGTTGCCGGTTTCCGCCCTCAGGCCTCGCCGATTGCCAAGATGACCGGCGGGAGTTCTACCACGGAGGAAGCCTGGTCGAGACGTAGGGAGACAGCCGCATTAAACTGAGGAGAAACTCGGCTACCTTTGCGAAGCGTTCGTTTTCGAGAATTGAACTGGTTAAAAGCCGTGTCGGGGCACAACATCGCTGGTTTGAGCTGCTAAGCTAGTAAACGCAAACAGACTCGTTTAACAAGGAGAGACGAATGAACGCGCAGGCTGCCAGGTTCCTTGCCGTTTCGTTCCTTGGCTTTGTGCCAATATTGACGAGTATCTGTCTCGGCCAGGATTCATCGAAGGATGCTACCAGCGCGTCCGAAAACAGCGCGTCCGAAAACAGCGCGTCCGAAAACAGCGCGTCCGAAAACAGCGCGTCCGAAAACAGCGCGTCCGAAAACCAGCGTCCGCATGAATGGCCGCAACTCAAAGGAAACTCAGGCTTTACGGGTTTGTCATCGGATGACTCGGTCAAGCCACCATTGAAGCTCTTATGGTCTTACCGTTTAGACGGAGACGCGTCCGGAGACGCCGGTGCCGGGGTCATTGTGGCGGACGGCAAGGTCTTTGTGCCCGTAGCAAATAGTCATTCGATTGTGGCGCTTGACGCGAACAGCGGCCGGTTTTACTGGGAGCATCGCGATCAATCGATTGGACAGATCGGTTACCTCGGCCATGCGCCGGTGCCTGCGTATCACAGAGGCCGCGTGATTCTTGAACAACGGCGTCAGTCTTCGGGAGTGATCGCTCTCGATGCCGAGACGGGCGCAGTGCAGTGGCAACAAGCCCTGAGCCCACACGGCAAGGATATGAACCGGGGCGGGCTGCCCGTGGCAAATGGAATGGTCTATTGCAGCGAAGGCGAACCCGATCCGGCGCTGAGTACGCTCGACGTTGCGACGGGCAAGCGCGTCTGGCGGACACCGTTGGGCGGCGACGTCGGCGAGTATGCGATCGGTCCCACCGTTGCCGGAGGCCGGGTCTTTGTCTCGACCCGGGCGAACACGCGCCGCGGCCCAAAGCCGGACAACTTCCGCGGCGCCATTACGGCGTTCGACGCAAAGAGCGGCGAGATCCTTTGGCGCCGAAAGAATATCTACTCGTGGAGCCCCATGGCTTCTGATGGAAAAGTCCTGGTGTGCCCCATGTGGTCCTCCCCGGACGAAAAACTGTACCTGCTGGATTGCGTCACCGGAGAAACGATTTGGGCCAAGACGCGCGTCGCGAACCACTACAACCCGCCGATCACGTTCACGAAAGAGCTGCTGCTCTATCAGCCGTGGGGTCCGAAGCTTCATGCGATGTCGCGGACAACCGGTGACCCACAGTGGATATTTCACAACGAATTTACGAGTGCCGGATGCTGCACGCCCGCGGTCTCCGGCCAATACGCCTATATCGGAACATCCGTACCAAAACGTTCCGGGGATCTTGAGTCACTACGCGGATTTCGCCTGGCGGATACTCCCAGCGACACCGGGAAATATGGCACGTTGAACGCCATTGACCTGTCGACGGGCAAGTCCGTCTGGCGATTCCCGACGACGAATACGGTGTGTGGGGATCCGGCTATCGCTTATGGACGTCTCTATTTCGCTAGTCGGGACGGGAGGGTCTACTGCTGTGCCCCCGCGGAGCCCGATGAACGGATGACACCGGAAGCGAAGGACAAATCACCGCCAGCTCCCAAATCAAGGGTCGCGCAGCTTCTATCGACTCGGCGCGATCAAGAGGAGCAACGGGGCACCGACTGGCCGATGCAGGGTGGAGGACCGGACCGAGTTGGCGTGAAGGGAGTTACGTTGAATCCGCCCCTAAAACTCGCTTGGAAGTTTGACACGCGGGGCCGCGTACTGACATCCGCAGCAGTTGTTCGAGGCGTGGTGTACGCAAGCTCGGAGTCCGGCAAGATCGTTGCCGTGGATGCTGGCCGAGGTCAGAAAGTCTGGGAACTCGATACTGGTCAGCCGGTACGGTGTTCACCGGCAGTGGCTGGAAAGTTGGTCTATTGCGGTTCCGACAACGGGATTCTGTACGCACTTGATGCGCGAACAGGGAAACCGATCTGGCAGTTCGAGGCAGGTGGGCCGATTCAGGCGTCACCGGCGGTCGTGGGCGACGTGATCGTCTTCGGCGCCAACGATCACAACCTTTACGCGCTGGACCGGCGAACGGGCCGAAAACTTTGGAACTTCCGCACCAGCCGTTTTTGTGTCCGGGCTCCACCGGTGATTCACGGAGATCGCGTTTTTGCCGCCGGGTGGGCCGATTGGGTTTGGTGCCTTGATCTGAAGACCGGCAAGCCGGTTTGGCAGTCGTTTATTCCGGTCTCGATCGAGGCGGTTTCCTGGTATCGCGATCAGCTCTGGGTTCGAAGTCCCTACTATGTTGTCGAGCTTGATCCGGCCAAGGGGACGTGGCTCCGCATTGCCGAAGCGTCGTACGGTTACGGCGGCATGGCGTTCGCTGGAGATCGGCTGTTTCAGTCAGGCGTGCAAGGCCAATATGGTACCGAGGGAGCCACCTTCGTTTCTTTGGATGGCAAAGCAGGACCACCTCCCGAGCAAGTTGCTCCCACGCTAAAAGGCGTTGGAATGATGACCCCGCAGCCGCTTATAGAAGCCGCCGAGCTTGAATCGATGGCCACGCCCCTGGTCCTCGGAGACAACCTCTGCATTGCGACTTTAGAGGGGAAAGTCGTTCTGTCCGACTTCGATGGTAAGCTGCTCTGGAACTATCAACTCGGCGGTCCAAGCCACGCTTCACCAACCGCTGCCGACGGCCTGTTGATCGTTGGCTGCGATGATGGAAATCTCTATGCCTTCCGAGAAGCCCGGCAGGTAAAGTAGCCGTTTACGTCCAGTCTTGAGGTCGGCGACGTCGACTGCTGCGCGGTGAACCGTTACTGCGGGCGGACTGAGCAGGCTCGAAGAAGGATTTCATAGTTTGCGACGCCCCACTTCGATAAACAATCGCAAGCTATGCTAAACTGCAAGGTTTACCCCGTCTCCGATTCTGAGAAATGAGTGTGTGTCAGTCTGTTCCGCGCTTATCTTGCCCATTGCCAACCGTCGCAACGGCGTTTCTCCTGGCTATTCTTGGCGGTTGTCGTTCAGAAAATCGATCCTGGCCGGAATCCAAACACGAGCCGGTCAATAAAGAATCATCCTCGAGCAAGTTGCCGCCAGGCATTGATTCGATGTCCGGGCCGCAAATGTACGCGTCGCTTTGCAGCCCGTGTCACGGGGCCAACGGTGACGGCCACGGTCCGGGGGCGCGATCCGTGTGGCCCCCGCCACGCAACTTGCGCCGCGACAATTTTCGGCTGGTGAGTAGTCAGAGCCGTGCTCCCACATTGGCTGATATCGAGCGCGTGATCCGGCAGGGAATACCGGGGACGTCGATGACCTCGTTCGAGGATCTAGCTGATCGCCAGCGAACGATACTGGCGGAAGAAGTGCTGCGTCTACGCCTTGAAGGTGTGCGACAGCGAGTGATCGACGAGCTGCAACGAGATGGCATCTCTAACATCTCAGAAGACATCGCAGAAGAAGTCGAGGCGGCGGTCCGCCGTGCTGCAACACCTGGCGAGATCGTCCCGGTCCCCTCCTTCGGTTTCGCTAATTCGCAGGACACGGACAGGGGGCAACGAGTATATCGTCAACAGCGTTGCGGCTCGTGTCACGGCGATGATGGGGTGGGTGTCTGGGACGTATACTTGCGCGACGACGAAGGGAACGCGACGCGCCCTCGCGATCTCGTCCATGAGCCGTTCAAAGGCGGTCACCTTCCGGAATCGATCTATCTGCGGCTGCGCCTCGGTATGCCAGGTACTCCGCATCCGAGCAGCCCGAGTCTGTCAGAGCAAGAGTTGGTTGATTTGGTCCACTACTGCCACTCACTTGCAAAGGAGCCAAGACTAAATCTGACCGGCCATCAAAGACGCACGCGTGCCACAAGTCAGAGCTATCTGAGAGCACTGGGCAAGACGCGTCCACGCTGATACTCTGCGTACGATACTGGCCGAAAGGTCCTCGTCGGGACGAAGAGTCCGAACGAGCACTTTGCTGGTCAGGATCAGAACGATCCCGTTGAATCCGTTTCGCTGTCGTCCGGTCCCGCCTCCTCGGTCGGTTTCGATGGGGCCTCTTCTGTGGACTCCGGTGCAGTGTCATCAGCTGACTCTGGTGCGGGCTCTTCTGTTGACTTTGGTGCCGGCTCATCTTCAGCAGTAGGACGTTGGGGGCGCTTTGGGCGGTCCGCACCCTCATCGCCGTCGCCGCCTGGCCGACCGCGTCCGCCGCCACCGCGTCCGCCGCCTCCGCCACCACCGAATTGCTGACGCCTTGCATCGATTTCTTCCTGCGTGACAAAACCGTCACTGTCGGCGTCCATGCGGTCAAAGAAATTCTGCATCCACTCGGGAGCGTCTTCCTTAGAGAGTTTGCCATCGCCGTCAGCGTCATTGTCCATCAAGTTTCCGCGACCTCCACCCCCACCGCCTCGGCCACCGCCAGCGCCTCCACCACCGGCAAACAATTCTTGCATACCAGTTTCAAATTCCTCGCGCGAGATTTCGCCGTTCTTGTCCGTATCAAGTTGTTCGACGCGATCCGCCATGCGACCAGCTAATTCGTCACCCGTCAGTTTGCCGTCCTGATTTTCATCGCGACGATCGAAGATTGCGGCTGGATCGAAGCCGCCGCCTCCGCCACCAAAACCGCCGCCACCTCCGCCGCCACCTCCTCCGCCAAAACCACCTGGTCCACCGCCCATGGTCTCAGGATCCGGAGATTCCGCGTCGCCGTTCTCAAGACTCGTGTCGCCGCTATTGGTCTGCGACGAATCATCCTTCGTACAACCGCTGCTAAATCCCAACAGGGCCGCACTCACAAACAAAGCAAAAGTGCATTTCATCTCGAATGTCCTTTCATGTGTACCGCGCTAAAACGCCACACTACTCTCTTGCAGCCGGAACACAATAGACCTGCTTATTGAAACGAAGGAACTATCGGCCGCTGGCTACGAATTGCGCGGTGTCTGCCGGGGTGCAGTCAGCTCAGTAACGTGGTTTCTTTGGAATTAGAGAGACGTTGCTGCGTTTGGTTGCGAGTTATCGGAGGCAAGTCATTGGGCTGGCCGAGGATTCGTTCCCAAATAGACTGCCAGATTCCTCCACGTACGGCT
>MPMF02104340.1_pt1 | contig 13214 bp, 10 predicted proteins | sample 1617271 | NCBI WGS metagenome assembly MPMF02 (sample SAMN05944812, study PRJNA350692) | marine metagenome | biome: marine; feature: ODZ; material: water; isolation source: 120 m water sample prefiltered with 30 um filter, filtered on to 0.2 um... | place: Pacific Ocean | collected 2012-04-09... | reverse complement strand
CCCTATCGTGGTGCTGTCGACCCTCGGCATTGCAAGTGCGATCCTGGATGCGGCCGGGCTTTCTTTTCTGGGCTTGGGTGCACAGCCGCCCACACCCGAGTGGGGCACGATGCTCGGGGCCGAGCGCAACCAGGTATTCAGTGCGCCCCACCTGGTGTTCTTTCCGGGCCTTGCGATCATGCTGACCGTGCTGGGATTTAACCTGCTGGGCGATGGCCTGCGGGATGCCCTGGACCCAAGACTGAATCATTAAACTCCATGGCCCACGTCCCGGTGCTTTCCGTTAAAGGTCTGAAAACCTGGTTTCATACTCGGGACGGCATTGCCAAATCGGTCGATGGCGTCGATCTGCAGGTCCAGCCCGGCGAGGTACTTGGGATCGTTGGAGAATCCGGGTGCGGCAAAAGCGTCACGGCCCTGTCCATCATGCGCCTGATCCCGCCGCCCGGTCGAATAGAAAGCGGCAAAATCGAGTTCAATGACAAAGACCTGCTGTCGCTTTCGCCAAATGAAATGGCGAAACTGCGCGGCGAACATATCTCCATGATTTTTCAGGATCCCTCTTCGTCTTTAAACCCGGTTGTTGCCGCCGGCAGCCAGATTGCGGAAGTGTATGAAATTCACCGTAAGACGGCCGCCAACACCCATCAGGAAAAAGCTATCGAGATGCTGGAGAAGGTTGGCATTCCCGATCCAGGAAAACGGGCGCTCGCCTACCCTCATGAATTGTCCGGCGGCATGGCACAGCGGGTCATGATTGCCATGGCGCTGGCATGTGAGCCGCAACTGCTGATTGCCGATGAACCGACCACAGCACTGGATGTGACCATTCAATCGCAGATTCTGGAACTGATCCGTGAACTGCAGGAGCAGACCCGCACCGCTGTGATTCTGATCACGCACGACCTGGGTGTCGTGGCACAAACAGCGGATCGGATCGCAGTGATGTATGCCGGCGAGATCGTCGAAGAAAGCGACGTCGCTACCCTGTTCGATAGCCCCCAGCACCCTTATACGCAGCAGTTGCTCAGATCTATCCCCGTGCTGGGCGCTAATCAGGAAGACCTGGCGGTAATCCCAGGCCGGGTGCCCAGCCTGGTAGACCTGCCCAGTGGATGCCGCTTTGCCGCGCGCTGCGAGGCTTACACCAAAAAAGGTCTTGAGGCGTGCATGACAAGCCGCCCACAACTTGAAGCCATAGCGACAGGACACAAGGTACGCTGCTGGCTGCATACCGATACCCGCTCATGAGCACCTTGATTGAAGCCGATCAACTGACCAAGCAGTTTCCTGTGTACACGGGACTGCTGCGACGACAAACCGGCGCAGTGCAGGCGGTCAGCAACGTCTCGCTGAAGATAAGACGTGGCGAGACCCTGGGGCTGGTTGGCGAATCTGGCTGCGGTAAATCAACGCTGGGTCGGCTGATTATTCATCTGATTGAGCCCACATCAGGCGTGGTACGTTTTGAAGATGAAGATCTCACTCATGCCTCGCGCGATGATCTGCAAAAGCTGCGTCGGCGCATGCAGATCATCTTTCAGGATCCTTACTCCTCGCTGGATCCACGCACCCCGGTTGGCAACAGCATCGCCGAGGGTCTGCGGGTTCATGGTATTACGGATGCATCCGAGCAGCATGCGAAAGTCGGACAGATGCTCGACCGGGTTGGCCTGCAAAGCGCGCATGCGCAACGTTTTCCCCATGAATTCTCCGGTGGCCAACGCCAACGAATCGGCATCGCCCGCGCCCTGGTGTTACAGCCTGATTTCGTGGTTTGTGACGAACCGGTATCGGCGCTGGATGTCTCTGTTCAGGCGCAGGTTTTGAATCTACTGCGTGAACTGCAACGCGACCTTGATCTGACCCTGCTCTTTATCTCCCATAACCTCGCCGTCGTCGAACACCTGAGCGACCGTGTGGCTGTGATGTATCTTGGTGAGATCGTCGAGCTTACCGACCGTGACACCCTGTATCAAAAGGCACAACATCCTTATACCAAGGCTTTGCTCTCGGCGGTTCCGATACCGAATCCGCATCGGCGCGGCGATAAGATTATTTTGCAGGGCAATGTACCCAGCCCGCTAAATCCCCCGGCCGGATGCAAGTTTCATCCCCGCTGCCCGATTGCCCAGGACATCTGCTCCAAGGCTGCACCCACTGCGCAACAGGTTAGCGGAGATACTGATCATCAGGTCGCCTGCCATGCCGTTAACCCAACAGGTTAAAGGCGGCAGACTATCAATCCATGATCTAACGCTACTGAACGATGTGCGTCCGCAAAAACTCAATCACCAGATGTTGTACGCCACGACTATCGAGCAGGCTATGTTTGTATTGCAACGGACCTGTGTTGTAGACCACAGATCGACTGCCATTTTCTGTGTTGATAAATTTGGTGCAGTTTCCTTTGGTCCAATAATTCTGAAACCAGGGATCTCCCGCAGCAACTAATGTCAGTATGGGCTCACCTGCCGCCCGATTCAGGCCCCGGTATTCAGGCCACCCTGCGCGGCAGGTCCATCCCTCAATCACTCTCGCTCGCACAGATTGACCAGATTCTATCGATAATGTCGCACTCACAATTCCCCCCTCGCTGAAACCCATCAGGAAGATATTGTCAGGGTCAACCCAACTCAGTTTCCTTGCCTCCCGGATGGCATGCAGGGCATCCAACTGGCGCATCTTCAGCACGGCTCTATAAAGCCCCCCAATTTTCTTTACCGGGTCACAGGATTTGGGGTACTTCTTGCGGGCAAAACTGGCTGGTGCAATCACCGCAAACCCACTCTGCGCGAACACATCCATCCTTGTGTAGGTCCCTGACCAAATTCCACTACACCCATGCAGATAGATGATCGTTGGGAGGCGTTTTTGTCCGGAGGATAATTCAACAGAGGAAAGGTCGTTAACCGTGCCCGCGATGACCTCATTTCCATCTGGAATCCTGAAAAGCGCCGACTTCCAGGTGCGATCCAATTCCTCGGGATTCGACCAGTCAGCAGGATGCATTTCTCTGGTGGGGGTAAATCCCTTGGTCGTGTTACCCAAACCATTACCACTGGCAATGGGCGTGAACCAGAACCCGGTTTGCGTTATCGCCAGCATCGCAAATATTTTCAGACCATGGGCAAAACGCTGCGCCGGAGTATTCATTTCTTTTTTGATGGCGCTATCTCTCTTGTATGACAGTAAGGATGTCCTAGATCGATTTGTTTCTTCATATTTCTTTAAGACGATAAGGAAAAAATCTGTACGGAACATCGCATCAGGTTTTGCCCTGATTTCCCGAGGAAGGCATGACCTGGACATTCGAAAAAGACTTTGTCGTTTTCTGGGATTACGAGACGGCCCGGCTCTTCAGGTTCTCATAGGCTGGCAGATGGTGGGCATACCCTATCGCAGATCTTACTTGAACACGTATATCGGGCTGCTCCAGGCCTGAAAACCATCCTCGGTGGTCACACAGACCCAAAGCGGGTTGTCAGTGTCAGCCTTCAGCGGGATTTGAAGTTCTGTTGTTATTGTGCGGTGTGGATTCTCGTGGGGCAGCCGAAAGGCGCGGATCTTGCGCTCGAGACCTCCTGCCTCCATCACAACATCCTCGATGCCAATCTGTGAAACCGGCATCTGCAAGATGCCCAGATTGGTAACAATACTCAGTTCCGCGTCGGTTGTGTTGTCAAGCCAAACATCAAAGCCGCCAAAGTTGCCCGTGGTAATGGCATCGAAGATGACAGCATCATCACCATCTTGTTCGAGTTTTCGTTCATGGTTCCAGGCATTGATCTTTTCCATCCGCCGAATCGACGCCCCGTTAATGCTGGCCCGACCCTCCCAGTGGGTTTCACGGCCACGGCCTCGATATTCTGCACCGCTCCAGACAATACGGATGCGATCACCCAGGTCATCTTGAGAAAAACCGCGGATCGTTTTCACCGTCTCCATGCCATTTCGAATCTCAACTCGCTCAATCGGGTTCTGCGCTGAAACTTCGACACTAAGCGTCACATAACCATCATCTGTCTGAACGATATCGCCCATCATGACTTGGCTAACAGATCTGAAGGGTGTATCGGGAAAGGCCTTTGGATCCTCATCGAAAAGTTTTCCGGCGGTGGGCAATACAGCGTGCACATCGAGATGCAGGCGCGTCCCGGTCGTGCCGTAGTGATGGCGCCGGCGCAGACACTCAAAGATGCCATCTCGCGTCAGTTCCTGGGCAAAAAAACAGGTAAGCCCGCCATAGGCGCCAAACATCGAGGCACCCGGATAGCTCGCGCCCGGGCGACCTTTGTGTCCATCACTGTTACAGACGACACCGTTGCGGTGCCCAAGGGGAAAACCATCGGTCAGCAGCCATTCGAAGGTTCCCCATGCAGAATGGATCTCCATCGAACGCTCTAACCGGGGGTCATGAGCGTAACTGATATCCGCATACCGGCCCCCCACGTGGGCGTAAACCACACAGTCCTCATCACGCAGTGCATCAAATAGCAGATTCGCGTTAGGCGCATCCGTGTCGATGTCCTCACGTTCGGGCAGCAAGGCATGCGACGAGCGGCGAATCTGGCGCCCCTCTGTGCGGAAGTACACATTGCGATCCCCCCCGACGGCCGTATTGCCGGACCATTCGTATCCGGGAAATGTGACGAAACGACCCTCGTCGAGAAACTCGCGAGAGAGCTCGTTGAGGTACGACCAGAACTTATTGTTTACCTGGAAATCATTAGCCTGGTGTCCGGTGAGATCGAGAAACGCACAGTCGCGAGCAAACGTGAAGTAGTTTCGTGCCGTACCAATCCCAATGGACTCACCCGATTGCCCATGCAGGTCGCCCCAATAGCCACTGTACTGGCCTTCACGAATTAACATCGGATGAGACTCCGCAACGACATCGCCGGTCTGTTGGTCCAACACCGTGATACGTAGTTCACCTGGCTCACCCACGCTCAGATTCTCGAAACTGATTGATCGCTCACCCAGTGAATAGTCGAAGGTTTCCGGCAGGCCGTTAACCGCCAAAGTGGACTTGAAGCGAAATTGTCCTTGCGCAAGTGTGGTCGGGTTACCCCACTTATCCTCCGCTTTAAAACCCAAATGGAAGCGCTCACCGGGTCGGCGCAGACTCGACAGAACTGCGCGCCAGATTGCTGGGGGGCCCGGGACAATATCGATAGTTGGCGTATCCGGAATCGGCACAAAATGCCCCACTGCGCAGACATCGGCCAAGACCTTAAACTCAAAATCGGTCTCAACCATAGTCTGCAATTTCAGTCCTTTTGAACCATGACGGGTATCACCAAAGATCACCGTGATGGTGTCACCCTCCCGCATATACCCACCTGAGACATTAACCGTCAGCGACTTCCAACGTGGGCGGGCACTCATACCCCGTCCTGCATAGTTCACCGATAAGGTGGCACCGTTGCTGGCCTTGGCCGACACGAAGTTATCCGCAGCCGGCTCAGTGGCCTGCATCTTTCCCGTATCACCCATTGCCCGGAACACAACCCGAATCGCACCCGTATCATCCAATCCAAAACGCCCAACCGTATAGGTGAGCGTGAAGGTCTGGTAACTGCGGACCTCAAACTGACCCTGTGGGCTGATATGGGCATGACCGTAGAGCACCGGGTCTGTCCCGGGTTCAACTGGCGTCCAGCCTTCACCAACATAGTCAGAATCGGGCAGTCTATAGGTGCCTGCATTCTTGCCTGGGGCCGCTTTCAAATCCGACATGGTTTTAATCCATACAAAGTCTGAATTTCAAGAAACAATGATACTGCACAACAGGACGATCAAGAACAATCACCCTCTGAACTAAAAGCCTGGCACTGAGGGAATGAAATGCGCCAGGTGGTAGACTCGATTAATCTCAAATAAGTACGGCAACTTTATGAACACGCCATCGATCAAACAGCGGCTCCGATCAGGTGCGCGACTTAACGGCTGTTGGATCGAAACCTTTAGTCCCATCGCAGCAGAGATCATGGCCATGAGTGGTTACGACACGGCGATGATCGACCTCGAACATGGGCCAGGTTCTGTTCTGGATGCGGTAACGATAATGCAGGCGCTGGGCTGCCACGGTTGCTCGCCCATGATCCGGGCCACGAACACTGATCCTTCCGTCATAAAGCGTGTGCTCGATATCGGGCCCATGGGCATGATGGTACCGAACGTGCGCAGCGCCCAAGAGGCTCGCGATGTTGTAGCCGCGTGCCGTTATGGGCCACAAGGGTGCCGCGGGGCCGCCCCCATTCTGCTGCGCGCTACCGGATACGGCAAAAATGTCGCAGATTACAGGCAATGGATGGAAGAGGAATTTCTTTTGATTGGTCAGATTGAATCCAAAGAGGCTGTGGAAGACATCGAGACGATTGCCGCCCTTGATGGGCTGGATATGCTTTTTATTGGCCCCAGTGACCTGTCCGCCTCTTTGGGCGCATTGGGTCAGTTTGATAGCGACGAATTCATCCAGGCTTTCGAAAAAGTCGAGAAAGCCGCCCTGAATGAGGGCAAGTATCTTGGCGCCATTCCCTTTCCCGGATGGGATTGTGAACGTCTCTACCAAAACGGCCATCATTTGGTCCTTTCAGGTGCAGATACGATCATGCTGCGCGAAGCGGCCGAGCACGATGTGCAGGAATTGCACGAGGCCTGCCAAACAGCATCCGAACCTTCGGCTGAATAAATAGCCGCTTGCTTTTCAAAGGAGTCAGGTACTTTCGATGAACAGATTTGTTGATCCCACTAAAGAGACTTTTGCCGCATTTCGGGAAAATAACCGGGAAGGCCCCATTCACATGCTCAATCTGGTCCGGTTCCGCGAAACCGCTACGTACTCTGATGGTCAAAGCGTGACCGGTGCCGAGGCTTACGCCACCTATGGGCGCAAGAGTTATCCTGTTTTTTCAAGACTGGGTGGCCAAATCGTCTGGCGTGGCAGTTTCGAGCTCATGCTTATTGGCCCGGGTGAAGAAAAATGGGATGCGTGTTTTATTGCCCAGTACCCCTCAGTGTCTGCCTTTGTGGAAATGATCCGCGATCCGGTTTATCGCGACGCTGTCAAACACCGCCAGGCAGCGGCGCTGGATTCTCGCCTGATCCGTCTGGTTCCCGAAGAGACGGGCTCCGGGTTTGGCGGACAGTGATCTAGAGGGACAATCCCTGTTTGCCCAGCAGGGAGCGCTCATCAACCGAAACCTCGATGCACTTTATGAAGGACTGCAGAAACCCGCACTTCACCGATATGGTGAAACCAAAAAGCGTACTGACGAATTAATCTAGGACGCCTATCCGGGGGGCATTCTATGGATGCGTCGATCATCATCATTGGATCTGGCTATAGCGCTGCTGCGGCGCTGGTACATCTAGCCTATGCGGGGCTGCCCTTGCACCAAGTCCTGGTGATTGGGCCAGGAGAGTTGGGCGCAGGTCAGGCCTATGGCTGTACCGCCGAATCTTATCGCCTGAATGTCCGCGCAGATCTGCAGCGCTTGTGGCCAGATCAACCCGAACATTTTGCCAGCTGGGCAACGGCGCATATACAAGACCCCGATGCTCACACCCCCGCCGGCAGTTTTTACCGACGCTGTGATTTTGCCCGATACATGACGGCACAACTGGCACGGATTCCAAACGCCAAAGCCCTTCGCCAGATTGACGTTTGGGCTACCCGTGTCACAGTTGAAGACGACGACTGGTTAGTCACTTGTGATGATGGCGCCCAATACAGGGCGGAACGACTGGTGCTGGCAACCGGGAATCCCGACCCCCAGTGGCCAGCGGGCATCAAGCCTGGGCGGGCGCCGTCGCTGGTGCGCACCCCCTGGCGTGGCGATTGGGCTGCCCAGGTTAACCCGGCGGCACATGTCTGTGTTGTCGGTGCCGGCCTGAGCGCAATGGATACCCTAGACGCCCTGTGGATGCAACAGCATCAAGGGCCGATCAGCCTGCTGGCCCCTCATGGCCTACTTCCGCCGGGCCAGGCCGACTGGGTACCAGAACCCCCCTATGCATGGCCAACAGGGCTACGGGGCTCTGGTTTCTTGCGGGAGACACGCCAGTATCTGGGTGGCGGATCATGGCACGAGCGGGACTGCCAGCAGCGGTTCGAGGCGCTTCGAGTGAATATAAATTTACCCTGGCAGGCGATGCCAACCAAAGACCGGGTACAACTGCAACGCAGGCTCAGTTGGCTATGGTCACTGATCCGGTTTCGTGCCAGTCCGCAGACCGTGGCTGCAACCAAAGCGATGCAAACCAGCGGCCAACTCAAAATCATAAACACACAGCTTCATGGCCTGGCCCAGGTCGAGACCGGACGATGGCTGGCAAGGTTATCTGATGGTAGAGACCTGCCATGCCATATTGTCGTCAACTGCACCGGCATGGGCCGTGATAAATTGATCGACACGATGATTGCAGCAGGACAGGTGGCACCCATCGGAGCCACCAGACAGCCATGGGTCACTTCCGAGCTGCGTGTCGTTGCCTCAGACGGCCAGCCCTATGACACCCTTTTTTGTATCGGTCCCACGACCGGGCTTGCACTGGGAGATGTGCTTGGCGCAACCAGCATCGCCCGCCAGACTGCACAACTTGCACAGACCCTGGTTAAAAGCATTCCGTTTCAGCGCTTGCGTTAATCAAATGGGCTCAGCGCCTGTTGTAAATCGGTGATCAGATCTTCGTGATTTTCGATGCCTGCAGAATAACGTATCAGACTCTCGGGAATGCCCATCGCCGCACGTTCTTGCGCAGTGCATTCAACATGGCTGGTGGTGGCCGGAGGCCCAACAGTGGTTTCGACCGCTCCCAGATTTGCCGCTGCATGGGCGTACTGAAGCCGGGGAAGAAATTTCTTTACCGCCTCCAGGCTGTTTTCTTTCAGCATAAAGCTCAACATACCGCCAAAGTCTTCCATTTGCCTTTTGGCGATATCATGACCGGCGTGTGACTCTAAACCAGGGTAAAACACTTGCTCGACAGCTGGGTGACTTTCAAGAAACCGGGCCACTTTCATTGCGTTGCTGTTTTGCTGACGTACCCGCAGGTCGAGCGTTTTAATGCCGCGTAACAATAGGTAAGCCGCCATCGGATGCAAGGTGGCACCGTTGATCTCACGATAGTGAAAAATTTCCTGAATAAGCGCTTGGTTGCCACAGATAACGCCACCAAGTGCATCAGCATGTCCACCGAGAAATTTGGTGGCGCTATGCAATACCAGGTCGGATCCGAGCTGTAGTGGACGCTGATTGATCGGAGTAGCAAAGGTGTTATCCACAATAACAGTGGCACCTGCTTTATGACCCGCTGATGCCAGGCGTGCAATATCGACCACTTTCGTCGTTGGATTAGTAGGGCTTTCCAGATAAAGCACATCACAGCCCTTGGCGACTTCCGCCTCAATCTGAGCATGGTTAGTTGTTTCGCAGAGCATCACCTGAATATTGAATTTAGGCAAAAACTCGCCGAACAATACGTTGGTGCCTCCGTAGGTATCTTTTACCGACACCACTCGCTGACCCGGCGACAATAGCGCGAACAGAGTGCTACTGATAACCCCCATCCCGGTCGCCGCGCTGGTCACAGCCTCTGCATTTTCCAACTGGCGCACTTTTTGCTCAAAAACGTGTACGGTGGGGTTAGTGGCTCTGCCATAGATATGCCCGGGCTTCTCGCCCAGTGCAACTTGTTGCCACTCATCGAAATCCTTATAACCGAAGCCAACGCTGTGAACGACAGGCACTTGTGTCGCCCCCTGCATAAGTGATGTCTGCTCACCCGCCCAGATGCATTGGGTACTTGTTGATACTGAATTAGATGACATAGTGTTACCTTATTAACGTGTCTGGAATGTTTCCCTTTCTTTACAGCAACTCGTGCCTATATTTCCGCGGCAATTAATGCCAGAAAATCACCGCTTTCGACCAGTGCCTTGTGGGCACGCCCGACCAAGACTCCAGAGCGTTCTACCCGATAGACCGCAGGCGGGAGTTCAGGCTTTTCCGGAAAATGAACCTGACCAACGGCATCGCCCGCCTTAACCGGCGAATTCAAGTCGATCAGCGCCTCGTAAATACCGGCATCATTGCTGATAACGTAGCAGTTGGCGTCAGGCATGTGCATCAAGCGGGTCGGAGACAATCCACGATCTTCAAGGCTTTGAGGCTGCTCGTTAATAATGTTGAAATGGGCCAGCAGGTTTCTCGCTCCAACTTCGGCGATGGATACCGTACCCGTGGTCGTGGTCCCGCCGCCGCCCAATTCACAGCTGATGAAAATCTTACCCAAATCCTCAACGGCGGTATCAAGCATGCCTTCCGCATCCAGTTCAACCAGTTCTAGGCTTACGGGTGCCGCGAATGCCAGAACGGCCTGCTTCGCCTTTTCCATAAGATCGGTATCCACAAGCCGGTGATAACAGGCAAACGGTGAGAACATCATCGTTTTGCCGCCGGAATGGATATCTAGAACCGCATCTGCCAGGGGTAGGATTTTCTGGTGAACGAAATGCGCGATCATCGAGGAAACGCTACCATCACGGCTGCCTGGAAAGGCCCGGTTCATGTTGACCCCATCTATGGGGGACACTCGCTGGCCCGCAAGTACGGCCGGGTAATTCAGGGCAGGAATAACAATCACCTGTCCATTGATTTCTTGCGCATCGAGAGACCTCGCGAGCTTCATTAACGCGATCGGTCCTTCATATTCATCTCCATGATTGCCGCCGGTAAGCACCAGAGTCGGGCCATCGCCATTGCGAATGGAAACAATGGGCAGATGTAGCGCGCCCCAGCCGGAATCATTACGGGAATGGGGAATACTTAAATGTCCGTAATGTTTGCCGTCGACTGAGAAATCGACTGTCGTACTGACTTTGGACTCTGTCTGTGTCATATCGCAACCTCCAATACTGTTTTTTCGGGGCACCTTCGAGTTGAACTGCAAGCCTCAAAATATGTGGCGGGCCCGGGTCGATGCCCGGGTGGTGAATTGGGTAGCCTGCCAGGAAGCAGAAACTGTGAATGTCGTAGCGGGTTCAGTTAATGCGCACTTCAGACAAGAATCAGATCCCGCGTCGTACTGCTAAGGCGCTCACACCCGGTTTGTGTGATCAATACATTGTCGATCAGGCGAGCACCCAGTCCGTCTTCAAGGCCAAATACTGGCGGCTCAACAGCGATAACCATACCTGCTTCGAGCGTGTATTCGCTACCGGCATCCATAATGAGCGGCTCTACCCACGAGGGAGCGAACGCCGCGCCAACAGCGTAACCGGTCATGTGCAGTCGATATTCATCCAGGCCGCCTTCTACAATAACCTTTTTCGCAATGTCATGTGGCACCCTGGCCGATACCCCGGCACGCATCTCAGCCATACAGGCATCGCCCGCATCGCGCACCACCTGGTAAACATCCCGCATACGCTGTGTCGGCTCACCCAGGCACAACTGCCGCCCGATGGTGACACAGTATCGTCGATAGTGGGCCCCAAACTGAATGTGCATGAAATCACCGGCCTCCAGAGCACGGTCAGACGGCTCACCGTGGGCAAAGGCTGACCGGGGGCCAGATAGAAAGTTCATCGGACTGGCTTGTATATCACTTCCAACCGCCAGCAGGGTATGGTGAATCTCTGCCGAAATCGCGCGCTCTGTTCTGCCCGGCTCGATCGATGCGATACAGGTGTCCATACCCTGATCAACCATTTCTCCCGCTTTGCGTACATAGTTGATTTCGGCAGGCGACTTGATCAACTTGATATTGCCGATCAGATCGGTGGCATCCATCACGAGATCATCCCCCAGCAAATCGACCAGCTGATTGTGATGATGTGGGTGCAGGTAGTAGCCGGGAACCTCCAGCCCTACTTTTAGTCCTTTGTAGCCGTTTGCCTGGAGAATCTCCCTGAACACTTCAATAGGATCTTCAGGCTCACGCCCTCCCCAGCCCCGAACCTCATCGACGAGTGAATCGGCGAGGAGCATGGGTACTTCGGCCAACCGGCTTTGAATAATCAATGGCCCGGTCTCAAGTGGGAAAAACAGCACCTGAAATTCCTGGTAGCCCTTAGCACTTGCACCGGTCAGATAATTGATATGCACCGGCGCAATGACCAGAAGCAGTTCTATTCCGACTTGCTCCATCGCCTCACGCACTTTGTGTTGACGGTCTTCAAACTCTGATTTTGCGAAGTACTGTTTCGACATGGGGCTTATCCTAAGACTGAAAATGTACTGTCCTGATTAATTTCTCGTAGCCGCGAGAAAGTGCCCAGATCGATTACCTGATCCAGGTTCTCGCAATGGTAATTCATTGGCCGGGTGTCATGATCATTCCCTGATTGACAGTACTCAATGAGTTCTGCCATGACCTTCCCCGCTACGGGCGCATTCTTGAACTGATTACCGCTGGTACCGATCGCCATGTAGAAACCGCCGATGCACGACCGGTCATAGATTGGAATCCAGTCCTCTGTGACGTCGTACAGGTCGACACAGCCTTTTAGGGTGGTGGGGATGCCAAGCCCCGGAAAGCGCTGGGCATGGCGTTGTGCCTGCACCGTCCATTGATCAGTGAAGTTTTTCTCGTAGTTGTCCGGATCTACCCACTGGTGGGGATCACAGGGCGGGTCCTCACTGCCGATCAGGATATTATTTCCCAGTTCCGGGCGGGTGTAGACAGCCGCATCACTATCTGAAGTTACACACCCGATCGAACCGTAGTCCACCCCCTCTGGTGCTGGGACGTGGACGACCTCTTGACGCAGGGCACGAGTCGAGATTTTCATGTCCTTCTCGGCGCCAACAAGCGCATTGATTTTGCATGAGTGGGGTCCGGCCGCGTTAATAACAGTTGCTGCATCGATGTGGGTCCCATCGGCAAGGACCACGCCGTTAACGCAGCCATCAATCACGGGAATCTTTGCCACCTGGCTGTTGAACCTAAAGGTAGCCCCAGCCCGTTCGGCCGCGAGTTGAATATTACGAGTCGCAAACTGCGGATCGGAGATGTAACCACCCCTGGGAAAGAAAATGGCACCGTCAACATCACCTCCAGTTGGCGCGCCAAAAGCCGGGTCATCCAGGGCCCTGGCGGGTGAGAAGCACGATAGGTTATAGAACGGAAAGCGTTCCAGAACCTGCTCATTGGACAGGTGCTGGTAGGGGATATCGAGGGCATCAAGATGCACGAGTTGACTG
>MPMF02228949.1_pt1 | contig 13274 bp, 7 predicted proteins | sample 1617271 | NCBI WGS metagenome assembly MPMF02 (sample SAMN05944812, study PRJNA350692) | marine metagenome | biome: marine; feature: ODZ; material: water; isolation source: 120 m water sample prefiltered with 30 um filter, filtered on to 0.2 um... | place: Pacific Ocean | collected 2012-04-09... | reverse complement strand
CACAAGTTGTGCAACATAACGCCTTGGCCATGGATAGCGTCCCAGTTTCTTTATGCTCTTCTCATCTATCGCAACTATTACAATCTCATCACCGGGATCACGCTTTCCCCTAATTTGAAACCTGACATCCATGGATTTCTGCTCAATTGCCTTGAAAATTCTCAGTGCCTTAAACAGATCACGGTCTTCAAAATTGTAAATCGTAACTACTATGATGAAGACAAGGGTTGAGATAAGGATTGATGTGGCTTTTGTTCCTGGCTTAAAAACTTTCAAGAACGAGGGAAACAATTTCATAAATTAGTTCCTTATATTTTATCCCGGCGATGTGCAGGCTGTTTCACAAAATGAATTTCAAGATGAATATCCTGTCAGCTGAATGTGGGCTCGTTAGTCTGTAAATTATTTAAGGATACTATACAGATTTTACATAGAAATTAAACTTCCTTATTAGTTATTTTCAACCATTAATTTATATCGCCAAAATTCCTAATACCTGTTTGACGGTTGGCACTACAACCATCTAACCATATCACAAACTAGTAACGGTGACACAGCCTAACTGCGAATATAATATTTTTTAAGATATATAGAGCCTTCACTCTATTTACATTTGTGCAAGCTTGTTGTATAAAAATGATAGACACAAAGACTTTATATTTGGATATTTAAGGAAAACAGAAGACATTTCAGAAGAAGCTTGACATTTTTTTGCTTAGAGACTGTAATGAGATTTTTTACATTTTACAGATTAAGGAGTGCATAAAAATGACTAATTACGTTTACGGAAAATATAGCTTTGGAAAGTTAATGATGTCCTATTGCATTACTCTATTCATGTGTGTAGCGCTTGGTGGTATTGTCTATGCCTACGAAACTACTAATGATACTGAAGAAGCTCAAGTAAAAAATACAGATGTTGTGCCTGAAGATGAAAAGAGTCTAGAGGAGGACAAGGCTCAAGTAGAAAACACAGATGTTGTGCGTAAGAGTAAGAGAAAAAAAAAGGTCTTTAAGGATAAGGTGTTTCCCACGGCATTTGAGTGCAAAGTATGTCACCCGCTTCAATTCCGCCAATGGTCGGTTTCAATGCATGCTTACTCAAATTTGAGCCCTGTCTTTATCTCGAATGATAACAATACACAACTGATTACGAATGGTACGGCAGGAGATACCTGTATCCGCTGCCACAATCCGGTTGGTGCAAGAATGGGTATCAGAAGTGCTACTTCTAATATGGATCGTGAGCAGAAAAACAGGGAGGGTATTACATGTGTAGTCTGTCACCGACGTGACAAACGGTATGGAAAAATCAGTGGGCGCTTTACCATGCAGGAAGGAGATCTTTCCGGTCCCATAATAGGTCCGTCAGACAATACAGTCCAGGCGAAAACCATTGAAGTTTCAGACCTGAATCTGGTCACTTCTCCAGATGAAACAGGGCGTCTCATTCATGGTGAAGTTGTCCAGGATAAGACGTACAGAGATCCTATCTTTTGTGCCCCGTGTCATGGAGCAAGGCTACCTACTGGGATACATAGTGAAGAAACGTTTGATGAATACAAAATGTCTAAATCAGCAAAAAAAGGTGAAACCTGCCAGGATTGTCATATGGGTAAAGTTCCAGGAGAAAACAAAGGATTCGATGAGGGGCCAGCTGCAATTATAGGAAGCCATAAGTTTTCAATAGATAATCCCCTCAGCGGTGGAAAATTTACCGGTGGTTTCGAAACCGAAACCAGACGGATATCGAATCACTTTTTTGGGGGTCCTGACTTTTCAGTCTTACATCCCGGAATATTCCCTCATAACCCTGATGCCGTGAGTCTTGCCAACTATAGGCAGTGGCTTCAGTTTGACTATAAGGAAGGTTGGGGGACCGATGAATTTGAGGATAACGTTTCTGACGATTATGTATTTCCGGAATATTGGGACGACGTTGATCTGCGTTACGAGGCCAGGGATATTCTGAATGACCAGTTTGAGCTTATAGAATGGGCAAAAGGGCAACGTAAAGCGGTATTGCAGGCAGCCTACAAAGTTGATGATGTTCACATAAAGGAAGCCAGTAGTAAAAAAGGACTGAAAGTTGATATCAAGCTTCATAATCCTGTAGATGGCCATAATGTTCCATCAGGGTTTATTCATGAGAGAATGGTATTTATCCAGATCACGGTGACAGATTCGCAGGGTAATGTTGTGTTTCGCTCAGGAGATCGTGATCCAAACGGAGATCTGCGTGAAACTTTTTCCCGATATGTGCGTAATGGTGAGTTGCCATATGATGATCAGCTTTTTAACCTACAAAGCCACTTTATATCGAGGCACCGTTTCGGAGGAGAACGTGCGCAAATTAACCCCGCCGCATTCTCATTTGCTTCCAGGCCATTTGTCCGTCCACCTGGTAATCCAACTTCTATAGCGCAGCATCCTCTCAATTTAAGGGTATTTAAGGCTACCATAGGGCCGGGTGGGTACCGAACTGCACATTACAAAGTCGATCCGGATAAACTGAAAGCGGGAGAAACATATACTCTGGATATGAAGGTTATTGCCCAACAAATGCCGGGGTTCTTTATACACGACTTAAGTCCTGTCGGCTTTGATTACAATTTTAGTGTGCGTGAGCTTGTGGACAGGACTATAGCAAATAGTGTTGCCGTTTGGGAAGGTACGGAAACAGTTACTGTTAATTAAATGCTAACTAAAGAGAAAGGCAGCCTAAAAAAATGAAATGGAAATTTATTGGGATTATATTTGTAGGAATCATTATTTTTTCCGTTAGTACAGTTGCCGATGACAGTAGTCCTTCACGTTACTCTGAAGAACCGCTTGCAATGAGAACAGACCTGGTTCCAGAGCGTCCGAAGCCTGCATTGGAGCTGTTACAGGATTATCAGAGAGAAGGACGCCTGGGTTACGAAGCACAACTGCCCACCGGGATGGTCATTTCACCGTTCTTTGCGCTTTATGGCACTTATCGTACCGGGATACAGGTAAATGACAAAAATGGCCCTGACCAGGGTCTTGTAGAATGGGTTCACAAGATAGATGCTTTAGCGAATTTAACACTCAGCGGAACAGAAAGAATACTAATCGGTACATCAAATAAAGCAAGAAAAATTTATCAGCCCGAGGATGATACAGCCAACCAACTAGATGTCGACATAACAACAGCCTTTTTCGAATTTGACCTTACAGAGGTACTTGCTAAACTTGATTGGGAGGGAACTAAACCCTTAGAATACGGAGTTACCGTAGGTCGCCAACGCGTTTTTATTGATGATGGTTTCCTTATTGATGATTCAATGGAATCTATTGTCATCACCCAAAATACTATACACATTCCCGGTACTTCCTATGCGCGGGTTGCCGCGCTTTATGCATGGGACGATATAGACAGAAGTACAAGTAAGAGGGATCATATCGAAGGCGATTTGTATGGGCTCTTTGCTACAGTAGACCGCCATCACTCTACAATAGATCTTGGAATGACTTATATGAATAGTCCGGGTAAAAGTGGCGGTGACCAGTACAATATATCCCTTGCCTCACAACAGCCAGTAATATTGTTTAATACATCATTCGACACGACATTCCGCATTTCAAAATCCGGGGGGATTGATGGTGAAACCGAAGAGGCCGGAAATGGTACATTGTTTTACTCCGGTATTTCTTGGGCACCAAGAGGTACAGACAACATCGCTTATTTTAATGCTTTTGGGGCATTTGGTAGATATAGAGCGGCCTCCCGTACAACTGGTGGACCGCTTGGACGTATGGGGTTGCTATTCTCAAGCAATGGCCTGGCGTCCTTTGGCGCACCAATTAGTAACGGGACAGAGAAGGCACATGGTGCCGCCTTGGGTTACCAGATGTTCTTTGATGGTCATAAAAGAAACGTAGTGTTGGAAATCGGTGCAAGAGAAGATCGAACTACTAATGGAATCGACAAGATTGGTGTTGCAGTAAATGTTTCTCAAGCCATCAGACAGCGGATGTTCGTAGAAGTCGGTGGGTTTGGGGTTAATCCGGAAAATTCAGAACATAACACATACGGTTTGAGGACTACGTTTGCATTTACATTCTAGTGCATTTAAGCAATAGAATAAAAACCCGGCCAGTTTTTTTGAATTGTTTGCCAGCCGTTACATAATCTTCTCAGTTGTCAAAAATACAAACTTCGATGGCGTTGTATTGTAAGTATTTCATCATGAAAGAACATAAACAATGGAATATGTATTAAATACAACTACAATTCAATGGGCAGTCGTAGTAATCATTTTATTGGTAATTGCTCTGTTTGCCACACAGCTGATCGCAAACCTAAGAAACTCCCGAGTAGTCAGAATCCAGCAAGAACTTTCTATAGATGTTCTAAAACAAGACCTAGAATACAGGGCCTTGAAATATCAGCTGGGATTGCGAAGGCTCGAAAATAGTTGGGCGGGTATCCGCAAATTTAGCGTCGATCGAAAGGTATTAGAAGGAGGAGAGATTTGCTCATTATATCTAATGCCCCACGATGGTAAGGAGCTGCCCCCATTTGAGCCAGGCCAATACCTAACATTTCAACTGCATCTTCCAGGCGAAAGTAAGCCAACTGTACGTTGTTATTCATTATCGGATAGTCCTCATAAGAGCGATTATTATCGGGTTAGTATAAAACGTCAGGGGCCACCCAGCAATATGCCAGATGCCCCTCCAGGCAAGGTGTCATCCTTTGTCCATGATAATCTGGATGTGGGTTCGATAGTTGACATTATTACGCCGCGAGGAAAATTCTTTATGGACCAAACCCATCATACACCAGTAGTTCTGATCGGGGGCGGAGTGGGTTTTACACCGTTATTGAGCATGTTAAATACCATAATTGATTCTGGATCAAAGAGGGAAGTATGGTTTTTTTACGGAGTTCGCAATAGTAATGAACATATTATGGCAGAGCATCTGAAACGGGTGGCTAAAAAGTATGAAAACATTAATATGCAAATCTGTTACAGCTCTCCCTTGGTTGAAGACAAAAAGGATGTCCACTATCACCACTCGAAGCGGGTCAGTGTGGAGTTGTTCAAGGAAATCTTGCCTTCCAATAATTATGATTTTTATATTTGCGGCCCACCACCGATGATGGATTCTATCGTAAATGACCTGAAGGATTGGGGTGTTCCGGAGACACACATACACTTTGAGGCATTTGGTCCGTTGTCAAAGAAATCAAAAGGTGATACCTCCTCTGCTGCTGATATATCGGACAGTCCCTCGTTCAACGTTGAATTTTCGAAATCTGGCAAATCCTTGTTATGGAACCCCTCCAGCGGATCGATTATGGATCTTGCAGAGGAGAACGGTATCGTTATGGAGAGTGGTTGCTTGTCAGGCAGTTGTGGCGTTTGTATGACCGCGATTAGAGACGGTGACGTGGGGTATCTGACACAAGCCGATACTGATCTTGAATCTGGTTCTTGTTTTCCTTGTATTGCGATACCAAAATCACCACTAACGCTTGATGCTTAATTTCTGAGACGATAACAACTTGATAATATAGAGATTTTCATTTTAAATAATTTGTATTAAAGGCCGTGCCGAAGGCTAAAGCCATTCCGCTACAGTTAGTAATTGTAACCTGCCCGTGGGGCGCTAAATTGAGCAACTAAAAAAAAGGAGTTAACAATGAAGATTCTGAGACCAATTTTTGCAATCCGGCACCTTGAAATCTTCGCCGGACTGGTATTGTCAGTTTTTTTATTCAATAGCATTCTGCATGCGAACGGACCGCACCGGGAACCTGCAAATGTTGCAGGACCTGATGCTTGTGGCGAGTGTCACAAGGAGAGTTTAAAATTATGGAAGTTAAGTAAACATTTTACCGAATACAAAAAGATGTCAAAGAGTAAGGAAGCGCGGGCAATCGCAAAGGAGTTGGGTATTAAACGTATTAAGAAGTTCGGCAACATTTGTGTGAACTGTCATTTTACTTCCAGTATAGTGCAAGATAAGGTTAAAACGATTGCAGGAACTGCCTGTGAGTCCTGCCATGGGGCAGGTAAGCCATGGATTAAACTGCACAGTGATTTTGGGGGTAAGGATATGAAGGCAAAGGATGAGGTTCCTGCACATAAAGTAGAGCGTTACAGAAAATCAGAAGCAGAAGGTTTGATACGTCAGAGTAATTTATATGGAATAGCGCAGAACTGCTACAGTTGCCATTTCATACTTAATGAAAAACTGGTAAACCAGGGCGGACATTCTGTTGATAAAGAATTTGAGCTGTTAAGCTGGACACAGGGGGAAGTGAGACATAATGTTTATTATTCTAAGGGAAATCAGGAAGCGCCAGTGGAGCGTCGTCGGATGCTGTTTTTAGTAGGAAAAATGTTTGATTTGGATTATGCATATCGCGGCATGGCGGTTGCAACCAAGGAAGCCACTTTTTCCGAGGCTATGGCCAAACGCGTCAAGGCAACAAAACTCGTTTTGGAGAAGATTGCCGGCCTGATCGATTCTGCCGAGGTTAGGGTGGCTTTGAATATAGCGAACAGAATCAAACTAAACCTGAATTCCAGGGATAGCTTTATCAAGGCCGCTGACGATATTGCTGCTAATACAAAAAGGCTGGCGGAGAATGATGGTATGGGGTTTTCTGCTCTTGACTCTATGTTGCCGATGTCAGACAAGTACAGGGGTAAAGTATCGCAATAGTACGACTATCGGAAAAGGAAGCTATGAAGAAAAGAACGACCTCTCATCATCCCAAACGTTGGGACACTCCCTTCGGGCCTGACATGAGTGAAAAGGAAGTTGCTCGTGTTCTGACTACAAAACTGTTTGGAGGCCTTGATACAGACAGTTTTCCTCAAAATCTACCCCTTGAAAAAATCATTCTTAATGACACGCGTCTTATCAAATATCAGAAGGGGGATATTATTGTCCGGGTAGGAGACTACGGGAGCTCTGCGTTTTTAGTAGTCTCAGGAGAGGTCGGTGTAGTACTGCCTCCTGGTTTACATAGAAAAATGCTCGGTCATTCCGAGCCGAAAAAGCGAAGTATTTTCTCCTGTCTGGCATCTTGTTTCAAACGCACACGTTTTCCTGAAGTCAGAAAGCATGGTAAGCCTTATTTTGAAACAGGGACCAGTTCACGTGTTGATGGAGAGGCAACCCGGGTTTATATACAAGATGTAGAATCCGTTGTTTCCAAGTACACGGTGGTTAAGCTGAGTGACGGCAAAATGTTTGGGGAAATTGCTGCTCTGGCACGAACACCTCGTACTGCAACCGTATTTGCCACTCAGGATGTAGAGTTGCTGGAGATCAGGTGGCAGGCACTCAGGGACATTCGGCGTTATGATGAGAAATTTCGCAACTATGTCGATACCTTGTACCGCAAACGAAATCTGATTACCCACCTCAAAAATATCTCCCTTTTCGCACACCTGGATGACGCTGACCTTGAGCAGATGGCAAAGCATACATTATTTGAATCCTATGGTTCCTTTGACTGGGCGGCTGCCTATAACAGGCAGAAGGCGAAGCTGGACAAGTATGCATCGATAGAAGAAATTGTAATTGTCTCTCAGGGTGATTATATGGATGGTCTGTTATTATTCAGCTCAGGGTTTGGTAAAGTGGCCATACAGACAAACCATGGTTACAAAAGTCTTTCTACTTTAGGGCACAAAGATATTTTTGGACTTGAAGAAATATTCTATAACTGGAAATATGGAGAAACAGTTTCATGTCAGGCTGGATTGTGGGCTCTCGGCTATGCCGACATTCTACGGGTTCCAACCTTCATTATAGAGGAACTGGTTTTACCTAAACTTCCCGAGGAATTTATCAGCCAGATAGAACGAAAAGCAAATTCCTGGGTAAAAGAATCTCCGGCTGCGATCGTTGATACAGATGTCGATGCTGGATTGATGGAGTTCTTGGTATATCACAGATATATTAATGGTACCCAGACCATGATGATCGATCTTGATAGATGTACTCATTGTGATGAATGCGTTCATGCCTGCGCAAATGGTCATAATGGTAACCCAAGATTTATTAGACACGGTCGCAAGTACAACAACAAATTGGTTGCCAATGCTTGTATGCACTGCGTTGATCCAGTTTGCTTGATTAATTGCCCCACAGGTGCTATACACCGCACCGAAAAGGGTGGCGCGATAGTAATCAACGACAATACCTGCATAGGATGTCAAACATGTGCAGGCTCCTGTCCTTATGATAATATTAGAATGGTTGAAATCAGGACTGACAATGGAACTGTGGTTTTGGATGAATCAAACAACAAACCGATACTTAAAGCAACAAAATGTAATTTATGTTTTGGCTTACCGGGTGGGCCTGCTTGTCAGCGTGCTTGTCCTCACGATGCCTTAATTCGCATTGAAATTAATAATCAGTCGGCATTGAGTGAATGGATTAACCGATCATGAAATTCAAAACAAGGCGCATTCGAAACTTGGTAATATTGCTTTTTGTCATTGTGGTGATGTGGTGGGTGATTAGGATTTATTCTGGGGCACTGAAAAGTCCACACTATTTGACGGGTTGGTTGCTGGTTGCTTTGTTTCTATTCCTAACTTTTTACAATATTAAAAAGAAATTATCGGTTATTCCTGCAGGTACTAATACTTCTTGGTTACAGTTACATTTATATGCAGGTCTGATCATGATATTCCTATTCGTGGAACATTTGCAGTGGGGCCTTCCTAGGGGTGGTGTTGAATGCATTCTGGCAGTCCAGTTTGTCCTGGTTGCTGGCAGTGGTATTGCAGGTATCTATTTTTCGCGTGATTTTTCCAGGCGATTGGCAGAACAGGATGAGCAAATTATACTTGAACGTATCCCCCAGTTTATGGCGAAGCTAAGGCTGGATGCTGAAGACTTGGTGTTGGAGGCTACAGAAAGTACCGACTCCTCAACTCTTGCAGATTATTATGTGGCCTGTTTGGCAAGATTTTTTTCCAGGCCACAAAACCGGTATGCACACCTCATACGGTCCAATCGTCCCCTGTTTAAGTTATTGAATGACTTGTCCGCACAAAATAGATATATGAATAAGGCCGAACGGAAATATACAGGGAGACTTGAACAACTTATAAGGCAAAAAGATATGCTGGATCAGCAGAATGCTCTGCAGAAGACGCTGAAGGGCTGGTTATTTATTCATGTGCCGCTGACTTACAGTACTGCTATTTTGATACCAGTACATATCGTCTTGGTATACGCATTTGGAGCTGTATAATGAGTGAGCAATTACAAGATATCAGTTACATGAAAAGTCTTTATGAACGTCCAAATCAGAAATGGGTTTGTGGAAAAAAAAGTACTGGGAAACCTTGCTTGGAAGGTCCAGACGACCGGGGAAGGTGCCAGGCTACCTTTGAGTGTAGTCCTAGAAAAGAAGATGACAGATGGTTTTGTACCCGGTCTCAATTTCTTGGTGGTCCTTGTTCCCAAGGACCAAGTCCAGACGGTACCTGTTGTAGGCCAGTTCAAAAGTGTCAGCCGATCCGAAGCTGGCGTAGTTGGCGAGGGATCGTGACCTGTTCGATTGCGGTGCTTACCTTAGCAATCGTCGCACTTATTCTGACATTAGACGGCGGTACTGACCTGATTTCTCCAGGTGCGCTTTCAACCGGACATGCGGGACTGGAGGAGGAGTGTGGTACTTGTCATGTCTCGTTTAATACCGGTTTTTCAGGTTGGGTGATCAGTGCCTTCTCTGGTTCCATAAGGGCGGAAAATAGTCATCGTTGTCAATCTTGTCATAATCTCGGTGGCCATGCTATGGAACCCCACAGTCTCTCGGCAGAAAGGATAGAGGCCCTGCGTACAGAACAAAAAGCCGGACTGGAATCAGGGCCCCAGATGCATAACAGTATCGGCGGCGGCCTGACGGTTTCCTTGTCCAGGTTGTTAGTATCTGAATCACCAGATCTAAGTTGTGATATCTGTCATAAGGAACATAAGGGAGCAGGATGGAATATTACAGGAATAAGCCAGGAGCGTTGCCTGCCCTGTCACCAAGATCAGTTCTACAGTCTGTCTAATGGTCACCCGGATTTTGACAATTATCCAAGTTCGCGACATACTCGCATTATATTTGATCATGTTAGTCATCTAGAAAAGCATTTCAAGGAAGATAAATATTCAGATAAGGCCCCTATGGGTTGCGGGGCCTGTCATTTCCCGGAGGTCGATGGAACGAAGATGGTAGTTTATGGATACGAATATAGCTGTGCTGCCTGTCACCAATCTCAAGTTTCAGGTTATTCTCTTTCAGGATCAAAGGGCGTGGAGGTGTTGGGAGTTCCGGGTTTAGATATCGATGTTCTGAAAGAGAAGGGTATAGACATTGGCGAGTGGCCTGAAGAGCCTTATTGGACCGAGGATGAGTTATCTCCGTTTATGAAGCTGTTATTAAGTGCTCGCCCAGAATTTTCTAAAATTGAAGAAGTGATACAGGATCTTGATTTGCTGCTGGATCTAAGCGACGCCACAGATGAACAGTTGGAGCAAGTTAAAAACCTGGCTTGGATTGTGAAAGAGTTGTTTTATGAACTGGAAATCAAGGGTGCCACAGCATTAATGGAAAATATTAGAGACTCCCTTAAAAACGAATTGAGAAATAGCACACTGATAGGGTTAGCTGCAGCACTGCCGCCTGATTTGATCCAGTCAGCCAGGCAACATTGGTTTCCAGGATTATTGCGTGAGATTCCGCTTTACAGGAACGGTGAGTCTATCCAAATCACGGTCCTTACTGGCCAGGTTGATGAGCAGGGCACTGCAGGTGGTGAAACTTCGGATGATGATTTCTCGGAGGAGGCAAGTGAAGATGCTATTTCATCTGAAGATCGTGCCAGTTCAGGTGGTTGGTACCGGGAGGAGTATCAGTTACGATATCGTCCGGTACTCCATGCAGACCAGTTTATGAAGACCTGGCTTGATGTCAGTTCGCAAAGTTCAACAGCCCATGGTTTCCGGTTGTTTGAGTTCTTAGAAAGAAAAAACGCTCCAGGTGCCTGCATAAAATGTCACAGTATAGATAAAACAACAGAAAAACGTTTGATTGTTAACTGGAAAATCCCGGTTACCGATCCGAATGAACATACTTTTGCCAAATTCTCTCACACTTCTCATTACAGTCAGCTGGATGAGAAAGCCTGTTTTACATGCCATAAGATTGACAAGGAGGCTGATTATGCTGCTGTTTTTGATAGTCGAGACTTTCATGATTTTGCAAGTAACTTTCAGCCTATTTCCAGAAAAATCTGCGTAAAGTGCCATCTGCCAGATCAGGCAGGTGACTCATGTGTTAATTGTCACAATTATCATATCGGCAAATTCCCTCCCGCTGAGATACATCCGAAGACATTTGCACATAATATTAATGGATGAGTGACATTCATTGACCTAAACTTCTCATCAAAGGTAAATATGCTTCAGCAGTCTTTAAATATGGAAATTATTCTTTAATCAAAGGTAAATATGCCAGAGAATTTAATTGTATATTATGCTCCGGAAATAAAAATCGATCTTTTTGAATCATTGTTAAGGGAGAAAAGTATATATTTGAGGGAAATAACTCCTTCTAATCTGGAAAATATTAAGTCAGGTGAAGATTTAAATATTTTTATTATTAATAATAAGTTTGCTGATTATATGAATAAAGAAATGTCTGAGTTGATGGTTTGTCAGGACTATTCCAATGCGATTATCTTTATTAATACGGATCAGAAGCAAAAAGGTAATAAAATATGTGATGATGAAAAAGTATTTCTTTACCTGAAAGAACCAATTGAAGAATATGAATTATTAAAAGCAATAAAGAGTGGGTTTAGCTATCTTAACTCAAAGTATGAGTGTAAATGGTTACATGCAAAAGTGGATTACCAGGCAAGTGAATTAAGCAGTCTTAACGAAATTGGCATGGCCCTTTCCTCGGAGCAGGATTATGACAAACTATTAGATTTAATTCTTTCAAAAAGCAGGGAAGTAACTAATTGTGATGCAGGAAGCCTGTATTTACTGGAAAATACTGATGATGCAGAAAACAGGTTAATATTTAAGTTGGTACAGAATGATACCCTTACCAATCTGGAATTTGAGGAGTATTCTTTACCTATTACGAGGACAAGTCTGGCAGGATATGTAACCCTTACCGGAGAATTTCTTAGCCTGGAGGATGCCTACAAAATACCCAAAGATGCAGATTATACTTTTAATAAGGCTTTTGATGTGAAATTTAACTACCGTACAAAGTCAATGCTGATGGTACCAATGAAAGATCACAAGAATAAGATTATTGGTGTACTGCAGTTAATAAACAGGAAGAAATCAAAAGACGTTATACTGACATCTGATTCGGTTGTTGAAAATGAGGTCATACCTTTTGATGAAAAAACTTTCGGGCTGGTAAATTCACTTGCCAGCCAGGCTGCCGTATCTATCGAAAACAATATATTATACCAAGACATCCAGAACCTATTTGAGGGATTCGTCAAGGCATCAATACTTGCTATTGAGCAGCGAGACCCCACAACCTGTGGTTACTCTGAGAGGGTTTCTTTGTTGACCGTGGGTCTGGCCGAGGTGGTTAATAGGACAACAACCGGGAAGTACGGGGATATACATTTTACCAGTGACCAGATGAAGGAATTAAGATACGCATGTTTACTGCATGATTTTGGTAAAGTAGGTGTGCGTGAAGATGTGCTAATAAAGGAAAAGAAACTGTATCCGGGAGAGATGGAATATATAAGGAGTCGGTTTGATTTTATTAAGAAATCTAATGAATGCAAATACCTTGAGAAGAAACTAAATGTAACTCAAGATAAAAAGGTTGATAATTGCCAGAAACATTATGGCGAAATTGACAAAGAATTAAAAGAAAAATTAACGCAGTTGGATGTTTATTTAAATGAGATCGAAGAAGCCAATATACCTGCTATTCTGGAAGATGAAATGTTTAATGAACTTACAAATATTGCAGGTAAGGTGTATCAGGATTATAGTGGAGAAGAACTTCAATATCTTACTCCACATGAACTGAATTTATTAAGTATAAGAAAAGGTACTCTGGATGATAAAGAAAGACAGGAAATTGAATCTCACGTAATTCATTCATACGAATTCCTAAAGAATGTACCGTGGACAAAAGAATTGGAGAATATCCCGGACATTGCACATGCACATCATGAGAAACTGGATGGGAGTGGTTACCTGTTAGAAATAGATGGAGAAAGGATTTCCGT
>MPMF02036115.1_pt1 | contig 13283 bp, 4 predicted proteins | sample 1617271 | NCBI WGS metagenome assembly MPMF02 (sample SAMN05944812, study PRJNA350692) | marine metagenome | biome: marine; feature: ODZ; material: water; isolation source: 120 m water sample prefiltered with 30 um filter, filtered on to 0.2 um... | place: Pacific Ocean | collected 2012-04-09... | reverse complement strand
ATCGATAAAACTAACAGATACAGGAAGCATTGCTTCTGCAGTTTCGATGAGCGGCGGGACCACCCTTGATGCAGATAATTCCCTTACAGTCTCAGGAGCACTTACCCATACAGGAGATATAACGATTGATGTTGCAGGGACACGGACACTTACTTATACCGGCGCCCCTATCAGTATTGGTGAGCACACTCTTAAGCTGATGGGCGGTGGTAGTCTGCTGAGCGGAGGTTTGGACATTAACAATGCCGCCAGTAAGCTTGTTCTGAGCTCGATCACGGTTGACAGCGTAAGTACGTCAGTAGATGACAGTTTGGGAGTTGTGGTAGATAACGACTCAACGATCAGTAATTTTGCAGTCAGTAAGATAACTCCTGTTTCGATCGCCAGCGGCAAGACCCTTTCGGGATCAATAGGAATAACAGCGGGATCAATAAAACTAACAGAAACAGGAAGCATTGCTTCTGCAGTTTCGATGAACGGCGGAACCACTCTTGACGCAGATAATTCACTGACAGTCTCAGGAGCACTTACCCATACAGGAGATATAACGATAGATGTTGCAGGGACACGGACTCTTACTTATACAGGCACCCCTATCAGTCTTGGTGAGCACACACTTAAGCTGATGGGCGGCGGAAGTCTGTTAAGCGGAGGTTTGGAGATTAACAATGCCAACAGTAAGCTTCTTCTGAGCTCGATCACAGTTGACAACGTAAGTACTTCAGTAGATGACAGTTTGGGAGTTGTGGTAGATAACGACTCAACGATTAGTAATTTTGCAGTCAGCAACATAACCCCTGTCTCGATTAACAGCGACAAGACTCTTTCGGGATCAATAGGGGTAACAGCGGGATCAATAAAACTAACAGATACAGGAAGCCTTGCCTCGAATGTTTCGATGAGCGGGGGAACCACCCTTGATGCAGATAACACACTGACAGTCTCTGGAGCACTAACCCAGTCAGGAGATATAACTATAGATGTTCTTGATAATAAGACCCTGAACTATTCAGGAGAATCTCTTATTTTGGGTACGAACACCTTGATCATGAAAGGTGGAGGTAGTTTTTATAATTCCAATAATTTAGCTTTGAGTTCGGGAAGTATATTGAAATTGGATGGGATAGAAAAAGTAGAAAAAGTATATATTTCGGATAATCTGTCATTTATAGATGTAGACCAAGATGCAACCATAAAAACATTTTTACCTTATAATTCATCAAGTATTGATATTGCGGATAGCAAGAGTTTGGAGCTGACAGATTCTTTTGAAGTATTACAAGATCAAATATTGGAACTAAAAGGAACAGGAGGTGGAACTCTGAATGTTGCAGACATCTTGACAATTTCAGGGGTTCTGCAACTAAGTGCTCCAAATAGTTTAATTGACGTTGGTACGCTACGTTTTAGCAATGGTTCTTTGGAGGTTGTTGAAAACGCTACAATCTCATCTGCAATTGTTCTTGCGGACAATGCAAGTATGGAAATAGCAAATGGCAAAAAATTGAATGTAACAAAAGCTTTTGAGATTCCAGAAAACCTTAAATTGCAAATGGTTGCTGTTGGTGGTGGCACCTTGAGTTTGACTGATACGCTTAAAATTAAAGGTATCCTGCAGTTTGCAGCTCCTGGTTATAGTTTTGAAAATGGAACACTTGAACTGAGTGAAGGAGGTTTGCTTGATGTAGATAATAATACGACAATTGCATCAAATATTATTCTTTCCGGGTCAGCATCTTCTGACCATTATTTTGATATTGCAGAAGGTGCCACTCTTAAATATGAAGGAAATCCTATTGATATCTCAAATTATCAATTGACTATCAGGGGAAATGGTCAACTTGACAATACTAACCCTATTCTGCTTAGCAACTCAATAAGTAAGCTGGTTCTTGCTGGTGAAATAACAATTGTACTCATTGAAGTAACTGGGAGTAGTTTATCTGGTTATGGAATAGAAGTTCAAAGTAATAACACAAAAGTAATGACTTTGAACTTGTTGTCTGAGATGGGGCTTTCCTTTAGTGATGAAACATATGAGTTTAATGTTGTAAATTTAAATGTAAAAGCCGATAGCCAATTGAAAGGAGACGGCAAAGGTACACTAGTAGTCAATACACTTAACCAGGTATTCACATCTAATAATTATGTATTAAAGATACATGATGTAAATCTCAAGGTGGTGGACGAGATTCTGGTTGAATTTGAGGATCAGATAGTCATGAGTGGCAATTCCACATTTGATTCTGCAAATGGGCTTACATTCATGTTAAACGGAACTATGAATTTCAACGGGGCAGTGACTGCTAATATAAATTTAGATGGCGGAGCAATGTGTGTCTCAAATAACACTACTATTTTTGGAAATATTAAACATATTTCTAATTCCAAAATATTTATAGCACCAGAAAAAGTATTAACATATGAGGGGGAAAAATCGCTTAAAGTCGAAAATCTTACACTGGCGATTCAAGGTGGTGGACGATTTGCCAGTTCTGATAATAACTCAATTCTATTGAATGAAGATGGTGGGAAACTTATATTGGCAGACAATGCTACAACACTTTCTCATCTAGCCATTGATCAAAGTGTTTCCAATGGTGAGAAATATTTGGATGTTGAAAATAATGCAGATTCAACATGTATTGGTGATAGCAGTACCACAGTAGGGGATTCAAGAATTGTGGTAGAAAAGATGGATCAGAAAGGAAATTCGAATCTGGCTTTGTCAAAACTTACTGAGCTGAATATTGTAAGTTCATTTTCGGTGCCTAGTCAAAAAGCTTTGACTGTTTCCGGAGACAGCGGCCAGTTGATTCTGGGCGGAACTTTGACATTTCAAAATGGAAGTCAGTTCGTCCTGGATTCTCCGGGATCAAAAGTCAGTGGTGTTTTTGATTTTGAGGGAAACAATACTTTGGATGCTCAACAGTCGGTTAGTTTTCAATCATCCAGCAGTAAATGGAAAAATTCTCAAATAGTAGTGGGTGGAAATGCTGTTCTAAAATTTGAAGATAATCAATTGCATACTCAAGGTACTTTGACAAAAACCGGTAGTGATATTTTATGGGAAAATGTCAGCTGGAGCCTGCTTGATGACACCAGTTATACCAGCAACAACGCAGTCGAAATAAGCACTCTTGCTTTAAATAATCGTCAGCTCGTATTGGGGTCTGCTGACAGCGATTTGACAGTCACTGACAACATGACATTCGATAATTCGAAAGAACAAATATTAACAGGGGCAGCGGATTTAAACCTGCGGGGTGGCTTTGTCATGCAGGACGGGTTGGTTTCTTCAACAGGCGGATTGGTTTCACTTGAAATAGGCGGGGAACAATCTGGAGGAAGTATAGATGTTTCCGGCAGCACACTGAAGCTGGGTGATGATTTTAGCAAAACTGCAGGTATACTGACAACTACCGAATACGACACTACATTGGAGTTAGCAGAAAGCCTTACTTTGACAAGTGATACATCTCTGGGTGTGAAAACACTCTTGTTGAATGATAAAACTCTCACACTTGGTTCAGAATTAACGGATTTGACTGTGAGTGACCCAATGACTTTGAATGTCGCGGATGATCAGATTCGTACCAATAACGCGGATTTGACATTGAATGGATTGTTGACAGTAACAAGTGGTGGAATCGACTCAGATAACGGCACAGTGTCGTTTAATGGAGGGTTGACACAAAGCGGAGGGTTGCTTAACATAAACAGCTCTGTGCTCGTTTTGGGTGCAGATGTTAATAAAACCAGCGGCACTTTACAGACATTAACTTCATCTGTCAATGTAATCAGCAATTTGACAATTATCAGTGACAGTGCTCTTTCAGTTGCAACAATTAATCTTGGAGTCAATACACTCTCACTGGGTTCTGCAACAAGTGATTTATTAATCACCGATAAATTATCAATAGCAGAAGCTAATGCCGCTCTGCAAACTGGCAGCGCAGACTTGACTGTGGAAGGCGATGTGATACTTGCCGACGGAAAATTAAGTTCAACCGGCGGTAAAATTGACTTTCGGAATGGCGGACTGCAGTCCGGAACATTTGATTTTGATCTTGGAACAAGTATTTTCAGCCTGAGTGGAAACTATAACAAAAGTAGCGGAACGTTATCCAGTTCTTCTGCTATGCTTTATTTGTCGGATAATACTACTTTGACTAGTGATTCAGCTCTTGTGTTTAACCAATTGGAGTTGAATGATCTGGCTCTGACTCTGGGTTCTGCAAGCACAGATCTGACAGTAACATCCAAAGTTACAATCAACAATGCAAACGAATGGCTTAAAACTGCAGATGCAGATTTAAATTTGCTAGCTGATCTTAATATCAGTGACGGTGGACTTACTTCAACAGGTGGAATTGTATCTTTGCTCGTAGGAGGCCAGCTTTCTGGAACCGGAACATTGGAGCTACGTGGTAGTATCTGGGTTCTAGGTGGTGATTTTGAAAAATCAGGCGGAACACTCTCAACACTCACATTTTCGCAAACTGATTTGAAACTTGTCGCCAACATTACCTTGACCAGTGACAGTTCTGATACCTTAAGTTTTGTGAATCTGGATCTGAACAATCTGACTCTGACTCTGGGAAGCGCTAACAGTGATCTCAGGGTAGAAAATGCAGTCGTGATAGACTCATACACGGAAGGAATCCTGACTGCAGATGCGGATTTGATTCTGCTGAGTATGTTGAACATGAGTGATGGACAGTTGACAAGTACAGGGGGCTCGATTAAATTAGCCCATGCTCAAACATCAAAATTCAGTGGAAAAGCTTTGATGATGCTTGATAATACGCTGTTGACCTCTGATGATGAAAGCGGAGTTGCGTTGATTGAAATTGATGGTGAGCCTGATTTGAGTATGACCGATAGCAGCAAGATTTCATATATTTCGCTATCGACCACTTTAGGCTCTGTTGGTACAATCAGTACTTCTGGAGGAGTTGATTGCTCATTCAACTGTAGCGGTTTCACAGAGACCGGTGCATACGGATATAATATACATGGTCTATACAGAAATGTCAGCGGTGCCAACTGGTATCTCTCAGAATCTGAAGGTGTGCGTAAAACAGCGACTCTTTCAGTAAAATTACTCAGTAGACCTATCAGTGATGTTCACGTAATTTTAAGTAGTTCAGATTTGTCAGAGGCTACTATAGATAAAGATACGTTAACTTTTACCCCAAGTACATGGAATCAAGTTCAGGAACTGACAATCACTGGTGAAGATGATGATGTAGCAGATAGTGATGTCCGGGTACGTATCCTGGGATACACAGATTCGATTGATACTAATTATGCATCGACTACAATCACAAAGAGCCATGCTTTCAAATATACTTTCACTAACATCAACGATGACCTGCAAAAAGGCCGTAGCCCTATAGTGCAGATAGGACCTGATCAAAATGTAAATGAAGAAACACGTGTTATTCTGGATGGATCTGCTTCTTATGACCCTGACCCGACTGGACGTATTGTTTCATACAATTGGGTTTATGCTGGTCAGCGAAAAGACATAGATATTATACGTCAGAGTGAGAGTATTGCCTATTTTGATGCTCCTGATATTGATGCAAAAACGGCCATGTTATTTGGGCTGGAAGTAATTGACGATGACAGTTCGTCAGCTTACGGTGCCACTACAATTACCCTTATTCCTACTAAGAAGGTATCCGGGGTTGAAGGTGTAACGGGAGGTATTATGCCTAAATATCCTGAAGATGTTGTATTGGATACTAAGACCACTAATAATGATGGTTCAAAAACGCTTAAACTGTCTTCCTCAGATAATAAGACTATTCTTGACATTGACATGAAAACGGATGGTTCTGGTTATAGCAAAGTAACAACTGAAGACGGCACAGAATCCAAAGTGAATGTTCCAATTGGAGCGGAAGTCAATATGAACAAGGATGCTTCTCTTAGTGTTTCTATGGCACTGAACAGCGGAGTAACTTTGTCAACAAACGTCAGTGCAGAAGGAGAAATGACAGTTGGTGTTTCTTCCAGTAATGAAACTACCGGTGCCATTTTAAAGGCACCAAAGGGTTCTGAAGTTAGCATCGGTTCTGACGGCACTTCCAGTATTTCTTTGCCTGCTTCTACAGATGCAAGCAGTGGAGTAACCTCTCAGGTTGTAAGTACACTCAGTCCGAACGGTTCAACTTTGACTGAGATAACCATGAGCGGCGGTACAGGCAGGACAACAAATGCGGACAGTTCTGAACCAACAAAGTCAAGTTTAAGTACAGATTCAAATTTGGCAGTCGCAATTGATACCAGCAGCGGAATTGACGCGAGGATGTCGTTAACTGAAGGAACACTTGCCGCTAGTATTTTGACCAACGGTACCTCATCGACAAGTTTTGATAACGGTTCCAGTAAAACAACATTCAGCTCCTCAATTTCCATGGATCTGCAGTTCAAGAAAGATGAAGAGTTAAGTGGAAAAGTTGTCAGTACTTCACAAGGAGAAATAGGAAGTGACGGCATCAGCCGAACAATCAGTGGTGTTACTTCCAGCAAGGAGACGGCAATTCAAGTTGTGGCTAAAGATGGCATGGACAGCACGTTGAAGGCAGCAATCGGTTCTACTATAGCTCTGAGTAAAAATCGTACATTAACATCCACTTTTACTCCAAGTTTAAGTATGAGCAGTAGTGTGAGTATGAATAGTGAAGGCTTGATGATTCCAACAATTACCACTGTTTCCTCGAATGCAAAACAAATTTTCCCTGAAGTTGGGGCAGGCGGAACCGTCAGTCAAGAATCAGGCAAGTTGGTTGTTACAATACCTTTGACTACTTCAGAAAGTTCACGAAATAGCTCAAAAAGAAATTCTTCGTTACGGACTTCACAACGTGTGGGGGTTTCCTCTGAATATGCGACTACCGGACAGTGGGTTGGTGTTGACTCAATTTCAGGCAAACCGGTTTATGTCCAATCGGCTTCAGCAGGCGCAACTTTAGTCCTGGAAAATGCATATGACAATACGACTAACATAAGTTTGTCTGCTGGATCTGCGGACCTGCGTATTGGTGACGCAACGCCAACTGCTTTGAGCAGTACTGTGTCAGTAAAAAGTAAACCGGCTTCCGTGACAATGGGCGGTTCGCGAAATTTGGTTGCATTACCAGCTTACACTTCAATTGCTCCTGCAAGTTTTGAAAGCCAGTTCGGCAACTTTAAAGCGGTTTGGGCACGCCGTAGCGGGAAATGGCAGTTTTACACAAGCATTGATAACAAAACGGCCTACACCGACAAGGGCTATACTGAGTTAACCTCAAGTATTGAAGCCGGAGAGGGATTTTGGGTAGAATTGAATTCACCTATTAATCCTACAAATCTGGATGTGGCTGATTATGGAGGATATACAGCTTTACCACAAATGAGCAGTATGACATCAGAATGGAATTTGGCTGGAACCTCAAAAAAGATATCCGTTGAAGAAATAATTCAAGCCGGAAATTTTGATCAAACTTTAGAGGATGAGTCTAACACTTTGGGATTTCTTGAAAATTCTGGAGGAAACGGACCGTCTTCCGGTCTGCAAATTTCAAACTTAAATTTTGAAGTAGCTGTAAACGAAATTGGCCAAACTTCTCGGATTGCGCTTTTGCTGGCAATGCTAATGTTGGTTTCAGCAAGTTTGTTATGGTATCAAAGAAAAATACTTGAAAGGCGTGAGACTCAATCAGCAAATTCCCATCCGTTGATACCGTCACTGCAAATAGCTTTTGTGGTAGGTATTCTTATACTGGCCGTTGCTTGTGCTCCTCCTCAGAGTGATTCAACATCCTCTACTTTTGAATATTCGGGATCGTATGACCGTGTCCATTCAGTTTGGAAGTGGGATGCTGAGAACAGCAAATGGATGGCATACTCCCCAAAAACATCTGTTGCCCAGGAATTGACTACTGAGGGCTACAGTACTTTCAGTTTCGTAGAGAAAGGCCAGGGATATTGGTTGCGTCTTAGCACCAATGGAGTTCCAACCAGTCTCTCATTTGCAGAACCTCCTGCATTTTGAACTCTATGTTTTTCACAGCTCCGGACTTTTGGAGAAGACGGGAACACAGCTCCTCGCGCTCATTTATTCTGAATTTCCTAATTCTGTTATTTTTGCTCATTCGGGTAATTCCTGGAGTTCTGCTGGCGGAAGAAAAAGCGTTGCTTGAATTCAAAGATGATGATCCCCGCGGAGGCTGGCTCAACGGTGAATTGATTTTCACAGTTCCTGAAAGTAAAAAATCAGCGGTAAAATTGTCAAAAATTTCCAGATATGTACTACGTTGGGGTAATAATCCACACCAAAGTTTGGGAATGTTTCTGCCTATTGTGACCCTGCAGCCAGCAGAATCCGGCAGTAGGATGCGAATACAGTTTAATGCCACCAAAGTTCCTTCGGGAGCAACTCACTTTTTACTCTATGCTCGTCTTGAAAATGGAGAAGAGACGGAAAAGTTCAGTCTTAGTTTGATTGACAAAGGAGTTCCTAACAGTAAGCCCCAGGGAATATTTTTTGAACAAACAGGAAAGGAAGGGAATAGGGTACATGGTGAAATCCGCATATCACCTGCTTGGGATGAGCGTGAAGTGACTCATTATGCGGTTTACTGGGGCGAAGGGCCGGAAACAGTTTTGAGAACGCAGCCGTCGGTCATGGTAATTGGAAAAAAAACATGGCTTGGCAGTTTAGTAGCTCAACTCAAAGCTCCCTGGAAGGAAAACACATTGACTGAGGAAATAAATCTCCTTATGCCGCCAGAGGCCTCTCACCTGATTGCGTTCAGTAGGAATACTGAAGGACAAATGAATGAAGGTGTTTCTGTTGAACTGGAAGGTACGGAAAAGAAAGGCATAAGCATGTCCCGAAAAATGCTGTTGCATAAAAAATCTGCTCCTTCCGGGATGATTTCCGGCAACGTTACTCTTGTCCGGGACAAAGAAGAGACTGACACGGGTCACTATTTGTTTTTTTGGGGGAAAAATAAAAAAACCAGATTGGAAAATTTGCCACCCTTGGCCCAGTTTGAAGTAAATAAAATCAGAGATGGCCTGAATGTAAAAGAAATACAAGTCTCCACTATGACTGTGATGGATCAAAAACTGCAGGTGTCACCAGAGGAAGATGCAGATCGTAAGTTAAAATTTGAGTTTCCAAAAAAAACATTTATCCCCGCAGGTGCGACATACATTCTGGCATTTGTTCAACAAAAATTTTGGTTTCAGGAAAATGCTGAACGCAGGCTAAAAGGGCCGATTGCTGCTGTTTCGATAGAAGATCCGGATGGAAGCAGGAATAAATAAAAAAAGAAAAGTAAAATTAAAGAGGGTCTTAAAAACTTTTCGATTACACAATTTAAGAGCAAAAGTGTATTAAGCCAAGAAAAAAAAGAAAATCCTGAAAGTATATTTCAGGGAGAAATAACAAAAGGGACGAAAATCAGGAAGGGTCCGGATTGGAGGATTTCTGAAAATCGTGGTTTGGGACTTGGACTTTCTTTTTCCGGATTGAATGGAATTGCAACTTTTTATGATTATAATCTGGATGATAATCAGCAATTGCATTATTCTCTTGAACTCACAGGTCCGCAGGTCGGCAGCACTTTTAAGGCACTTAGACTGACAGAAGAAAGTACTAATATGCATAGTATTGCAATGAGCGGTTCCGGAAACTCGTTGGAAATTAACCGGACATTGCTGTCTGCTACTTACCGCTGGTTTGTTGATGACTCAACTATATGGGGAATTACGGAAGGTCTATATTACGGTGCAGGTGTTGGTTTGGGTTATGCAACCTTAAAATACCAAGGCAGAGACTCAACTACATCATCCAGTGTTTCTGATGAGACAGAGACTTTTAATTCAAATGCCACAGAATATTTCCATTCGGCGAATGGATTGGGACTTTTTGCGATGCTGGACGCAGGCTGGCAGGGACTGGAAAACTACTATTTTCAAGTTTCGCTGCAGCCTTCTTTCTATTTTTATTATGATGACAATTTTGTAGAATCAAGTATTCCGGTCAATCCCAATCAACGCACAACTGTTGTGGACCGCTGGTCAAAAGCAAAGGATCTTACACGTTTACTATTAGGATTTGGTGTATTTTTTTAAATAACTATGGCTTGCTTATCTGTTAAATATTGGAGATTAGTGCTGCTATCAGTAATTTGTTCAGCTTTTTACCCGTTATCGATAACTGGAGAAGAAAAGCCGCTAAATCAGCAAACTACTGCAGTGCACTATGTATTTACCCAAAGTGTCGAGCGGGTTTTGTATCCCTGGCTGCAGGAAGAAGTTGCGGATAACTGGTTTGAAAGTAATATTCCGAAATCATGTCACATCTGTGACAATGTCTATCGTTATCCCACAGACAACGGTTCTGTGTTGACACGTGGAGTTCAGAATATGATCAATCGAAAAAGGCTGGCGACAATCCTCGAAGTGGAAGAATTTTTGACGGTGATTGTCAGACAGTCGGGCGAGGTGCTTAGTGTTGAAGCTTCACTGCATAATCTTGAGCAGGAAGAACCGCTTTGGGCAAAAGTCTTTGAATGGTCTAAACCCTGGAGTTTGTGGTAAGAAAAGCAACCTTGAACATAAGTCGATGCGTATCTGCATTGGGAGCAACAGGAGCAACTACTCACTTTAAGCTAATCTAACAATAATGTTGAAACGAAAGACTTTGTAAATTGCAAATTATACAGACTCAACATGCTGCATTAAGAATCTGTAATCGTTCCTTTGAGGGATACAATCCAGGATTTGGAATTTGTCTCACGTTAATATAACGTCGACTTCCTGTTAATGAAAAACTCTGAATTTCGTAGCAACGGTTTTTGTAGTCAAAGAATATTTCTTTTCTGATAGACTTAGTTATTTTTTGCCTCAGCTCTAACTCCAATCCATGGTGCTGGCCGAACAATCCAAAAATTCGTACCGGCATAAATCTTCCTGCTTACATTATTAAAATCATAAAACTTTAATTCCTCACACACCTCACTGATAAAGTTCAGACGTCCTGTGTCTGAATCTCTTTTTTCGGAAGTTCCCCTGTACTCAGCGAGAATAGTTTAAGTTTTTTTGTGATACAAGAACTGTGCAACTGAACCTCCTCAGGATGGACATTACAACGGATTATTATTATTGTCAAGTAAAAAAGTAACTATTTTTGCAGATTGATATTGTTGCACCTTTATAAAGCCAAAAAGTCGTACCTTTTTTAGCAAAGTGAGCAAGCTGTTTTCTGCTAAACATTAATATAATTAAGATTTCTCTTTACGCTCAAAATGACAAATTATGAGTTTCATAATTTTTACAAGCAACCGTTCCGAATCATGAAAAAAACCTTAAAATTAAACATTAGTATTAAATTTCAGTCTTTAAAATGCTGGCTTTAATTTATTAAAAAACAAGAGGATTGCAAGCTGAGCATGTTTGGTTTAACATTAACTATGACAGCAATCGTTCAAATTTAGTGCAGATGAAAAAAACATCCAGCTTATTAACAAATTTTGCAACATTACTTTTTATTTGCATGGGGGCACTGTTATTATATGTCTGGATAAATTATGATGAATTGAGATCCGAGCAGTCACACCGTCAAACGTGGTATTTTAACCATAAATATGAAAACAAGTGAACAAATTAAGCAGGTTTCATTAAAAGTGCTGAAACGTAATATTCAATACAGAATAACAGAGGTCTCAGAGAAAACATCATAAAAATAGTTTCCTGTGATCTCTAAGACGCTATGCTTAAACATCTTTTCCGCAGTTTATGACTATCTTCGACTGCATTATTTAAAACATTTTTTTAAAGAAAATTATGGAAGTGAAGCTAAACAAAGCAACACCTGAGCTGCTAAAAACTCCACCTGCGAGCATGTCCGGAGTTGTTTTTGGTACGCAGTTTTCGGATCACATGTTCTGCATGGAATGGGAAGATGAAAAAGGCTGGCACAATGCAGAGATTAAACCTTACGGTCCATTATTGATGGAACCTTCCGCAATGGTTTTACATTACGCACAAATGGCTTTTGAGGGTTTAAAAGCGTACCGTACTGATTCCGGAGAAAACGTACTGTTCCGTCCACGTGAAAACTTTAAACGTATGAACCGCACTGCTCAGCGCATGTGCCTTCCGGAACTCGATGTAGAGGAAGTCCTGGACGCACTTAAGCAACTATTGCGCCTGGATTCCGCATGGGTGCCGCATGAATCAGGAACCACACTTTATATTCGACCAACCATCGTCGCGACTGAAGAAGCAATTGGTTTGAAAGTTTCTTCCAAATATTTGTTTTTCATTATCCTTAGTCCGGTAGGCCCTTACTACTCTCAGGGATTTAATCCCGTAAAGATAATGGTTTCTGATAAATATGTCCGAGCTGTCCCCGGAGGAGTTGGTTATGCTAAAACAGGGGGTAACTATGCGGCCAGTATATTAGCAGAAAAAGAGGCCAAGGAACAGGGTTATACTCAAGTACTCTGGCTGGATGCGGTTGAAAGACGATATATCGAAGAAGTCGGTGCGATGAATATTTTTTTCGTGATCAATGATGAAATTGTAACACCTCAACTGACTGGCTCAATTCTACCCGGAATAACCAGGATGTCTGTTTTGGAACTTGGCAAATATTGGGGTTTAGAAGTATCAGCAAGGCGGATTTCCATTGATGAAGTTCTGACAGGATTAAAAGACGGTTCTGTGACAGAAGTCTTTGGCGCAGGTACTGCGGCAGTTATTTCACCAGTTGGTGTTTTGAGTTACAAAGAAGAGGAATATCAGGTAGGCAATGGAGAAACAGGTCCGATTGCTTCACGTTTTTATGAGCAGTTGACAGGAATTCAATATGGTAAAGAGCCCGATCCATTCGACTGGGTGGAATCCTTTTAATGGAATAGTTGTGGAAAAACGCAGGCGCATGTACTGCTTACATTTTATCTGGCGCGCTTCAGGACTGGAATTGTTTTAGGATGAAATTCAAATCAGAACAATTATTTATCTTAGGCACCTTATTATGTGGCCTAGTGGGTACCGGCAATTTCATTGATTCAATCTGCCGCAGTACAAGTGAGTTGATTAATTAAAAGCATGCAAAATCTATTAAATAATTATCTAGCTCTCCTCAGAAATTTGCGTGAGAAAACTCCACTATTATTTGTCATGCACGTTTTTTTTGTGGGCGCAACAGTATTGATATTGTTGATTGTCTTGCTGATTAGTGGATTACGCTTACTCACATAGAGCAGTTTTAT
>MPMF02289757.1_pt1 | contig 13286 bp, 7 predicted proteins | sample 1617271 | NCBI WGS metagenome assembly MPMF02 (sample SAMN05944812, study PRJNA350692) | marine metagenome | biome: marine; feature: ODZ; material: water; isolation source: 120 m water sample prefiltered with 30 um filter, filtered on to 0.2 um... | place: Pacific Ocean | collected 2012-04-09... | reverse complement strand
TAGCAATTTTGCTAAACTAACGATGTACCAATTCTTTACCGTGAACGGTTACCTTCTTCCGCAGCCATCGTGGTAAGACGCTCCACAAATGAACGTACGTCACGATCGGACGCCACGGCGTCTACATTGGCTACCTGCGACTCGTACCACAACTCCAGCGCTGCCACATCGGCAGCGAGAATCGTCTGAAGATTTTTGGCCATCGTGTCTTTGACAGAGATTTCAACAACGCTGCGAATCCAGAAACCCGCAACCGCCAAAATCACCGCCGCGATGATCGGCCACACCCAAGCCTGCGTGCGCAGAAAATTCCCCGTGCCGGAGATCGACCGAGCCAGTGAATGGGAGTCGGAATTCTTCGCCATGGAAGGATACACGATTTGAGAAGGAAGATGAGAAGAGCCGTCCGTAGCTTATTATCATGTATGAGCACAGCCCCGTCTGCGAGGCGGGAGACGCGTCGATCGTTTTTCTGGCGGCCTGCCGGACGTGAGTCCCGATCGACACAGAGGCCAATACTCCAACTACCATTGGGCGAGCAGGTACAATTCTGCAAACCCGGCTAGTTGTGGTAGATTTATAAGCCCAATACCGAATCCAATCGCTAACCAAAACAAGCTCGATCACTCTTGCTGAGAAACGTCATGGCATACCGAGGCACTTTCGCAAACGCATTGCAGTCCGTTCTATTTCGCTCGCTGATCCTCACCTCACTGCTAATCGTTCTGTGCACTGCATGTTCGGCACAGGAAATCGTCGATACGTGGCGGTATACGCTTCGCAAACCTGCTGACCGTTGGCGGGGAGCTGAGTTTGACGACGGTGCCTGGAGGGAAGCCCATGGCGGCTTCGGTACGCGTGGCACACCGAATGCTCGTGTGGCAACGGTTTGGGCGACAAACAGCATTTGGCTGCGAAAGTCGTTTGCCCTCGAATCAGTTCCCACAAAACCAGCGCTGTTGATTCACCACGACGAGGACGCTGAGGTCTACATCAACGGTGCGTCAGTGGCGGTCCTGAAAGGATATACGACGAAGTACGAGATTGTCCCCATTGACAAGACAAAGCGATCAGTATTGACAGCGGGAAACAACGTCATGGCAGTTCACTGCCGACAGACCGGTGGTGGCCAGTTCATCGACGTGCACTTGGTTGATGCCGACAACGTGCCAGAGCTTCCCGCGGCAAAACGGGACACAAAACCATTTCAATCCGAGTTGATCACAAAATGGGGCGAAGATGTTACGGAAGGGAACGCCCGGACTGAGTATCCGCGACCGCAGATGCGGCGTAACCAGTGGCGGAACCTCAACGGCCATTGGGATTACGCCATCACGTCCGTGAAGCAGAAAGAAACGCCAACAGGATGGGCTGGCCAGATCCTTGTGCCATATTGCTTAGAGTCGAAGCTTGGAGGCGTGCAGCGACTGCTCGATGCGACCGAAGCACTTTGGTATCGCCGGACATTCGATGCGACAACGACCTCTGGAAAGCAGCAGTTGCTGAACTTTGAAGCGGTTGACTATCGCTGTGAGGTCTTCGTCAATGGCCAATCTGTTGGCATCCATCAAGGTGGCAATACACATTTCACATTCGATGTCACAGACGCATTGAAGGACGGGAAGAACGTGCTGATCGTTCGAGTCGAAGACGAGACCGAGGGTTGGCAGCTTCGCGGCAAACAGACGCTCAACGCTCGCGGCATCTGGTACACACAGGTGTCGGGCATCTGGCAGACGGTTTGGCTGGAAGAAGTTTCGTCCAGCTACATCAAAGAGCTGAAGATCGCCACAGATGCGAGTGCTGGCACGATTACGGTGCGACCAATCGTCAATGGAAGCGGCGAAGTCCGTGTCGTCGTAAAAGATGGCGGCGAAGTGGTTGCTGAAGGGACGGGTTCCCAGCAGACATTCGAGCTGAAGGTCGCTAAGGCAAAGCTCTGGTCGCCCTCATCCCCTCATCTGTACGATATCGAAGCCGCTTTGCTCGATGCCGCCGGCAATCAACTCGATCGTATCCAGTCTTATGCAGGCATTCGCGACGTTGGCAAAGTCAAACATACTGACGGGCATTGGCGATTTACTCTCAACGGCGAACAGATCTTCCACTGGGGACCGCTCGATCAGGGCTGGTGGCCTGATGGCTTGCTGACTCCGCCATCGGACGAGGCGATGTTGTTCGACATCCAGTGGCTGAAGCAGGCGGGTTTCAACATGATTCGCAAGCACATCAAGGTCGAACCGCGACGTTATTACTATCACTGTGATCGGCTGGGCATGATGGTCTGGCAGGATCAAGTCAGTGGCGGGCAGAAGCCGAAGTGGACTCGTTTAGCAAAGGAGCCACAGGACGCGACGTGGCCGGAAGAACAACACTCACAGTTTATGCTCGAGTTTGAACGGATGATCTCTTCGCTCGAGAACCATCCGTCGATCGTCAGCTGGGTGCCATTCAATGAAGCCTGGGGCCAGCATCGCACCGTCGATGTTGGTAAGTGGACCGCAAAGCGTGATCCATCGCGATTGGTCAACATCGCCAGCGGAGGCAACTTCTGGCCAGTCGGCGACATCGTCGATGCCCACAGGTACCCACATCCCGGATTTCCGTTCGACAAAGGCGAGGGCGGGCGTTTCGATGATTACATCAAAGTCATGGGCGAGTTCGGTGGTCACGGTTATCCAGCGAAAGGTCACCTCTGGGACGCGAATCGTCGTAACTGGGGATACGGCGGCTTGCCACAGAACAAAGCCGAATACAAAGAACGCTATGCCACATCGCTGAAGATGCTCAACGAACTTCGCGGCCAGGGTATTGCCGCTGGCGTCTATACTCAGACGACAGACGTCGAGGGCGAGATTAACGGTTTGATGACTTACGATCGAAAAGTCATCAAGATACCCGCGAAGGAACTGGCCGAGTTGCACGCGGTGCTGTTCGAGTAGACGAAAAGTGGATTCCGATTAAGTGCTGACTACTTGCAACTGACTCCCACAGGTTAAGATCGTCAATGCCGCCAAACCAGAACGTTCTAATCACAGGCGGCTACGGCTGCATCGGCGCCGAAACGGCAAAGTGGTTGCTCAAGAACTCGGACGCAGCAGTCGTGATTTGCAGCCGTACGGTGAGCTCTGGCCGTTCCCAGCGCGTCTTCCACGATGCAGATCGTTCTCGCCTTACCTTCATTGAGGCGGACGTGAGCGATCAGAGGCTGCTCGAACAGATTCTCAATGAGCAAGAAATAACAGATGTCGTGCATATGGCTGCGCTGCAGACCCCGGACTGTAACGCTCACCGGGACCTCGGGCTACAGATTAACCTGGCCGGCACGCAGAACCTCATCGAAGCGATGAAGGCGAGCGGACGGGCGTTTGATCGCTACATATTTGCTAGTTCGATCGCTGTCTACGGGCCGCGTGCGGCATACCCGGCGGGCCGCGTGCCGATGCTTGCAGAGCCGCAGCCGGTGAATGTGTACGGGGCATGGAAGTTGGCCGGCGAGTATATCTCGAAGTTCTTTTGGGAGGACACGAGTGTCCCGACGCTCAGTCTGCGGCCCGGCGTACTCTACGGTCCCGGGCGAGATGCGGGACTTACGGCAAGCCCTACAACGGCGATGAAGTGTCTCGCACTCGGGCTGCCGTTCGAGATTCCATTCCGTTCCCGGCAGGACTACCAATATGCCCCAGATGTGGGCGGGGCCGTCGCCAGCGCTGTACTTGAGCCCTTCGACGGCTATGGGGTGTTCACGCTTCCGAGCCGTACGCTCGAGACGGAGGAGATTGTCAAGGTGATGCGGAAAGTGGCGAGTGACCTGGGACTAGGGGCGCAATTCAAAATCACGGTTGGTGAGGAAGAAGTTCCGTTCATCTGCGATCTCGACTATGAACCGTTTACTGCAGCGTTTTCCAACATTCCTCACACGGCGCTTGATCAGGCTTTTCGAGAATCGCTAAAGATATTCTTGGATCAGGTGGACCGGGGCTGGCTCACGGAGCAGGATCTTATTCGGTAGGGACTGAGGAGAAACAGCTGGCAAGGCTGTGTCACGCACCGACGCGGGCTTCGAGATGCTTGATGGCGGCTCCGTTTTAATCGACTTCGCAAACTACGCGGAATCCCACATCGAAGATCCGCTGCCAATGCCAGTAGCTCATGCGACAGCCCGATCGCGCCAAGTCGGCACGGTCATTCCACGAGCCACCGCGGACGACCTTGCGCGTGTCGGAATTGGTGTGCCGCGGGTCGTCAGCGCGGAAGGGATACGGCAGATAGGCGCTGCTGGTCCATTCGCTCACATTGCCGTGCATGTCGTGCAGGCCCCAGCGATTGGATCGGCGATGTCCCACGGCGGCCGAAACACGCCGCTCATCGTTCACGGGGTCCACTGCATAGAATTGTTTGACCAACTCCAGCCTGCCAAAGGGAGTCGTCCTTGTCCATTCAGTGAAGTTAAGCAGCGACACGTCAGCCAGATTTGCGAAGGACGCCGAGTCGGTGCCCGACGGGCCGTAATTCATGGGCGTGCTCGTGCCTGCCCGACAGGCCCACTCCCATTGGGCTTCGCTCGGCAGCGCAAACTTCCTACCGGTTTGCCGCGACAGCCAAGAACAAAAGGCGTTGGCCTCGTCCCAGGACGTCCGGCAAACAGGCTGGTGAAACTGGTTCAAGTTGACGTAATCCTCCCAGCTCCACTTCAGCCACAGCATAGATTCGACGCCGCTCTGATGCGCTGCGTCGAAGCGCTGGTATTGCTGATTGGTCACTTCGACTTTGCCCATCCAGAACGGCCGCTCGATCGTCACCTTCCCCCGCGGCGTCTCATCGGCATATCTAGCCGAACCACCCAGGACGAATTCTCCAGCCGGGATCAACATCAACTCCATTTTGATCTCACCGCCCAGATCGATCTCCATCGCGGTCTGGGCACCGGCGCCGGCCTGGCGTTGACTGGCCTCTTCCGCGGGAAATGGCCAACCGGCGACGCGGATCTGTTTTGCCGGGGCCGTCTCAGGCGGTTTCACGAAGGTCACGGGCTCTTGCGACAGGTCCAGAATCGCTTCGGGGTCTCCCTCAATCCCACCGTATAGTTGGAGCAATTCCATCCGTCGATCGCGACATTGAAGGACTGCTGGATTTCCACGCACGCTGGGCACCTCGAGCCAGGTGCCGTAGGCGGGAGAATTCATGTCTATCCAGGTCACCAAACGATCCCAGGCCTCATCGTCGAGACGAACGTTGTGATGTCCCTTGCGGAGCATCCGCACCAACGGGCTGGTGTCGGCATGGTAGTCTGCCACCGGCAGCACACGCGGGTCGCCTTCCAGACCGGGACTGCGGACAAACCGCCGCAACGCATAGAACGACGGAGGAAAGGGGGCATCCGAGAGGGGTAGTTTCTTCGGCGCGGCGCGGCGGAGATCCGGGGCGATCTGACTGTCGGCTTGCGCGGGGCCGTTGTGGCAGCCCACGCAATACTTGTCCAAGACCGGCTGGACTTCGCGGTCCCAGCTAAACCCGCGTACCGGACCGTACCACGGTTTGATCCGCGACGGCTTGCCGGCCAACGCGAGCAGCCTCCGCTGGGGCGGCGCTTTATTGCTTTTTTCATGGCAACCGACGCAGCCGACCACTTCGCCCGGCATGGCCGTAAACCAGCTGCGCATCAACTGCAGCGCCTTGCCCTCGGTGTCCAATGGCTGAACCGCGATCGGAGTGTTGGCCGGCACCACGAAGTATGCCGAACCGTCGTCTGTCACGGGCACGGTACCCAGCACTCGCCGCACGTCCCACGGACCGTCCATGCCAATGTAGTCTTCGATACCCGACGTCCCGAAGTAGTTGAAGTGATAGGAGAAAAGTCGGAGTTGCTTGACCGTGCCGCGTGGAATCCCCTGGAGCCCTTCGCCCGCATAGATGTCGCTGAGGTAGACCGTTGCTTCCCGGGAGTCGGGGTCGATCCGATCTGGAATCACCCTGGGACGCGGCGTCTTCCGCAAAGGCACAGGCTCGAACAACAGCCAGCCTTCTTCCTCACGCAGCAAGAGCATGTTGTCAAACACGTCCACCAGATAAACACCCCACCGCGACTGGCTGGTCGGTTGACCTGAAACCAGGAAGTACTTGTCGCTCAAAGGATACGGGTGGAGAAATTTCGGCCAGGATGCATCGACCAATTTGTCCTTGAGAATCGCTTCGACCTTCTTGCCCCTGCCCGGAATGCGCTGAACGACCCCCTCGGCCATCCGCCGACCTTTGGCCACGTCGAACAGAACCAGTTCTCCGGCCCGTGGCGTTCCATGATGACCGGTGATAATCCCCACGAACTTCGTCGGGTGATCCGGGATCGGCTTCGCATAGAAAATGCGATTCGGCCAATAACTGCTACTGGCATAATGGGCCCGCTGCTCGGTGCCATCGGGATTCATGGAGAACAGCCGTCCGCTGAATGCGTGCGCCATGTCCGTGTATTCCCAGCGCGTGTAGAGTACGCGCCCGTCGTTGAGCATTGTCGGATAGAAGTTGTGGTCTTGGTCGAAGCACAGCCTGCGAATCCCCGATCCGTCACTGTTCATCACACAGAGGTTGGCCACTTCGTCGTGCCGCCGTTCGCACGGGACCGATTGAAAACAGGAGGATGATCCAAAGAGGATGCGATCGTCAGCTAGGTAACACGAGTCATAACTATCGACGTCGTTCTCCTCGCCACGCGTCACTTGGCGAAGGTTCTTGCCGTCCACGCCGACTTCGAAGATCTGAAAACGGTCGTGACTGCCGATGGAGGAGAACAACACGCGATCCGCATCGAAGTGGAGTCGGATGTCGCCCACGTAAACGGACTTCTCCGGCCGGTACAGTGTCGTAAGTTGTCCTGAGGGGCGCGGCTGCGAGAGGACGGCGATCTCGTTATCGATGGGAATCTGCCGTAGGACACCGTTTCCCTGGTAGTTCAACGGCAAGCCGTTGAGAAGATGATCTGGACCTGAACTGAAAGGCGGAATCGAGAAACGAGGCACGGGATTGTAGGCTCTTGCGTCTTTGCGTTTCACCACCAGCAGCCGATCGAAGTCCAAAAGGGGGTTGGCCAACAGGGCTTCGACGCGAAGCACCTCGAACTGCTTCACGGCCTCGGCTAACCGCACTAGGTTGACAGACCCGCCGGCTGCCAGCCGCGCGTCCCTGACAGTCTGCTCGATGTCCTTGATGCGCCCGAGGTACTGCGGTCCTTTGGCATATCCCGAGCCATAGGTCTGAACCAAGTCTTCCACGGCCAGCCGCAGGGACTGGATGTTCGAATCTTTCCATTGGGCCAGTGTGGCTTCGATCTCCTTGGAGCGGTGATAGAGTTTGCGGATTGCTTCCAGTTCCCCATCCTTCCGGGCTTTCTTTGCAAGCTCGCTTGCTTGCGCTGCCAACCCGGTAAGTGTCGCGCTGACATAACGTTCGGCCAGCAGATCCACTCTGCCGACAGGCCAGTCCCGAGTCCAGATCCCATCCTGCTGCTCCACGGCCATCTGCCGGAGCGATATAGGATCCGAAAAGTCGCGCCGGAGCAATTCCCAGAGGCCACTACGTAATAACGAGTTGCCAGCCTGGTCGGGTGCTTCAGAGGCCAGTGCATCTTCCAGGCTGACGAGAACTTCTCGGCTGGCTGCCATCGTCTCGAACCATGTCGACTTCTTGGTGTAGTATCGGGTGGGGACTTTACCAATCAGCACCTCACATCGAGCAAAAGATACCGTACTGGTTTCTCCAGCTCCGCCGGATCCTCCCACCAAGGCCGGAAATCCAGTGACTGTCTGATCGGAGATGTTCCAGGTCACCATCCAGTCCGCCGGCTCTGGTTCCTTGTCCGGCCAGGCCTTTCCTTTCAACATCCCTGCTTTCTTGGACAGTTTGAGCCAGTACCATGTTCCGACTCGGCTGGGAAAATCAACACCCGGACCCCAGACAACATAGTCGTGTACGAATTGGAGCTTTCCGCGATTAAGCACAAGATTCAATCCGTGCGCAGTCGTTGGATCGGAGCAGACACCGATTCCTGCCCGAGCCCAGTCTCCGTCTTTCGTTGAGTCGAGTCGCAATTTGGCGAGAATCGATATATCGCGTGACACAACATCGCGGTTGTCTCCGATGACGATGATCGCTTTGGTGGGATCCGCCGGTCGTGGATCGGTCTGCACGAAGGATCCATCATTCAACTTCCACTTTCCTCCGATCATCTTCCACTGGTCGGACAGTTCTGTCTTGAAGTCGCACGAATACACTTCCTTCTGTGATATTCTCGGTTTGCCTCTCGCCGCGCCCGCAACAGGAGCGTCGTCAGCAAGTACCACTGGAGCAGCAGTCCCCAACAAAACGGGAAGACCCACGGTCACCGCCCACAACTTTTGCAATGTCTTGGTCACCTGTGTTGTCATGTCGATCCCGTCATTTGAAAAATCACAATAATGTAGATCCAATACCCCAGGATTATAGCAAGGAGGTGCCCTTCCGCTCGCCCAACATTCATCATCCGCCTGCCCATTGTCGGATTATCTGGACAACGTGCGACTCCTACTGGCCAGTTGACGAGGACTCCGCCCCCCCTTGGGTGTTTCTAGCTCGCCGCCGGCTGGCCCCTTCTGCGTGCCTTCTGCGTGCCCTTCTGCGTGCTTGGTCGCCATTGTCTCGGCCAACAGCGTCGAGATGAGGTAAACTTCAAATAGACGGTGATCCTTCAGATACGAGCCGTCCCGTTGGCGCCTAAGCTTGCATACTCCAATAGCCATGACCGAACGATCACCTGATTCCCAACGCAAGAACATCTTGGTTGTGGACGACAGCCCCGTCCCTGCGCAAATCGTTACGACGGTTTTGAGGAATGTTGGATATGAGGTAAGCATCGCTCATGACGGTCAGAAAGCGTGGAGGAAAGTCCAAAAGCAGCAATTCGATTTGGTGTTGTCCGACGAACAAATGCCATTCATGAGCGGCTCTGAATTGTGTCGTCGACTTCGTACTGATGAACGATACAGCAAAATCCCCTTCGTTCTATTCACGGCGAAATGCTGGACGACGAACATCGATCGACTCGCGGAGGAACTCGACATCGCGGCAACCGTTTACAAGGCGTTTCGTCCCACGGAGCTTGCAGATACCGTCAAGTCTGTTCTCGCCCGCGAAGCAACAGCCTGACCGGGGTAGGCGGCCAAACTTCTCTCGAACACGCCGCCCGCAACACTGCATGGACTGCCCGAGCGACCGATGGCGGGACAGGGGCGCGATAGCAGTCGCCGTTAACCAGGCGACGAATCCGGCGCAACGCATCTCTGTGCGATTCAGACGGCGTACGTTTCGGTTACAATCAATCGGCCGTTCAATGCCTTCTCTGTTGGTCTGGTTATCAAATGACTGAATCTTTTTGAACAGCCTCCGCGACGCGAAAACTCGCAAGGCGTTTCTTTATCGAACATAGTAGGTAGTCACCGTGGATCTATCAAAAACGCAGACGTCGACACGATCATCCACCGTCATTCTCGTCACTCTGATCGTGTTACCGCTGGGCGTGATCGGCTGTCAGCTGTTTTTCAAACTAGGCGAGACGTGGGGCAGTGTCGGCTATTCGTTGTACAAGGTTCTCTTTCTGGTTCCCCCACTGATCTACTGCCGGATGAACGGGATCCATGTTTTCAGGGACATCTTCATCCTGAAAAACTGGCGGCGATACCTCCCTGTCGCGGTGGGGCTAGGTATTCTCGCACTACTCATCTTCTGGGGGGCGTATTTTTCACTCCGGGGTTTCTTGAAAATCGATGAAGATCTAATCGTTCGCAGTACCGGTGAGCAGTTTGGCGTGACGAAGAACAACGTCCTGTTTGTTGCCCCACTCACCATCTTCTTGAATTCCTGGCTCGAAGAGTTTTTTCACCGCGGCTTCTCTTTCGGCTTGCTAGTGAAGAACAATCGCTGGCTCGGCTATCTGCTGCCAGCTACGGTTTTCACCGTGCAACACATGCTGTTCATCTATCAATGGTCGACGCCCTTGAAGCTGATCATTGCCGTAGTCGCACTGTTCGTCTTTGCCCTGGTGCTGCAAAAAATATACGAGAAGGCACAATCGCTCGTCACACCTTGGGTAATTCACATCTTCGGTGACATCGCCATGATGGGGATCGCCGTTTGGCTGATGGTTTTCAAGTAAACGTTTCACTGAGAGAAATGTGCAACTTCAACGCGTGCGAGAGCGGGATGCGCGAAGCCCTGTTTTCTCGCTGACGCGGCGGGTCATCGTCTGGTGCCGAGACGGCGCTGTCCAATCAATGCGTGCGGCTGAGTGTGAAGATTGGCAGGAGCAACGAAAGGCCGATGGTGCCAACGACGACTCCCATGGCGGAAATCAGCAACGGTTCGATCATGCTGGTGGCGGTCTTCAGCGACGTGTCCACTTCGCCATCATAGTACGTGCTGACCTTAACGAGCACATAATCCAGCTTTCCTGTCTCTTCGCCAGATCCAATCATCTGGACCAGGGTCTTGGGAAATAGACTGCTGGTTCGCAAGGCATCAGCTATACGACTGCCATTGGTCACTTCAGCGCGAACGTGCAGCCAGGCTTTCTCATAGTAGTAGTTGCCCGAAACTTCCGCCGTCAATTGAATGGCATCCAAGACGGCGACACCGTTAGTGATCATGGTTCCCAGTGTACGAATGCTGCGGCTGATGATCACCTTACGAAACGTCGGGCCGACGACTGGTATGTTGATGCGCATCCAGTCGATGATCCGTCGACCAACTTCCGTGCGTCGGCCAACCAACCCGCCCACGATCAGGATTACGGCCAGGATCAACCAGAGGACCCAATAGTCGAGCAACAGGTCGGAGGCGACCATCATGAACTTGGTGATCGTGGGAAGCTTGATCCCCTTACGTGTGAAGAGAGGCGTGAACTTCGGCATGATGAACGTCAGCAGGAAGATCGTGACACCCGTCGCCATGACTAACATGATGATCGGGTAGGCCAGCGCGGAACGGACCTTGCGGCGACCATCGAGTTCTTTACGCAGGTAGTTGGAGATATGGTCCAACATCTCGCCCATCGATCCGGTTTGTTCGCTGGACTTGATCAGAGAGACGAACGTCTGATCGAAGTACTTAGGGTGTTTCGCCAGCGCTGTTGAGAAATCTTCACCTGCTTCGACTTCCGACCGAAGGTCGTTCAAGAGCAGCTTCAGCGTGAGGTTATCTTCTTGTTCGGCCAAGCCGGCGAGCGCCACCGCCAGGCTGATTCCCGTGTCGACCATGATGGCCAGTTGATTGGTCATGTAGATGATTTCGGACTTGGTGATTCGCCGGGGGAACAGGCCGAGTGAATCGTCGGATTCTTCCAGTGACATGACGTGCATGCCTTCGCGACGTAGCGATTGGGCAGCCTCCTCGCGCGACGCGGAGGTCAGGATGCCTTCGTGCAGCCCGCCCAGCGAGTCTCTTGTCTTATAGGCAAAGTCCATCGTGAGTCCCTGTCATAGCTGTTCAGACGTGAATTGGAAGCGGCTTGCGAAACAGGTCAGTCCGGCTCGATCGTTTCGCCCGCCATCGGGAGAATCTCTTCCACCGTGGTTATGCCCTCGCGAACTTTGTGAAAGCCATCCAGAGGCAGTGAGATCAATCCGTTTGATGCGCCCAGCCGACGCAATTCCGCGATCGATGCATCGCGGACGATGGCATCGCGCAGTTCGTCATTGATCGGCAGTAGTTCGTGAATTCCGATGCGCCCGGAGTACCCTGTATTGCGACAACGGCGACATCCAATACCGCGGTGGAATTCGGCAACTTCGCAGCCCATACGCGCGAGTACTTTGCGCAGAGCCCGTTTGGGCTCGAATTTCTCACGACATTTGGGGCAGATCCGTCGCACCAGTCGCTGCGCGAGCACCATGTTCAGTGCCGCGCTAATGAGATAGGGTTCGACACCCATGTTGACCAAGCGCGTGATTGCTGACGGCGCATCATTGGTGTGGAGGGTACTGAACACCAGATGCCCTGTCAGAGCGGCTTGAATCGCAGTGCGAGCTGTTTCTTCGTCACGGATTTCACCCACCATGATCACGTCGGGGTCCTGCCTCAACAGCGTTCTCAGAGCCTTGGAAAACGTCAGGCCTACACGTTCTTGGACTTGAAACTGGTTGATCAGCGGCAGATGGAATTCGATCGGGTCTTCCACCGTGCAGACATTGTTGGACATCGAGGAAATGTCGTTTAATGCGGCATACAGCGTCGTCGACTTTCCGCTACCGGTGGGACCCGTTACCAGGATGATGCCGTTAGCTGCGTGGATGTGGGATTGTAGGGCCGTCAGCACATCTTCGGAGAAGCCCAAGTCGGGCAAGTTGAGCGACACGGTGCGCGTATCTAAGACTCGGATTACGGTCTTCTCACCACGGCTTCCCGGAAAAGTGCTGACACGAAGGTCAATTTTGCGCCCATCCAACATGACATGCACGTGACCATCCTGCGGCAGCCGCCGTTCGCTGATATCCAGCGCCGCCATGATCTTGATACGGCTGGTAACTGCCGGCAACAGGTGTTGCGGCACTTCAAGCGCCTTGTACAGTTTTCCATCGATGCGATTGCGGACACGCATACAACGTTCAGCTGGCTCGATGTGTATATCGCTGGCCCCTTCCTTGACGGCTGTGTAGACAATGTAATTGACCAATCGAATGACGGGCGATTGCCCCGCGACTTCTTCGACATCGCCAATGTCGTCGATCGCTTCCTCGATCAACGTCACCTCGTGGTCGTCAGAGTCTTCGATGATATCGTCGATCACGAAGACCTTGGCATCGGGTAGCGCCGAAATCATCCGCCGAATATCTTTGGGCGTCGCGGCGACGATCTGGATGGCCGAGTTTGTAAGGCTTCGCAGTTCCTCGATCAGAAACAGATTGGCGGGCTCGCTGACTGCCATGGTAAGCGTGTCGCGAATGCGAAACAGCGGCATGACGAGGTTCTTTTCGATATACTCGCGAGTGAGCACTTCGGTGATCTTCGTGTCCTGCAACCGCGCTTCCAGCTTGGCGTAGGGCACATCGTAGCCCCGAGCGAGGCATTCGACGACCTGATCTTCCGTGCAGAATTCCAGATTGACGACGATCTCGCCCAGCAAGCTAGTCTCACCTGAGCGAGATTGTTGTGCCAGCGCCGTCTGCAACTGGTCTAGCGACAAGTAACCACGCTCGACGAGTGTGTTTCCCAGTCGCGTTGGTGCCTGCTGTGCGATGCTCATGGTCTGACTGCTTACACAAAGC
>MPMF02241975.1_pt1 | contig 13306 bp, 9 predicted proteins | sample 1617271 | NCBI WGS metagenome assembly MPMF02 (sample SAMN05944812, study PRJNA350692) | marine metagenome | biome: marine; feature: ODZ; material: water; isolation source: 120 m water sample prefiltered with 30 um filter, filtered on to 0.2 um... | place: Pacific Ocean | collected 2012-04-09... | reverse complement strand
TTACTCCAAAACCAGTTTATTACCGAAATCGCCCAATCGTCGTGAGGCCACTTTTTTGCCTCGTCAACAAAAGTCGGAAAGTCTGCGAAGGGAGAAGGACATGTTCAAGGCTCTCCTAAACCTCCAAAGCGAAAAAGTCTGCAAGGAAGAGGTGACAGGATGTGAAATCCGTTGCAAACCAATTACAGGTTGGCCGCGTCAAAGGCAATCACCGACGGCAATCGGCGGGAAAACCATCACAAACCGCATGGCCGCACCCGCGGCGTCTGATCGATGACCAAGAATGTGCAATTCGTCTCCCCACTCGCACATTGGCGAGACCTATCCTCAGATATGGGTCTATTTGAGCACCCGTTTGGGCTTCTCACCGGTGCCTGCACGCGTTAGCTTGTTGGGTTCGTCGCTTTTCGGGGCAGAGGGGCGGGTCATTCGCTGAATCTTGTTGTACGGAATCCACAATTATGTCGCATACTAAATCCTCGAAACGACCGAGGCCAATTCGGTTTCTGTTCGAGAATTCGCTTTTCTTGATCGCCGGAGCAGTCGGCGCGCTGGTGTGGGCAAACGTCTCGCCCGATACGTACCACCACTTTTCGCATTTCGATCTGATGTCGATCTTCCGCGATGTGGACGAGCAGCATGATCATGGCCACGGCGGTACGAGTGGTCACACCGCCACGGCCCAGAATCCTGAAGCAATCCAAGAGGACGGTCCAATTGCGGATGCAGGTCACTCCGCGGATGCGGGTCACTCCGCAAAGCACGAAGCTGCGATCGGCGGAACGGCGGCAGCTCCCGCCGGAGTTCCGGCCAAAACGCTGACATTACATTTTCTGGTAAACGATCTTTTCATGGCGTTGTTTTTCGCCATTGCAGGCAAAGAGGTCTGGGAGGCCTTGCTCCCGGGAGGCGCCCTTGCGAACCCTCGCAAGGCAGCCACACCGTTGCTGGCAACGCTTGGTGGGATCGTGGGTCCCGCGGGACTTTACGTCGTCGGCGTGTTGTTATTGAGTACCATGGGTTTGACCACATGGGCGACGCTCGGTAGGGGTTGGGCCGTCCCTTGCGCGACCGATATTGCCTTCAGTTACCTCGTCGCTCGGATCATCTTCGGTGCCGGACATCCCGCCATCGCGTTCCTTTTGTTGCTGGCAATCGCCGATGATGCGGTAGGTCTGGTAATTCTGGCCGTCTTCTATCCAACTGGTGCTTTGGCACTGCATTGGCTGCTGCTGAGTGTCGGCGCGATGGCCCTAGGATTCATCTTTCAAAAAGTACTAAAACTGTCTAGCTTCTGGTGGTACCTTTTGATCCCTGGTGCCCTGAGTTGGTTTGCGTTTTACAAATCGGGGATTCACCCGGCCCTGGGCCTGGTTCCCATCGTGCTGTGCATGCCGCACGCTCGCACCGACCTGGGGATCTTTGCGCGTGAAGAACTAGGACGACATGACGCGCTGAACGCTTTCGAGCATTGGTGGAAGAACCCAGTTGAACTCATCTTGGGGCTGTTTGGCTTGGTTAATGCAGGTGTCGCGATGTCCAATGTGGGCGTCGGCACCTGGCTGGTCTTGGGCGGGCTGATCGTTGGCAAGCCTGTCGGAATCGTCTCATTCACCTGGATCGGCCAACGGCTGTTCAAATTGGAAATTCCTGGTGGCATGGGCTATCGCCATGTGCTCAGTATCGGCATGGTCGCGGGTATCGGCTTTACGGTTGCCCTGTTTGTCTCCACGGCCGCGTTCCCAGTTCCTCCAACGAGCCCGGCGGTGCTTGATGCCGTCAAGATGGGTGCCTTGGGAAGCTTCTTTGCCGCTGTTATCGCCTACGTGGGAGCTCGAATGTTGGGTATTCGCCCGGACGGTGCGCCGACGGAATCCACAGTGACCAAGAAACCAGAAGATGCCGAGTTGCCAGACGCCTGCCTGGTCGAATCGACGGGAAGTGCCCTGGCGTAACGCCTACTGTTCGTTCCACGATCCCGAAGAGTGGGAATGGGCGTTTCGCCAGGCTGGTTATGCTGGCGACCATTCGTTCATTTACTTCGAGTAGCTCGCCACATGGATGCTCCGTCTACGACGCCGCGGCGACCTTCTCCTCGACGGCTACTTGCGCTGCTGGAGATCAATCGGGCCGTTTTTTATGCGATCCTGTTGCGGCTTTGGCAGCTTCTAGCCGGTGCCGGCACGATCGTTCTGATGACGCAGTTCTTCAGCAAGGAAACGCAAGGCTACTACTATACGTTTGCCAGTCTGGTGGCGATGCAAACGTTCTTCGAGCTGGGTCTGAACATCGTCGTGATCAACATCTGCAGTCACGAGTGGGCGCAGTTGGAATTGGACGAAACCGGCGCAATTCGTGGTGATGCGCGATCCCGCTCGCGACTTGTCAGTTTGGGGCGAATGCTGTTTCGCTGGTACGGTGTCGCATCGATCCTGTTCACGGTTGCCGCCGGTAGCGTGGGTGTCTACTTTCTGAAGGAACAACCCAATGTTGGAGTCCAGTGGCATTCTCCTTGGCTGGTCCTGGCCATCGTCTCAGGATTACTCCTGTGGACGTTACCTTTCAACGCGATGCTTGAAGGCTGCGATCAAGTCACCACGGTCAATCGGTTTCGTTTGATTCAGGCGATCATGGCAAATGTCTCGGTGTGGACCGTCATGATCTTGGGAGGCGGTCTTTGGGCGGCGGTGGCGGCGACATCGGCCCGCTTGGTTTGTGACCTCTATTTGCTGCTGGTTCGCTACCGCCAGTTCTTTGCACCTTTCTTCAAGTCGCCTGGCGAACATCTCATCTCATGGAAAGATGAAGTCTGGCCGCTACAGTGGCGTTTGGCAGTTGGCGGAGTCTTTTCGTACTTTGCCTTTTTTCTTTTTACGCCTGTGATGATTTCTTACCACGGTGCCGTCGTCGCGGGCCAGATGGGAATGACCTGGACGGTGGTCACCGCCATTCAAGCGGCCGCGATTGCATGGGTCCAAACCCGCGTGCCTCGTTTTGGTATGCTCGTCAAGGAGCACGACTTTTCTGAACTCGATCGAGTCTTTCGCCGCGTCACCTTGTTTGGTGCCGTGGCAATGATCTTGGCTGGCGGAACGTTTTGGCTGCTGCTGTATGGCCTGAATTCGCTCGAGTATCGCGTTGCCGGTCGGCTGTTGGCTCCGCTTCCCACGGGGCTATTGCTGTTGGCGGCCTTGGTGCAAATGCTGGCCAACAGCCTGGTCTTCTATGTGCGAGCTCATAAACAAGAGCCATTTTTGGTCATCAGTGTGATATCGAATTGTCTTATTGGGCTAATGATATGGCGATTGGGAAGTTGGTACGGACCCACAGGTGCTGCGATTGGCTTGCTGGCAGAGAACGCGATGTTTACCTTGCCTGCGCACTGGATGATTTGGATGCAATGCCGTCGACATCAGAATTGACTCCGTCGTTTCGCGCCCACGTGATATTCAATCATCTTCGCCACCATGATACGATGAACGCCGCAACGATCCTCAGACCGCAATCACCTTCGTCTTTTCAGATCTACTTGGGGAATCAGGCCAGTATCGCATGACGGCAATCCTGGGAATTTCGGCCTTCTATCACGACTCGGCAGCTGCACTGATCGTCGATGGAGACATTGTTGCCGCCGCCCAGGAAGAACGCTTTTCACGCAAGAAACACGATCCCGATTTCCCCATCAACGCGGTCGAGTACTGCTTACAAGCGGCTGGGTTGCAAGCGGAACAGCTCGACTACGTCGGCTTTTACGATAAGCCATTTCTGAAATTCGAGCGCCTTTTGGAAACGTACCTGGCGTACGCGCCGCGAGGATTTCCCTCCTTCCTGAAATCGATTCCCGTCTGGCTGAAGCAGAAGCTGCATCTGCGCCGCGAATTGAATTGCGGACTGGGAAACCGCTACAAGAGGCGCTACGTCTTTGCCGAGCATCATGAATCGCACGCGGCGAGCGCTTTTTTCCCCTCGCCATTTGACGAAGCCGCTATTCTCACCGTTGATGGCGTAGGCGAATGGGCCACTGCCAGCCTCGGCGTCGGACGCGGCAATCGGATCGAACTGACGCACGACCTGCGGTTTCCACATTCGCCCGGCTTATTGTATTCCGCGTTCACGTATTTTTGCGGCTTCCGAGTCAACTCGGGTGAATATAAATTGATGGGCCTGGCACCGTACGGCGAGCCCAAGTATGTCGACGTGATCTTGGACAAGATCATCGACCTGAAAGACGACGGATCCTTTCGCATGGACCAGTCGTACTTTCAGTATTGCCACGGTCTGACAATGACCTCTCGCAAGTTCAATCAGTTGTTCGGTGGGGCACCTCGTCAGGCCGAATCGCCATTGACCGAACGCGAAATGGATATCGCGGCGTCGATCCAAGCGGTGACCGAACAGATCATGTTGCGAATGTCCAGCCACCTGCACGCGCTGACCGGACTGAAGAATCTCTGCCTGGCCGGGGGCGTGGCGCTGAATTGTGTCGCCAACGGACGCATCTTACGCGAAGGACCGTTTGACAAGGTTTGGATTCAGCCGGCGGCTGGTGATGCCGGCGGTGCCTTGGGCGTGGCACAGTTCATCTGGTATCAACTGCTGGACAATGTGCGAACTGTGGGAGAAGCTGACAGCCAACATGGTACCTACTTGGGGCCGCGATTCGCCGACGACGAGATTCGTCAATTCCTTGACAGCGTGGACGCCAACTACGTTCACATCGAGGAAGAAGACGACCTGTGCGAGGTCATCGCAGATCTGATCGCCGATGAGAAGGTAATCGGATGGATGCAGGGCCGAATGGAGTTTGGTCCTCGCGCGCTGGGCGCTCGCAGCATTCTGGGCGACGCGCGCAGTACCAAGATGCAGTCCATCATGAATCTGAAGATCAAATTTCGCGAATCGTTCCGGCCGTTTGCGCCCTCTGTGCTGGAAGAACGCGTTGATGACTTGTTTGAAATGCGACCCAGCGAGGAAAGCCCGTACATGTTGCTGGTCGCGCCGGTTCGCAAAGACAGACGAACGCCACAAAACCGTGCCGGCGCAGCGAGGACCGGGCTCGATAAACTCAAGGATATTCGTTCCGTCGTGCCCGCCATTACGCACGTGGACTACAGCGCTCGAGTGCAGACCGTCGATCGGCGTCGCCACGGACGATACTACAAGCTGATCAAGACTTTTGAAGAAAAAACCGGCTCACCCGTTGTAATTAACACGAGCTTCAATGTACGCGGTGAGCCAATTGTCTGCACTCCCGATCAAGCCTACCGCTGTTTCATGTCCACGAACATGGACGTGTTGGTATTGGAGGGATTCGTGTTGCTGAAGGACGAACAACCCAATGCCACGGAACACGAAATCGACGACTACCTGGCTCAGTTTCAATTAGACTAGAGAGGTTGTATTAGGTTATTCGTTAAAGACGAGTCAAGTTTTCAGCGACGGGCACCGACCGCAGGTCGGTCGGGGAACGGATCGCCGCAACCGAGCGATAGCTCGCATCGGTCCGAGGCACAGCCTCGCTAGAGTTAACTTCCACTGAGCACTGCCAACCGACCATGGCTCTAGTCGACATAAACTGGAATCCGCCGCCGAAAGAACTTCGTGTCTTCGCGGTCCTACAGCTCATCTTCTTTGCGATCACCGCCGGGCTGCTTCAGCAACGCACGGCGGCAACCGGTTGGGCGACGACTATTGTTGTTGGGGCAGCGATCGTCGCGGTTACCGGCTTATTCAAGCCGATGTGGCTGCGGACGATGTACGTTGTCTGGATGGCGGCCGTGTTCCCGATTGGCTTTGTGGTATCACATATTTTGATGGCAATCGTCTTCTTCTTGGTCGTGATGCCAATTGGGCTTATAATGAGGCTGGTGGGACGCGACCCCATGCATCGCAAACTAGACCATGACGCGGAAACTTATTGGCACCCACGCACACCACCCCAGGGAACCCGAGGATATTTTCGTCAGTTCTGATTCAGCACGACTTCCCTAGACTCTAACCAAACAAAACGGCGGCTCTCAAAGACCATGAGCGACGACAAGCCCAACAAACCTGACGACCCAGATGACGACTTTGCCAGTCAGGCGGATCAAGCCGAAATGGGGCTGATGGCAGAGTTCTGGGACTTCATCATCCACAACAAAGCGTGGTGGTTGACGCCGATCATTCTGGTCCTGTTGGCGATGGGCGCCTTGATCTTCCTGAGCGGCACTGCGGCGGCACCGTTCATCTATACGCTGTGGTAAACCGACTGGAGGAGAAGGCCTAAGCGGTCTTGGGCTCTCCTGGGCTCTCAGCTTTGACGTTGCTCGCTACTCGCAACCTGATGCGCAGGTGAGAAAGACGATCTTGCCCTCCGTCTCGCTGACGCGTTGAGGCTGTGAATCTACTTGGTTGTCAGGCGGAAATGTCACGTAACCGCTATCATCTTCGCCTGCGCACCATCGCGGTCTCTGGCAAGGTGGTGCCCCAGACGTAACCGCGCGCCCGGTTCTTCTTGATGGGATTTGTTGCTGCCAATGTCCTGGCACGCCTGCTGGCCGACACGTTTCGATAGGTCCCGCGGTTTGCTTTGGCAATGGCTTGGAATTCCCGTTTTCCAATAGCATCCACTTCCATGCCCAACGTGTGAATCGGCACCTGCCTGCTGTGCGGTGTCACTAGCATCACGCCCGCTCTGTCGGTAAATCGCCCGTCGCCCAGAATGTAAATCACATCAGGTTGCAATGCGAACGCGGTTTTCATCGCTTCTTCGCCCTTCGTCTTCAAGCACATCTCGACCGTCCCCAACCAGCTACGCAGCTTTTGTTTATTGTCGTCCGTGGCCCGGACCATCTTCATAGCAGGGCTTGGGTGGAAGAGCCGGTAGGCCGTGTCACTGAAAAAGACAACATAAAAGGACTGATACGGCGCCATGCCATCGACAGTCTTCATCAACTCGTTTAGAGCCGTTTCAAAACGACCGCCACCCATGCTGTTCGAGTTATCGACGACGAATACAAATCGCGAACCCTGCGCCTTCGCGCCAAAGAAGCTGGCGGCACCCAGTCCTTCGCCAATCATCGACATCCCCTTACCATGCTCGCCAAAAAGGGCACCAATCTCGTGAGTGGCGACGTTCGACACAGCCGGGACTTCGAGATTTCCTTCGGCCAGCAACGTATCAATGCTCGCGAACTCGATCAGGCCTGGATCTGGCATCCGTACGTCGAGCGAGACATTTTCCAACTCGACCTCTTCAAGCTTCTCAATTTCAAACTCGGCAAGTTCCTGAATTTCTGGCGGAGACTCTTCAACTGTCGAGGCAATGAGGAGCTGCGTATCCCGATTCTCACTGACGACTAAGGTCCAAAATGCAAGCAGAAGCAACCCAGCCAAGTGGAGGACAAGGCTAACCGACCAGGGTGGCATCCCATGCAGGAAGGAATGAAGCCGGTTTCGCTCGGGCTCCTCTGGAACGATCGTCGGATCCGGCACTTGACCCACGATCGGTGGTTCGTCTTCTGATTTGCCGTTAGGCGCGAGCAATTCGATAGACGGATCAGCTGAGACGTCGCATCGTGTCGCTGTGGCCGGGCGTGGGGGCGGAAGCGGTACTCGTGAAGATCGGGGCCGAGCTGTTTTGGAAGGCTCCCTCGATGACCCACCGGCCTCGGAACGACCATCAGCGATCGGTGGCGGTTTGATTGTCTCACCTTGTTCCGACGCAGCATCCGGCTGCAGCCGCCCAGTATGCTGCTTGCCTTGCGACAATCGTGGTCGTTTGCTGTCAGACTCGACGGCTTCTGGTTCCTGGGAACTCACCTTGGCTCCTTCAACGGTGGCCTTGCTTCGCTCGCCTAATTATATCGCCGTCGTAGCGGTCAAAACAGGGAAAATCTGGTCATCAGTTGTGGGGCGGTGGTGAGTTGTCCGTCTCTCACGTTCACCTGATGGCGTCGCAGCACGGCTCGACTTCTCATGAGATCGCACCGACAATAACTGTCGCCTAATCATCTCTTCTTAATCTATATCTTAATCCCACGTAGAATTAAGAACGAAATTGAACATCCAGCAGGACGATGGGCCAACGACAGTGGGGCAGCAGCGTGCGAGCTTCTTCGACCGTGGGAACGAAGACCAGCGCGGAATCATCGTCGACAGAACCTAGATCGACGTTTCCCAGGATGCGCCATTCACGTTCCTGCGACCAGTCAGTGGATACACCGGTCTTGGCATTTTGGGAAAAGTGTTGCTGAAAGAATGGGCGATCCGACGCACCGAGGCGGTCCCAGTCAGCATGGTCTCCGTACGTAACAGGGCGAGTTCCCAATTGCTGCAGATGTTCACGCCGAATGCAGATTCCATAAGGCTCGAAGTCCCACCGACCTCGATGGACACGAAACGTTCTTAGCTTAGGCACGTCGGCCAATTGAACCGCCGTAAAGCTGACCAAAGCCGCACCCCCCCGAATCGCACTGGACGTTGCCAGAATCTGCTGCTGAATCAGGATTCGCCTGAGAGCCGCCAGCGCTGAATGGTCGGCGAATTCCGATGAGAAGATCAGATCATCCAAGAAGTCGTCCTGAGCCTGGTCCGGCCAGGCTCTATGTGCCGCTCGAGTGCAGTGGGTGAGGTACGACCAGTCGACGGCAGTGGGCACGCTGATGATCCGTAAGGACTCACTGATATTGCTGTCGTCGAGCGAAGCAACGCTTTGGTCATTCGTCTGGGCGCTGTCGATTCGTCTGTCGCTCAAACCACCCAACACGACCCAGCCCACGGCGCCGGCCGCAAGCAGCTCAGCGGCGATTTTTTGCGATACGAGTTCAAGTCCTAGCGCCACGTAGACAGACTGCGGTCGCCACGCGAGATCGGCGAGCCGCCGTTTGATCAGCGGCAACAGTTTTCCACAGTGACGTAGATGAAACAACAGCAAGCGATCAGACATCGCCATCAAGACGCGGTCTGCCAATGGAGATGGAACCAACTCTCGCGAGATACCTTTCAGATCTTCATCGAGCATTGGTGAGACGTGCGCCTCATAGCATCGTGTAGCAGACCATGGCTGACGGGCGAGTGCATCTAACCAGGATCGACAGTCCTTGTTCGTAACCGGCGGCCTTATCAAGAGGAGGCGCAGATCAAACAGCTCGGCGGCACGGCGGGCGAATTCGTGCGTCGTCGTCGTGGCAGCCGTCACAATCACTTCGCGACGTCCGTCGACTTTGGCACACGCAGTTCGAAACACACGAAACCAATCCTGGCTCTGATTCAAGTTGCGACCCAAACGCGAGCTCACTAAACCGATGCGCTGGCCAGCGGGAATTCCACGCGGCCACCACACCAGACGCACTCCGTTCCAACGTCGAAAACCGTCGCCGCATTCCGAGTCAGGCCCGATCGTCAAGCGGGCTCCGACGACCATTTGGCCTTGGGCCCATGTTTGCAATCGGCGACCACGTCGCCGCTCGGGTCCTGAGACATCCACCAGTGACCATGCCATGACGATTGCGGGCAGGATGTCATCGCCAGGCAGCAAATCCGAGAACTGGGAGGCGTGCACCGACGCTTCCGTCGCCGGCAACCAGCGCGCTTGTCGTAACACCTGCCACACGATCTTTCCAAGAGAGTCCATGGTCGAGATTGCGGTCGGAGGGACGGTTCCACAACGCTGTCTCGATTGTGCAAGATGCCAAAGGCCGGGAAAGTGGCCTCTCTATCACTTACTTGAAACTGTACCTGCAACTTGGGAACAGACGGTCAATCACCGCCAGAAGCTTTCCCTGCTGCCAGCAGTCTGGCCAACGTATTGGCGAGATTGTCGAGTGCTTCGCCGTTGGGGAGAGTGACGGTGAGACGCTGTTGGCCCTGTTCGTCTTCTTCCACGCATTGACCGAGGCGGTCGCGGAGGTTGGTGACGACTTCGGGCGGTGGAGCCGAGACGCTGTTGTCTTCGGAGACGAGCTCGCCGAGGAAGTTGAACACGGCGCCAAGCATCTCGCCACCAGCCGCGGCCACGCGCTCGCGGTGTTGTGAAAAGCGCTCCAGATCGTGCTCCGCTTGTTGCTTCGAAGTGATGTCCAGTGGGGCTTCCGGTTGCGAACCGACAAGGACTTCCAAGCGTCGCTTCATCTCTTCGAGGTTACTGACGAAATCGACCGAACTGACGTCGGATTCGGAATCCAAAGCGGCGAGGGCCAAGCTCTGTTTGTTGGAAAGCGTAGCGAGCAGGTTCTCTTCGAGTGTGTTTTCTGTGACGAGTACGAAGACTTGTACTGGCCGTTTCTGACCCATGCGATGAGCGCGGGCGACGCGTTGTTCGAGGATCGCGGGATTCCAGGGCAGGTCGACGTTGATCACCGTGTTTGCCGACTGCAAGTTTAAACCGGTCGAGCCTGCGTTGGTCGTGATGAACAACTTGCAATCCGGGTCGTTCTGAAAACGATGCACGAGTTGCTGGCGTTTCTTCTGCGGAACCTTACCGTCAAGTCGTACGAATTCGAGTTGTTGTTTCTCCAGGACCGGCTCGATCAAGTTGAGCATCGTCGTCCATTCGGAGAACAACACGGCTTTACGGCCTTCTTCCGCAAACAACTGTTGGAGCAAGTCCTCGAGATGCTGCAGCTTGGTCGAATACGAAGGCTCTTTCTTATCGACCAGAAATGTACTGTTGGCGGACATGCGACACATCAGCAGCGCCGTCCGAAGTCTTAGCATGTCCATTTCGGTGAGGTATGGCTTGCGGGAAATCATGCTGACGGTCTGCATGTGCCCGGCGTGCATGTCGGCTTGCTCGGCAGTTGGCGGGATACGGATGATTTCGGTCGTCCGCGGCGGGAGTTGGTCCAGTACGGCTTCGCGCGTGCGTCGCAGCAAGATCGGCTTGAGATTCGCTCGCAAGGCGTCGAGGTTCTTATAGCCGATCACTTTACCGTTCTCATTAACCACGCGGTGCCGGTTGAAGAATCGAAACGCAGGAGCCAACCGGCGGTCATCGATAAACTGTACAACCGAAAACAACTCGTCGAGACGGTTCTCCAGCGGCGTTCCCGACAATACAAGTGCGAAGGGAGACCTCAGACTCTTCACCATATTGCTGGTCTTCGATTCCCAGTTCTTGATCCGTTGTCCTTCGTCCAAGATGATCAAATCCCACTTCACACGCTCGATCGGCAGGAGATCCCGCAGAACCTGCTCATAGTTGCAAATCGTGAAGAAGCATTCGTTGTCGTACTGCGACGCCCGTTGTTCCGCGGAACCTATGATCAGCTGCACGTCACGATCCGAAAAGCGATGAATTTCGTTTCGCCATTGTGACTTGAGCGACGTTGGGCAGATCACCAAGACCTTGCGGATACCGGCTTCGCGCGCGAGCAGTTCCGCGACGCCGACGCCTTGAATCGTCTTGCCCAGCCCCATGTCATCGGCCAGCACAGCCCGGCCTGCTCCCACGGCGAATGCGACGCCTTCCATTTGATACGGCAGCAACTCGGCCTTAAGCAACTCTTTCCGCAGGGGATGGCGAGCAGGATCGCGGCGGATTTCGTCGGTCAGTTTCTTGATCCGATCGACGAACAGTCGTTGCTGGATCAGTTCTTCTGCGTCCGGATAGACGGTAACAGGGCAACCCTGTTGCTCGAGCATGCCGATCCGCCGGACGAGCAAATGCACATCGTCAATGTCTCGGTCAAGCAACGGTTTGGCGATCTTCTCCGCCGCGGGATCGAGCTTGCTTGGCGGGGTAAGTCGCAACACCATCTCGCCGTCATAGCGGACGTGGACGGCGAACTGCTTGCGTTTCGGGGCACGACGCTGTTTTGCAGAGAATTTGGACCGTACGCGACCTAGTGCGTAGAGAAGATGCTTGCACGTCCCCAAGGTGTTCGTGCGAAAATCGGGACACGAGCAGTACGACTGACCTCGCTGTTCACCGCGGAGCGCCAATCGATACGATTTTCCCGACGTAGCACTGGTGATGACGTAGTCCGTCCAAGCTTTTGTTGGATCGGCGGACTTCAGCCGGTATCTTTCCTGCTTCGCCCGCGCAGCGCGTTCCTGAACGGCCCGTTCGACGAGTTGGTCTTCACCGAGGTGTTCCAGTGGGATGTCCATGATCGGCGTATCGGACAACCCCAACACGTACTTGTCATCGAGAATCAATGAGAACGCTGCGCCAACATGTCTACATGTCTCGTCGCACTTCGTGCAGTTCCACCGCAGCCGATTCCTTTCCGTGGCCATGAGCGTGATCGTGACAATCACCTCGCCATTCGTTTGATAATCTGCGAGTTTCAGACGAAACAGATCGTTGCCCAGATACACGTCGCGGTCAACGTCGATGTTGTCGAACGCCCCACCACCGTCTTGCAGCAACTGCTTGCCGTTTTCTCCCAAGAGCTGACACGTTGCCACATACGTCAGCCGCGACAAGCGATCCTTGAGGTCGAGCTTTTTGCTCTTCTTCGTCTTCATGACGCTGACTCCATTCGACGGGTTGTGTTGCATTCCGCTGCGCCGTCAGATTCTAACAGTTCAATGTTCAGCGATGAAACCCCGTATCACAACGGTCGTACAGCTTTAAGTAATTGATTTGCAACGGTTTTCACATCATGTCACCTCTCCCGAACAGACTTTGACTACGAGCAAAAGCCGGCAGCGCGTCCCTTCTCCCCTCGGGGAGAAGGATAGGATGAGGGGGCGAACTGCCAAATGAAATCAGCCACCCCTCATCCGGCCTTCGGCCACCTTCTCCCGAAGGGAGAAGGACATGTTCAAGGCTCTCCTAAACCTCAAAAGCGAAAAAGTCTGCGGAGGGAGAGGTGACAGGATCTTAACTCGAGAAGCGAGAGAGATTCCTAACGCCAGGCGTCGGCGGCTTCGTGCCGACGCGCCGTCGTCGCGGGCTGAAACAGCCAATGGGTCGGTTCCAACCGAGGAAAGGGCTCCAGGAATTGTCGCTCGGCCGCGGGTCGATTGCGAAGCAGAAACTCGATGTCGTGGAGGACCGAGGTGCTGTCGCCGTAATACGAGTGTCCCAGTAAGCTGCTTTCGCCCGCGGAAACATCGATCGTGTCGATGCCAGCCACAATGACCAAGTCCTTGCCGGCATCTCCGGCACGCGGGTCGCCACTGTTGAATTCTCGGGAAGCGACCAGCGCCAAGTCTTTCGAGGATGCGTACAACGGTACGCGCCCATTCTACAACGTCGGTCGTCAGGACGCGTTTTGTGACTCTAGCGATTTAATGGGGACGGCGTTTCAGGAAACCGGTGGACCGGTCGGCTGAAACATGCTGATGGTGCGATGCATGCAGCTTGCGACGCGGT
>MPMF02350166.1_pt1 | contig 13317 bp, 16 predicted proteins | sample 1617271 | NCBI WGS metagenome assembly MPMF02 (sample SAMN05944812, study PRJNA350692) | marine metagenome | biome: marine; feature: ODZ; material: water; isolation source: 120 m water sample prefiltered with 30 um filter, filtered on to 0.2 um... | place: Pacific Ocean | collected 2012-04-09... | reverse complement strand
TCATGTTGTGGTCGCGGCACACGTGCAGGACGTTGAAGTCGGCGTGCCGAACGGTCTGCAGCACCTGCAGGTCATACGGGCGGCCGAACTCGCGATAGAACTCCTCCGTGCAAACGTCGTGGCTGGCCCACGTCAACGGGGCGAAGAAGACGCCGGAGGCACCGACGCCCAGAGTCGCTGCCCCATAGTCAATCAATGTTGTCGTCACGGCCGCGATCGCCTGATGCACGACCGCCGGGTCTTGCTCTGCCAGCGCAATGAGATCAGCGGGCCGCCCCGTCAGCAGCCCGACGACCGAGAGCGGCGAGAACAACGTCTGGATCACGTCGACTTCGGCGCCAACTTCGTCGAGCAGCAGCCGAAGCGCTTCGAGCTGCTCCGCAAACGGGCCAGCGGCGCCATCTACGGGGGTGAGCGCGGCGAGATCCGCGATGCCGTGCACCGTCAGATTGAGAGTACGTGGATTGCGCTGTTCGGCAGGCGGCTCATAGCTGTTTCCCCACGCTTCCGCGAAGAATGTCCAGCGTGGATTGAGTTTGATGAAGTCCCAATCGTGGCTCCGATACTGCTCCAAGGTTGCGGCGGCGAGGTCCTCCGCGGACCACTCTCGCAAGAAATCGTGGCCCCACATCGAGACCGGGGCGCGGTCCACGGGCTCTCCGGCGAGGGCCGCTCGCACGCGATCTTTCTTCGTCATCGTGGCCATTCGGCACCTCCGTCCTCAGGATGCTACTCCGCGGCCGATGACTCGGCTTCCCCCTCTCCGCGTGCCACCCGAGGGACCTGCCCGCAGACCGGAAGACGAAGCCGCTTCGTGCTGGAGACCGCCCACGATGTTGTCATCGTGGGGACGGAACGGATGTCTCTCGTCTACTCTCCCCTGCTTGCACCACGGACTCCTAGACTCCTCTCCCGCGAAAGGAAGAGATCGCATGTCTGAATCCCGCGTCGAGCTCCACGACCTCCCCAGCGAAATCGTCCCAAGCCCCGTCCCTTACGCCGTCCTGCTGCCGCCTGGCTACGACGCGGGAGGACCGTTCCCGTTGTGCCTCTCGCTGCACGGGGGCGGGGGTAGCAGAGATCAACTGGAGGCGTCGAAGCCGCTCTACGACGCGGCCTGGGCGAAGGGCGATCTTCCCCCTGTCGTGTTCGCCGCGCCGTCGACCGCACCCATGGGTTTCTATTTGGATGCCGCTGACGGGTCAGTCCGGTGGGAGACCTTCGTGGCGGAGGAGTTTCTGGGGCACCTGCGGGCGCGCTTCGATGTGGGCAGGGATCGTGAGTCGACGCTTGTCATGGGTACGTCGATGGGTGGCTACGGGTCCCTCAAGATCGCGTTCCGGCGGCCGAGTACGTTCCACGCGGTCGCTGCAATGGAACCGGCGGTGTTTCCCGCCCAGCACGTCGACGAGCTGGCAGGCCGCGGCAGCTGGTGGTTCGGCGTGGGTCCCCAGGCGCTAGTTGGGGCGGGGCAGGCGGCGTTTGCGCGCGAGAACCCGGCCAACCTTGCCGCCGCGAACGCGGACGCTCTCCGCAGCGGCGACCTGGCGATCTACCTAGAAGTCGGCGACGCCGATCTGCTCACGCTGCACGATGGTACCGAGTACTTGCACCGAACCTTGTGGGATTTGGACATCCCGCATGAGTATCGTCTCGTCCTCGGCGGTGACCACGTTGGGCCGTCCTTAGCGGGCCGGCAATTGGATGCGCTCCGGTTTATCGGAAGTACGCTGGCCCCCCAGGAACTTTCAGACTCGCCTGAGTTCACTCCCGCAGAGCGCGATTGGATGGAATGGATGGCGAACGGCGCCGAGGGCGAGCCGCCGGAGATTGACATGTCTACCGAGGCTGGCATCCGAATGCTGCGCACCCAGTTCGCCGAGGCACGCACGGCCGCCGCCGCAGAGGATCCGACGATGGCCCGGCGATATGGCCGGATCCCGCCCATCCGCTAGCCGGGCTCCGAGTTGGCCCCGTCACGATGGCGGGATCGTGGAGGCGAGTCAGCGGCACGTTGCTGTTCGCCGCGACGGCCTCAGAGGCGCTCGAACGCCCAGTCTGCTGTCTGCCCGAATAGTTGCCCAAGGGATCCCAGCTCACGGCACGGACAGATCGAAGTCCATGGCGATGTGTCCCTCCGCCTCAAGGCGGGCGTACTCATCGTCGTCGACTCCAAGCAGCTGCTTGTACACGTATTCGTTGTGTTCACCCATCGCGACCGGCGGCTGGCGCACGGTGAGTGGTGTCTCGGAGAAACGCAGAAAGGGCGCCAGGTAGCGATAGCGGCCGATGTCGTCCCAGAGATCCTGGGGTTGGAACATCCCCCGGGCTTCGAACTGTGCATCGTCGTGCACGCGCGACGCCTCCAGCACTGGAGCGGCCGGCACGCCCGCGGCCTGCAGCCGGTAGAAGAGCTCGTAGTCATCGAACTGGGCTGTCCAGGCCGCCAGCTCGCGGTCGATCTCGTCGCGCCGGGCCTGCCGCCCCGCCAGCTCTTCGAGGTCGGGCGTTGCCCAAACCGGCTCGCCCATCGCCCCCGCCAACGCGCTCCACTGATCGTCGCTCAGAACGCTGATGCTGATCCAGCGATCGTCACCGGTCTCCGCCGTGCCCGGCGAGCGACAGGGATACACCCCATACGGCACGGCGTCAGAGTACGAATCGTTCCCGCGTCGCTCGGTCGCGCGGCCGTTGATCGTGTGATCCATGAACGCCTGGGCCAGGATCCCGGCTGCGTTCTCGGCCTGCGATAACTCGATTAGCTGGCCCTCCCCCGTGCGCCGCCGATGCCAGAGCGCCATCATCACCGCCAGCGCCCCCTGGGTTCCCGCCATGTAGTCGCCTGAATAAATCGGCGTCGTCTCCGTGGGCGCATGGTCGGCGAACCCCCGCAGGAGCGTGTGCCCCATGACCGATTCGAGGTGCACGCCCAACGCCCGCGCATTCTCGTAGGGTCCGCTGCTCCCGTAGGCCGGCGCGCGCAGCATGATGATGTCCTCACGGATCGCGCGCAGCCAGTCGAAGGTAATCCCGAGTTTCGGCAACGTTTCGGTGGCGTTGTTCTCGTAGATCACGTCCGACTGAGCCACGAGGCGCGCCAGCAGATCCATCCCCTCGGGGCGGCGCAGGTCCATTGTGACGCTCTTCTTGTTGCGATAGACGTTCACGAAAGTCGTCGTGTAGTTCCAGGGCCGCGGCCCCAGCTCGTTCCCGGGCCAAGCGCCAGCCGGGGCGGGTGCTTGGATCGAAGCAGGATCTGGGTGCGCTCGTGTGCCGCGCGTCATGGGCTGCATCACGAAGGGGTTCTCAACCTTGATTACCTCGGCACCTAGGTCGCCGAGCAGCATCGTGCCAAATGGCCCCGCCCAGACGACGCAGAAATCAAGCACCCGGACGCCCTCGAGTGGGAGCGGGGTCATGACGTGCCCACCGCGCGGGTCGCGATGAGCCGTTCGGTCTCGTTCACGCCGAACCCCGCCTCGCGCAGCACATCGCGAGAGTGTTCGCCGAGAAGAGGCGCCGGCCGAGCCCCCGGCCAGGGCGAGGCGCCCATCACGAACGGTCTGCCGGGGATCTCCAGCGACCCCAGCGCGGCATGATCGTTCCTCTGCCAAAAGCCACGCTCACGGAAATGCTCATCCGCGTAGAGCTCAGCAACCGTGAAGAGCGGGCCGCACAGCACCCGCGCCCGTTGCGCCTCCGCCCAGACCTCGCGCTTCGTCCGTTCGATCAACCAGCTCGTCAGGAGGGCCTGGAACTCGCCTACGAGATCCGGGTCGAAGAATGCTCCAGGCTGGCCCCAGCGCGCGTCGTCAAGCCAATCGGGATGGCCCAGCATGTCCTGCAAGCGGTCGAGCCGGAGCTGGACGCCGGTCAGCTCCACGTACCCGTCCGCACAGGGATAGACGGCGCTTCCTGTCCCGACGCTGCCCGAGCCACGCAAGCCCTTTTTGCCCGCGTACTCGTACGACATGATCCAGGCGTGGCGCCGATCGATTCCGCCCAGTTGGCTATCGGCCAGCGACACGTCGACGTGCTGCCCCGCGCCATGCAGCGCGCCCGAGGTGAGCGCTGCCATCGCCGCCACCGCGGCCGCCGAGCCCGACTCCACGAGCGCGGCGGTTCCGAACATGCGCACCGGCTCCCGGTCTGGCGTGCCCATGGAATACATCTCACCGCCGAAGCCAAACAGCACCAACTCCGAGGCCAGGTAGTCGCGATAGGGGCCGGTCAACCCGAAATTCGTGACCGACACCATGGATACCTCCGGTCGCCGCTGGTGCACCCATGCCCAGCCCAGCCCCAGCTCGTCCAGTCGCCCGGGCCGCAGGCTCTCCACGACAAGGTCCGCCCGGTCGATCAGTCGCCCCAGTACTTCTGGGGCCATTTGGTGGCGTAGGTCGAGCGCGAGCGAGCGTTTGCTGGTGTTGAAATAGTAGAAGGTGCCACTCGTCTCGCGGTCGGGCCGGTCGTCCTTGAAGGGTCCCAGCCGCCGCGACGGGTCGCCCTGGAGCTGCTCGACCTTGATCACGTTGGCCCCGGCATCGGCCAGGAGCTTGGTCGCGTAAGGACCGGCGATGTACTGCGTCAGATCGAGGACCGTGACGCCGGCGAGTGGTCCCTTGAGTTCGGCGGTCGATTCTGGCATGGCGCTCCGAACTCCGGCGGTTGTTCAGGAATTGGCGAGGGGGAGGCGGCGCCTCCACAATGCGTGGGACACCTCAATCGAATCCCGAATCGCCGCCCGGTCGGGCCTTCCCAGCTGGCCCCGGCAGTATTGCCGATCCAGTCGTGCGTTTGGGAGACAAGGGAAGCGAGCATCGAGATCGCTGACGACTGCCGTGGCGCAGGCCCGTGCGATGGGTGTCCGGCGTATCGACAACCGCTGGCGCGGGCTCGGCTAACACGCGTCCTCGTGCGATCTGCTATTCGTGGCGCGCGGGGATATCCGATGGAACTCAATGAACAGCAGATCAGCGCGCTGGCGTTACGCGCGTATCGGTGGATTCAAACAATCGAACGTCTGAATGACTTCTCGGAGCCGGCACCCGCCGGCCGAGGTGATCGCACGAGTCTTCCCGATGACGTGCATCTCTTAATGCTGTCGCTGCAGCACCTCTCCAACTGTTTGTCACATCTCATCGGAAATACGGTCAGTACACGGTTCGACGGACTCGCCAGCGAGTTCATCGCGGCGTGGGACGAGCGTGCACCCTCAGTGTGGTGAGTTCGGATATCCGTGGGGACCGCTCCTTTGGTATGGCGAGGGACTCATCACGGTCGCCGTCGTCGGTGGGAACTATCACGTCGTCGTTCCAATCCGAGCGGCGCTCGAACTCAAGACTGAAATCAGCGAGATGGCTGGCGCAGATAGGGCGTGAGTGGCGGCGTCTGGGTGATCGGAGTGGGACGGCGGCTTCCTGTTCGCGTTTTGACATCGCCGTGCCCACGATGTGTGGATCGTGCCTCCATCGCGATCTTCTGAGCGACTCGAAGTGGGAGCGCTGACTCTAGGCAGGGTCGCATCGAAACCCTTGAGCCTTCGGGAAAACTTACGCAAGGAACTCAGGGCGTCGTGAAGGTCGCTGCCTTTCACGATCAGTTCGGGATCGGCCATGTAGCTTGCCCTTCTCGTCGCCAACTCCAGCCTAGCGGCTCAGTGCGGAGCGTCAGAGTTACGGTCGTCATGCCAATTCATCGAGGCTCCTGAACATCCCATTTCCCCGCACTCATGGAGCCTCAGCTAGCGTGCCGATGGTCAGGCGAATCCGCGACGTCCAGCACACTTTTGCTATCTGGCCAATCGAGAACAATGCCCGCCGACTGGAAGCCCGGTACATACTCGCCCCTTCAGGTGTGCGAGGTCATACGCTGCTCGTACAGTCCCGATGCGACTCAGACTGGCGGCGCCGATGATGCAATCATTCGGGCGGTTTTTCGCCATGTGGACGCTCCCCCCCTGCTTCCCAAGCAGATCCCGCCGAGGTGTTCCAGACCGTCGGAGCGTGCTGACGACGAGGTAGAGATGGAGCAGCATGGCGATCCTCCCGACCTCGGATAGTCGCGGATCACCCGGTTCTATGCGTGGATGGAGTTTTGCCCCCCGACGACGTGACAGGTTGAAGATCATGACCGACGATCAAGAGTCCGTTGCTCATATGCACGGGCCGCATGTGTCGGCAGTTCTTGGCGAAAATCGCCCCTGGACCGACGGGCTGGAAAGCAGCAGGTCCGCAACGGGCGGTTCGCGACCGCGATTCTGCGGCCCCGACGGTCATCGAACCGGTACGAAGACGAGGTTCCTGAAGCCAGCGTCAGACCCGAGCCTCGCCCTGCGTACGAGATAGGGATGACAGACGATCTAGTTTTCGTGCCCCACAAGCCGACAGTTCCTCGACACGTGGTAGTGGTGGGGAAGGGCCGCCACGCGGCGTTCAGGCTCGTTTGTTAGACGGCACGAGGGGCGAGACCGGCGGCGCGAGGCGCGGATCGCCCTTTTCGATACGACCGGAGCCGAGGAGCAGCCGGTAGTTTTCGCGGCGATCCTCCATGGAGGGCCAGCAGAGGAGCTGGCAGGTGCTGCACGTGAGCTTGATGGTGTCGACGACCCGGTCGTAGTCGTCCCAGTTGTGGACAATGGTGTCGCCGATGCCCAAGAGGCCGCGCAGCCGGTAGCTTTCTGGCTCCTCCGCCAGCTCATGGATGCGCTCCGCGAAGGCGGCTTCGCCGTCGTCGGGTTTGGGTAGGTCGAGGACCTTGGGCGACCAGGTCGACCAACGCGCGTCGGGGCTGCGGACGCCGTTGGCGGCGCCGCAGCTGACGATGCAGCGCATGTTCGAGCGCTTCTTGTTGTAGACCGTCGCAGCGCCCGCGATCGTGACCGAGGACTCTTCCTGCTTGGACATGAAGTAGCTGGGGCAGGTGGAGACGCAGAGGCGACACTCGTCGCACCAGTTCTCGGAGACCGTCGGCGAGGGTTCGAGCTTGGCCGAGGTGACGACGGTACTCAGGGTGACGAGCGCGCCAAACTCACGGGTCAGGAGGTTGCCGCTCCAGCCGATCCAGCCGACGCCGGCCGCCACGGCCAGATAGCGATGGGAGAGCGGGGGTTGCATATCGAGCGGGTCGGGCGGGTCTGGCCGGTATTCGAAGTTGGCGTAGGGGACATGAACATCGTGTCCGCGTGCGACGAGTAGCTCTTCCAGCGCGATGCTGGCGTCCTTGAGCTTGCGGTACGACTCCTGGTGTCCTGCGTTGAACCACCAGAGGTCTTGTTTGGCGATGTAGGCGCGCGCGGCTTCGAGATCCAGGCCGACCGCGAGGGCGATCGCCGATTGGGCGTTGGGGAGGACATAGCTGAGGTCCCCGGAAGGGGGTGCGTCGGCGAGGCGTTCCTTGTCGGTGATGCCGACGAGGTCCACGCCGCGTGCCTTTGCCACCGCCTCGATCTCTTGCTCCAAAGTTGGCATCGTTCCGCCTCCAATCTCGCGCCCTACAACATAGCGGATATCAGCACTCCGAGTGGTGTCTGAGCGCGGGACTTAGTGGCCGTGCCTGTGGTGTCTCAAAACTCCATCTTGAGCCGCCTATCAGATTCCTCTTCGCCGCCGACGGGACCCCAGACGACGCGATGGCGCACGATCTAATTTTCGTGCCGCACAGTATCCCCAGGTTCGCCGCCGATGCTAGCGGATGCAAATTCGCGGTGGCGGCAGGGTGTCGCGCGCAGACCGTGCGTGGGCTCGCCGTGGGGCTACCCGCCTCCCGCGTCCATCTAGCCCTGATCGACTTGACTCGTCGCCCGATACGAGCGTTCATGATGGCATGCCCGACCCCGTCAGTTTGACCGATGTTGTCGATCTCTATCTGGCTCGTTGCCGTGTGGAAGGGAAGTCGCCTCGGACCACCCGCGCCTACCAGGAAACACTCGGGAGATTCTTGCGCTCCTGTGATAAGGCGGGGGTGCGGGACCGCGTCGATGCCGTCTCGACGGCGGATGTCATCCGATACTGCGATGGGTTCGCCCACCTCAGCCTGGAGACCCGCCACCGCTACTTTCGTGAAATCCGCTGCTTCTTCAACTGGTGTATCGAAGCCGGGCTCCTCGACGCCTCACCGTTCCGCGGTCTGAAGAACGTGCGCCTGCCCCAACGCGTTGTCGCTCCGTTCAGCGCGAAGGACATCCAAGAGCTGTTGGCGCACTGTGACCCAGCGACGCCCGTGGGCACGCGAAATCGCGCTGTGGTCCTCACACTGCTCGACACGGGCGTCCGCTGTGCGGAGCTCGTCTCGTTGGATCTCGCCGACTGGGGCCCCGGCGACCGACGCCTCCTTGTGCGGTCGGGCAAAGGGAACAAGCAACGCGTCGTCCCGTTCGCAGAGCGGTGTGCAGACGCGCTGCTCGCTTACCTGGACGATCGCGGGCACGAGCCGGGACCACTCTTCTGTGCCTCGAACGGGGCCCGTCGACTGCGACCCACCGTACGGATTGGCACTAGTGGTCTACGGCATCTCCTGCGTCGGCTTGGTGATCGCTCGGGAGTCTCCCGAGTCCACGCGCACCGGTTCCGCCACACATTCGCCACCTGGGCGATCGAGCAAGATGCCCGTGAGATTGACGTCCAGCACCTCCTCGGACACGCCGGGCCGGAGATGGTGCGTCGCTACACTTCGAGTTACTGCTCCGAACAGGCAGCCCAGCGACATGCCACGTTTTCGCCTGCCGAACACGCGCTGCGACTAGCCTCGACCCCTGATTCCTAGGCAGTTTTGATGAAGTTCTGCTGAAGTAACGGCAGGCGAATCATCACGCCCGGCCGGTCACGCTGTCGCCCTTCGAGATCGATGTCCACGCCGTCACAAACGCTGAGTTCGCGATCTTCGTCGAGCGGTCGGGCTATCGCACCGAGGCCGAGCGCGAGGGCTGGTCCTTCGTCTTTGGGGGATTGCTGCCGGACGACTTCGCGCCAACGCGAGGCGCCGCGGACGCGCCCTGGTGGCGGCAGGTGGAGGGCGCGAGTTGGTCGCATCCTGAGGGTGCGGGATCGAGCGTCGTAGGGCGCGAGGTCCATCCCGTCGTGCACGTGAGCTGGGCGGATGCCGCAGCGTACGCGGCCTGGGCGGGGCGCGGATTACCCAGCGAGGCGCAGTGGGAGTGCGCGGCCCGCGGTGGGCTGGACCGTCGCCGCTACCCCTGGGGCGACGAGCTGGAACCCGGCGGCGAGCATCGGATGAACGTGTGGCAGGGGGGCTTCCCCTCGCGTAACACGCAGGACGACGGCTGGTACGGCACCTGCCCCGCCGATACGTTCCCGCCCAACGACTACGGTCTGCGCAACATGACCGGCAACGTGTGGGAGTGGTGCGCCGATTGGCTCGACGTCAACGCGTCGGTCTCCCAGGACTCGGTCGATCCTACCGGCCCGTCGGACGGCGACCTGCGCGTGCTCAAGGGCGGCTCCTTCCTCTGCCATGCGAGCTACTGCGCGCGCTACCGCCCTGCCGCGTGCATGGGCCTCCCACCAGACAGCAGCACCAGCAATGTGGGCTTTCGTTGTAGCCGCCCAGGGATCGGACCGGCCCTCCCGGGGAAGGTGGCGGATCAAGGGTGAGGGCGCTGGGCTCATCAGCCCGGTGCCCAATCCCGGGCTGATGAGTCCTGAACAGGCCATCATCTTTGCGCTGCTGGGGGCCGGGATCTCGATCTACGCCATCAGCGTGGGGGCGGGCGGTGGCTTCCTGTTCACGCCACTGCTCCTGCTGTGGTACGAGGACGCGGACCCGGCGGCGATCACCATGGCCGCCCTCTCCGTGGTCGCGCTGAACAGCGCTGCGGCCGCCGCGCTCGCGGCCCGGGCCCGGCTGCTGGACTACCCCGTCATCCTGGTGTTGCTGGCGGCCGCCCTACCCGGATCGTTGATCGGCGCCTTAGGTACCTCGGTCCTCCCGCGCTCAGCCTTCGCCGCGATCTTCGCCGCCCTGCTCATCGCCGTGGGTGTGCATCTGATCTGGCGTCCTGTGCATCACTTCGGTGGTCCGCTACGCCACGGATGGCCACGACGATTCCGGGACGGCGAAGGGAATCGAGTCGCCTACCGGTTGCCGCTGCGCCGCTCCGTCATGGCAACAACTGCGACGGCGGCTGTTGCATCGCTGACAGGGATCGGGGGCGGCCTACTCTACACGCCCATGGCGACGAGCGTCATGCGGATGCCCCACGCCCTCGCGGCGCCGACGGCCTACGCCGTGATCGCTGGCATGGCGCTGACCGCCGTGACCGTCCATGCTGCGCTCGGCAGCGCCGAACAGCCCATGTGGGCCGTCCCACCGCTTGCGGCGGGCGCGCTAGTCGGCGGGAGTGTGGGGTGGCGATTCCAGCGTCGGAGTCGCCAGTCGACGTTGACACGCTTGCTCGCGGTCGGCCTGATCGCCATCGGCGTGCGCAGCGCGCTGCTGGCCGTCTGACATCGGCCACATGCTTGTGGTTTCTCAAAACTCTATCGGCCTTGAGTGAGGCGCGTCTGGCGGCGAGCCTCCCGGCGGCGGCAAGCGCATGTGGCTCGGCGGGTTGACGATCCTCGGTCGGCAACGCCGCGATTTGGTGCTCGAGAACCTGATCCTGCGTCAGCAGTTGGCGGTCTGGGAGCGGTCCGGGCGGCGCCCGTCGGGATCGGCGGTTCTGGTCAGTCACGGCGCGAAGCTGGAACGCCTGGCGCACCCATCTCCAGCTCGTCCAACCCGCGACGGTCGTGGGCTGGCATCGTCTGGCCTGGCGCACTACTAGCGCTGGAGGAACCGGGGCGCGAGTCTCGGTCGTCCGGGCATCGACCCCGAGACCCGGCAGCTCCTCATGCGGATTGCCGCGGAGAATCCGACCTGGGGCGTGCGCAAGATCACGGCCGCGCTTGTGGAGCTGGGACACCCGGTCAGCGCCGCGACGGTCGCACGCTATCGTGGCCGCCCCGCTCCGTCGCCCTCCTGGCGAACCTTCCTTCGGCTGCATGCGTCAAAGATCTGGGCCGCCGACTTTCTCGCCGTGCAGACGTTGACCTTCAGACCTTCTATGTGTTCTTCCTGATCGGGCACGATCGGCGCTGCGTCCTGCATTGGAACGTCACCACTCATCCCAAGGCCCCGTGGTCCTGGCGGCAGATGTTCACATTCTTGAACGCCCCGTTGAGTGGCGCGCAGGGGCCGCGGCTCCCAAGTCCCCCCGCTAGGCCGTCTCCACCTTGTTGCGCGCCTGCGCCGACGCCGCCCCCGCCACCTCGCGCAGCGCGTTCATCTGCTCCGGCGCGGCGCTGCGCAGCAACCCGGTGTCGGTCGAGTGCATCACGAAGCGCGCGCCCAGTTTGATCGCCGTGCTCGACGTCTCGATCGTCTGCTGATGGATCATGACCGGTACGCCGCGCGCCTCGGACTTGGCGATGATGTCCTCCAGCACGGCCAGGTACTCCTGGTTGGCGTAGTCGTCCGGGATCCCGAGCGATGTCGACATGTCGTTCGGGCCGATGAAGATGCCGTCAATCCCATCGACGTCCAGAATCGCCTCCAAGTTCTCGTGCCCCGGGCGCGAGTCGATCCCGATGATCGCGATCGACTCGGTGTCCCGCTTTTACAGGTACTCGCGCGACGCCTCGCTGGGGAAGACCCCCTCGCGCACGGCTCGCCGCAGATACTCGCCCTTCAGCGGATGCCACTTGGCCGTCGCCACGACCTCCTGCACCTCTTCCACCGTCTCGCAGTACGGCGCCAGCACGCCTGCCGCCCTCGCGTCGAGCGCCATCGCCACCCACTCCGACTTCGGCACCGGCACGCGCACGATCGGCTGATCGATGCCTCGCGTAGCATCCCCACCAACGATTGAATCTCGGCGCGATCGCGCGAGCCGTGCTCGCTGTCGATCACGACAAGATCCAACGAGCTGCTCCCAAACGCGCGCCCGAAGCGCGTCGAGGCCATCGCCGAGATCATGCAGCCGAAGACGTGACCGCCCTCGCCCAACGTTGCTTTGAGCTGTACCGCATCCATCGTCGCGCCCTCTCATCCGTGCCGGGGGCCAGCCGAAGCGGGTCACCCGCATTGCGGGGCGGTGATAGACGAATTGCCTGCTGCGATCCTTCCGGCTCAGCCGGGCGCGGCCAGCGACCAATCGCTCGCGCGCTCGAAGTCCTCCAGGAGCGCGATGGACGGTCCGGCGCTCCTGGTGGCAAGGCTCGCATGACTGTTGCTGGTCTTCGCAGAGTCGACATGCGTGAAGCCCGATCAGTTTGCCGGGATTTCAGTGAGCCCGATTCCAAGCCCCGCGGCTCCGCGAAAAGGGCGGCGACGATGCCCGCTTCGGTCTGGTCCGAAGGCCAACACCGTCCCTGTGCCGGCCCAAAACCCAATCCGACCCGCCTCCTATCTGGTAGACGTCTAACGATCCGAATATTGTGGTCCCACAGGCTGGGATCCCATTCCGCTCAGGCCTACTGACCAGTTCTCGGATGACCATCCGCAAGACGGTTTCAAGAACATCCACGCGTGTCCGAAGCTGTTCAACCTCAGTCATAGATTCTCCTTGTCGACTGAACTGACGGAGACTCGGGCGCTTCGCGTGCCCCAGGAGCCTGTAAGTTCCTGCTTGACTTGCACGCAGACAAGAGCGTCCATGGGTCCATGCAGGACCCGGATTCTCTCACCGAGATTGTCGACCTCTACCTGGCGCGCTGCCGAATCGAGGGCAAGTCACCTCGGACAACCCGCGCCTACGAGGAGACCCTGGGTCGGTTCATGCGTTCCTTCGGCGACGCCGGGGTGCCGGTCCGTATTGATGCCGTCTCCACAGCTGACGTCATCAGATACTGCGACGGCCACGCTGACCTCGCCCTGGACACTCGGCACCGGTACTTCCGCGAGGTCCGCTGCTTCTTCAACTGGTGCATCGAAGCCGGCTTCCTTGAGACCTCGCCTTTTCGCGGGTTGAAGAACGTCCGCCTCCCCCAGCGAGTCGTAGCTCCATACAGCGCCCTGGATATCCAGCAGCTGCTGGTGCACTGCGATGCCGATCTGCCCGCGGGCGTGCGAGACCGTGCCGTCGTGCTCACTCTCCTGGACACGGGGGTCCGTTGCTCCGAACTCGTCTCCCTCGATCTCTCCGATTGGGATCCCGAGGCACGACGCCTGCTCGTTCGGTCCGGCAAGGGGAACAAGCAGCGCGTCGTTTCGTTCGCGCGGGGGTGCGCAGAGGCGCTCTTGGCATATCTGGAGCATCGGGGCATTGCCCCGGGGCCGCTCTTCCTCGCATCGAACGGGAGCCGGCGCCTGCAGCCAGGT
>MPMF02189192.1_pt1 | contig 13332 bp, 8 predicted proteins | sample 1617271 | NCBI WGS metagenome assembly MPMF02 (sample SAMN05944812, study PRJNA350692) | marine metagenome | biome: marine; feature: ODZ; material: water; isolation source: 120 m water sample prefiltered with 30 um filter, filtered on to 0.2 um... | place: Pacific Ocean | collected 2012-04-09... | reverse complement strand
CGCCGCCTTCGTGGAGAGCGTTCGGACTGGTTCGGGCACTTTGATGCTTGTTATGCAGGCGGCCGAGGGCGGACCGGAATTCCGCAACAGTTGGGGCGATGGTGAGTTCAACGGCAATGATGCCTTTCTCAGTACCAACGCTAACGTTCCCGAGCCGGCCTCGTTCGCGCTGGTGGGTCTGAGTGGCCTGCTCCTGCTCCGTCGCCGTCGCTGAGCCGTGCGACCAAACCAATCCGCATCAGAGAGGCGGCTGACCGGTGATTCGGCAGCCGCCCTTTTACTCCACCAGGGAATTGTGATCCGATCGTCAACCATTGCGTGACAACCATGATCTTTCGTTTTGTGACGCTCCCTATCGGATGGATGGCCGCCCAGTTCGCCACAACCGCTCCCGTGGCGGGGGCGGAGCAATTCGCGGATGAATTCTCCGGCAGCAGCAAGGAGTGGGAGTTTGCCCCTCCCTCGATGTGGTCGGTCAAAGGAGGCTCGCTGCACGCCGAGGTGACCAAGGGTTCGGACACGCGTGCGCTGGCAAAGACGAAATCCGTGGCCGACGTGTTGATCGAGACCGAGCTTCGCTTTGCTGCCGATTCGCCGCGACAGAACTTTGGCTTCGTGTTTCGCGCCGACGATGACGAGCACCGGCTCATCCTGCGGTATTACGATCATCCCAAGGCGCTGGAACTGCTCTCCTTTCACGGGAGCGCATGGAAGCGACTGGGTGAGCGGTCCGCCTCGATCAATGTAACCCCCGGTGATTGGCACACTATGAAGCTCGCTGCGGTGGGGTCGACCGTGGTGGCCAAGCTCTGGCCGAGCGGCCAGGCCGAGCCGGGCTGGCAATTCCACGCACGGGTCGAGACGCTTCACGCCGGACGGGCCGGGCTGGTGGTGCACGATGCGGGCAAGTTCGAGTTTCGCAAGTTTACCCTCTCCACCGAGGCACCGGCGCTCCGCGAGTTGCAACAGCAGCTCGAGGCCGAGCGACTGGCCATGCTCAAGAAACTGCGCAGCTCCCTTCGCCTGGCTGTCGCCCCGCGTGCTTTCCCGGAAGACGGCGGCAAGACCCGCGTCATCGAAGTGGTGCCCTTCGCCCAGGCCGACCGCTATCCCCTGGCCGGGAGGCTGACCTGGACTGTGAACGGCAAGACCGTCCGGCAGCGCCAGGTCACCATCGGCGATTACGAGCGCCAGGCCTTGCTTGTCGAACTGCCGGAACCTGTCAGGGCCGTGAGGGTGGACGTGACGCTCTCCACGGCAGACGGCCTCGAACTCAAGAATACCGCGATCCTGGAACCGGCCGCGCTCAAACCGTGGCGACACTACGTCAAGCAATCGATCGAGACCCTCATCGAGCACGGGCGGGATGACTACGGTCCCAAGAAGACCCCGCTGATCATGGCGGTGCTGGATACCACCACGCTGCGCTCCCCGAGAGAGCCGGAGCGGCTCGATGCCATCGTCCGCCTCGAAGGGCGTATTCATCGCCGGGCCGAACGAGGCAGCAACCTGTGGTACGACCAGGGACTGATCAACGCCATGCGCCACCTCTCGGAGCTCACTGGTGAGGCGAAGTACGCCCGGGCGGCGGACGACTACATCAGGCATTTCCTCGCGAACTGCAACAAGCCCAGGGATGGCCGGTACGGCTACCACACCGGGTTGCCCGCCTGGGGCTCGCACATCTACTGGGACTGCTATGAGGAGCGACCGGCCGGCGACCAGAACGGAAGCGGGCCGCATGAGATCCTCGTTTTTCGCGCCAACTGGCAGAACATGTCGGGCCTGGCCCCGAAGGAGGTCCGCCGCATCGCGGACGGAGTCTGGGAACACCACATCGTGGACGAGAAAACCGGCCAGCACAATCGTCATGACGACGGCAGAGTGGGCTGCGACTTCGCTTTCTCGGGTGGCTCCTTTCTCCTGCTCTTCGCAACCATGTCGAAGGTCACAGGCGAGTCGCACTATCTCGACAAGGCCAAGACGGTGGCCGACTGGCACTGGAAGAACCGGAACAGGACGACCAATCTCCCGGCGGACTGCCCCGGACCGAACGGGAGATACGATGGAAGTCATACCTTTACCACGGTGAGCGGCCCGCATGCCATGTCGCTGCTGGAGGCCTATCGCGTGACCGGAGACGACTACTTCCGCCAAATCGCCAACACATACATCAAGTCCTACGACAAGTTCGGGTGGGACGAGGAGGCCAAAACCTATCATGCGATGCTGGAGCTGGCCGGCAAGCCGGTTCCCGACCGGGAAAAGGGCGGCGGCTACGGCGCCTACGCCCCCTATGGTCATGTCAATGTTTGGCGGACGACATTCTATTCCTACGAATTCACGCTCTCCGCGGCGCAGTCTGCGATCCTGGCTTACGAGTTGTCCGGCAAGGGCAGAGACAAGCGCGATCCCGAACTGCTGGCCATCGCGAAGCGGTGGGCTTCGGTGGTGGAGGGTGCCATGCCCGCGCACACCGGCCGACGCTGGAAGAAGGAACTCGAGAATTCCATGCCGCGGTCCAGAGAGACGGGCGGTGCGTATGCGGAAGACTACGGCCGGGCGATTTCCTTCTTTGTCCATCTGCATCGTGCGACCGGTCAGAAACATCACCTCGATCTCGCCAACCGGCTCGCCGAAGATGCGGTGTGCAAGCTCTACCACAACGGCCTCTTCAAAGGCCATGCCGCCAAACCGTATTATGAGACCACCAATGGCGTAGGGCTACTGCTCTACGCATTGCTCGAACTGGACTCGCATGATGAACCCTTGAAGGGAGCACTGTGAGCTCAAACCACCGAGTCCCGGCCGCCTTGCTGATCCTGTTCCAATCGACTGCCTTGCTGCATGCCGACGAGCCCGCGCCTTGGCGCGATTACGTCATCGCCTGTCTCGACACCCTGATTGAGCGAGGCACGGACGTCTATGGTCCGAAAAAGACGCCGCTGATGATGAGCGTGATTGACGTCCGGACCATGGACTCGCCAGAGAAGCCGGATCTTGTCGACAGCATGATCCGGTTCGAAGGGCGCCTACATCGGCGCGGCGAGCGCGGCTCGAATCTCTGGAATGATCAGCCCACCCTCCGGGCCATGTATCAGGTGAGTCGAGCCACCGGCAAAGGGAAGTATTCCAAAGCCGCCGACGACTACATCCGATTCGCCCTGAAAACCTGCCGAAAGGAGAACGGGCTCCTGGCCTGGGGGTCCCACATTCACTGGGATTGCTATCGAGATCGGGCTGGCGGCGACCGCGATGGCCGGGGACCCCATGAGATTCTCATCCACCAGGCCGCCTGGCCCGAAATGTACCGCCTCGATCCGAAAGCGGTGAAGGAGCAGGCCGACTTAATCTGGAAATGGCACGTCCACGATCATGAGCGCGGCCGGCACAATCGTCATGACGACGGGGCGCCCGGAGCGGATTTCCCCTTCTCGGGCGGATCATACATCCAGGCCTTCGCCTTCATGCACAGCGTGACGCCCGGAGACACCGAGTACCTCCACCGCGCCAAGCTGGTGGCCGACTGGCACTGGCGGCATCGCAACAAGAAGACGAACCTGGTGGCATTCGTGCCTGCCAACATGTATTCGGACTCCAAGCCCTCTCACTTCTACGGCAGCACTTTCGCATCTGCCATCACGGGGCCTCTCGCCTCCCAACTGTTGCGGAGCTACCAGTTGACCGGAGACAAGCACTTTCGGGAGATGGCGCTCTCCTACCTTTTGGCTTACGACAAATATGGCTGGGACGAGAAGGCCAGGACCTTCGTCGGCATGCTGAATCTCGATGGCAGCGTCACCACTCGCGACCAGGTGCCGGACGAAATGAAGAGCCAACTTGCCGGGCAGGCGAAGGAACCCGACCCCGGCTACTCGGTGCCGCCGATCGGTCCGGTCGATATCTGGCCCACCACAATCTATCCTTTGGACTTCCCCCTCACAACCGCCCAAACGGTGCTCTATGCCTGGGAAGAGACGCCGGCCAGCGAATTCAAAACCAGGACCGCACTCCTCCGAATGGCACAACACTGGGCCATCGCGATCGAAGGGGCTCTCCCTCCTGCGACGGGTCCGACCTTCCGAAAGACGTTTACTGCCGCTCTCCCTGAATCGCGCGAGACCGGTGGGACCTATGCCAACAATTACGGTCGGGCGATCTCGTTCTTCGTCCACCTCTACCGGGCGGCCGGCGAAAAACGGTACCTGAAGTTGGCTGAAAACCTGGCACAAGAGGCCATCGACCAACTTTTTGTCGAAACGGAGATCGTACTCGCTCAGGGGAAGGTGAAAAAATATGGCCTCTTTCGCGGACACCCCGCCAAACCCTACTACGAAGCAGGCAACGGGGTGGGCTTTCTCCTATTGGCATTGTTGGAACTCGATCAGCCCGACAAGAAGTCACCGGGCGCGTTCTAGCGATGTCGATTGCACTAAGAGGTCTGACCTGGGATGACCCGCGGGGCCGCGGCCCGGCAGAGATGTTGGCGAAGGCGTTCGCGCAGACCGATGAGAATCGCGACGTCACGGTCGAGTGGACGGTGCAACCGCTGGGTGGTTTCGAGAGCGCCTCGGTTGCCGAACACGCAGAACACTACGATGTGATCATCATCGATCACCCACATGTGATCGAGGCCGCGAGCGCTGGTGCGCTGGCACCGATCGAGATGGGTGATGACTGTTACATCGGACAGTCCCTGGCCAGCTACCGATGGAACGGTCGATACTGGGCAGTGCCCGTGGACGCCTCGTCGCATCTGGCGGCTTACCGCGAAGATCGGATCAATCTGCCGCCGGTTACCTGGGCCGATCTATTCAAGCAGGCGGAGCGGGGGGTGCGCTTCGGGCTGCCACTGAGGGGCGTGCACGCCTTGATGGCGCTCCTAACGCTGCTGGCATCGATGGGCAAGCCATTCGCCGCCGGGGCGGCTGAGCACCAGCGCGGAGCGGGGCCACCGTGCGACGCGGATCTATTGCTCGCCGCGGACCTCCTCCAACGCATCGCCTTGGTGAGCGTGCCGGCGTCGCTGGCGTGGAATCCCCTCGAGGCACTTGCCGCGCTGGCTGATGGTGACTGCGACTGCCTGCCTCTGACCTTCGGTTACGCGCACTTTCAGACGCGAGGGGTGCGCTTTGCTCGAATACCTGCGCTGAATTCCGAGCAACCACCGCGCCCGATCCTCGGAGGAACCGGCATGGCGGTCTCGGCGCGACGCCCGCACGTCGAGACCGCGCAAGCCCTGGCCCGCTTCGCAGGCAGCGCCGAGGTACAGGCCGAACTGTGGCCGCGCCACGGCGGCCAGCCAGCCCATTGTGAGGCCTGGCGTCGACTCGGCGAGACTGATCCGTTCTACCGCGACGCGTCCTCCTCCGTGGCCGGGGCCTACCTCCGCCCACGCTGCCTCGGGTGGAACCGATTTCAATCCAACGCCGGGGATGCAATCAACCACTGGCTCGCCGAACGATCGGGCGGTGTGATTAATCTGATCGCCCGACTGCGCCTGCTGTGGACCGAGGCAACGGACAACGCAGACAAGACTGTTGGAACGGAACGATCAACGGCATGACGAAACTGGACACATCATCCCTGAGCGTGTCCGTGATCGACTTGGCGATCATCGGAATCTATCTTGTGGCAATCGTCATTGCAGGTGTCCTGCTGACCCGCCGGGCTTCGCGCAATCTCGACTCCTACTTCCTCGGCGGGCGGCGGATCCCTTGGTGGATGGTGGGACTCAGCGGAACGGCGTCCTACTTCGATGTCGCGGGCGTCATGTGGACGATTGCGTTTTTCTATGTGATGGGGCAGCAGTTCATGTGGCCGCAGTGGATGTGGGGCGGGATGATCATGCTGGTGGTCTTCGCCGCATTCATGGGCAAGTGGCTGCGTCGAAGTAAGGTGATGACCGGGGCGGAGTGGATGGTGATCCGATTCGGGAATGGCCCGGCCGGCCAGTTCGCCCGCTTCTCCTACGCGGTCATGGCGGTGATCATCGCGGTGGCGTTCATCGGATTCGCAGAGTACGGTGTCGGGCAGTTCCTGCACACCTTCCTGCCCAAGTACGGGCCGCACACCTTGGCCATCACGCTGATGGGAATAGCGGCGGTCTACACCGTGGCGGCCGGGCTCTATGGCGTGGTGCTCACCGGATTCATCCAGTTCTGCCTGATGCTGATCGGCTCCTGCGTGCTGATCGTGATGGCGGTAAACATGTCGTCCTATGACGCGCTTGCAGCCGAAGTTCCGGCAGAGTGGTTCGAGTTTGCGCCGCCGTGGAAGTGGGACCGGATGGCGCAGTGGGAGATGACGGCGGGTTTTGAATTGTTCACGCTAGTGACACTAGTGTGGGTGGCGAAGGGCCTCCTGCTCTCGTTGGGCGGGCCGCAGCAACTTTACGACATGCAGCGTTTCCTGGCTGCTCGCAGTCCACGCGAAGCGAGCAAGGCAGGCATGCTCTGGGCAGTGGCGCAGACACCCATGTTCATGCTCGCGGCCAGTGTCGCAGTCATCGGAATCGTCAAGTGGGGCGGTGATCTCGCCCACCCCGAGCACCTCTACCCGGTGGTGGTCGGCACCATGCTGCCGGTGGGAGTGAAGGGCCTGGTGCTCGCAGGTCTCCTGTCAGCCTTCATGTCGACGTTTTCTTCAACTGCCAACGCCGGGGCCTCCTACCTCTCCTACGACCTGTATCAAAGGTTGCTACGACCGAAGGCTTCGCAGCGCGAGCTGGTCAACGTGTCAAAGATTTTCAGCGTGCTCATCATCGGTGCCGGCATCGTGGTCGGGATGCAGGCGACGAACATCAACGTCATTTTCGAGTGGATCATGATGGTGCTGGGGACGGCTGTGCTCATGCCAAACGTGCTGCGGTGGTTCTGGTGGCGGTTCAACGGATGGGGCTACGCCATCGGCACCTTGGTCGGCGTCGCCGCAGCGATTGCGCAGGTGTCCGCCTTCGGCGACACGCCTTCCTATGTGACCTTCCCGATCCTGTTTACCATTAGCGTCGTCAGCAGCATCGTGGCATCGCTGGTCACGGAACCGACCGACATGGATACCTTGACCACTTTTTGTCGCCGCATCCGCCCCGCCGGGGTCTGGCGTCCGGTTCGGCAGGAACTGGAGGCGCGCGGTGAGGAGCCGTCCGCGCCACGCTTCGGCATGGACCTGGCAACGGTCGTGATCGGCACAATCGGCGTGCAGGCTCTGTGGCTGATGTCGACCTTCGCTGTCACGCACCAGTGGGCCGCCTTCGGGGTGGCCGGGCTCGTCGTCTCGCTGAGCGCAGTCGGTCTCTACTTCACCTGGTACAAATGCCTGCCCGACAAGGACGAGGATCTTCAACTGGCATTGCAGCCGGCCGAATCGGAACGATCGAACCCCGACACGAAGAAAGGATAAGCAATGGGATTACTGGACGATCGCGTAGCAATTGTAACGGGCGCGAGTTCCGGCATCGGACGGGCCACTGCCCTGCGACTCGCCGGGGAGGGCGCCGCTGTGATTGCCATCGCGCGCCGGGGTGAGCGACTCAAGGAACTCGAAAAGGCGAATGCGCGCATCGAAGGCTTCGCATGTGACGTCAGTGATCACGATGCGCTTGCCAAGTGCGTAGAGCAAACCGTGTCCCAACACGGCACCATCGACATCCTGGTGAACAACGCGGGAATCAGCCACTACGAGCGACATACCGAGAGTTCGTTGGAGCATTGGAGGCAGATCCAATCCGTGAACATCGAGGCCATGTACGTCCTGACGAAGCTGGTCGCCACACACATGATCGAGCATCGTTACGGCCGGGTCATAAATATTTCGAGCACTCAGTCGATCGCCTCCGAGGCCAGCGTTGGCGCCTACGCGGCCAGCAAGGGTGCGATCAACGCCTGGAGCCGCGCCCTCGCGGTCGACCTGGCGGAGTACGGAATTCTCGTCAATGTCGTTGCGCCCGGCTGTACGCACACCGAGATGAGCATCATCGACGGAGTTGACGAAACCGAGTCCGAGTATTTCCAGAAGTGGTACGTCGGGGAACGGAAGATCCCGCTCGCACGCGCAGGCACAGCCGAGGAAATTGCCAACGCCATTCTCTTCCTGAGCGGCGACCAATGCACCTATATTACCGGTCACACCCTCGTCGTCGACGGCGGGCTGACCGTTACGTTCTGAACCTGCAGAGACAGCCGATGATCGCAACCCCCGACAACGTCACTCTCCACGGCGACGGACTGGACCACCCCGAGAGCGTCTGCATTGGCGCGGACGGCGTGCTTTATGCCGGCGGCGAAGCGGGTCAGATCTACCGCATCGACGCCGACGGCCAGCGCGAATTCGCGTCAACCGGCGGATTCATTCTCGGCCTCACCTGTGACGGGGCAGGCGCCATCATCGCCTGCGACTGCGCTCAAAACGCGCTCTTCCGCATCACACCTGGTGGTTCGGTGGCGCGCTGGTGCGACCGGGTCGGTGAGCGCCCGCTGGTGAATCCGAACCATGGCGTGTTCACCGCCGACGGACGCTTTCTCTTCTCCAATTCCGGCGACTACTGGAGCGCGGAGGGTGACGGATTCATCGGGTGTGTCCATCCCGACAGCTCGACCGATGTCTTCCACGCCGGGCCGTTACGCTTCCCCAACGGCCTGGCAATCGATCCCGACGGGCGCTGGCTCTACATCGCGCAAAGCACCGCCGCCAACATTGTGCGCGTGCCCCTCGACAGGCCAGACGGCTCGACCGAGATCGCTTTCGATCTTCCCGCCGGTACGATCCCCGACGGGATATGCTGCGCGGCTGACGGCAGCCTCGTTATCGGCTGCTACAAACCCGACGCGGTTCTTCTAGGCCATCCAGACGGATCGTCTGCTCCGATCGTCGAAGATCCCACCGGCGAACTGATCAGCCGCCCGACCAATGTCGCCCTGCACGACGGGAGGCTCTACATCGCCAACCTTGGTGGCTGGCACCTCGCCTCAATCCCCACTGACCTGACCCCCGGGACTATCCATCGCCCCGTGACCAACTCCGAAATATCCGACCATGAAAATCGTTGACATTGAATGCCATGTTTTGCTGGTGCCCGACTACGACGCCGAGGCGTGCAGCTCGGCGCAGGACGATCTGGTTGTGATCATTCGCACCGATTCGGGTCTCGAAGGGATCGGTGAGACCGACACCAACCCGTGGGTCGCCCGCGCCTGCATCGAAGCGCCCGGCACGCACTGCATGGGGCTCGGCCTGCGCGAAATGTTGATCGGCGAGGACCCACTGGAGCCTGAAGCGATTTGGCAGAAGCTCTACAGCGGATCGAAAATGACGGGGCGGCGCGGCGCCGTGATCTGTGCCATGGGCGCGATCGACATGGCCTTGTGGGATATCCGCGGCAAGGCGCTCGGCGAGCCGGTCTACCGCCTGCTGGGCGGCGCCGCCAAGGACCACATCACGCCCTACGCCTCGCTGCTTCCAACCGGGCGGACACTCGACGACTACCGTGATTCGCTGGTGGCCAAGGCGGCCGAGTCGAAGCGGCTCGGGTTCCGGGCCGGGAAGATGGAGGTCTGCGTCAAGGGACCTTACACGCACAACGCGCTGGACGAGGGCGACGAGGCGATCGTGGAAATCGTCGCGGCGTGCCGGGAAGCGGTGGGCGATGATTACGTGATGATGGTCGATGTGGCCTACTGCTGGCCGGATGCTCCCTCGGCCCTGCGCGTCCTCCGCAAGCTCGAACCCTACGATTTGTTCTTTCTCGAAACTCCCATCGATATCGACGACCTGGACGGCTACGCCTACCTTGCCGAGCGTTCGCCCATTCGCATCGCGGCCGGAGAATGGCAAAATACGCATTGGGAGTTTCTCGACCTGGCTGATCGCGGCAAACTCGACGTCCTCCAACCGGACGTCGGTCGCGTGGGCGGCTTCACCGAGGCGCGACGCGTGGCGAAACTCGCACACGACCGCGGCCGCCTGGTTGTGCCGCACTGCTGGAAGAGCGCCATCGGCATCGCTGCCAGCGCTCACCTGTGCGCCGCGACCGCTTGCTGCCCGTTCATCGAGTACCTGCCCGCCAATCTTTCCGAATCGGCTTTGCGCGCCGAGCTCGCCGACGACGGATTGACCATGACCGAGGGAACGATCAAGCTGCCCACAGCGCCGGGCCTGGGTGCGAAACTCCTCCCCGGGGCGCTCGAACAATTTGCCGCTGAAACGCAGCCCTTCCCGGCCGAACAATCGCTCGAAAGGAGACCGGCATGAGACAGGATGCACTGAGAACCGATCCCGAGGACTACCCCCCGGGGAATGCCGAGCCTGGGCCCCCAAAGGCGGACCAGCACCTCCTCCCGGAAAGCGTGGAGCCGCTCGATCCGCAAAAATTCGAAAACGTGTTACAGGTGGGAGGAATCCGGACGGGCGCGCTCGATCAGCCCAACCCCAATGGTGGTCAGAGCTGCCGCGTTGCGTTCGTGGACACCGGTGGCGGCCTGCGCTTTACCGTCGCGGTCGACCGTGGCGGCGATGTCGTGGAGGCCTCGTGCAATGGCATGAACCTCGCCTATTTGACGCCGAATGATTACACGCCGCCGAGCCACGCCTACAACCGCCGCAACGAGTGGCTTTCGAGTTGGCCCGGCGGTTTGATCACCACCTGCGGACCCTCCCTCATGGGGGAGTCCCGAAACGAAGACGGCCGCGATGTTCCCCTGCACGGACACCACTCCAACACCCCTGCCTCCATCGACGCGGTGGTGAATCCCGACCCGTCGCGCGGTCGCTTCGACATGTCGATCTCGATGACAATTCGGGACACGCGGATGTTCGGCCCAAACATCGAAGTGCGACGCACCATCTCCGCCGTGCTCGGCGGGCGGAGCATCCAGTTCGCGGATGAAGTTATCAACCGCGGCGACGAGCCCTGCTCCCACGGGATGCTCTACCACCTCAACTTCGGTTACCCGTTGCTCGACGAAGGAGCGCGGCTCATTCTGGGCGGGCGCGTATGCCAACGGTTCGGGCTCGCGGAAGAGCTCACCGGTGCAGATCAGATCGAATGCTTCAAAGTGGTCCCGGCCCCAAGCCAGGACCATCGCGGCACCGCCGAGAGCATTCTCATCGTGGAACCGTCCGTCGCAGAGCCGGAGCCGTGCCGTGTGGGACTGATCAACGAATTTCGCGGTATCGGCGTCGAGGTGGCCTACCCGCTTCCCCAGCTCCCGCGTCTGGGCGGGATGCTGCATTGCGGGCCGCGCGGCAGCTACATGGCCGCCCTCGAACCATTCAGCGGATCGATTGTCGGAAAGGCCGCCGACCCGCATCCGGAATCAAACCGCCAGCTCGCTCCGGGCGCCTCGCAAAAATATGACCTCCGGATCACGGTCCACACCGATCCGAAATCCCTGGAAGCCTTGAGTCGGCACGATTATCCGCTTGTGGTTGGCTAATCGCGCACCGCCACGCAAGGCAACGCATCGCGGAATTGGGTCAGCGAACGATGTCAGAAGCGCTCTTCACCGCCCGCGTCAAGGCACGGTCACTTCGACGTCGTCGATGTACCATCCGGCGAAGTTACCTACATCATCGGCTTGGAAGCGGAACTCGATCTTAACGGTCTTTCCGATCGCCGCAGCCGGCATGGCCTTGGTGACCTTGGTCCAGTCGGCCGTGGCCCCGTCAATGAGATCTTCAATTACGGCGATTTCGGAGTCATCCGTGGCATCGAGCACAGATATTTTTCCGAAGTCGAAGAAATCCTCGATGTCCTTGAACTGCTGGAAGGTCAGCGTTGCGCTCGCGGCTGCGACCAGGTCGATCGAGGGGGTGCGGAGCCAGATGTCGGTGTCGAACCCGTGGACGGCGGAGATATTGGTGCCGACGCAATTGGGGACGCTATTGGCGCCGAAGGGGGGGCCGACAGTACTCGGAGAGCCCAATTCCCAGGCCGTGGTTCCGGTGTCGGTGGGATTGGCGCCGGTGGTCCACCCGCTGGGCAGGTTCGGGGGGGCGGCCCCGTCGAAGTTCTCCTCCGGTAACACCGCGACCGGTGGAGCCGGGGACTGCCCGACAACGAAAAAACGCTCCGGGTCGGCCGGGAGGGAGAAGGTCTCGCTGTTCGTGCCGGAGGGATCGGCCGGGAGATCCTCGAGACCCGCGAAGATCGGCCAGCTGCCGGGCTCGGTCGAGAGACCGGTCTCGCTTCGCAGGGTGTAAAGAAGCCCCATCTTGCTCTCCCAGCTGACGGTGAGTTCGTCCGCAACCGGGTTGTAGTCGATCTGTAACTGCAGGCGCAGCTGCGTCAGCTCGTAGCTCAGAAAGGCATCCTCACCGTTAAGCTCGGCGTCGCCCCAGGAATTACTGTAGTTCGTGGCGTCGGGGTCAGCGATCATTACGAGCATCAGGGTGCCCGAACCGGTCCGCACGCTTTCCACGAAGGCGGCGTCCGCAGCCGAGCCGACGGATTCCAGAAACACATTCTGAATCGCAGGCTCTGCGCTGGCCGCGGGAATGTCGTAGGTGCCCAAGCTGTCAAAAATGTATAGGGTGTCCGCCGAGGTCACCTGGCTCCACGTCGCGGCATCAGGATCGATTCCGGTGGGATCGATCGCGATCGCTGTCTGCTTCAACGGAATGATGTCATCCGAATATCCGTGAAGCGCGCTCCACAGCGATAAGGAAACCTCGCTCAGAGGTTTGGTGATCGAGGTCAAATCAAAAGAAATCACCCCGTAGCGTCTGGCTCCATCACTGGAGGAAGAATTCCATACCGACATCAGGTCGGCAGGATAGGCTGTACCCGGGGCCGATTCTCGCACCCAGGAATCCCCGTTGTTTGTCAGCATGTTCTCCGTGCTCGGCGCCTCGCTGGTGCCGCTGAGGGCAACCTCCACCACCGCGTCGCTCTGGTCGTCACTGGCGAGCTCGAGGGTGGCCTGGAAGAGACCGAGATCCTGGCCCGGATCGAACGTGATCTCAATGTCCGAGCTCTCCCCGGAATTGATCTGCAGCGGGAACGTTCCGCCCGTCACCTGGAACTGGGCAGGGTTCGCGCCGGTCAAGGTGGCACTGATGACCGTCAGTAGTTCCGAGGCGCCGGAATTGCCGATCGTCAAGGTTCGCATGAAAGGCCCATCACCTGGAGCGACCTGGCCAAACGCCAGCTCCTGGTCGACGGCGAGGTTGGGGTCGTCGCTCATGTCAACGTCGGCGTTGGTACTGAGAAAGGCATCATTGCCGTTGAACTCACCATCGCCCCAACTGTTGCGGAATTCCGGTCCGCCCTCGGCCGCCTGCATAACAAGCATCAAAGTGCCCGAACCAGTCCGAACGCTCTCCACGAAGGCGGCG